>Ga0068863_100002602_pt1 | contig 17897 bp, 15 predicted proteins | sample KBSSwiS62_FD_66596 | JGI IMG/M metagenome (GOLD analysis project Ga0068863, IMG submission 66596) | Switchgrass rhizosphere microbial communities from Kellogg Biological Station, Michigan, USA - KBS Switchgrass S6-2 | ecosystem: Host-associated > Plants > Roots > Rhizosphere > Soil ...
CATCGGGTACGCGCCCGACCTGGCCCGCACCGGGTTCCACCCGCTCGACGGCGCCCGATACGTCCGCGCCCTCGGCCTCCCGGAGCGGGTCGCCGCACTCGTCGCCCACCACTCCGCCGCGGACGCGAAGGCCTGCCTGCTGGGGTTGGCCGACCAGCAGGCCGAGTTCCCCGACGAGCCCACCGTGCTGCGGGACCTGCTCTGGTTCGCCGACATGACGGTCGGGCCGGACGGTCGCCGGACGGACGTCGAGTCCCGGCTGGCGGAGATCCGCCGCCGCCGCGCGGACGACCCGGTGGCGCTCGCGGCACTGGACCTCGGCCTGCCCGCCCGGCGCGCCGCGGTGCGCCGGGCGCAGGCCTGGCTCCGCGACGACCATTGCACTTCGAGAGACTGACCATCGGATCACCGAACACCTCGCCGAATACACTGCGCGGTCGCGGAGAACCCCGAGCCATGATTTCTCATAGGATATCTCCACCGCCGCCGTTGTCCTTGCGCCCCGGACGAATAGGGCACAAGTTCCCATGACAGCGCCGTACTGATCGGCTTACTCTCGAACGCCGGTAAGCCCCGGACTCTTTGCGTCGCCGAATGTCGAGGCGCATTCGCATGCCGATGATGGGCCGACCGGGGGAATCGAGGGGGTAATCACATGGCGTCCGTTCCGCGCGGAAAGATCGAGGTTCCACCCCTGCCCGCCGGGTTCGTCCGCCGGGACGGCCTGCGCGCGGAGGTGGAGGCGGGGGTGCAGGGCGCCGTCGGACTCGTCTGTGCCCCCGCGGGCTTCGGGAAGACGGTGCTGCTCGCGGACTGGGCGGCGGCGAGCCACGAGGACGTCGCGTGGGTCGACCTGGACCGGGACGACGACGAGCCCCACAGGCTGTGGGCGGCGATCGGCGCGGCGCTCGCGCGCTGCCCGTCCGTGCCCGCGACCAGCCCGTTGCGCTCGCCGCGGCCCTGGCGGCCGGACGCGCGCCCGGAGTACCTGGCCGAGCTGGTGGACGACCTCGCCCGGCTCCCCCGCCCGATCCGGCTGGTCCTCGACGACCTGCACGCGATCGAGGACCCCGCGACCCTGTGGGGCCTCGGAACGCTGATCCGCAACCGCCCGCCCACGCTGCGGCTCGTGCTCGCCTCGCGTTCGGAGCCGCCGCTGACCCTGCCCCGGCTGCGGCTCAGCGGCCGGGTCCACGAGCTGCGGGCGGACCGGCTCAGGTTCACCCAGGCCGAGACGGGCGCGTTCCTGCGGGCCGCCGGCCTGCCGCTGTCCGCGGACCGGGTGGAGCTGCTCCACCGGCGCACCGGCGGCTGGGTCGCCGGGCTGCGGCTCGCCTCGCTCGCCGTGGCGGAGGCCGAGGACGTCGAGTCCTTCCTCGACGGGTTCTCCGGGGACGATCCCTCGGTCGCCGACTACCTGGCGGGCGAGGTGCTCGGCCGGCTCCCGGGGGACGTCCGCGGGTTCCTGCGCGCGGTGAGCATCAGTGACCCGGTGCCCGCCGAGCTGGCCGCCGAGCTGACCGACCGCGAGGACGCGGGGCACCTGCTGCAGGAGCTGGAGCACCGGACCGCGCTGGTCCAGCGCGTCCCGGGCCGCCCGGAGGCGGGCGGGTCCTACCGGATCCAGGAGCTGCTGCGCAGCCACCTGGCCGCCGACCTGTCCCGGCGCGGCCGCACGCACGCCGAGCGGCTGCACGGACGCGCCGCGCGCTGGTGGGCCACGCACGACGGGTCGATCCGGGCCCTGGACCACGCCGCGCTCGCCGCGGACCCCGCGCTCACCGTGGGACTGCTGCACCGCTTCGCGGTCCCGCTGTTCCTCACCGGGGACCACCGCACGCTGCGCCGGGCGTTCGACGCGCTGGAGACCGGTCCGCCCGAGCCGTGGATCGATCTGACCTCGGCGCTGACCCATCTCGGGGTCGGCGAGGTGAGCGAGGCCCGCGCCGACCTGCGACGGGCCGTCGCGCACTGGCCCGTGAACGGCAGCGCCTCCGGCGACGGGTACGCCGAGCTGCGGGTGCTGCGGACCGCCGCCGAACAGCTCGGCGCCCGGCCCCCGGTGCCGGTGCGGCGCCGGGGGCTCCCGCGTGCGCCGGAGCTGTCCGGCGGGCCCGCGTTCGAGGGGCTCGCCCGGCTCAGCCGCGGCATCCAGGCCCTCGCCGAGTACGGCGACCGGGTCGCCGCCCGCGGCGATCTGGAGGCCGCGCTGCGGCTGGGCCGCACGCACGGCTACGACTACCTGAGCATGCAGTGCCTCGCGTTCCTCGGGTTCCTCGCGAGCACGGCGGGCGACATCCCGGCGATGTCGGCGATCGGGGACCAGGCCGCGGTCACCGCGTCCGCGCACGGGTGGGAGGACTCCGTCTGGTCCGCGGCCGCCCAGACGATGCTGGCGTTCGCGGCCCTGCACCGCTGCCGGCCGGCCGAGGCCATCCGGCACGCCGACCGCGGGATCGCGATCGTCTGCGCCCCCGAACGGAGCGACGACACCGACGGCGGTGAGATCGTCCGCCCGATGTGGGCGGCGCTGTGCGCGGTGCGCGGGGCGGCCGTGTTCGACCGGGGCGACCGGGCGGGCGGCCTGGCCCGGATCCGGCAGGCCCGCACGGACCTCGGCGAGCTGCCCGTCGTCGTGGAGCAGGCCGCGCTGTGCGCCGTCCTCGAGTTCCGCGCGGCGCTCGCGCTCGGCCACACCGCGGCCGCCCGCACGGTGCAGGGCTGGCTCGCCGAGCGGACCGCGGGCCACCCGGACAACGCCGAGCTCGTCCTCATGCGCGCGTGGACGGACGCGGCGACCGGCCACCTCGCCCACGCCCGGACCCTGGTCGCGCCGATCCGCGCGGGCACGGTGCCCGCCCTGCTCGGGCACAGCCTGGTCGAGGCCTGGCTGGTCGAGGCGAGCGCAGCGGTGGAGGCGGGCGAGCGACCCGCCGCCCGGGAAGCCGTGGCGCAGGCGCTGGCGCTGTCCGAGCCGCTCGAGGTGCTCCGGCCGTTCGCGCACGCGGACGGCCGCGTCCGGGACCTGCTCGCCCAGCAGCTCGGCAGCTTCGGCGGCGCGGACGCGTTCGCCGAACGGGCGCTCGCCGTGGGGGTGGACCGGCCGACGGCGCCCGCCCTCAGCGAGCGGGAGCTGACGGTCCTCGGGCTGCTGCCGTCCATGCTCTCGCTCGACGAGATCGCGGCGGACCTGGCGGTGTCGGTGAACACCGTCAAGAGCCACGTCCGGTCGATCTACACCAAGCTCGGGGTCGGCAGCAGGCGGCTCGCGGTGCTCGCCGGGCACGAGCAGGGGCTGCTCGCGGGGGCGGGCCGCCGCGGCTGACTCACACGCCCTCCTGCGCCTGCACCTCCCCGTCGGCGATCGCCTCGACCAGGGCGGCGTGGTCCCGCTCGTTCTGGTCCGCGTAGCCGGACGCGAACTCGCGGACCGCGGTGTCGAAGCTCGATCCCGAGCCGAGGTAGCCGGCGAGCGAGACGGGGTCCCCGGTGCGCGCGTGCGCGCGGGCCAGTGTCCAGCCGCAGACCTCGCCGTAGGCCCGCATGCCCTTGGGGGTCATCGCGTCGACGTCCGCCGAGCCCTTCCAGTCGCGCAGCTGCCGCACGTAGAAGTCGCGGGTCCGACCGTCGAAGCCGGACACCCGGACCCAGCCCAGGAAGATGTCCCCCGCGGCCTGCATCATCCGCTGCCCGACGACCACCCGTTGCCCCATGTTCTCGAACGGGCCCGCGCCGACGTAGCGCTCCAGCACGGACGGGCCCGCCTCCTTGGCCTGGAGGAACAGCGGGTCCGTGGGCACCCCGCCGAGCATCAGCAGCATCCAGGACCGGGTCCCGACGCTGCCGACCCCGACGACCTTGCGGGCCACGTCGACCAGCCGGTAGCGGTCCAGCAGCACGCGGCGCTCGGTCTCGAGGGTCTCCCGGTAGGCGCCGACCATGTCGCTGATCTGGGCCAGGACCGCCTCCGGGTCCGATCCCGCGTCCGCGAGGTCGCGGACGGGCACGATCAGCGGCGGGTCGGCCTGGATCCGCGGCTCCCCCTCCGTGGTCCCGGCGAACCGGGACAGCGCGCCGAGGTTGTCCTTGGTCCGGGCCTTGTCCACGGCCTTGGTGAACCGGGCCGCCTGCGCTCCCTTGATCTGGCTGCCGAACCGGGCTCGGACGTCGTCGATGTCGGCGGGGGTGTACCAGACGGCGAGCGCCGTCTCGGCCGCGAACTCGCGCATGCCCTTGCGGTAGGCCGCGACCGACGCCCGGACGACCTCGGTGCGGGCCTCGCGCGGAAAGCCGTTCCCGCGGCCGGCGATCTCCAGGCTCGCCGCGAGCCGCTTGACGTCCCACTCCCACGGCCCGGGCAGGGTCTCGTCGAAGTCGTTGACGTCGAACACCAGCCGCCGCTCCGGCGAGGCGAAGGCGCCGAAGTTGGACAGGTGGGCGTCCCCGCAGACCTGGGTGGTGATCCCGGTCCGCGGGGTCCGGGCCAGGTCGCTCGCCATCGGCAGCGCGGCGCCGCGGTAGTAGGCGAAGGGCGAGGCGGCCATCCGGCCGTACCGGATCGGGAGCAGCTCGGCCACCCGCGCGGCGTCCTGGCTGCGCAGCAGGGCGAGCGGGTCCTCGCGGTCGGGGCCCGCGGCGAACTCGGCGTGCTCGGAGCGCGGCACGGAGCTGCGCAGCGAGCGGCCCCACTCCTCGCGGTCGGCGCGGTCGAGCGGCGGCACGTCGGGCACGCGCACGACCTCCTCCCGCACGGGGGTCCGGGTCGAGCGCGTCTTCGCGGGCGGCCGCCGCCCGGTCGTGCCGCGGGTGGTGCTGCGGGTCATCGGAGGTCCTCCCGGTTCGCGGGGTCGAGCGCGGGCGTCGCACCGACCGTGGCCCCGCCGACCGGCGCCGACATCCCCCATCCCGGGTGACGACGGCGGTCGCGCGCGGCGGCAGCGTGGGGCCGGTCGTCCACGCACGCGAGAGAGGTCGGGCACATGGAGCGCGAGACATCCCCCGGCGAGACGTCCCCCGGCGCACGACGGGCCGCCGCGGTCGGCGCGCTCCTCGCCCTCGCGGCGGGCCTCGCGGTGGTCGTCTGGGCACTGTGGCAGCACCCGCTGCGGTTGCCGTTCACGCTCGTCCTGCTGATCCTGGCGGTGACGGCGGCCTGGACCGCGCTCGTGCACCGGGGGGTGGTGCGGGTGTTCGCGACCGTGCTCGCGGTCGCCGCGTTCGTCGGCGTCATCCTGCTGCTCGACGTCGGGTCCCTGCTGCTGCTCCTGCTCGTCGCGGCCCTCGCGGTGCTCGCCACGGCCGCGGCGCGGCTGGCACTGGGCTCCGCCCCGTCCCGGGCCCCGGACGAGGCACACCGCGTGGGCCCGGCGCGGCGCGGCGTGCTGCTGCTGAACCCGCGCTCCGGCGGCGGCAAGGTCCAGCGGTTCGCGCTGGTCGAGGAGGCGGCGCGGCTCGGGATCACCGCGGTCGTACTGGAGCCGGGGGACGACCTGCGCCAGCTCGCCGAGCACGCCGCCGAGAGCGGCGCGGACGTGATCGGGATGGCGGGCGGGGACGGCTCGCAGGCGCTCGTCGCGGACGTCGCGCGCCGCCACGACCTACCCTTCGTGTGCGTGCCCGCGGGCACCCGCAACCACTTCGCGCTCGACCTCGGCCTGGACCGGGAGGACGTCGCGGCGGCCCTCGCCGCGTACGGCGAGGCCGTGGAGCGGCGGATCGACCTGGCCCTGCTCGGCGACCGGGTCTTCGTCAACAACGCCTCGCTGGGCGTCTACGCCACCGTGGTGCAGTCCGAGGGCTACCGGGACGCCAAGGTCTCGACCGCCGTCGGGATGCTGCCGGACCTGCTCGGCCCGGGCGCCACGCCGTTCGACCTGCGGTTCACCGACGCCGCGGGCGCGCCGGTGGACACCACGGACGTGCTGCTGGTCTCCAACGGCGTGTACCGGCTCGACGACCTGCGCGGCTTCGGCACCCGGGAGCGGCTCGACGCGGGGGTGCTCGGGATCGTCTCGGTGACCGTCGGCCGCGACGTCGGCGGGCTGATCGCGGCGCAGGCGAGCGGGCGGCTCAAGCAGTTCGCCGGGTACCGGGAGTGGACCGCGCCGGAGTTCGTCGTGGACTCCGCGGACGCGCTGGTCGACGTCGGGGTGGACGGCGAGGCGCTGCGGCTGCCCGCCCCGCTGCGGTTCCGGGTCCTGCCCGGCGCCCTGCGCATCCGGACCCCGCTCGACGCCCCCGGCACCCCGCAGGTCGGGGTCGCCCACGAGGGCATCGGCAAGGCCGTCGCCGGGCTGTTCCGGGTGGCGGCGGGGCGCTCCTAGACCAGCCTCCTCCTACAGGTTGCCCTGGGCGGCGGCGCGGCCCCCGCGGTCGCCGCCCGAGCCGCGGAGCAGGAAGGCGATCCCGACCGCGATCAGCGCCCCGGCGATCGGGCCGACGAGGTAGACCCAGTACGTGTCGAAGTCCACGAGCACCACCGCGGGCCCGAAGGAGCGCGCCGGGTTCATCGACGCCCCGCTGATCGGGCCTGCCCACAGCCCGGCCAGCACGATGTACCCGGCCACCGCGATCGCGGACAGCGGCCCGACGTTCTGCGCCGAGGAGGCCGTCCCGAGGATCACGCTGACCAGCCCGACGGTCAGCAACAGCTCGGTCACCATCGCCTGCACGTCGGTGATCCCGGCGCCCGGCAGGGTCGCGCCCAGCATGCCGACCTTGCCGAAGACGGCCCAGAGGACCAGGCAGGCCGTCGTCGCGCCGAGCAGCTGCGCCGCGATGTAGCCGGGGACCCGTCGCCACGGGAAGTCGCCGCGCACGGAGAACGCGAGCGTCACCGCGGGGTTGAGGTGCGCGCCGCCGATCCCGCCCATGAACAGGATGACGGCGAGCACCGTCAGCCCGGGCGCGGTCACCGCGGCACCGCGGCCGACCTGCCCGCCGCTCACGGCGTCGACCACGGCCCCGCCCGCGCCCGCCAGGACCAGCAGGAAGGTGCCGAACACCTCGCTGAGCAGCCGTCGCCACTCGTGCCGCGGGTCGTCGAAGTCCGGGTCGCCGGGGACCTCCAGCTCGAGGAGGGCCCGGATGCCGATCGCCATCGGCCCAGCGTCACCGACCCCGGCGTCCGGGCGGCTCCCCCGCGAGGTGTGAAAACTCGCTCAGCCCAGCCCGGTGAGCCCGCTCCACACGAGGTAGCCGCCGAACCCGCCGAGGAACACCACGGTGATCAGCCGCCGGTGCCGGTGGGTGGACGCGCCGAGCCGGTCGAGCAGCTCCCGGCAGAGCTCGGGCCTGCGCAGCGACAGCACCAGCGCGGTCAGTGGCAGCAGGCACCAGACGAGGTTGTACCCGACGACCTGGAGCAGGCGCAGGAGTGAGTCCGTGGTGCTCGCGACGATCGCGTTGAGCGCGGCGAGGTAGACCAGGCCGGGCAGGTGGGTCAGGACCCCCGCGGACACGGCGCCGCCGACGGTCATCCGGGCGAGCCGTCGTTGTATCCAGGTCGGCTCGTCCGGGGGTCGGGTGCTGCGCCTGCGCGGTGCCCAGCCCGCCCACGCCGCGGCCGCGTAGCCGATCGCGGCCCCGCCGAGCACCAGGTCGAGCACCGGGCGCGGGGTCGAGGACGAGGTCGCGGAGAGCAGTCCGCGCAGCAGCACCAGCACGAGGATCCCGACCAGGATCCCGAACGCCACCGACGCCACCACGTACACGGCGAGCAGCCGCTGCGGGGTGCGGGTGGCGAGGATCGCGAGGACCGCGGCGACGGTCGTCGGCCGGACGATCGTGGTCAGGGCGAGGAGGGCGGCCTCGATGCTGATGGCTCCTCCTCCGGTCCGACCGCAGGCCCGGCCGCGGGTGCGGCCGCTGCGGCGTGCCGGTGCCGCCGCTCCCGGCGGGCGGCCTTGCGTGCCGCCTTCGCGGCCGCGGCCTCCTCGGGCTCCATCGGGGTGTCCCGGAGCAGCGCGTCCGCCCAGCGGGCACGGGGGTCGATGTCGACCAGCAGCGCCTTGCCCAGCAGCGTCAGCGGGACCGCGAGGATCGCGCCGAGCGGGCCGAGCAGCCAGGCCCAGAACACCAGCGCCACGAAGGTCACGGTGGCCGACAGGCCGACCGCGTCCCCGATGACCCGCGGCTGGATGAGCGACTGCACGACGAGGTTCAGCACGCAGTAGACGACGATCACCGCGACCGCGAGCTGCCAGCCGCTGGTCAGCAGGGCCAGCAGGGCGGGCGGGACCAGGCCGATGATGAACCCGACGTTGGGGACGTAGTTGGTGACGAACGCGAGCAGCCCCCAGGTCACCGCCAACGGCACGCCCATGATCGCCAACGCGACCGAGTCCAGCACCGCGACGATGAGCCCGAACACCGTGGTGACCAGCAGGTACTGCCGCGTCCCCCAGGCGAAGTGCTCGAGCGCCGAGGTGATCTTCGGCCGGTCCTTGGCGATCGAGGCCAGGCGGTCACCGGCGCCGCCGGACTCCACGGCCAGGAACAGCAGCAGGGCCAGCAGGAACACCAGGTTCGTCGCGAGGCCGGCCACGCTGCCCAGCAGGTCCCCCAGCACCCCCGCGAGCTTGCCGATGTCGAGCGAGCCCTTCGCCGCCGACAGCTGGTCCGGGCCGACTCCGAGCTTGGCCAGCTCACCGGTCAGCGAGCTGACCAGCCCGTCGGCCTGCGACGCGTACTTCGGCAGCTCCGTGGCGAGCTGGGCCACCGACACGATGACCCCCAGGGCGAGGCCCACGATCACGGCGTAGACCAGCAGCACGACCACGAGGGTCCGAGCCCACGCGGGCCACCCCTTGCGCCGCAGCCAGCCCGACACCGGGGCCACGGCGATCACGATGATCAGCGCCATGAAGGCGGGCCCGATCAGCCAGGCGATCGCCCGCGCGCCTGCGGCCACGACGACCACCGCGGCGGCCCCGATGAGCACCACCAGCGCGCGGGGCATGCCGCGTGAGGACACGACGGCCGCGGGCGGGGTGGCCGGGTGGCCGTCGGCGTCGGCGTCAGGGTTCGTCACGGTCGGCACCGTAGGACCGGTCTGCGGCCGGAGCGTCACCCGAGACGGGCGAGGAGCGCGGGGTGGGCAGCAGCCAGGCGGCGAGCACGTGCGCCACGACGACGGCCACGATCACCAGCGGCATCACCGCGATCCCGTCGGCGAACAGCAGCAGGGTCGCGAGCAGCACGGACGTCATCGGCAGCCGCAGCATCACCACGCTCATCGCGCCGATCCCGATGGCGACGCCCGCGACCGCGGGCAGCCCCGGCAGGTGCGACAGCGCCAGCCCGCCCACGCCGCCGAGCAGGATCGCCGGGAACACCGGCCCGCCGCGGAAGGCGGCCAGGCACAGCCCGTACCCGATGCCCTTCGCCACGAGCAGCGCCAGCAGGGCGGGTGCGGTGTAGGCGGTGGCGTCCCCGATCACGGTCCCGAGCGCGGCCTGCCCGGAGAACAGCACGTCCGTCGTCGGGTGGCCGGTGAGCAGCGCGTACAGCATCGCCAGCACCCCGACGACGATCCCGACGGCGGGCGCCACCACGGCGGTCCGCCGCTCGGCGAGCGGGCGCAGGGCCAGCCCGATCCGCCGGATGGCGCTCCCCAGCAGGGCCGCCCCCACCCCGGCGCCGATCGCCCATCCGAACTGGACGAGGTCGGGATGGGCGTAGGCCGGCAGGTCGGGCAGGGACAGGGTCGCGACGCCGAAGCCGGTCAGCCGCCCCATCCCGACGAACACCAGCGCGCCGATGCCCGCCGCGAGCAGGCCGGGCAGCAGCACCAGGCCGAGCGCGGCGCCGCCGAGGATCGAGGACTCCATCAGCAGGAACGCCCCGGCGATCGGCGACCCGAGCAGCGCGCTGATCGACGCGAAGCTCCCCGCCGCCGCCATCATCGCCGTCGCCCGCGCGGGAGCGTCCCGCCGCGCGAGCCGGACCGCGATCACCCCGAGCCCGCCGCCCAGCGCGATCAGCGGGGCCTCGGGGCCCAGCACCACGCCGAGGCCGAGGCCCGCGAGCGCGGCCAGGACGATCCCGGGGAGGTGCGACGGCGCGGGCGGGCCCTCGCCCGCGAACCCGTCGAGCGGGGAGCGGCCGCCCCGGCCGGGGAGGTACCGGATCGCCGCCGCGACGGCGACCCCGGAGACGACGAGCATCGGGATCGGCCACCACACCGGGGCGGCGCCGAACCCGAGGGCGCGCGGCAGGTCGACGTACACCCAGCCCTGCAGCAGGGTCGTGAGCTGCAGGAAGTAGTAGGCCGCGATGGAGACCGGCACCCCGGTGAGGGCCGCCAGCACGAGCAGGCCCCCGTAGCTTCGCGAGCGCAGGACCGCCACCGGGTCCGGCGCCTGCGCCGCCGGGGGGCCCGCGGTCTGCGGCGCCGGGTCGGGCCGTCGCTCGGTGTCACCCGTCACGGCCGGCACCCTGCCGATCCCCGGGGCCGCGCGACCCACCCACGACGGGTGAGGCCCGCCGGGCCGCGGCGCGGTCCCCTGCTGCGATGACGGGCACGCGGGGACTCTCCCGGAGGGCGAGGCGCAGGCTCGTCATCGGGTCGGTGCTGCGGTCGGCCGTGGCGATCGCGGCGCTCGTCGTCGTCTACTCGGTGGCCCCGCTGGACCGGCCGCTCGACACCGGCACCTGGCTGATCTTCGCGGGCGGGCTGGTGCTGTTCGGCCTCGTCATCACCTGGCAGGTGCGGGTGGTGCTGCGCTCGCGGACACCCCGGCTGCAGGCGATCCAGGCCGTCGCGATCGGACTGCCGCTGATCCTGCTGCTCTTCGCCGCGGGCTACGTGGTGATCGCGGCGAACCAGCCGGACGGCTTCACGGAGCCGATCGACCGCACCGACGCCGTGTACTTCACGGTCACCGTGTTCAGCACCGTCGGGTTCGGGGACATCACGCCGCACAGCACCGTCGCCCGCGTCGTCGTGACCGTGCAGATGCTGGTCGGGCTGACCGTCCTCGGGGTCATCGCCAAGATCCTCTTCGGCGCGGTGCAGGTCGCCGAGCAGCGCGGACGGGGCTCGTCACCCCGCGAGGGCGATGCCCGGCCCCCCGGCGCCGACCACGATGGTGCGCCGAGGGGCGGACGTACGGAGGACGAGTCGATGTCGGAGCAGCACTCGCGGACCGGCGAGCAGGGGAACCCGTGACGGCGGCGGCGCGGCCGGCGCCGAGGACCGCCCGCCCGGCCGTCGACCCGGACGCACCGGACGCCACCGCCTGGTCCGCGGACCTGCGTCGGCTGATCACGGACGAGGTGCGGCGGGCGCTGGCACTGCGCCTCTTGACGGCGGCCGAGGCGGACCAGCTGCTGGCCCGGCTGGTGCTGGTCATCGACCAGTCGGTGAGTCCGGTCCGGGTCTGAGGGGTGGAGGCCGCCGATGACCCTCGTCGAGGTCATGGAGGACGCGGCGGCCGTCTTCGAGGTGCTGGGCGCCGTCGTGCTGGTCGCCGGCCTGGTCCTGGCGGCGGTGCTGGCCGCGCGCGTGCTGCGGCGCTCCCGCCGCGGCCGCGAGGCCTTCCTCACCCTGCGCGAGACGTTCGGTGGCGCGCTGCTGCTGTCCGTGGAGATCCTGGTCGCGGCGGACCTGATCCGCACCGTGGCCGTCACACCGAGCCTGACCGACGTCGCGGTGCTCGGCCTGATCGTGCTGATCCGGACCTTCCTGAGCTTCTCCCTGGAGATCGAGCTGGAAGGCGTGCCGCCGTGGCGGCGCGCCCTGGTCACCGGGGTCGGCCACCTCACGGCGGCCACCGCGCGGGCGCGGGAGCGGGGAGCCCCGCCGACCGCGGGCCGGTGACGCTGGTGGCCGTGCGCACCCCCAGCACCTCGAGGATCACCGACGCGGGCGAGCCCGGCGCGCACACCAGCGTCAGGACGTTGCGCGCCTGGGCCCTCCGGGCCTGCGCGCCGAGCAGGGCGGCGACCGCGCACGCCGACAGGTGGCTCACCTGGTCGAGGTCGACGACGACGACTCCGCCGCGCCCATCGTCCACCACGCTGCGCCGCACGGACCGCCTTGGGACCCGTCGCCGGTGCCCGGTGTACCGCTGGTGGTGGTCGGGGCTTCGGCAGGGGGGATCGAGGCCCTGCTCGACGTCGTGGCCGGGCTCCCGTCCGATCTCGGCGCCGCCGTACTGGTCACCGTGCACACCGGGGCGCGGCCGGAGACCGCGTTGCCGCGGGCCTCGTTCCTGTTCCCGGACGAGTCCGCCGCGACCCGCATGACCTGCCCGGAGTGCAACGGCGCCCGCAGCCGCATCGACCTGCCGCACGTCAGCTACTTCCGCTGCCACGTCGGGCACCAGTACGGACCCCGGAGCCTGGAGGCGGCCCAGCGGGAGGCCGCGGAGGCCGCGCTGTGGGCCGCGGTCGCCGCGCTGGACGAGCACGCCACGCTGGGCCCACCACCTCGCGGAGGACGCCCGACTCCGCCGATCAGGACGTCGAGCAGGACCCCGACCAGGGCGCCGACGGCAGGGCGGACTACCGGGCCGGCGCCGACCGCTCCGCGACCTCGCCCGCGACCTGCGCGAGCGCCTGACCGGGTCCGCCGAGCCCCGCGCACCCGGAGGACCTCCCCGGCTGAGCGGACCCGGGCGCCGATCCGACGGTCCTGGAGAACCCCACCCGCGTCGCGGCCGGTGCCCAGCGGATCGCGGGGGCGACGCCGCCGGGCGCGACTGCGGTCAGCGGTACAGCCGCCGGTGCGCCGCACCGACCACGCCGCGGTAGACCGGGCCCAGTCGTCCGGCGGCGGCGCGCGCGGCGCGGGCGGCGTTGGCGCCGGGGCCGCCGTGCACCGCGCCGCCGGGGTGCGCGGACGCGCTCGCGAGGAACAGCCCGTCGACCGGGGTGTCGGCGCGGCCCAGGCCCGGAACCGGCCGGAACACCAGCTGCTGGTCGATCGCGGTGGTGCCCCCGCTGATCGCGCCGCCGACCAGGCTCGGGTTGCGCGCCTGGAGGTCCCCCGGCCCGGCGACCCGGCGCTCGCGGACGAGGTCGCGGAAGCCCGGCGCGTTCCGCTCGACGGCGCGTTCCACCCGGTCGGCGTGCCGGGCGAGGTCGGCGGCGGACCAGTCGAGGTCCCGCGGGACGTGGGTGTAGGCCCACGCGGACTCGGTGCCTGCGGGTGAGCGCGTCGGGTCGGTCGTCGTCATCTGTCCGAACAGCAGGAACGGCTCCGCCGGGACCCGGCCCGCGGCGAGATCGGCGGTGTACCCGCGCAGGCCGGGCAGGTCGGCGCCGAGATGGACGGTCCCGGCGCCGCGCGCGCCCTGCGCGGTCCACGGGACCGTGCCGTCGAGGGCCCAGTCGAGCTTGACCGTCGCGGTGTCCCAGCGGAACCCGGCGAGGTCGCGGACGAACCGGGGCGGCAGCTGCGCCTCGCCGACGAGGTCCCGGTAGAGGACGGGTGCGGGGACGTCCGCGAGCACGGCGCGCCGCGCGTGGACCACGGAGCCCTCGGCGTCTCGCACGCCGACGGCCCGCCCGTCCCGAACGAGGACCTCGCGGATCGGGCGCCCGCAGGTCAGGGTGCCTGCGAAGCGGTCGACCAGGGCCGCGGTCAGGGTTCCCGCGCCGCCCTCGGGCACCGGGAACCCGACGTCCTGGGCGAGCATGGCGAGCAGCCAGCCGAAGACCGCGCCGCCGGCGTCGTCGGGTCCGAGGTCGGTGTGCAGCGCGTTGCCCGCCAGCAGCAGCGCCGCCTCCTCCCCGGCGAACCGCTCCGCGGCGAAGTGCCGCACCGACTGCACGAGGGTGCGCGCGAACCGCAGCCCGTCCGCGGCACCGAGGGTCCGTGCGAGTCGCAGCCCGCCGCGGACCGGCGGGAACGGGCGCAGCACCGTCTCCATCAGGGGATCCCGCAGCTCCCGCCATTGCGCGGCGAGCTCCCGCCAGGCGGCGCCGTCGCCGGCGGCGAAGGCGTCGAGCCCGGCGGCGGTGCGGTCGAGGTCCCGGGAGAGCACCACGCAGCGGTCGTCCGGCGTGACGTGGGCCAGCACGTCCGGGGCGTGGCGCCACCGCACGTCGAGGTCCAGCTCGGCGAGTACCGGGGACGCGGCCGCGAGCGGGTAGAAGGCGCTGAACAGGTCGGACGTGAACCCGGGGGCGATCTCCGCGCTGCGGACGGCGCCACCCGGCTCCTCGGCGGCCTCGCAGACCAGGACCTCCCACCCGGCGTCGGCGAGCAGGTTCGCCGCGACCAGGCCGTTGTGCCCGGCCCCGACCACGACGGCGTCGACCGTGGTCATCGGCGGTGCACCGCGACCGCTTCGAGGCGGGCGAGGGACTCCCGGTTCCGCCACGCCAGCAGCGGCTGCTCGACGAGCGGCGGGATCAGCCGGGCGGGCCCGGACACGGTCCGCTCGCCCATGGCGACCCGGGTGCCGCCCGCGACCGGCTCGAGCGTCAGCCGCACCCGCGCCTCCCCGGTCGGCCACGCCCGTGCGGTGAGCTCGATCATCCGGTCCGGCTCCACCGCGGTCACCTCCGTGGTGTCCTCCAGCAGCAACGGCCAGCTGCCGACGCTGTGGTGCAGAGACGCGCCCACCGCGGGCCAGGCCTCGTCGACCTCGCGCATGTGGGTCGCGCCGACCACCCACAGCGGGTAGCTCCAGCCGTCCGCGAGCACCCCGAACACCTGGGCGGGCGGGACCGGGATCGTCCGTTCGACCTGCATCAGCGCTCTCCCACCCGTCGTGTCCACCAGATGCCCGCGCCCGCGAGGGCGGCGAGGCCCGCGGCCGTCCGGCGGGCCTGGCGGGCGCGGCCGTGCCACCCGCCGTGCACCGCCCGCGCGCCCGCGGGCGGGTCGTGTACCGCGCCCGGGCCCGCCGACGTGGGCGGGCCGGTCACGCCGTAGCGCGCGACCTCCTCGGCGAGCACTCGCTCCGCGAGCCCCGGGGTGAGTCGGTGCTGCCAGACCAGCGCCCGGGCCAGGACCCCGCCGACCACGACCTCGCGCCGCGGCCTCCCGAGCTGCCGCACGATCGTGCGCGCCACCCGCTCGGGGGTGTAGGTCGGCGGGGTCAGGCGCGGGGCCCGGCCGAGATGGTTGCCCGCGTCGTGCCAGATGGGCGTGTCGACGGCGGCGGGCAACACCGTGGCGACCCGCACGCCGCTGCCCCGCAGCTCGTGCCGCAGGGACCCGCTCAGCCCGCGCAGCGCGAACTTCGCCATCGTGTACGCGCTGCCGTAGGGGAGCGGGAGGATCCCGAGGATCGACGCGACGTTCACGATCACCCCACCGCCCTGGTCCAGCATCGGCGGGAGCGCGGCCCGGCAGCCGTGGACGGCCCCGAACAGGTCGACGTCGAGCACCCGGCGCTGCTCCACGAGCGGCACGTCGAGGAACCGGCCGAACGTGATCACGCCGGCCGCGTTGACCCAGCCGTCGAGCCTGCCGTGGCGGGACACCGTGGTCGCGGCGACGGCCCGCACGGCCTCGGGATCGGCGACGTCCGCGGGGGCCGCGTGGACGCCGTGCGCGCGTTCGAGCTCGCGCAGCGCGTGGGCGTCCCTGGCCACGCCGACGACGGTGGCGCCCTTCGCGACCAGCCGCAGCGCCGTGGCGCGCCCGATCCCGCTGGACGCCCCGGTCACCACGACGACACTCCCCCGGATCCGCACGACGCTCCGGCTACCCGGGCTCCCGCCGTCCACACCACGCATGCCCGGGGAGACCGTCGCCGCGGAGGTTTAGCGCCCGCGCGCGTGTGCACCCTCCGGGAGTCGGTCCAGATCCGCTCGTCGTCGAGGGTGCCGTGCAGAACCGGTCGGAGAGTCTCCTGCGGGATGCCGCGCTGCGTGTCACGGCGCCCCGCAAGGCCGTGCTGGAGGCGGTCGCCGACCATCCGCACGCGGACACCGACACCCTGCTCGCGGCCACCCGGGCGCGGCTCGGCTCGGTGTCCCACCAGGCCGTCTACGACGTGCTGCGTGCCCTGACCGAGGCCGGTCTGATCCGGCGGATCCAACCGGCAGGCTCCGTCGCCCGCTACGAGGCGCGGGTCGGCGACAACCACCACCACGTCGTGTGCCGGGCCTGCGGCGCGGTGCGCGACGTCGACTGCGCGGTCGGCGCGACCCCGTGCCTGACCGCGTCCGACGACCCCGACCATCCGCACGGCTTCGCGATCGACGAGGCCGAGGTCGTGTTCTGGGGCGTCTGCCCCGACTGCCACTGAAGAGGAAGGACCGACGTGACCGACCCGAAGCCCCGCGACACCACGAGCCCCCAGGGCACCGACACCACCGACAGCCGCAGCGAGAGCGAGAACCCGGCGCTCGCGAGCCCCACCGCGCACCCCGGGCGCAGGCCGCGCACCAACCGCGACTGGTGGCCCAACCAGGTCGACCTGTCCGTGCTGACCCGGACCTCGCGTGAGTCCGACCCGCTCGGCGACGACGGCTTCGACTACAAGCGGGCCGTCGCCCAGCTCGACTTCGACGCCGTCAAGGCGGACATCGTGCAGGTCATGCACACCTCGCAGGACTGGTGGCCAGCGGACTGGGGCCACTACGGCCCGCTGTTCATCCGGATGTCGTGGCACGCGGCGGGAACCTACCGCCAGCACGACGGCCGCGGCGGCGCAGGCGAGGGTGCCCAGCGGTTCGCCCCGCTCAACAGCTGGCCGGACAACGGCAACCTCGACAAGGCCCGCAGGCTGCTGCTGCCGGTGAAGCAGAAGTACGGTCGCAGCCTGTCCTGGGCCGACCTGCTCGTCCTGGCCGGGAACGTGGCGCACGAGGACATGGGCTTCGAGACGTTCGGCTTCGCCTTCGGGCGCCCGGACGTCTGGCAGCCCGACGAGGTGTTCTGGGGGCCGGAGGACACCTGGCTCGGCGACGAGCGCTACAGCCGGGACGAACCGCTCGAGCTCGAGGGCGCCCTGGGTGCGGTGACCATGGGGCTGATCTACGTGAACCCGGAGGGCCCCAAGGGCTCCGCGGACCCGGTCGCCTCCGCGCACGACATCCGCGTCACCTTCGGCCGGATGGCGATGAACGACGAGGAGACCGTCGCCCTGATCGCGGGCGGCCACACCTTCGGCAAGGCGCACGGCGCCGGGGACCCGGACCTCGTCGGCCCGGAGCCGGAGGGCTGCCCGGTGTTCTCCGGCGGCCTGGGCTGGAAGAACCAGAACGGCACCGGCAAGGGCCCGGACGCCGTGACCTCCGGTCTGGAGGGCGCCTGGACCCCGACCCCCACGAAGTGGGACAACGGGTACTGGGACACGTTGTTCGGCTTCGAGTGGGAGCTCACCACGAGCCCCGCGGGTGCCAAGCAGTGGAAGCCCAAGGAGGCCGAGGGCCGGCGGCTGGTGCCCGACGCGCACATCGAGGGGAAGAAGAACCCGCCGATGATGGCGACCACCGACCTCTCGCTCCTCGCGGACCCCGAGTACCGCCGCATCTCCGAGCGCTTCCGTGATCATCCCGACGAGTTCGCCGAGACCTACCGGCGCGCGTGGTTCAAGCTGCTGCACCGCGACATGGGCCCGGTCTCGCGCTACGTCGGGCCGTGGGTGCCGCAGGAGGTCCAGCTCTGGCAGGACCCGATCCCCGCGGCCGAGCACCCACCGCTGTCCGAGTCGGCCACCGTCGAGCTCAAGCAGCGGATCCTCGACGCCGGGCTGTCGGTGTCCCAGCTGGTCAACACGGCCTGGGCGGCGGCGTCGACGTTCCGCACCACGGACAAGCGCGGCGGCGCGAACGGCGCCCGGCTGCGGCTGGAGCCGCAGGCGAGCTGGGCGGTCAACGCCGGCACGCAGGAGGTCGTGGCCGAGCTCGACGAGGTGCGCCAGGCGTTCGGCAAGCCGGTCTCGCTCGCCGACACCATCGTGCTGGCCGGCGCCGCCGCGGTGGAGAAG
>Ga0068863_100002606_pt1 | contig 17882 bp, 17 predicted proteins | sample KBSSwiS62_FD_66596 | JGI IMG/M metagenome (GOLD analysis project Ga0068863, IMG submission 66596) | Switchgrass rhizosphere microbial communities from Kellogg Biological Station, Michigan, USA - KBS Switchgrass S6-2 | ecosystem: Host-associated > Plants > Roots > Rhizosphere > Soil ...
GATGCGTCGCTATGACGCGCTGCCGTAACTGCTCGAAGCGCGGTTGCGCCAGTGCATCGCGGAATTCGGGCTGGCCAAGCAGGAAGATTTGCAGGAGCGCCTGCCCGCCATATTGGAAGTTGGACAGCATCCGCAGCTCTTCGAGCGCGGACAGCGGCAGATTCTGTGCCTCGTCGACGATCAGCAATGTTCGTTTGCCGCCACGCGCCTGCTCATGGAGATGCCGTTCTATACGCGCCAGCAACTGCCCCTTCGCATCGGCGTCAGTGGCCACACCAAGCGCGAGCGCGACGATTCGCAAGATATCCTCGCCCTCGAGCTGGGTGGAAACGAGGTTTATCGCGGTGAGGCGAGAACGGTCGATCGTCGCCATCAATCGCCCCACCAGCATCGTCTTGCCGGTACCGACCTCGCCGGTAATGACGATGAAGCCCTCGCCCTGCGCGAGCCCATAGCCCAGATAGGTCATCGCCTTCCGATGCGTGGCGCTTTCGAAATAGAAGCGCGGATCGGGAGTCAGCTGAAACGGGCGATCCGTCAGCCCATAAGGATCATGCTCCAAGGAGACCCTCCCGGTGCGCACGGCGACCGCCGCACATGTCAGAAATGATATTGTAGACCAACGCGTGCACGCCCCGAGACATCAGCGGTATTCCCATCCTGCTTTGAAGCGTCGATCGAGAAATTGGCGTCTAGCCGGAGGCCTCGGCCGAAGCTTCGATAGTAATCGGTACTGAACGAACCAGACTGTACATCGGCGGCGCCCGGCACCCCGTTCTTAAACAGGTTGCCCCTGAAAGAAAAGGAAACCCCTGACTTCCTCGTCAGAACTCCGCTGAAACTCATCTCCCCGAAGAAGATCTGATCCACCACGCCAGCAAGTGAGAATAGCGTGCCCGGCGTGTCGATATAGGTGCGCCTTGAATAGCCTGCCGTGCCGCTCATCGTCCACCGGCGCGTCCGGTGCGTGACGATGATATCGGCAGCGCGTTCCCGATAATTGCTGGCAGACGCTTGGCCCAGCGCTCCGCCAATGCAGCGCCCGCCATTCGTGCTCTTGCCGAATAGGCAATTCTGGTAGGCGCTTCCAGGATCGGTCGATTGGCGAAGATCCAGGTCGGCCGGCGATGCGGCGAGGCTGCTCGACAGGCTGGCGCCATAGCTCTCCACCCGGTCGGTCAGCCGGACGACGATGCCGGTGCGCTGGCTGGGCTTCATTTCAAGCAGACCCGTGACGGTGAGGCCACCATAGCGATAGCCCGCGCGGGCCTCGAGGCGCGTCCGGTGGCTCGGCCGCCAGATGATCCCCGCATCGGCGATCAGGCCGTGCAGGTCGTACGTCAGCACCCGGGGACTCCCCGGGTCGGCGATGAAGCGTCCGTTGAGATCGCGCACCGGTGCACCGGTCAAAGGGTCGAGCAAGGCGCGGCGCTCGGAGATCTTGATCGTTTCATATCCGGCGCTCGCCACCGCGGCGATGCTATGCGAGATCGGCACGACGATCTCGTGGGTGGCGGACAGCGAGCGGCTCTGTTTGGCAAGATTGCTCGCATCTTCCGCTGCATATTGGATCGCCGTCGTCCATTCCCACGGGAGTTCGCCGCGCGGCATGGTGAAGGTAGCCGTCGCCTGCTGGTTCGTGGAGTCATCGAAGCGATTGTTCAGCGGATCGAACGCCAGCCCGGTCTGATGACCCTTGTTCTTGGTATAGGCCCGGCGATAGCTGATGGAGAAGCCAAGGTCCCCGAAATGATGCGCCAGGGTCGGCTGCACGAAGGTGGAATAGGTTTGGGTGAGGTTCTTCGCATTGGGGGAGTTGGTCTGCGGCGCGGCGCCTCCCGGGTCGACGCGGCTGCGGGTGACGATGGCCCCCGCATCGAGCGTCAGCCACTCGTCGATCAGCTTCGCCTCGGCACGCATCAGTCCATCCTGGCTCAGGCTCTGGTCGATTTTGCCGCTCTCGGGGATGCGATAGGAGAGCCGGTAGCTCGCGGACAGGACGACCCGGCGGTTGCGCACGGCATAAGCAACGTCGCCTGCAACCTCGGTATAGGTAACATCATCCCCCTGTCCGCTGAGCTGCACTTCCTGGATCTGCTGGACGTTGACGCCGGCGGCGATCTCCGGGTGATCGGCATGAGCGGCCGCGCACAGATTGCCCCCGGCGAGCAGGGTAAGCGCAACTCGCGATGCCGCCTTGATCATCGCGGCGCTTCATATCCGTAATAGCTGCCGAAACGGCGGGCATTGGGGGCGAAGCGGGCGCCGTTCAACAGGAGCTGGATCTCCTCGCAGCCGCCGAGCAGCAGCACCGCATCGCGAAGCTCGGCCTCGCCGGTCTTGTCCGCCCTTACCACAAGCAGCACCTGCCCCACATGATAAGCCAGTACCGACGCCGGTGACGCCGCCAGGGCGGGCGGGCTGTCGAACAGGATGATGCGGTTCGGCTTGGCCGACAGCCGCTCGATGATCACGCGGGTACGATCCGCGGCAATCAGCTCGGTGGCCTCATTGGTATATTTTCCGGACGGCAACACGGACAGGTTGCCGACATCGGTCTTGATCACCAGCGATTCGACGTCGATGCTCGTGTCGGCGAGCGCATCCATAAGCCCCATCGGACCTTCGATACCGAGCGTCGAAAGGACCGTCGGCTTCGCGAAGTCGCCGTCGATCAGCAACACTTCGATGTCCCGCTCATTGGCCATCGAGAGGGCGAGGTTTACCGAGCAGAAGGTCTTGCCCTCATTGGCGTTGGCCGAGCAGATCAGGATTCGCCGTCCGTTCGGTAACGCCGTTGGGCCTATCGCGTTGAGCAGCAGCGTCCGCTTGACGATCCTGAACTCCTCGGCGAGCGCGGTAATGGCCGCGTCAGGCATCACGAAGCCCTGATCGATCAGATCGGCCCGGTTCACCTTGGCGGTACGATATACGAAGCCCGGCGCGTCCGGCGAAACGCTGGGGGGCGCGGGCGGAATGGTGACGGGTGCGATCGTCTCCGCTTCGCCGGGCAAGGCCAAGGTCGGAATGGCTGGCGGCGGCGCCGGCATCGCGACCGTCCTCGCGTCGCCCGCCATGGCCGGCGCGGCGGCGCCAAGGGGCGCCACCGCTTCGCGCTCAAGAAGCTGGACCGGCGGTGCCGGCTGAGACAGCGGCTGGTCCGGCATCAGGACCCGTGCACGCAGGACCGCCTCGAAGTCATAGACCGACCCCGCGCGCTCGATCAGCGAGCCACGACCCTTGCGTTTCTTTTGCGGATTGATGTCGATCTCTTCAGCCATGCGATCAGGACACCATGATACGTTTGACGAATTCGATCAGCATCAAAAGCACGAACATTCCCGGCAGACCGGCCGCGGCCGACGAGAACCACATCATCTGCTTTCGGCGCACCGCGCGGGTCTCGGACGTGATGACCTCCGAGATCGAACCCAGGACGGGGAGGCCGCTGACGCGAGCAAGTTGCTGGGTCGTGGTAAAGACGTTCGACAGCTGGCTCTTGGCGAATGCAACGCCAGAACCCACCACCACGCCGCCGATCAGCACCATCGTGAGCAGCATGGTCCGGTTCGGCGCCGCGGGCTGCGTCGGCAACGACGGCTGATCTATAACGCGGAATCGGACGCCATCGGTCTTTCCGGTCGCATCGGACTTCAGCTTCGCCGCCTCCCGTTGCGTCAGGAGCTTGTTGTACTGGTCCTTCAGCACGTCATAGTCGCGGTCCAGGCGCGCCTGGTCGATCTGCGCCCCAGGGGCAACCAACTGCCGCTTGGCGATGGTGTCCACCGCCTGCTGCAGCTGAGATCTGCGCGTTTCGAGCATCGCAAGAGTTCCCTGCCGCTCAGCCTGCATCGACTTGAGCGATACATAGACAGGGTTGGGAGCCATCGGCATGTCACGCGGCCCGCCGCGCGCCTTCTGCGCCCTGAGCTGGGCGAGCTGCGAACGCATCGAGATCACGTCGGGATGTTTTTCCGTCCAGCCGCGCGAGATCGCCTCGGCAAGCTGTCCTTCGAGCGTTCCGATGCGCTGGTCGATCGTATCGATGCCCCCCGCCGTGCCCGCGGGAATCTGCGCGGGCGTCGCTGCCAGTTGTCCGTTGATCGCGGCGACCCCGCTTCTCGCCTGCATCAGGCTGGAATCGAGGCCCATCATCTCGTTGCGTGCCGCGTCCATCCGCTGGTCGAGCGTCCCCGAGCCGGGCAGCGCACCAAGCGTCGATTGGGTGATCTCAGCCCTTCGCCGATCAACCTCGGCAAGTTCCTTGCCCCGCCGGTCGAGCTCCGCATCGAGGAACTGGAGCGTCTCGACATTGCTGTTGCGGCTGCCCACCAGATTTTCGGTGACGAAAATCTCGATCAACTTCTGGGTGACATTCTGCGCGATGAACGCGGTCTGCCGTTCGGATATGCCCTTGAGGCTGATGCGCGTCTTGATTTCGAGCAGATCCTCGCCCTGCGCGGTGATCGAGATCCCGCTGCGCAGCGCGCCGATCAGCGACAGGGCTTCAGTCGTGGTTAGCGGCCGCTCTCCGTTCGAGACGGTGCGAACGACGCGCTTGAGGATTTCTGTCGACGTCAGCGACGAGCGGACGCGATCGACGCTCTTCTGCGTGTCGCCTTCGCTACCGTCGCCCAGCAAGGACTTGACCTGGACCGAGACGCGCGCGCTGCTTTCATAGGCGGCGGGCACGCGCATCACCATCATCCATCCCACGAGACAGAATATCCACGCCACCGTGAGCGCCAGCCAGCGCATCCGCCAGATCGCGTACAGCGCCATCCTTATTTCGGTATAGATCGCTTCCATCGGCCTATCTCAGCAGCCCCCCGGCCATGTTAGAAAGCACTTTCGGGAATGATGATCACATCCCCCGGTTCCAGCTTCACATTCGCCTTGATGTCGCCGCGCTTCAGCAGGCTGTCCAGCCGAAGCCGATAGACAACCTGCTTGCCGCCGGCATCATGCCGGATGAGCTTGGCATGGTTTCCGTCGGCATATTCGGAAAGCCCTCCGACCGAGATCATCGCGTCGAGCAGCGTCATGTCCGAACGATAGGCTACGGCGGCCGGTTTTTCGGCCGCGCCGACGATGCGGATCTGCTGCGAGAAATTGCCCGAGAAATTGTTCACGATCACCGAAACGATGGGATCGGAGATATAGGTGGTAAGCGCATCGCGGATGTCGTCCGCCAGCTTCGACGGGCTTTTCCCTACCGCGACCATGTCGTTGATCAGGGGCAGCGTGATGCGGCCGTCAGGACGTACCTGCACCTGGGCGCCGAGCTCAGGATTGCGCCAGACGAAGACGGTTAAGGAATCGAGCGGACCGATGCTGTAATCCTCGCCGGCCTGACCGCCCGACGCAACGAAGGGCGCGGGCGGCAGCTCCTTTTCCTTGTCGGCGAAGGCAGGCGCGCCGATCCCCGTGCCGAGCAGCATCGCCGACATGATCATCGCCTTGGAAGCACCACCCCATGCCATCCGCTCAACCCCCGATACACCGTTTGCCACGGACATGCCCACCGCCCCGCAAACGCAATCTACAGCATGGCTCCCCAACCATGAACATATGCTTAGGAATTCACAGGATTTCAGTCCCGTCTATGGTTATTTCCATCGGCGGCGGATGGCCCAGGAACGACTGAGGGCTGGCACTTGCGCCATAGGCGCCGGCCAGGAACAACGCCACCGCGTCGCCCACTTGCGCGTCAGGCAGTTCCACATGATCCCCCAAACGATCGAGCGGCGTGCACAGGCACCCCACCACCGATACCAACATAAGTTTAGTCGAACGGCCGATTTTGGTCAACGAAATTGGGTAATTACGCCTAACCACGGTCCCGAAATTGCCACTGGCGGCGAGCTGATGATGCAGACCGCCATCCACTACCAGGAACGTCTCTCCATGGCTGATCTTCCGATCGACGATGCGGCTGAGATAGACCCCTGCTTCTCCCACCAGCCAGCGGCCTAGCTCAATTGTAAATTCTGTGCCGGACAGGATGTCTGGCCGCACGGACAGCGCATCGGCGAGCGCTTCGCCGATCCGCCTCTCGTCGAGCGGCGGATCTGAAGCAAAATAGCGAATCCCCATCCCCCCGCCGAGATTGACGCGCGGCGGAAGCGCCGCAGCCTGCTCGCTGATCCGCGCGGCGAGCGCTATGGCGGATATCTGCGCTTCGGAGATCGCAGCGGCGTCGAGGGCTTGAGAGCCGGCGAAGATGTGCAGCCCGCGATAGTCGGCTCCCTCGCCGATGATCCGCCGGATCACGGGCACGGCCTGATCCGCATCGATACCGAAGGGCTTGGCGCCTCCGCCCATCTTCATGCCGGAGCCCTTGAGCTCGAAGTCCGGATTCAGTCGAACCGCCAGCCGCGGCGTCCGCCCCAGCCCGCGACCGATCGCCAGCGCGCGTTCCGCCTCGCCTGCGGATTCCAGATTGATGGTGATACCCGCTTCGATCGCCGCGCTAAGTTCGCGATCGCGCTTGCCTGGTCCCGCGAAGGAAATCCTGCCCGGGTCCGCCCCGGCTGCGAGCGCCACACGCGCCTCCCCCTCCGACGCGACGTCGAGGCCGTCGACCAGCGCGGTCATGGCGCGCACCAGTGGCGGATGCGGGTTCGCCTTGACCGCATAGTGAAGCGATATGCCGGGGAACGCCGCGCGAAAGCGGGCCACCCTGTTCCTCACGATGGCGATATCGTAGACGAACAGTGGCGTATCGCCCGTAATGCCGATCCAGTCATCAGCAGTGCGGCCGCCGATCAGCAACTCGCCGTCGCGCCAGGTGAAATCGGGTGGGATCGGGCCGGTGGGCTTCACGCTTCGGCCTCCCTTTTCAGCGCGGCCCGGTCAAGCTTCCCGTTGGCGTTGCGCGGCAGTTCGTCCCGCCAGATCACCTTCGCAGGCTGCATGAAGCCCGGCAGATTGCGCCTGAACCATTCGGCGAGACGAGCCTCTGCAGATTCGCCGGTGGGCCGGGCATAGAGCAATATCGATTGCCCGAGCCGATCATCGGGGATGCCGAGCGCCACCGCCTCGGCGACCGCACCACTCGCCACCGCCGCCTCCTCGATCTCGGTGGGGCTTATGCGATTGCCGGAACTCTTGATCATCTCGTCGTCCCGACCGACGAATCGCAGCAGTCCCTCTCCGTCCCTCACCACCGTGTCCCCCGACCAGACGGCGGTACCGCCGTAGCTCGATGCCGGGGGCGCGGGCCGGAAGCGAAGCGCCGTCCGCTCAGCGTCACGCCAATAGCCCTGCGCCACCAGCGGCCCGGCATGGACGAGTTCGCCCGGCTCGTCCGCGCCGGCAATGCTGCCGTCCGGCCGAACGACAAGGATCTCCGCGAAGGGGATCGCCTTGCCGATCGAGTCGGGATGGTCGTCGATCAGCATCGGATCCAGGAAAGTCGAACGGAATGCTTCGGTTAGCCCGTACATCGAAAATAGCCGAGCCTCCGGGAACAGGGCACGCAGCCGCCGCACCAGTGGCACGCTCATGCGCCCCCCGGTGTTGGTAAGGCGCCGCAGGCTTGCGACGCTCTCGGCCGGCCAATCGGATTCGGCGAGCTGTATCCAGAGGGGAGGAACGCCCGCCAGAGTGGTGATCCCGTGGCGGCCCACCGCGCGCACCACATCACGGGGGGTGAGATAGTCGAGCGGATAGACACAACCACCGGCGTACCAGGTCGACAGCAGCTGGTTCTGGCCATAATCAAAGCTGAGCGGGAGCACGGCCAGCGTCCGATCGTCGGCCGCAAGCCCCAGATAGGCGGCAACGCTGACGGCACCTAGCCAGAGATTGGCATGGCTCAGCATTACCCCCTTGGGGCGGCCCGTCGAGCCCGAGGTGTAGAGGATGGAGACAAGCTCCGAAGGGTCGTTCGACGAAGGGGGCAGCGGCGCACCGGCTTCGAACAGCGCACCGGCTTCGTCCTCCTCAATGAGAAGCCGGCAATCCGCAGGCCGGTCCTGCTGCTCGATGGTATCGGCACGGCCTCGGCCGGTGACAAGCAGCTGCGCACCGCTGTCCGCCAGAATATGCGCGACTTGACCATGTTTGAGCATAGGATTGATCGAAACATGGACGAGACCGGCACGAGCAGCGGCGAGCGGCATCAGGCAGGCCAGCAGGTTCTTGGGCAGCCAGCTCGCAACCCGGTCTCCTCTCGCCATGCCCAGCGCACGCAGCCCGCCCGCAACTTTCCCGACCATCTGGTCGAGCATGCCATGATTCAGCACCCCGCCCCGTTGTGAGAGCGCAGGTGCATCGCGCCGTCCCATCAGCGCGAGATGGTCGAGCGGCCGCGGCGTCGGATCGGGATCAATATGCATGACGGGCACAGCTAGCCTAATTTCCGCGCGAATCCTTGTCCCGAATAGGCGAACGGTTTAGACGGCCGCTGTTTTCGTCGTCGAGGGACCACTACGTGAGCGCAGCCGATCCGATCCCGACTGATGAGGTTGTGCGCACCGTTCTGGTGGACATCCTCGCCCTTGACCATGATCGTGTCGCCGCCTTCACCCCCGCCACGGCCCTGTTCGGCTCGCTGCCCGAACTCGATTCGATGGCAGTCGCCGCCTTGCTGACCGAACTCGAAGATCGCCTTCACATCATCATCGACGATGACGAGGTCGACGGCGAGATGCTGGAGAGCTTCGGCGCGCTGGTCGATTTCGTCTCCGCCAAGAAGCGCGCCTAGGCAGCAACGCTCGTCTTCGCCTCGAAATCCGCCTCGGCCAGGAACCGCTCCGCGTCCAGCGCGGCCATGCAGCCGGTACCCGCCGCCGTCACCGCCTGCCGATAGATCTTGTCCGATACGTCGCCGCACGCGAACACGCCGGCGACGTTCGTCTTCGTGCCGCCTTTCTCAACGACAATGTAGCCATCCTCATCGAGCGCCACATGGCCGCGAAAGAGCTCGGTCGAGGGGTGGTGCCCGATCGCGACGAAGCCGCCGTCGACCGCCAGGCTGGAGGGCTCGCCGGTGGCTGTGTCGCTTAGTTCGATCGCCACCAGGCCGGCATTGCCTTCACCGGCGACGAAGCGATCAACCTGCTTGTTCCAGAGCACCTTGACGTTCGGGTGGGCGAACAGGCGGTCCTGGAGGATCTTCTCCGCGCGCAGCGAGCCACGGCGGTGGATGAGGGTAACGTCCTGGCTATGATTGGTCAGGTAGAGCGCCTCTTCGACCGCGGTATTGCCGCCGCCGATGACCGCCACCTTCTTCCCGCGGTAGAAAAAGCCGTCGCAGGTAGCGCAGGCCGACACGCCCTTTCCGCCCAGTTCTTCCTCGCCGTCGACGCCGAGCCACTTGGCCTGGGCTCCGGTGGCAATCACCAGCGTGTCGCAGACATAGAGCGTGCCGCCATCACCTCGCAGCCGGAAGGGACGTTCGCTCAGGTCGACGTCAACGATGGTGTCCCACATCATCTGCGCGCCGACATGCTCGGCCTGTGCCTGCATCTGCTCCATCAGCCAGGGCCCCTGGATCACGTCGCGGAAGCCGGGATAATTCTCCACGTCGGTGGTGATCGTGAGCTGGCCGCCTGGCTGGAGCCCCTGGACGACGATCGGCGCAAGCCCGGCGCGTGCGCCATAGATCGCTGCCGACAGCCCGGCGGGCCCCGACCCCAGGATCAGCATGCGGGTGGAATGGCTCGCGGTCATGAATTTCGTTGCTCCAGCGACAGGTCGAATCTCAGAGAGCAGATAGGGATGCCCCACCGCGCTTGGCAACCACCCGGCCCTTTACCGCCTCTTAGGGTTCGCCGGCTATGCGCCAGCCTTGGTGAGAAGACGACGCGATGGCAGGCAGACCATGACGATCGAGCGACTGCGCGAACTGGGCGCGCACTGCGGCGGCAAGGGTGCGCTGAAGTTTGCGCTGTCGATCTGTCTGCTCGCGTCGGCTGTCGCCTGCTCGTCGCGCGGCTATCGATCGGAGTCGCCGCTTGGCAAGGCGCTCGATGCAACGGTGGGCAAGATCCGCAGTCGGCTGCCCGAAACGCTGGAAACCGCCCGCCGCGCCATGGGCGGGCACTGATGATCGGCCATCGAATGGCCCGGTTCGGTTTTGTGTTCATGCCGGCGGGATTAGGGAACTTGTCCACTCTGCCTGGTGGGCAGCCGTTCGAGAAACTTGCCCCGACTGCCGGGAGTTCGCGGTTGCACGAACAATCTTACGCCTGACGAATTCAGGGCCGATGGCTTCAGCCCAAGATGGCGCGGCTCATCTCGGCTGAAAGCGGACACCGGCGTGGATGGGCCGATACCATGCTTCTCGTTGGTCCGATTGCCGCCACTGCACGATGGCAGCTCGGTGACAAATCGATGGACGTGAACGAGACGTGGGTCTTAGACGGACCGCATCGCGGGGAACCAAGCCTACCGGTAGAAGAAGATGCTGGAGTGACCGATTTGAAAAATGTCATGACGGCGGAGAGGCGTCTGGGCGGAGCGGGCCTGGCTGTTTCGGAGATTGGCTTCGGTTGCATGAGCATTGGCTCGGCATATGGGGTGGCGGACGAAGAGGAATCGATTTCAACGGTGCGTCGAGCGATCGATTTGGGCGTCACCTTGTTTGACACGGCGGAGGTCTACGGCCCGTTTCGCAACGAGGAACTCCTCGGCCGGGCGGTAAAAGGGCGCCGTGATAAGGTCATCCTGGCTACCAAATTTGGCTGGCGAATCGAGGACGGGAAAGTGGTTGGTCTCGACAGCTCCCCTGCTCGAATCCGAGCAGCCGTCGAGGGTAGCCTGAAGCGGCTCGGCACCGACTGCATCGACCTGATCCAGCAGCATCGTGTCGATCGGAATGTGCCGATTGAGGATGTCGCCGGCACCGTCGCCGATCTCGCCCAAGAGGGCAAAGTGCGATATTTCGGCTTATCGGAGGCTGGGGCCAAGACCATCCGCAAAGCTCATGCCGAGTTCCCGGTGTCGTGCGTCCAGAGCGAATATTCGATCTGGGAGCGTGGACTGGAGGCGGCGATCATACCAGCACTGCGGGAACTTGATATCGGCCTGATAGCCTTTTCGCCGTTGGGTCGGGGTTTCCTTACCGGCACCGCACCGCGCCCAAGCGAGCGCGATGCGAACGACGGGCGCAACATCGATCCACGTGCTTCGGCCGAAAATTTCGACGCAAATTTGCTCCTCACGCGATCGATCCGCGAGTTGGCGGCGCAGCGCGGCAGTACGCCCGCGCAGGTTGCACTGGCATGGATCCTTGCAAAAGGTCCTGATATTGTCCCAATCCCCGGCACGCGCCATTCGGCGCACCTTGAACAAAATCTTGCGGCAGCGTCCATGCCGCTGACGGCCGGTGAACTCACCGCACTTGAAGCGGCCATACCGCCCGGAAGCACCGCAGGACATCGCTATTCCGCAGCGCTGTTGGATGCCATTGACCGCGACTGACCGAGCACGGTGCAAAGGATCAGACCGCATAGCTGTCCCCCCTTTAACAGATAAGGTTTTGCCGGCCGCCCCGGTCACGCTAGGTTACCTTAGCATCGAGTGAGAGGATGGGGATGGATCTCGGCCTGAAGGGCATATCGCGTATGACCGGAGCCCGTCTGGGGATCGGCAAGGCGATCGCAGACCGGCTCGCCGTGGAGGGCGTGATCATCGGGGTTTCCACCCGCCCCTTACATATCCAGGTCGAACGCCCGGATCGACGGCGGGAGCATCGCCACACCATGACGGGAGGCCGCGTGTGAACGAAACCATATGCGCCACACCGGCCAAGGGGGCGCTGACGGGCATCCGCATCTGCGATTTCACCGGTCAGCTCGCCGGCGCTGGCGCGACCCGCTGGCTCGCGGCATTCGGCGCGGAGGTAATCCGGATCGAGGACCCGGTCCGCCAGGGCGGCTGGGACATCCTGCGCGGCGTGCCGCCATATAAGGACGGCCAAACCGGCCTCGATCGGGGAGGAGCTTTCAACAATCACAATGTCGGCAAACTCGGCATCACCCTGAACATGAAGACGGCGCGCGCGCGGGAGATGCTCGAACAGATCATCCGCCAGTCCGACTGCGTGACCGAGAACTTCGCTGCCGGCGTGCTCGAGCGTTGGGGTTTCGGCTTCGACAGAATGCGCGAAATCAAGCCCGACATCATCTATGTGACGAATTGCGGCTTCGGCTACAGCGGCCCCTATCGCAGCTTCAAGACCTGGGGACCGATCGTGCAGGCGGTATCGGGCCTCACCTTCGCTTCGGGCCTACCCGATCAGCCGCCGGCCGGCTGGGGCTATAGCTACATGGATCATACGGGTGCCTATTATATGGCGATCGCGATCCTGCTCGCGATCGTGCATCGGCAACGGACCGGCCAAGGCCAATGGGTCGACCTCGCCTGCACCGAAAGCGCCCTCACCCTCAACGGGCCGGCAATCCTCGACTGGACGGTGAACCAGCGGCCGAGCCGCCGCCCCGGCCAGCCGAACAGCAACCGAAGCGCTCATGACGCAATGGCGCCGCACGGCATCTACCGCTGCTCTGGCGATGATGAATGGGTAGCCATCGCGTGCCGGGACGACGCCGATTGGCGCCGGCTCGCCGCCTTGCCCGATGGCCCGGTGAGTCCGGAACTTGCCTGCTACAATCTCGGCGAGCGCCTGGCGCGCCAGGACATGCTGGACGAGAATATCGAGCGGTGGACGGCTAGCCGGCAGAAGTTCGACATCCAGCGCCTGCTGCGCGAGGCGGGCATCCCTTGCTCGGCGGTGCAGAAGCCCGAGGAACGCGTCGATCTTGACCAAGATACGGCGGACCTCTGGCCCGTCGTTACGCACGGGTTGATGGGCGATGTGCGGGTCGATGGGCTGCCCGTCCGCTTTTCCGCGACGCCGTGGCGGATGAACCGAGGAGCCCCCTGCCTCGGCGAGCATAATGAGGACGTATTCGGCAGGTTGCTCGGGCTCGCTCCCGCCGAGGTGGCGCAACTGCGGGCGGAAGGGGTGATATGACGGCACTCACAGGCCTGCGGGTCATCGAGCTCGCCCGCGAGCCGATCGCGCTCGCCGGCAAGCTGCTCGCCGACATGGGCGCCGATGTCGTGCTGGTCGAACCGACGGCAGGCGATCCCGCGCGGCTGATCCCGCCCTTCCTCGATGACCGCCCCGGTCCCGATCGCAGCCTCTGGTGGTGGCATCATCATAGCAGCAAGCGCGGCGTCTGCCTCGATCTCGACGAAGACGAGGGGCGCCAATGCTTCCTTCGCCTGATAGATGAGGCGGACATCCTCATCGAGTCCGAACCAGCCGGACGGCTCGAAGGGCTGGGTCTCGACCATGGCGACCTGCTGCGGATTCGGCCGGAGCTGATCCATGTCTCGGTCACGCCTTACGGCCGCGCGAGCGCCCATGCGGGCGACCCATTCACCGATCTCACGCTGATGGCCGGCGCGGGCCCGGTGTGGAGTTCGGGTTATGACGATCACAACCTGCCTCCTGTCCGGGGGAGTGACAGCCAGGCCTATTATACGGGCTGCCACTTCGCCGTGATGTCGGCGCTCACGGCGCTGATTCATCGCATGGCGACGGGAGAGGGCCAGTTCATCGATGTCAGCATGCATCAGGCCTCGAACGTCTCGACCGAGGGAGGCTCCTATTGTTGGCTGGTCGCGCGCGAGACAGTGGAGCGCAAGACCGGCCGGCACGCGAGCAGCTTCCCGACCAGCGAAACCCAGGTTCGCTGCCGCGACGGGCTATGGGTCAGTTCAGGCGTGCCGCCGCGCATTCCAGAAGAGTTTGCGCGAATGATCGCCTGGGTCCAGGAGCTCGGCCTCTACGAACACTTCCCCGAAGCCGTCTTCCTCGAGATGGGTGCTGACCCGAAAACCTGCCCCAGCATCGCCGATATCGGCATCTCGGACGAAGCAACCGCGATCTACTCGGCGGGGCGAGAGGCGCTGGTTCTGATTGCCGAGTCGATGGACGCCCACGCGTTCTTCATCGGCAGCCAGCAGCGCAACATTCCGAGCGGTATCATCTACGCCCCCGAGGAAGCCTTCGAGGATCCGCATTTCCGGGCGCGGGGCCTTCAGGTTCAAGTCGAGCATCCCGAGCTTGGCAGGCGCTTTCGATATGTCGGCGCGCCTTATGTGCTATCAGCAAGCCCATGGAAGATTACGCGGCGGGCACCTATGCTGGGCGAGCACCAGGCGGAGATCCTGGGCCGATAACCGATATGGCCGCGTTGTTCAGGGGCCGGACTTGACGAACAGCTTGGCGAAGCGTGCCCGCGCCGCCTTGTCGGCCTTCTCCCGGCGCAGCTCCTCCGCACTCGCGATACGCACGGCGGCGGTCGTGTCGCGGAGCCGTTCCGACAGGAACACCGCCAAGGCGCGATAGAAGCGGGCGGCAAACAGCGGTTCCTCCTCGAACCGGGAAAGGATGAGCTTGCGCGGGATAGCGAGCACCTCGCTCTGCTCCTCGGCCAGGACGGACGCGCCCGGCGCATTCTGTTCGACGAACGACATCTCGCCGACGACATCGCCATGGCGAAGCTCGGCCACGCGGCGGCCGTCGTCGAGAACCACGCCGAGCGTGCCATGCGTCACGAAGAACAGTTCGGCCGGCATCTTGCCGGCGGCGACAAGCCGTTCTCCCGCCTTCAGCGATCGCAGCTTACCCACCGAAAGTAGCCAGAGCATGTCGGCGTCGCTGAGCCCCGCCGTGATATATCGAACATTTTGCATCAGCGCCTCAACACCATGTCACGCAGATAGCTGCCATAGCCACTCTTGCCGAGAGCATCGGCAAGTTTTTCGAGCTGCGCCGCATCGATGAAGCCCTGTTCATAGGCAACTTCCTCCGGGCATGCGATCTTGAAGCCCTGTCGCTTTTCGAGCGTGCGGACGAACTCTGCGGCCTCGATCAGGCTATCCGGCGTACCAGTATCGAGCCAGGCATAGCCGCGCCCCATCACTTCCACCGATAATTTGCCGGCAGCAAGATAGGCCTTGTTGACGTCGGTGATCTCAAGTTCGCCGCGCGCCGAAGGCTTCAATTCCCTGGCAATGGCGACGACATCGGCGTCATAGAAGTAGAGACCGGTGACCGCCCAGTTGGAGCGCGGTTGCTTTGGCTTTTCCTCAATCGAGATGGCACGCATCGCACTATCGAACTCGACCACGCCGTAGCGCTCCGGATCGGTCACGTGATAAGCGAACACGGTCGCGCCGCCCGTCCTCGTATTTGCGCTCTTGAACAGATCGGTGGACCCGTGGCCGTAGAAGATATTGTCCCCGAGAATCAGCGCCGACGGGCTGCCTCCGACGAAATCCGCGCCGATGACATAAGCCTGCGCCAATCCATCGGGGCTCGGCTGGACGGCATAATCGATCGCCATGCCCCACTGGCTTCCGTTGCCGAGGAGCGCCTCGAAAGCCGGCGTGTCGCGCGGCGTCGAGATGACGAGCACCTCGCGGATCCCGGCGAGCATCAGCGTCGACAAAGGATAGTAGATCATCGGCTTGTCATAGACGGGGATCAGCTGTTTGGATGTGACGACCGTCATAGGATGGAGCCGCGTGCCCGATCCCCCCGCCAGGATGATGCCCTTCACTGCGCCGCGCCCCCAAGATCGCCCACCGGACCCACCAGCTCCTCGATAATCTCCCGCACAGCATCCCGCCAGTCGCGCGGATCAATGCCGAAGTCAGCCGTGATCCGGGTGGTCGACAGCCGTGAATTGGACGGGCGACGCGCGGGCGTGGGATATTCTGCCGTGGTGATCGCCTCGACCTCGGCCTGCGGCCCTCCCGCGGCGGCACTCAATCGGAATATCTCACGTGCAAGGTCGCACCAGCTCGCCTCGCCCGCATTGACGAAATGATAGATCCCGAGCGGCGCAGCGCGATCGTCGATCAGCCGCAGCGCGAGAAGCCGCAGCACGGTGGCAATGTCGGCCGCACCGGTCGGGCAGCCGCGCTGGTCATCCACCACGCGCAGTGTCGGGTTGGCCGCAGCGACTCGGAGCATCGTCTTGAGGAAATTGCCGCGGTGCGCCGACAGCACCCAGGCGGTGCGCAGGATGATCGACCTCGACTGCCCGGCCAATACGGCGCGCTCGCCCTCGCGCTTGGACTCGCCATAGACCCCGAGTGGCGCGACGGGATCGTTCTCGGTATAATAGCCCTGCTTCGTGCCGTCGAAGACATAGTCGGTCGAAACATGGACGAGCGGCACGCCGCTATCCGCCAGCCACCCCGGTGCCTCGCCATTGACGAGGAAGGCCGCGCCCCGCTCCGTCTCCGCCTTGTCGACGGCAGTATAGGCAGCGCAATTGATGATTGCCGCAAAATCGAAGCTCTGCAGATAGGTGCTGATGCTCGCCTGCGACGCGAGATCGAGTGTGTCGCGCGTCGGGAAGTGCGTGACGACATCGTCCGGCCACACCTGGCGCGCCAGCTCAAGCCCGACCTGGCCCTGCCCGCCGGTGACGAGGATGTGCCGCTTCACCGCGCCGCCAGCCCGAGCCGGCCGGTATCGTAGCGGCGCGCCAATATGTCCTGCCACCAGGACCGGTTGTCGAGATACCAGCGCACCGTCCGGTCGATCCCTTCCTCGAAGCCGACCTGCGGCTCCCAGCCGAGGACATCGCGGATCTTGGCGGCGTCGATCGCGTAGCGGTGGTCATGGCCTGGCCGATCGGTGACGAAGCTGATCTGCTCATGATAGCCGCGCTCGTCCTGGCGGGGGCTCAGCCGGTCGAGCGTCGAGCAGATCGCCTTCACCACGTCGATATTGCGGCGTTCGGAATTGCCCCCGACATTATAGGTCTCCCCGGGCACGCCGCGCTCGAACACGGCGCGCAGCGCGCGCGCATGATCCTCGACGAACAGCCAGTCGCGGACGTTCGATCCGTCGCCATAGACCGGCAGCGCTTCCCCGGCCAAGGCCCGGATGATGATGAGCGGGATCAGCTTCTCGGGGAAATGATAGGGCCCGTAATTATTGGAGCAGTTGGTGACCAGCACCGGCAGCCCATAGGTGTGGCCCCACGCGCGCACGAGATGATCCGAGCCCGCTTTCGAGGCCGAATAGGGCGAGCGCGGATCATAAGCGGTGGTCTCGGTGAAATATCCCTCCTCACCCAGCGAACCGAACACTTCGTCCGTCGAGATATGATGGAAGCGGAACCCCGTTTTCCTGTCCTGATCCAGCCCCTGCCAATAGCCGAGCGCCTGCTGCAGCATGGTGAAGGTGCCGACCAGATTGGTCTGGATAAATTCGCCGGGGCCGTCGATCGAGCGATCGACATGGCTCTCCGCCGCCAGATGGGCGACGATCTGCGGCTGGAACTCCGCGAGCAGCCGCGCAACCAGCGCCGCATCGCAGATATCGCCCCGTACGAAGCGGTAGCGCGGGCTTTCGGCAACCGGCACCAGCGAGCTCAGCACGCCCGCATAGGTCAGCTTGTCGAGATTGAGCACGTCATGCGGGGTCTCCGCGATCAGTTGCCTTATCAGGGCCGAGCCGATGAAGCCGGCCCCGCCGGTAACCAGGATGCGCATTCCGTCCCCGCTCATAGCGGCCGCAATGGCTCGCCATCATAAGGAAAAGGGCTAGACCAGTCCGCCAGCACGGGCAATGCAGTGTCTTTCGCCGAGAGCGTCGGCCCTGTCGGGGGCAACGGCCAGTCGATGCCGATCGTTGGGCAATCCCATCTTATGCCGCCATCGCACTGCGGGGCGTACAGATCGGAAACCTTGTAGATCACCTCGCAGTCGGGCTCGATCGTGATGAAGGCATGGCCGAACCCGGCCGGGACATAGAGCTGGTCGCCGTTCTCGGCGGAAAGCTCGGCGACCACATGCTGCCCGTAAGTCGGCGAGCCGGCGCGCAGATCGACCGCATA
>Ga0068863_100002607_pt1 | contig 17878 bp, 21 predicted proteins | sample KBSSwiS62_FD_66596 | JGI IMG/M metagenome (GOLD analysis project Ga0068863, IMG submission 66596) | Switchgrass rhizosphere microbial communities from Kellogg Biological Station, Michigan, USA - KBS Switchgrass S6-2 | ecosystem: Host-associated > Plants > Roots > Rhizosphere > Soil ...
CGAGCACGATCCGCCCGTCCAGCGCGACCACCGTTACGCCGTCCACTTCGCGTTGCGTCAATTTCAATGCCACGTTCTTTTCCTCCTCATTCGTAAGCGGGTCCGTCGGCAACCAATCCGGAGCCCCAAAGCATATCCCGTGACCTCAGGGTTTGTAAAATAGCCTGAAATCCGGTCAGTAGTAGTCCGCGCAAGACATATAGTAGCCGCAAACGTTGCAAATCAGTTTGCAGCGCCGCGATTCCAGCCGTTGCGAGCACGCCGGGCAAAATCGCGAAGCGTCCTCTTGCGGCGCCGTCGCGGGGGCGCGAGTCGCAGCGCTTGCCGTTGCCGCTATCGCGCCACGCTCGTTTCCGGCGACCTCCGCGAGCTTTCCGCTCGATTCGGCGGGAGAATCCGCTCGCGACTCGCCACAAAGCACGGTTACGCTGCCAATGCGGTACATACCTTGTTTCACGGCGGCACCGTTATAGCACAACCCCGCGAAATTGCGGTAGCGGGCGGAGGCGGTATCGCCGCCCCGCCGCGCGATCCGGACCGGCAGCGGGCTTGCCCAAGCGGGAAGCCTATTGGGCGCCGAAACGGTGTAACCTAACGCGGCCATTTCGCGCGCCGGCGATTTCTTGGCCGGCAATTCGTGCTGCAACTTTGCCGGCAAAGGAACTGCTGCCATGGCCATTTCCCTCGGTAAGGCTGGTCTTGCATTGCTCCTCCTTGTACTTGTTTCTCTTGGTGGCGCGCCACTGTTTTCGCAGACTTTTGAACCGATTCGTTTGCATCCGAAAAATCCGCATTACTTCTTGTTTCGCGGCAAGCCCACGGTTCTGATTACCAGCGGCGAGCATTACGGCTCCGTGCTGAACGCAGATTTTGACTACAAGAAATACCTGGTGACGCTGGCGGCGGACGGGATGAATTTCACGCGCATCTTCGGAGGCAGCTACGTGGAAGTTCCCGCGACGTCGTTTGGCATCAAGCGCAACACCCTCGCGCCGCAGCCCGGTAAGTTTCTTGCGCCGTGGATGCGCAGCGATGTCGGCGGGTATGCGGGCGGCGGCAACAAGTTCGATCTAAGCAAGTGGAATCCGGAATATTTCGCGCGCTACAGGGAGTTTCTTGGCGAAGCGGCGAAATTCGGAACTGTGGTAGAGATTTCGCTGTTTTCGTCGACGTATGGCGATGTGCAGTGGACGGTGAGTCCGTTTCACTCCGCGAACAATGTGAATGGTACGGAGGTGAGCGACTGGAAACAGGTAACGACACTAGCAAACGGCAATGTGCTGAAATTCCAGGAACAATATGTTCGAAAACTAGTGCGCGAAGCAAACGGATTCGACAACGTGATTTTTGAAATTCAGAACGAGCCGTGGTCGGACCAGCCGGTGCTGTCCAGCGTAGTGAATCCGTATTTGCCGAAGCCGGGGCGCGATAATTATCCGAATTCAGTGGACCTGGCAGGTGAGGCGTCCATCGCGTGGCAGGGAAAAGTCGCCGAGTGGATTGCGAGCGAAGAAGCGTTGCTGCCGAACAAGCATTTGATCGCCCAGAATTATTGCAATTTCTATTTTCCGGTGCGCACGCTGCTGCCGCAGGCCGGCATCGTGAATTTTCACTACGCTTATCCGCAAGCGGCGCTGGACAACTACGGCCTGGAAAAAGCGATCGGCTACGACGAGACGGGGTTTCTGGGCCGCGAAGACCAAATTTATTTGCGGCAGGCGTGGAATTTTATCCTTTCGGGCGGCGGCACGTTTGACGGGCTGGACTATTCGTTTTCCGTGGGGCACGAGGACGGCGGCGACACGGAGGCGAACGGTCCGGGCGGGGGCAGCGCGACGCTGCGGCGGCAATTGGCGATCCTGCAAAGATTCCTGCAGGGGTTTTCGTTGACCGAGCTGCGGCCGGATCGCAATGTGGTGAAGCACGCGGCCGGAATTTCAGCGCGAGTGCTGTCGAATCCGGGGCGCGAGTATGCGATCTATCTGGATGGCAGCGGGCCGACGGAGCTGACGCTGGAATTGCCGAAGGGGCATTACTCGGTGGAGTGGATCAACGTGGCGAACGGTGCGGTGCTGCGCAACGAGAGCTTTGCGCATTCCTGCGGGAGCCGTGTGCTGACTTCTCCGAAGTTCAACGATGGCGTGGCGCTGCGAGTAGTGAATCAGTGAAACACGCGCGGGCCGCGTTTAGACCGGCAAAGCAGTTCCTCGGGCTGAAGCCACGCTGAAGATGGCGTGGCACGGGCCCTCGTGGTTGCGTTCCCATTCAGAGTTTCTAGTTGCGGAACAGCGAGCGTGGCTACTGTCGGTTAGAGACTTTCTCGGCGTTGTGAGGGTCAGACAAGCCTCCAAATAAGTATGTCGGCAGATTCCAAGGATAGGTCGCATGAGTAAGGGGTGGATCAAGCTTTCAGAAGGCCTTTGAGGCGGGAGGAGACTACCTGGCGAGCTTTTTCTGCGGGGAGGAGGCGTTCGAGGATGCCGAGGTTTACGTCAATGGTGAGGTCGTGATCGGTGACGAGGACGGTGCCAGAGATGGGTGTGCTGACCATATTCAGAGGGCCCATTTTGGCGATTAGAGAAAAAGTGAGAGTGTCGGCGTTCCAGGTGCGGTGTTCTTGAACGAGTTTTACCGGCAGACTGACAGAGCCGGTGAAGATATCGTCGAGGGAGCGGTTGAGGGCTTGTTTGACCTCAGCTTTGGTGCTGTCGTGGGCAACGGTGATTTTCACGGCGAGGCGAATGTAGCGGGCAAGGCTGAGAGGGGGGAATAGGGAGTGTCAGGTATTGCACGGAAAGTACGGTGACCCAGGTTCTAGAAACCGAACCTGCGTCACGGCTGTGTGGGACACGAGAGCGGGATTACGGAGAGTCGGGTACTGCATTTTGAGAGTGGGGGAAACCCAGGTTCTAAAAATCGAACCTGGAGCACCGACAGAGCTGCTCACGCGGGGCTGGTGCCCACGAGAAACGAAGGCGATGAAGAACGGACCCACCTTTGCGCCGAACGTAAAAACGCGGGCCAGCCGTCGAAGTTTCGAGCGCCAGCGTGCACGCATCATAGTGCTGAACTTCAGTGCTGAACTTTAGAATTGGGGGGATCGGGAGTGCCGTCGGACCATTCGCCGACGGGAACCAGGAAGACGGTCAGCTGTTCCAGGGTGTCCTTAGACGCGAGAACTGGAGACGCGCTGAGGTTGGCGCCCCAGGCGGACGGCTCGATCAGGGGAGTGAAGAACATCAAGTGCGGGTGCCAGTGACCGTAGCGATCGCTTAGATATCCTTGTTTGGACAGCATGTAGCACATGGAGCCTGCTTCGGGCGCCGGCAATTCCTTTTTATCGAGGGCTGCTTTGATGGTTTCGAACATTTCGTTTTTGCTGCGTCCGGCCAGGACCAACTCGGTTTTTTTGATGGTTCGAGGCAGGAAAGAACGAGCTGCCGGCGCGTTGATGCAGATGGGAGCACGCAGTTTGGGATTCCAAAAATCCGGGTCGCCGATTCCCGCAGTCCAAGATCGCTGCACGACGCAGACGAAGCCGTTCTTTCCTTTAAGCGCGGTTTCGTAACCGTGGCGGCCAAGGACCAGCACCTCGGCATCGCGTGAGATGGACTCCGGGGCCGCGGTTTGCGCTAGCGCGATTTCGGCGTTGCGGTCCATCGGGTATTGCTCCAGCCGGGCCATATTGGGATATGGCGTTTTAGGGGTTTGTGCGTTCGCTTGCCAGGCAAGGCCCAGCATGAGGGCCAATGCCATAGTTTTCCATGTGCTGGTGTTGCCGCTAGTTCGCTCCATGACTTCTCCTAAGGCCGGAATTCGGAACCCGACTTTTTGGCGTTGAGTGGCGGGCAGCACTTCACTTGCAAAGTGAAAGTTATCACAAATCGGGAGGGGTTGAGAAGACGGAAGTGAGTTCGCTCGGCGTCGGCTCGACGAGACGGCTTCAAAACACGCCGTCGTGGGGGGGATTACTTGCGGTATTGCTGGTCGGAGACTTGTTCGAGCCAGTCGACGACTTTGCCGTTGAGCTTTTCCTGGATGGCGATGTGGGTCATGGCGGTGGTAGGAGTGGCGCCGTGCCAGTGTTTTTCGTTGGGCGGGAACCAGACCACGTCACCGGGGCGGATTTCTTCGATGGGGCCGCCATGGTGCTGGGCCCAGCCGCAGCCGGCGGTGACGATGAGCGTTTGACCGAGCGGATGGGTGTGCCATGCGGTTCGGGCGCCGGGTTCGAAGGTGACGCTGGCGCCTTGAACGAGGGCCGGGTCGGGCGCTTGAAACAGCGGATCGATGCGCACCGTGCCGGTGAACCAGTCAGATGACGCTTTATCAGAAGGTTGCGAGCCAGCTCTTTTGATTTCCATTTTCTACCTGTGCTTTCGCCTGATGCGTGACACTCAGAGGTCATTCTCATCGTAACCGGGCTTCTTGTAGAGCATGTCCCATTTGTTTTTGACGTCGGGTTTGTAGACTTTCTTCAGCCAGTCCTGAGATTGCACTTCTTCCATGGCGAAACCGACACGGACTCTTCGCCGTAGTGCAAAATGTCCATAACGTTTTTGGTGATGGCTTCGGCGAGGCGAGTTTTTTGTTGCTCGGATTTGCCGGGCCACAACTTAACCATCACATGCGGCATGATTATCTCCTGCTGTTCAGGCTCTGGCTGTTGATGTTTTGCATGCGCGCGGAATGATTTTGACGGTTGCGGAACGGGCGCGCGCGCCGATCATCGGGCTGAGGTATGGGCGGCCCTTGTATTTCGCGCGATAGGCATCGCCGATGCGGTCGTTGGAGCACCTTCGACTGGCGCGAAAGCGACTTCCTTCCTGGATGCCGGCGGCAGTGATACGACCGGCCTTTTGTTTGACGGCGGCCTGGTACCAAGTAGATTTCTGGCCGTTGTAGCCGCGCTCGTAGAGGTGTCATCGACTACGACGGACCAAATCCATGTTGGAGTGCCGTAAGTGACCCGTCTTCTCGGAAGGGTGAGATGTGCAGATCGTCGCTCTCGGCGATTTTGCGGAGTCGTGTTGCGACCATGTAGCCATGCGATATCTCCTCAGCATCCGTTCGACGATTCTCGTGACGTTTGCGTTCGTACGGTTGGTGGAGTGGCCTAGTTGCGCTGCCATGTAACTCGCCAATGTTCCGCGGCTACGGCCAGATTTCCGGCTGCTGCGAGATAGACGGTCGATGAACTTCTGGCAGAAGAGTCAGCGGCCCACTAATTTCTGAAGTGCTTCGGGGTACCGAGCGCCTTGCACGGCAATCTTTGCGGCTGCGTCTTTCAATTCGCAAAGTTCGTCGGGCGTGAGTTCTACGGCAGTGGCTCCGATATTTTCTTCGAGGCGATGCAGCTTGGTGGTACCCGGAATTGGAACGATCCACGGTTGCTGCGCCAGCAGCCAGGCAAGGGCGATCTGCGCCGGCTTGGCCTTCTTCTGCTGTGCGAACTTTCCGATCAGATCGACCATGGCCTGATTGGCCTTGCGGTTTTCCGCCGTAAAGCGAGGAACGATGTTGCGGAAATCGTTTTTGTCGAACTGGGTGTCTTCGCTGATGTTGCCGGTGAGGAAGCCCTTGCCGAGCGGGCTGAAGGGAACGAAGCCGATGCCCAGTTCCTCGAGCGTGGGGATCACTTCGGCTTCCGGCTCGCGAAACCAGAGGGAGTATTCACTTTGAAGGGCGGCGACGGGCTGAACGGCGTGTGCGCGACGGATGGTCGCAACACCTGCTTCGGAAAGTCCGAAGTGCTTTACCTTGCCTTGCTGAATCAGATCTTTCACGGCGCCGGCGACGTCTTCGATGGGAACGTCGGGATCGACGCGGTGTTGATAGAACAGGTCGATGACGTCGGTCCTGAGGCGCTTGAGCGAGGCATGGGCGACCTGCTTGATGTGTTCCGGGCGACTGTCGAGAGCACTCCAGCGCTGTCCACCACCGGGATCGGGCTTGAAACCGAATTTCGTGGCGATCACCACCTGATTCCGAAGCGGGGCCAGCGCTTCGCCGACGAGCTCCTCGTTGGTGAAAGGACCATAAACTTCAGCGGTATCGAAGAAGGTGACGCCGCGTTCGACTGCGGTCCGAATCAGAGAAATCATTTCTGTCTTATCGGCGGGCGGGCCGTAGCCGAAGCTCATGCCCATGCAGCCGAGACCGAGGGCAGAGACTTCCAGATGGCTTTTGCCAAGTTTGCGTTTTTGCATTGGTTGTCCTTCAGAGCTGGTTTCTCTCGATTCGACATTAAGGCCAAGCGCCATAGGGGTGGTAGCCTGATTCTTCCGATTTATTGCCTAATCCTCTTGTTCGGTGAAAAAGGGATTGGTGAATCCGCAGTTGTGGGGCTATGCTCGGCGAAGAAACATGGAAACCAAAAATATAAAAAAACAAAGCAAAAGTGGTTGTTCACCGCCAGAGCTAGTCCTGGAATTGCGAGCGAAGTTAGCTGGCCGAATTGCCTCTTTTGTTGGGTCGAAAGAGAAACTGGTAACCGATGTAGCCGGACTGATGCTGGTGCGGCGGATCGCCCCTACTGCACCCATCTCGGCGACATATGAGCCGAGCCTGGCGGTGGTCGCACAAGGACGGAAGCAAGCGAACCTGGGCGGAACGACGTTCATTTTTGACCAGTCGCGATACCTGCTGACTTCGCTCGATTTGCCGGTCACGTGTAACGTGATCGAGGCGAGTGAAGACGCACCGTATCTTTGTTTCGTGCTCAAGCTGGAGATGTCTGTGGTCCGGGAACTTTTGGGCCGGGAGGAGATTCCGGCTCCTGAGGTGCCTTCGAACCGCCCTGCGATGGCTACTGGTGAAACCACGGCGGAGCTGCTCGATGCGTGTTGCCGGCTCGTGGATTTATTGAATGCGCCGCGGGACATTCCGTTTTTGGGCGGACTTATTCAGCGCGAGATAATTTACAGAGTTTTGCGAGGACCGGAAGGAGCTCGTTTGCGAGCGATTGCAACGTTGGGAGATCAGAGCCACCGAGCGGCTAAAGCAGCCGCGTGGATCAAGGCGAATTACGCGAAGCCGTTACGGGTGGAAGAGCTTGCGGAACTTGCGGGAATGGGCATCTCCACCTTGCACCATCATTTTCGAGCGCTGACCGCGATGAGCCCATTGCAGTATCAGAAGCAACTTCGGTTGCAGGCGGCGCGGGAGCGCATGCTGGTCGACGGGCTGGATGCGGCGAGTGCGGCGTTTGAGGTTGGATATGAAAGCGCCAGCCAGTTCAATCGCGAATATAGCCGGCTGTTTGGGCAGCCGCCGATGCGCGACATTCGGACGTTGCGCTCGCCGGGCGCGCAGCCACTGGAGACAAGCGGTACTCGCCTCAGTGCTAACTGATCGCGTTTTCGGTTAATCATGCGATGACTCTCAGTCAATGCAGTTCGGCGCGTCGGGGCGCCGGCTTTGCCTGGAGATCGATACTGCTGTCGGTTAGGCCGGCGGTGCTAGCGGTGAGATGTATCGAGCCGGATTGTTTGTTGGTGCGGACGACAATGAGGGCGCGGCCCTGGAAAAGTTTGCGATGGTCGCCCTGGTAGGGCGCGTTGTCACGGCCGTTGGCGTTGCCAACTGCAGCGATGACTCCGGGCCCGGTTAGCACAAAGTGGATTTCCTGATCGGCGTTGGGTTGGAGTTTTCCGTGGGCATCGAGAGCCTCGACGGTGATGAAGGAAAGATCCTGGCCGTTGGCTTGGAGCGCGGTGCGGTCGGCGGTGAGTCGCAGGCGAACAGGTTTACCGACGGTGGTCAAGACACTTTCAGCAACGGCGCGATGGCCGCGAAGGCCGACTGCTTTTAGCGTGCCGGGCGCGTACGGAACGGTGAACAGGGCTTTGAATTGTTGTTCGCGGCCGGTGGGCTCTTCGCCGATCAATTTCCCGTTGAGGAAGAGCTGCACCTTTTCTGCGCCAGAGTAAATCTCGACCTGAAGGTCTTTGCCATCCTGACCCGGCCAAGTCCACGACGGAAGCGTGGGATAGACGGCCCAGCCTACGACTACGGTCTTTTTTCCTTCGGGCTCGGGAAGGCGGACCGTGGCATAAACGCGATCGCCGCCGTTCCACAAGACGTCGCGGTAAAAGGATTGCGGTTTGCGGAAGCCGAGAAGGTCGATATCGCCGGACTGCGACATATGCCAGGGAAAACTGGGCATGAGGAAGGCCATGACGGACATGGGACCGGAGTCGGCGTTATTTTGGCTGGTCTGGTTGCCCGCTGAAGCATCTTTTTGCGCGTTTTGGGCCATCGCTGCCATCGGGTCAACGCCGTTAGCCATCGCGATGAAGTACTGATCGATCATGCCCGACATGGCCGCGGAAACCATCCCGGTTTGTGCGGCTTGTTGCGGAGTGCCGTACCCGGCGGCGCCGATGCCGGACTCGCCGAGGTAGTCCATGGCGGTCCAGACAAATTCGCCGATGATGAAGGGGTGGTCTTGGGAAAGTTGCCACTCGGCAAAAGCGTCGGCGGGGAAGGATTCAGTGGTCATCATGACGCGCGACGGCGCATCGCGATGGTCGTCGGCGAAATTCTTGGCGAGGTTGTAATTGTAGCCGCCTATGTCGAGAACCGAGAAAACGGATTTCTGGTTGGGGCCGGAAGTGGACCCGGGCATGGCTTGCGTGACGGGGCGGGTGGCGTCGAGCGAGCGAACTTGATCGGCTATTCTCTTGGCGAGCGGTCCGCCGCGTTCGACGAACACTTCGGGAATTTCGTTGCCGATGCTCCAGACGACGATCGAAGGATGATTGCGGTCGCGGAGCACCATAGCGGTGAGGTCGCGCTGCCACCAGTCGTTGAAGTCGCGCGAGTAGTCGAATTTGAGCTTGCTGGCGGTCCAGGCGTCGAAGGGTTCGTCGAGAACGAGCAGGCCGAGGCGGTCGCAGGCGTCGAGAAAAGCTGGGGATGGAGGATTGTGGGCGGTGCGGACGGCGTTGAAGCCAGCGGTCTTGAGCAATTGAACGCGGCGTTGTTCGGCGCGATCGAAAGCGGCAGCGCCGAGCGGGCCGTTGTCGTGATGAACGCTGCCGCCGGCGAGCTTGATGGTTTTGCCGTTGAGTAAAAAACCCTTTTCGGCGGACCAGGAGACGGAGCGGATGCCGAAGGGAGTGACCACTTCGTCCACGACTTTGTGGTCTTTCAGGATTTGCGTGGTCGCGCGGTACAACGCAGGGGATTCAGGGGACCATAGCGCAGGCTTGGCGACGGAGATTTGATGCGTTGCTTCGGCATCACTGTTCGGCGCAAGAGTCAGAGCGGATTGTGTGTGTCCGACCTGCTTGCCTGAGCGATCGGTGAGCGTGGTCTTGACGGTTACAGTGGCGTCCGTGGCGGATTCATTGGCTACGCGAGTGCGCAGCAAGACGCTTGCGGCGCTGGCAGTGACTTCCGGCGTGGTGACGAAGACGCCCCAGTGAGCGACGTGCGTGGGATCGGTGACGACCACGCGGACATGGCGGTAGATACCGGAGCCGCTGTACCAGCGGCTGTTGGGTTGCGCGGAATTATCGACGCGGACGGCGAGTACGTTCGGTGCGGGGAAGTCCAATTGTGGCGTGAGATCAAAACGGAAACTGGTGTAGCCGTAGGGCTGAGTGCCGAGCTTGGTGCCATTGAAGTAGATGGTCGCGTTGCGGTAGACGCCATCAAGTTCAACGCTGACTCGCTTGCCTTGCCAATCCGGGGGAGCAGTGAACGTTTTGCGATACCAACCAGTGCCGGCAGGAAAAAAACCGCCCCCGGAAGCGGTCGGATTGTTTTTGTCGGGCGGCGACTCGATGCTCCAGTCGTGGGGGAGATTGACGGTACGCCAGGAATTGTCGGCGAAGGAGCGGGCTTCGGCGCCGCTCGGGTCGCCTAACAGGAACTTCCAATCGGAATCAGCCGCGAGTACGAGTCTGGCCGTCTTCGTTTGTGCAGCGGCGATTGGAATGATGGCGAGCGGCGTTAACGCGGCGCAGATGGCGATAATGCGCGAGATTGATTTCAAGGAACAGCCTCCTTCGAATCTTTCAAAAGAGCGGTTGCGAATGCGGGCGATTGGAAAGTGCAGACGGAATTTCAAGTTACGCGCAAGCCCAGCAGGATGACGCGCGTGATTTCGCGAAATAGGCTGTCAATCGGCTGGCCATATTCGAGCTCGACGCGACTGCCAAGCGAGGCCAGGCGACGTTGCGCTCCGACGACAGCGTTGATGACCGCGTGCAGTGTGAGTTCGGGTTGCAGATCCGCGCGCAGCGAGCCGTCGGCGATGCCTTCGCGGATTAGCCAGCCAAGTTGCTGAAATCCTTCGGGACTGATCTGGGCTTCGAGGGCAAGAAGGCGGTCGGCGGGCCAATCGCGAGCGTACATGGCGTCGAACTGGGCCATAAAGCGAACCTTAGCCTGGTGGTTGACAAGGTCGTCGGCGAACAAATTCAGAAGCGCGGTGATTTTGTCCAGCGCTGTTCCGGCGCCTTTGGTGGCTGCTTTGGCGCGTTCGGTGGATTCGGCCAGAACTTCCTCGACGATGGCCCAGACGATGTCGTCCTTGCTGGAGAAATATTGGTAAAGCGTTGAGGTACGAAGGCCGGAGGCCGAGACGATGTCGGACATGGTGACGCGGTCTATGCCGTGCCGATCGAAGAGTTTTTCCGAGGCGTCGAGGATGCGGCGGCGCTGGCGCTCACGGTGAAGGTGATAGGTGCGCGGAGGAGGCGTAGGGTTCGCTGTGAGCATGGCGAATTTGATGCTAAACAATTCAGATAGTTGCTTCGATTTCGTACATAGACTACGAAATACGGGACATGGAGTCCTGCAGAGCGGCAATCAGCCACGGTAAGGGATCTAAGTAGTGGTAGACGTTTGTTTTATCCCGTTGCTCACAAATCGAAACCGCGATCGGTGAATCGTTCCCGATTAACCGAGCACCGACAAATGTGATTCCAACACCGACGATGAACGGCCGCCCTTCGATGATTCTTTGCCACGCCTTCCCTTCATCGCGGGAGGCGAAAAGGTGCCTGCTGCGCGTGCCAAACTAGATTCCAGCAGAGTCAAATGAATCGGTGATCATCGAATCCCGCAAAAGAGTCTCGTACGCTCACTTTTGCGTTAGGGGATGTTCAAGCCAAACGCGGCCGCGAGATCGGGTGTGTTTGTTGGCGGAGCACTTTCTTAGGCAGTGGCAGCTTCTTCGTCGTGGATGGCGGCGACTACCTTGTCGGCCAATTCCGGGGGAATGCTTGCAAAGCCGTGATCGGAGCAAGCGTGGTCCTTGGCTTTTTCGAGCACTTCTTCCGTGGTTGCGCCAAGGGCGACGAAATCACAATCCACACCGACGTCTCGACACCTGAGAACTTTTGCCATTTCGGCCTCCGTCCGGCCGGCAAGGGCCGGCGCAGGATGGTACGTCGTTGACTTGTTTACGGTCAACGACTGTGCTGATGCTGTCGAGAATCCAAATCCGACGGGAAGTTTATTTCTCAGGCGGAACGGCCGTCGCCGGCGAGAATGCGCTCGATCTGCAGGATGTGGTTGTTGTCGTGGGCGGCCATGTGGCTGGCGAGCTCCCGCACTGAGATGGGGCCGCGTTCGGAATGATGGCCGGGGGAGTTCCATTGCTCGGGCGAGAGGCGGGACAACAGCCGCAGATTGGATTCGCGGAGGAGGCGGAACATTTCGAGAGCATCTTGTGCAGACCAGGAGGCGTAATCGCCGAGCTGCGCCCACAGATCCTGATTGAAGCCCATGAGAGTGACGCCAGGGAGTTCAATCATCTGGCGATAACGCCAACTGGTGGTGAGTTCGTCTTCGGCGAGATGAGCAAGGATTTCGAGAACAGACCATTTTTGCGGAGCGGGGCGGCGACGGAGTGTTTCGCCGGAGATACCCGCGATCAAGCGAAGCAGAGTGCCGTGAGCGGCCCGCTGCATTTCGAGTGGATCTTTGCCGGCGACGTAGGAAGCGAAGCGTTGTTGGTATTGTTCGGGCGTTTCTGTTTGCGGCATGCGTTTGGACCTAAAGCGATTCTCTTACCAGCCATGATACATCCGAACGCTGGGCTTAAAACGGAGAACAGCAGATCTTTGGCTCGGCCCGAATGGACAGACACCATGACGAAAGCGGCCAGGCAAATGCGGACGACGGAATGATCGAACTCTCCGATATTTCAGGGCGAATTTGGTAGGCTTTGGGGGTGAAATACGATTCTGGGAAAGTGTTGTTGGTGGCGGATCTAGCGGGGACGTTTTTGTTCGGAATTGAAGGCGCCGACGCGGCTATCCGCGGCAACTTGGACTTATTGGGGCTGATGGTGCTGGCATTTTCTACGGCGCTGGCGGGAGGAGTGGTGCGCGATTTGTTGATCGGAGCGGTGCCGCCAGCGTCGATCAAGAACTGGCGATATGCGGCGACGGCATTCAGCGCCGCGATGCTGACGTTTTTCTTTTACCGGATGGTGGAAGCGTTTCCGGCGCGGATGCTGATGGTGCTGGATGCGGGCGGACTGGCGTTGTTTGCCGTGGCGGGAACGGAAAAGGCCCTGGATTACAGGATTCATCCGTTTATGGCGGCGCTGCTGGGGACAATTACTGGTGTGGGCGGCGGAACGATTCGAGATATTTTTCTGGCGCAGGTGCCCCGGGTGCTGCAGTCGGATATTTACGCGACGGCGGCGCTGGCGGGAGCGGTGGTGCTGATTGTGGCGCGGAAGATTGGGGCCTCGTCTATGGCAGCGGCATTCGCAGGAGGCGGAGCGTGTTTTGTACTGCGGGTGGTGGCGGCTACGTTGAATTGGAATCTGCCGCGAATTGTGAGCCACTGAAAAATGGAAAATCAGTGCTCCTGGCAGAGTGCTGGACAGCGCTGGAGAATGGCGTTCCCGACAGCGCACCAAGGAAAAAGGAGCAGACAGTGCCTGCTCCTTTCGCCGTATTTGGGCTGTTGCGTCCCGGTTAGGGCTTCAACGTCGGAGAAGCTTTCTGAAGGCGCGAGACGAGCTTGCGGCCCTCGGGAGGAGCTTCGAACTTGGATTCGGCGATGATGGCGGCTGCGGTGGCCTCTTTGCCATAGACGTTACGGTTGGCGTCATTGTCCGGGCGCAAGGTGGAGCCTTCGAGCGAAATGCCGGCGAAGACGCCGCGCGACCGGGAGTAGCTCAACATTTCGGCACGCATGTAGGCATCGGTGTTCGCGGAAGCGTCACGTCCCTTAGGTCCGGCAGCGACAGCGGCGTCGGCGCCGAGCTTCACTTTGCTTTTGAGAAGGCTGGAGGCTCCGCGATCATTCATGACCAGGATGACGAAGTCAGTGGCTTGGCCGCCGATCTGGAAGCCGATGCTGCCGCCTTCGAGAGCGTACATAGCGGGCGCGCCCCAAGGGCCTTTGAAGCCCGCGCCGGTGCGGCAAACCATCACGCCGCGACCGTAGCTGCCGCCAACGACGAAAGCAGCTTTTAGCACGGACGGCAAGACGACAACGCAGCGCGCCTTGTCGAGGAGATCCTGCGGAATGTCATCGGGAATATTCATGATTTCGTCGATGACTGTGCCGGCGTTTTCCATGCGGTCGACGTCTTTCTCCTTATCAGCTGCGGGCGGCGCCGCAAAAGTCGCGGGCGCGATGAGGAGCAAGCCGGCCGCCAGGTATTTTGAGAGTTGCATATTGTTTCCTCCATACTTTGGTATTAGGACCTTCGTGCAAATTTGGATCGACTATTTGCGATCGCGAGCGATGATGACGATCCCTCCGACAAGAGCAATGACCCCAAGTATTGGAGGAAGAGGGATGGTCTTATGCTCTTCCCGGGTAGCTTCGATGGGGCCGATATCCACCACCTTCTTGTGAGTGGTGTAAGTAATGCCCTGGTAGGCGAGGGCGACGACGCCGAGCGCTACCAGGATGAAACCGAGCAATGTTGCGCCTTTCATGTGTTATGGCCTCCGTGCCATTGGGAAAATTGAGCCGCCGGAATTGTGCGGTGCCCTCGTCTTTATTGGCGTCGAGCAACGTGGCCTAAAAGCGTGATAAGGAACAGGACCACAAAGAGGAAGAAAAGAACTTTAGCGACCCCGGCAGCAGCCACGGCAATACCGGTGAAGCCGAGAACCGCTGCCAGCAGAGCCACAATGAAAAAAATGAGAGCCCAGCGCAGCATGGCAAACCCTCCTTTGAGATCAGCAATAAGCAATGACTGGCTAGAGTTTGCAGAGAGCAGCGGAAGTGAACCATACAGCGGAAGGAGTATCTTTCGGCCGGGAATCTGCGATGAGAATTCTGCAGCAGAACGAAAGGAAGCCCCGAAGGGGATACGACAAAATATATCGTGTCACGATAGGAATAGAACCAGAGTCGGATGCAAGCATGGCTCACTTGGCAAAAAGGTTTCGTATTTGCGGAGGTCGTGTAAAAAATTCGGACAGGCCCCGCAGTGTACCAGTACCAGAGCTACGGGCTAAAGTCTTTCCCTACAGCGATCTACGCAACCGTGCCGCGCACAGAGATTTTGGCCAAGTCATTGCGCTGGCATACAGCGACCCACCAAGGAGTCACATGCGCCGAAGCGAGGGTGAGCGGCGCAAGCAGCAAGCAGCATTTTCACTATGGAGGATAACGATGGCAACGGGAACTCTTAAGGTGCTGGTGGCGGATGATCACGAAGTGGTGCGCAAGGGTCTGCGCACAATTCTGGAGGAACAGCCCGGCTGGGAAGTAAGCGGCGAAGCGAGCGATGGCCGAGAAGCGGTTGACAAGGTGCGAGCGCTGAAGCCGGACGTGACCGTAGTAGATGTGGGCATGCCGGGTCTCAACGGCCTGGAGGCGACGCGGCAGATGTTGAAGAACGATCCCGAGACGAAGGTCTTGATCTTAACGATGCACGAGTCGGATCCATTGATCCGCGAAGTGCTAGATGCCGGCGCTCGCGGATATTTGCTGAAATCGGACGCCGGAAAGGATCTGGTGAGCGCGGTGGAAGCCATCCGGCGCAACAAAACGTATTTCACGGCGCGCGTGGCACAGATGGTTCTTGACGGATATCTCGACAAAAAACCACGGGCGCAAGCGGATACCGACGTTCCGGCCAGCCGGCTGACGCCGCGGCAGCGCGAGATCGTGCAATTGCTGGCCGAAGGTAAAAGCAGCAAGGAAGTGGCGGTGGCGCTGAACTTGAGCGTGAAGACAGCGGAAACCCACCGCGCGAATATCATGAGGCGGCTGAATTGCCATTCGGTGAGCGAATTGGTGCGCTACGCCATTCGTAACAACATTATCGACGCTTAAGCAGCAAGGTTTCAGAATCAGGGCTTGCGGGACGCACAGGCGTAGTACGCGACGCGCAACGCAAGCCTGACCTGCCGTTGCCGGGCAAGAATCCTCTTCCATAGCTACAGCGAACTACCGATTGCGGGCATAGCGGTGACGCCCAATCGTGGGAGTGTGTCGTGCTGGGAGGGAAGCAGACACTTGGCGACGGCCCATGAGAGCCCTAAGAATACTGATTGCGGACGACCATCAATCGGTGCGCGTGCTGCTAAGAAACATTCTGGAGTCCGTGCCTAATTGGAAAGTCTGCGGCGAAGTGTCCAACGGTACGGCGGTGATCACCTCCGCACAGACTTTGCGTCCAGACGTAATCGTGATGGACCTAGTGATGCCGGAATGCAACGGGTTGGAAGCGACACGAGAGTTGCTGCGCTCCGAGCCGGAAGCGCGCGTAGTGCTGACGACGTTACATGAGTTTCCTTCGTTCGCGGAAGAGGCGCGGCGGGTGGGCGCCTGCGGGTGCTTTTTCAAGGCGGAGTCTGGCCGTCAGCTGATTCCGGCAGTACGGGCCGCCGCCGAGCGCAAGCCGTTTTTTACCTCGCATGATTTGGAAGCTGCCAGGCCCTGCTAACGGGCACGCAGGTCCAAGTTTCGCAAACTAAGTTCCAGAGCGCCGTCTACACACCGACTGCTAGTCTTCGGTTCACTTTCTAACAGATAGAGCTACACGGTATTCGGAAAAGCAGTGGGGCGTTCGCCGTATTCCCTGCTTGGCGAGCGCGTGTTTCTCTAGAGGGAACGGCGAACGCGTGGCCGCGCCAAACGAAATCTCGGCACGCGGCGCTGGAATGTCAACCCAGGAGAACGCCAATGAATTGGGAACAAGTAGAGGGGAAATGGAAACAGTACACGGGAAAAGTCCGCGAGAAGTGGGGAAAGCTGACGGACAGCGACTTGGAAATGATCAAGGGCCAGCGGCAGCAGCTGGTCGGCAAAATCCAGGAGCGTTACGGAATTGCCAAAGAAGATGCGGAGCGTCAGGTGAACGAGTTCACCAGCGGTCTTTTTGAAGATGACGCTACGCGCGAAGAGCGGCGAGAAGACAAGGCGCGTAGAGCAGGACGCTAAGGACTTGAGGGCTGGATTGATCTGACGGACGAAGGAGGACAAGAATGCTTTGGACGATCTTTGTGATTCTCGTGGTGTTGTGGCTTCTGGGAATGGTGTCGTCCTACACGCTGGGAGGATACATCCACCTATTGCTGATTTTGGCGATTGCGGTGGTTCTGATCCGGGTGATCCAGGGGCGAAGACCGGTCTAGCAGCTTCGAAGCGCTCATCACCATTCGCCTGCGGATACGGGCCGATCATAGCCGGTCATCTCGAGATAGCCGGCGCCGGCGATATCCGTGGAGCTCTTCTTTCCCTGAAGAAGGACAGCTCCTTCCCAGTAGCTGGGAGCGACGTTTGAGGTTGCGACCAGTTCCTGGGACGGGAGTGGAGTGCTGACCGCTAGTGTGAGATTGAGGGACGGCACGCGGATCTGCCATTGAACCGGATAATGGGCGTGAGTGTCTGGACTTGTCCAGATGGCAGCAGTTGGTGTCAGCTGAAAGTCGGTGGACCGCAAGTGTCTGGCGTTTCCGCGTGGATCGACATAGGATCCGGCGGAAAATGGATCGACCGAACCATCTCTTCGGCGAATTTGAAAGAGCATGAGTTCCGAGTTGTCGTTCAGCTGTACGGAAAACCAGTCCCAACCAACTTGATTTGCTTCCAATTGATGCGTAAAGAATTCGTGGTCCATCCAGGCGAGGCCCGTAACGGAATATGACTTCGCTTCGAAGGTGAGAGTTCCGGAGGCAGCCAGGCGGGTTTCAGAGAAGTAATGCGAGGCGCGGAGGCCGGTGGATTTTTGGCTGACGCCGTTTACTCCATGGATTACTGGCGGCTTTCGCGAGTGCAGGGAGAGATTTAAGCTGAAAGAATCGGCCAACGCAGTGAGGTGTTCTTCGCCGTTCATCCACACTACGCTCCAGTTTCCATTCCAAACTTTTTGCAAAGACGCGCTAGCGCCCGCGATGCCCGGGCCAGGGCGATTGGTGCGTTCCGTGTGAAAGAACTTTTTGCCCGTCAGATCGCTAAGCGCGAAATGCGCGAAATAGATGTCACGCAGATCCCATGCGGAATTCTGCTTCGGATCCCGACTGAGTCCCTGACGGAAGAAAGTCAGCTCGAAACCGAATTTGTGACCGTCGGCGCTCTGCACGTTGCCGGTGTAATACCACCACTCGGTCTGGTAGTCGGAGTGATTATAGTAGTCGCGTGGGAATTGGTAATGGAAACCGGGCAGCGCGGTTTGAAATTGCGCGAAGGGCAAGGAAATAGGAAAGAACACGGACAGGGCCAAGGCGCAGAGCGCGCAAAAGTCAATCCTCATGGATGACCTCGAGCGGATTCAGCTGGACGGCGATACGGGCGGGATAGCAGCCCGCGAGAAGCGTCGCGAACCAGATCACCGAAATCCCTCCCAGGAGAACCGCGATGGGCCAGTGAAAGCGGATGGTCCAGCCGAATGACTGCTTGTTGATGACGAAGATGAGAATCAGAGAGAGAAGAATTC
>Ga0068863_100002609_pt1 | contig 17869 bp, 17 predicted proteins | sample KBSSwiS62_FD_66596 | JGI IMG/M metagenome (GOLD analysis project Ga0068863, IMG submission 66596) | Switchgrass rhizosphere microbial communities from Kellogg Biological Station, Michigan, USA - KBS Switchgrass S6-2 | ecosystem: Host-associated > Plants > Roots > Rhizosphere > Soil ...
CGATTCCTGATCGCGATCCAGGATTACGCGACGCGACAGGTCCAGGTGCTGACGTCCGGCCCGCTCGACGAAAGCCCGAGCATCGCCCCGAACTCCAAGCTCATCATCTACGCGGCGCAGCAGGGGCCCCGTGGTATTCTGGCTGGCGTGTCTTCCGACGGTCGCATCAAACAGCGGCTCGTCTCACCGGCGGCCGACGTTCGCGAGCCCGCCTGGGGCCCGCTGCCGCGGTGACCCTTTCCAACAGGAGACAAATTCATGCGCAAGTGGATCATCGCAGCATTGATTTTTGCCGCCATTGCCGGCTGCTCGAGCACTGAAGAAAAACCCGCGGAAGACACGGGAGCGGCCACGACGCCGCCTGCGACAACCGGCGGCGCGACGACCGGCGGGGCCACGACGTCCGGCGTGACCGGCAGCGGTGTTACCGGCGGGCAAACCGGCGGCATTCCTTCGAGCGCCCTCAAGGATCCGCGCAACATCCTGTCGAGACGCAACATCTATTTCGACTACGACCAGTTCACGGTCAAGGAAGAGTTCCGTCCGCTCGTCGAGGCGCACGCCAAGTACCTCCAGTCGAATCGCGGCGCCCGCGTGATCCTGCAGGGCAACACCGACGAGCGGGGCACGCGCGAGTACAACATCGCGCTCGGCCAGAAGCGCGCCGACGCCGTGAAGAACATGATGCTGCTGTACGGCGCCACCGAGGTCCAGATCGAAACGGTGAGCTTCGGCAAGGAGAAGCCGCGCCGCGAGGGTCACGATGAAACGTCGTGGGCGGAGAATCGGCGGGTCGACATCGTTCACAGTGGGGAGTAGGAGAGAGCGAGGCGGGCGAGCGTAGCGAGCCAAGGCGCGCAGCGCGCGTCGCCGAGCGACCGACTAGCGGCCGACAACGAGCAGCCCGCGTCATCGAATCGACGAGCGGCCGACAACGAGCAGCCGTAATCACTGGCAGACACGGAGGCCGCGAGTGAGCGAACAATCGGGAGCATTCGGCCAATTGGGGCACGCGGCCTGGGCCGTGCTGGCGGTTGCGTTTCTCGCATTCCCCGCGCGCGCCGCCCTTTTCGACGACGACGAGGCGCGCCGCCGCATCGCCGACACGCAGATCCGCATCACGAACGTTCAGAAGCAGCTCGAGGACCGACTCGCGGTCATCGAGCAGCAGATGAAGAACCAGGGTGTCGTCGATCTCTTCACGCAGGTCGAGCAGCTGAAGGGCGAGTTCGCGAAGCTCCGCGGGCAGATCGAAGTGCTGCTTTACGAGCAGGACCAGCAACAGAAGCGCCAGCGCGATCTCTACATCGATCTCGATTCGCGCCTGCGGCGGATCGAAAGCGGACCGTCCGGAGCGCCGGCCCCAACCGGCAGTGCTCCGCCCGTGGCGCCCGCAGCCGCGCCTCCGGCTGCCTCGACGCCGCCTCCGGCAGTCGCGAGCGTGGCGCCCGCAGCGAGCGCCGCCGCGGGATCCGACACCTCCAGCGAGCAACGCGCGTACGACGCCGCGCTCGATCAGTTCAAGGCCGGCAATTACGCGGCTGCGGTCTCGGGTTTCAACGGCGTGATCAAGGCCAATCCCAAGGGGGCGCTGGCGCCCTCGGCGTACTACTGGCTCGGCAACGCGCAGTTCGCGCAACGGGACTATCGCGGGGCGATCGCGACGCAGCGCCAGCTCGTGAGCCAGTTCCCCGGAAATCCCAAGGTGCCCGATGCGCTGCTCAACATCGCGACGACCCAGTTCGAGATGAACGACGCGGCGGCGTCGCGGCGCACGCTCGAAGAGCTGATCGCCAAGTTTCCGCAGTCCGACGCCGCGGTGAAGGCGAAGCAGCGCCTCGCCATTCGGTGACGATGGTCGCGCGCCGCGCTGCGGCAGAGCGCAATCCGCCGAAGTCGGTCCCGCCGCGCGCTTTGCCGTTCGCGCCGCGCCTTGTCGCCTGGCAGAAAAAGCACGGCCGCCACGATCTTCCGTGGCAGGGCACGCGCGATGCGTATCGAATCTGGCTCTCCGAGATCATGCTGCAGCAGACGCAGGTCTCGACCGTCATCCCGTATTACGAGCGGTTCCTTGCGCAGTTTCCGGACGTGAAGGCCTTGGCCGCGGCGCCCGTCGATCGCGTGCTCGAGCTTTGGAGCGGCCTCGGCTATTACCGGCGCGCGCACCATTTGCACGAGGCCGCCTGCGCAATCGTCGCGCGGCACGGCGGGCAGTTCCCGCGCGATGCCGAAGCCATCGCCACACTGCCCGGCGTCGGCCGCTCGACGGCGGCGGCGATCGCCGCGTTCGCATTCGGGCAACGGAGTGCGATTCTCGAAGGCAACGTGAAGCGCGTGCTCGCGCGCCATCGCGGGATCGACGGCTATCCGGGCGCGCCGAAAGTGCAGGCGAAGCTGTGGTCGACCGCCGAATCGCTGCTGCCTTCCGAAGACATCGGCGTCTATACGCAGGCGCTGATGGATCTCGGTTCGACGGTGTGCACGCGGTCGACGCCGCGTTGCGGCACGTGTCCCGTCGCCGCCGACTGCGTCGCGCTCGCGTCCGGTCGCGTGGCGCTCCTGCCATCGCCCCGCCCTGTGAAAGAACGCCCGAAGCGCGCGATCCGCGTGCTGCTGATGGAGCACGCCGGCACCGTGCTGCTCGAGAAGCGTCCTGCGCTCGGCCTCTGGGCGGGCCTCTGGAGCCTTCCCGAGCTCGATCCCGCCGCTGACGTCGCGCGGCATTGCAGTGCGCGCTATGCCGCGACGGTAGTCGTGGGCGACGAGCTCGATCCCATCGAGCACGGCTTCACGCATTACCAGCTGACGATGCATCCGCAGCGCGTGACCGTGCGCACGTGGCCTTTGCGCGCCGAAGCGCCGGGAACGCTCTGGCTCACGCGCGAAGATGCGCTCGCTGCCGCATTGCCGGCGCCCATCCGCAAGTTGCTGCAAGGGATCTGACGCGGCGCGCGTCGCGCGCTACTTGTCTGGCGGCCGCCAGTCGCGCAGATCGGGTGGCAGAAGCTTTTCGTGGTCGGGATGCGCCGCCCGAAATGCGGCGAGCTCCCTCGCCGCTTCATCAGTCTTGCTTTCCGCGCGCAGCCGGCGAATCAGGGCGATCCAATCCGCGACCGGCAGCGGTTTTCGATCCTTGCCACGCGCGTCGGCAGCTCCGCTGTCGGCTGCAGGTGCTGCCGCCGTCTTCGCAAGCGGCGGCGCCGGCGTGGGCGCCGCGGGCGCTGCCGGCGGGGCAAGCTGTGCAGACATCGGTGGCGAGGCCGCGGCCTGCGCGCCGGCCGTCGCGTTTTCGGCTGGAGCTTTCGTCGCGGCAGGAAACGGATCCGGCGTGGAAGCGAACGCCGGTGCCGCCGGCTGCTTGGACGGAGCGGGCGCCGCGCGCTGCTCGCGCTGAGACGGCTCGGCGGATGCCGCTGCGGGACCGGAGCGCTGTTGCGCCTCGACCTTTGGCGCGCCGGCGTTTGGGCGCACATCGTCGCTGCGCGCTGACTTTTCCTTCCTGGATTGCGGCGGCGCGGGCTTCGAAACCGGGGGTGCGGTCGGCGAAGGTCCGCTCGCCGAAGCTGATGCGCTCGTCGGCGCAGTTGCGCTCGGTGGCGCAGGGGGTTGCGGCGCCGAAGCTGCGGCAAGGGCATCCGGCTTCGCGGCAGGCGACGGGACATCGGACACGGTAGCCGTCTCGGTGGCCGGGCTCGCGACCTTGTCGCTGGGTGTCAGCTGGACGACCCCGACGGCAATCGCCGCGACTGTCGCAGCGGCCGCAAGCGGCCACCAGCGCCGACGCGAGGCGCGCACTTCGCGCGCTTCCCACGCCGCCAACGTTTCCGGCCGCGCGCTCACTTCCTGTCGCGCCGCAGCGAGAATCGCAGCGTCGACCGCCGCCGACGGTTCTTCGCTCGATGCTTCCCGCCACGCGTCGCCAACGCGCGGATCGACGAGCGCCGGGCGATCATCCGGTTTGGGCGTCATCGCAGATCCTCGAGCTCGAGTCGCAATTTCGCGACGGCATAGCGGATGCGGCTCTTGACCGTCTCGACACCGGCGCCAGTGAGCTCCGCGATCGCCGCAAGCTCGAGGCCGCCTTCCTGATGCAGCAGGAACGCTTCGCGCTGCATCGCCGGCAAAGCGGCGCAGGCGGCTCGCAATCGTTCGGACCGCTCGGAGGCGAGCGCCCGCACATCGGGCTCGTCGTCACGCGCCGCCGGAATCGACGCCAGCGGATCCTCGTCCTCGTCGTCGGGTCCGGCGGTGACGAGCTCCACCTGCCCGGTCGTCCGCCAATGATCGATCAGCCGGTTGTACGCGATGCGATACAGCCACGTCGTGAACTTCGCGGTCGGCACATAGGAAGCGCGAGCGCGCAGCACGTTCATCCACACATCCTGAAAGAGCTCTTCGGCGATGCCGGCGTTCGCGCATTGCCGCAGCACATAGCGATAGACGCCACCTTTGTGGCGCGAATAGAGTGTTTCGAACGCCGCGGCATCGCCGGCCGCATAGGCAAGCATCAGGTCCTCGTCGCGTTCTGCGGCGGCGATGGCGGGCGCGGGCATCGCCCGCAAGTATGCGAGCGCCCCGCGCGCGAACGCAAATGAGGGCAAGTCGCCGGACGCCACGCGTGCGAGGCGATCGAGCCGACGATCGGCGGACTCAGCGTGTCGGTGGATCCGGCACGAAGCGGCGTGGCCATGCGGGAAACGGATTGCCGTTCCGCGATGCGACGGGCGGCGGCAGGACCCCCATCGCGACGAGATTCTCGCGGCGGTCGTAGTTGATCGCAAGCGTCAGGTTCGGCGCCGCGCTTTCGCGCTCGAACCGCGTGTTCTCCACGTACGACTGCTCGTAGCGCCCGTGCCCCGTGCCGATTTTCGCGAGCGGCGCCGGTGCTGGCGCGGCAATGGGCGCGGACGCTGCCGCCGCCTCGCCCCTCGCGCGAGCCGCGTCGTTCGACTGTGCCTCGGCGGCCGCAGCGGGCGCGGACGGCGCCCCTGCATCCTGACGCGCGGCCGGCTCGGTCGGTCGACCAGCCGCGATCTTCGGCGAATCCTTCCAGACGGCGCGCTGCGGCTTCTCGCGAAAGAAGGCGACGCCAATCACGCCCACGTTGTCGGGGCGGCCGGTGCGCGTCGCATACGCATCGGGGAGCTCGGTGAAGTAGAACGCTGCGGTGGTCGAGTTGCTCTTGCGCCAGCCATTGATCTCGTAGCACTCGTTGGCGCTCAGCACGTAACCCGATTGCGACGGGGACGCGGTCTCGCCCGAGACGATGTTGATGCCGTCGACGCTCATCACCGCAAGCACGCGCTCCCCCGTCGTGTTGCAAACGCGGATGCCGTACTCCTCGCCGGGGGTACCGACGATCCACTGGCGCCCGTCCTGCTTGTAGACGGGCAGCGTGCGGCCTTCCGCGCGCGAGAGGATCTCCATGCTGCCCATCGCGGCCGTGGCCGTTCCCGCAGCCAGGGCGCACGCGACCGCGATGGCGGCTGTTGTCGCGCGCTGCGCGAACGGCGCTGCGGCGAGTTGTGGGCTACGGGTTTCGCGTTGCGTGCTTTGCCGCATCGATTTCATCGTCGTCTCCGTCGGTTGGGCGGGCCTCCCATGGGCCCGCCGATGACTCTATGAACGGAGGAATGCGGCAAACGGGGTTAAGCGCGCCAGGCGAGCGGACTCCGAGTGCGAGCACGCCTGCGTGAGATAATTTGTATATGCAGGATGCCAGTCATTTGCCGGCGCTCGTCACCGGCCTCGCCTTCTTGCTCGCGGCCGTCTTCGGCGCCGTGGCCACGCGCGTCAATTTCTGCACGATGGGTGCGATCAGCGACGCGGTGAACTTCGGCGACAAGCGGCGCCTTCGCATGTGGCTGCTGGCGATCGCGGTCGCCATCGCGGGCGCCGCGGCGCTGCAGATCGCCGGCATGGTCGACCTGTCGAAAACGCTTTACACCGGCAATCGCGTGAGCTGGCTGTCGCTCGCCATCGGCGGCTTTCTGTTCGGATTCGGCATGACGCTCGCGTCCGGCTGCGGCAGCAAGTCGCTGATCCGGGTCGGCGGCGGCAACTTGAAATCGCTGATCGTCCTCGTGTTCTTCGCGATCTCCGCGTACATGACGTTGAAGGGCCTCTTCGCCGTCTGGCGCACGGTGGGGCTCGATCCGCTGCGCTTCGACGTCTCTTCGATCGGCGCGAAGACGTCCGACGTGCCGACGATTCTCGCCGCGCTCGGCGCCGGCGACGCGATCAAGCTCTGGTTTCCCTTCGCATTCGCCGCGGCGATCGTCGTCTGGGTGCTGGCCGACAGCGATTTCCGGGCGACGCCCGAGATGGTCATCGGCGGCATCGTCATCGGCGCCGTGATCGTCGGCGGGTGGTATGTGTCCGGACACATCGGCTACCTGCCCGAAGATCCGGCCACGCTCGAGGAAAAGTTCGTCGCCACCAACTCCGGACGCGCCGAATCGTTCAGCTACACGGCGCCGCTCGCCTATCTGCTGGAGCTTCTCATCTACTGGACGGACCAATCGCGAGTGCTGACGTTCGGCATCGCAGGGGTGCTCGGCATGCTGGTCGGATCGGCCGCGATCGCGATCGCGACGAAGACGTTCCGCTGGGAAGGCTTCACGACCACCGAGGATCTCGTCAATCACGTCGCGGGAGGGATCATGATGGGCTTCGGCGGCGTGACGGCGCTGGGCTGCACGATCGGGCAGGGGTTGTCCGGCATTTCGACCCTTGCGCTCGGATCGTTCCTCGCCGTGGGTGCGATCGTCGTGGGTTGTGTCGCGGCGCTCAAGTACCAGATGTGGCGGCTGGATCACGCATGAGCGGGCATTCGTGATCATCTTCGACTTGACCTGCGGGCACGGCCATCGCTTCGAGGGCTGGTTCGCCTCGGCCGACGACTTCGAGCAGCAGTCGAAGGCGGTGCTCGTGCGTTGCCCGGTGTGCGACGACGCGAGCATCGTGCGCGTGCCTTCGGCGAAAGTGCACGTGGGCCGCGCGACGGAGGACGCACCGCGCGTGGCGGACGAAAGCGAGAAGTCGAAGGATTCCGACGCACAGGCCCTGACAGGCCTCCCCGTCGAGCTCGTCAATAAGCTGCGCGAGATCGTCCGCAACACCGAGAACGTAGGCCATCGCTTTCCCGAGGAAGCGCGCAAGATCCACTACGAGGAAGTGCCGCCGCGGCCGATCCGCGGCCAGGCATCGAAGGACGATGCCGACGCGCTGCGCGAAGAAGGCATCGACTTCACGTCGCTGCCGCCGTTCCTCACTCGGGACCCGCACTGAGCGCCGACCCGGCAAGGCTTGCCGCAGGTTGAGATGGCCCCTCGCTGCAGCTATAATGTCGCGCTTTGCGGCGGGTCGTTAGCTCAGCCTGGTAGAGCAGCGGACTTTTAATCCGTTGGTCACTGGTTCGAATCCAGTACGGCCTACCAGTCGAGAGAAATAAAAAAAGCGAGGAGCCGAATCAGCAGGCAGCTCAGCCGCACGAACATCACCACCTAGCATTGGGTCGTTAGCTCAGCTGGTAGAGCAGCGGACTCTTAATCCGTTGGTCGTAGGTTCGATCCCTACACGGCCTACCAATCAAGACGAAGGGCTCGCAGCAATGCGGGCCCTTTGTTCTCCAGCGGCCGATCGCGAAACGGTGACTTTGTCATCCGACGGGAATGATCGGCCCGTAATGCACGCCCGCCGGACTGTTCGCGTCGTTCCGTCGCCGGAGGTCTCCCGGCCGAGCAGCTGCTGTCGGTATTGCGGCTCAACCCCTGGCTTGCCTCGGCGGGGATCGGGTGTCATACCGATGACGAAGGCGGTGAAAGCGAAGGTGCAGATCGCGACAGCAGGCGCGGCCCGCCGGCGGCAGGGTTCCTGCCAGCCCCGTATTTTTACGGATGCCGCGCCGCCTCCATATCGGCGAGAATTGCGACCGGCTGTTCGACCGTGAATCCGGGAGCGTCCATGAATCAGTTGCGCCGATGTGCGCTTGTCGCGGCGATCGCGCTTGTAGCGCCTCAGGCGCACGCCGACCTCACCGCGGAGGAGCTCGCGAAGCTCGCGCAAAATCCCGTCGGCAATCTCATCAGCCTGCCGTTCCAGAACAACACCAATCTCAACTTCGGCCCCGAGAAAGGGACGCAGAACATCCTCAACATCCAGCCGGTCGTGCCCATCTCCATCAACAGCGAGTGGAACATCATCACGCGCACGATCCTGCCCGTGATCTGGAATCCGTCGCTGGGGCCGGACATTCCGGGGAAAGACGGCATCGGCGACACCGTGTTCACCGCCTTCCTGTCGCCGGCGAATCCCGGACACTGGATCTGGGGCGCCGGGCCCGTCGTACAGCTGCCGACGAACAGCAACGCGCAACTCGGCAACAAGAACTGGGGCTTTGGCCCCTCGTTCGTCGTGCTGCACCTCGATCACGGCGATCCGTGGGTGTATGGCGTGCTCGTCAACAACATCTGGTCGGTGAGCGGCAACAAGCGTGGCGGCTCGTACAACAACGGGCTCATCCAACCGTTCGTCAACTACAATTTTTCCGATGGCCTTTACCTCACGAGCGCACCCATCGCCACCGTCGACTGGGACGCCCAAAGCGGCCAGAAGTGGGTCGTGCCCATCGGCGGCGGCGTGGGCAAGATCTTCCACCTTGGCAGGTTGCCGGTGAACACGCAGCTCTCGGCGTACTACAACGTCGTGCGGCCGGACTTCGGCGCCAACTGGCAGATTCGCGCCCAACTGCAGTTGATGTTCCCGAAATAGTTTCCGTTCGTTCGCGAACAGACGAGCGTAGTCGCCGCCCGTAGCATGCGCGGCAGGTGATGGCGGCGAACGGCCCGGCTCAGCCGGGATTCGTTAAGCAGCGTTTCGCACGCAACGCCATCACACCCACTCCCGTGGGTCGCCCTCCCATGGATGCCACTCGGAGCAGTCGCTCGCGCGACACCATCGCCAAGCTCGTCGCGATCGCCCTTGCGGCCGCGCTGACGATCGTCATCATCGCCCTGTCGGGCTGCGAGCACTCCACGCTGAACGAGCAGTCCGTCGAGGGTCCGACCCCTGTCCTCGCGGTGCCGAAGCAGACGCTCGTTCCCACGGTCAACGTGGCCTCGGCCAAAGGCTGGCCCGACGGCGCAGTCCCGTTGGCAGCGCCTGGCCTTGCGGTGAACGCCTTCGCGAAGGGACTCGAGCACCCGCGGTGGGTCTACGTTCTGCCGAACGGCGACGTCCTCGTTGCCGAGACCGACGCGCCGCCGAAACCAGACGATGCGAAGGGCTTCAAGGGTCAGATGATGAAGCTCTTCATGAAAAAGGCCGGCGCGGGCGCTCCCAGTGCCAACCGGGTCACACTGCTGCGCGACAGCACCGGAATGGGCATCGCCGACACGCGGACCGTGTTCCTGCAGAATCTCAATTCACCGTTCGGAATGGCGCTGGTCGGCAACGACCTGTATGTCGCGTGCACGGACGCGATCCTGCGCTTTCCCTACACGCCGGGCGCCACACAGATCACCGTGCCGGGCGAGAAGATCGTGGATCTGCCGGCCGGCACGATCAACCACCACTGGACGAAGAACGTGATCGCGAGCCCGGATGGATCGCGGCTGTACGTCACGGTCGGCTCCAACAGCAACGTCGCCGAGAACGGCATCGCAGCCGAAGAAAACCGCGCCGCCATCCTCGAAGTCGACTTGGCAACGCGCCGCTCCCGCGTGTTCGCCTCCGGCTTGCGCAATCCCAACGGCATGGGCTGGCAGCCTCAGACCGGGACGCTCTGGACCGTGGTCAACGAGCGCGACGAGCTCGGCAGCGATCTCGTTCCCGATTACCTGACGTCGGTGAAGGATGGCGCCTTCTACGGCTGGCCGTACAGTTATTACGGCACGCACGTCGATCAGCGCGTCAAGCCGCAGCGCCCCGACCTCGTCGCGACCGCGATCGCGCCGGACTACGCGCTCGGGGCGCACGTCGCCGCGCTCGGGTTGGTGTTCTACGACGGCAAGCTGCTGCCCCAGCGCTTCGCCGGCGGCGCATTCGTCGGCGAGCACGGCTCATGGAATCGCCGCCCGTTCAGCGGCTACAAGGTCGTGTTCGTGCCGTTCTCAGACGGTCGCCCGCGAGGGCTGCCCGAAGACATCCTGACGGGCTTCGTCACCACCAGCGGCGACGCGCTGGGGCGGCCGGTGGGCGTCGCCGTCGATCGCGCCGGCGCGGTGCTCGTTGCCGACGATGTGGGCAACACCGTATGGCGCATCAGCCCCTCGTGACGCGGCCCGTACGAACCTTGTCGAAGGCTGCGCCGGCATTGTCGACGAACGCCGCGACGGCATCCCGCCGCAAGGCCGCGCGGGACGATTCGCTGGTGGCGAAGCTCGGACCCGGTCTCATCACCGGGGCTGCCGACGACGATCCGAGCGGCATCGCCGCGTATGCGCAGGGCGGCGCGCAGTTCGGATACTCCCTTCTTTGGACGCTGTTCCTGACTTATCCGCTGATGGTCGGCATCCAGATCATCAGCGCGCGAATCGGTCGCGTCAGCGGACTGGGGTTGGCCGGCAACATCCGCCGTCACTACCCCGCGTGGATGCTCTACGGGCTCGTCTCGCTGCTGGTCGTCGCCAACACGATCAACATCGGAGCGGACCTTCGTGCAATGGCGGACGCGACGGCCCTGATCGTCGGCGGCTCGCGCCACTTCTACATGGTCGCGTTCGGACTCTTCTGCGTTCTGCTGCAGGTTTTCTTTTCGTACGCGCGGTACGTCCGCGTTCTGAAGTGGCTGACGCTGTCGTTGTTCGCCTACGTCGGCGTGGTGTTCGCGATCGAGCTGCCCTGGCTCGACGTCGTCAAGGGCGCCTTCATCCCGTCGCTGCGCATGAGCGCCGGCTACATGACCGCCGTGGTCGCCATCCTGGGGACCACCATCAGTCCTTATCTCTTCTTCTGGCAGGCGTCACAGGAATGCGAGGAGCTGCGTACGGTGAAGGCGGACAAGCCGCTGCACGATCATCCCGAGCAGGCCGCCCGACAGCTCGCGCGGATCCGCATCGATACGTACATCGGCATGGGTTTCTCGAACCTGATCGCCTTCTTCATCATGCTCACCGCGGCCGCGACGCTGCACGCGCACGGCGTGACCGACATCGAAAGCTCCGCGCAAGCCGCGGAGGCGCTGCGGCCCGTCGCGGGAGATTTCGCGTTTCTCCTCTTCAGCATGGGCATCGTCGGTACCGGCCTCCTGGCCGTGCCGGTGCTCGCCGGATCGGCGGCTTTCGCCGTCGCCGAAACGTTCCGCTGGCGCCAGGGGCTGAACTTGACCCCCCTGCGAGGCGTGCGCTTCTACGGCGTCATCGCCGTGGCGACGCTGCTCGGCGTCGGGCTCGGCTTCACACGCCTCGATCCGATCAAAGCGCTGTTCTATGCAGCGGTCGTCAACGGAGTGATCTCGGTGCCGATCATGGCGGTGATGATGCGGATGGCGTCGAATCCGGACATCATGGGAAAGTTCGTGGTCAAGCGGCGTCTGCGCATCCTGGGGTGGGCTGCGACGGGCGTGATGGCGATTGCCGTGGCGGCCATGCTGGTCGAGACGATCGCATGAGCAGGAGTCTACGAAACGGAGGTTCGACATGAGCGGAAACCCGGTGACGTGGTTCGAAATCTACGTGAAGGACATGGAACGCGCGAAGGCGTTCTACGAGAAGACGCTCGGCCTGAAGTTGCAGAAGCTCGAGACGCCCGCCGAGGACGTCGCGGAGATGTGGAGCTTCCCGACGGGCCAGCCGGACAGGTACGGCGCAACGGGGGCGCTCGTGAAAATCGCGGACGGTCCAAGCGGCGTCGGGGGCACGATGGTGTACTTCGAATGCGACGATTGTGCAGTCGAGGCCGGCCGCGTTCGCGCCCACGGCGGCAAGATCATGAAGGACAAGTTCGCAATAGGCCCCCACGGCTTCATCGCCATCGGCGTCGACTGCGAAGGCAACATGATCGGCCTGCACTCGATGAAATAGCGCGTGGCCCTGTTGCGAAAAACGTGACAGGTCGAGAAGCGACCGGCGTCCGCCGAGCGAAAGCTTAGGCTTCGGCGCGCCAAGGACCTATAGTGCCGGGTCATGGGCACCTGGCTCGCTCGACACCGCCACGCGGTGCTGCTCGCGCTGCTCCTTTGCGGCTACACGTTCCAGTCGTTCGCCATCACGGCGCGCACCGGCGGCATCGTGTCCGATGTGGTGCTCGCGGGGCTCGAGCTCGCGATGTTCCTCATCGTGTTCGAGAACCCGCGTGAACGCGCGCTTCTCGCTGTCGTATTCGTCGCCGCGACAGTGGTCGGCTTGAGCCGCTATTTCTTCCCCGCCGACGCGGACAGCGGGCGTGCGCTCGCGTTTTATTCGCTGCACGCGATATTCATGTGGGGGGCCGTGTTCGTGATCCTCCGCGACCTGTTCCGCAACAAGGGGAAAGAGCCTGAAAACGTTCTCGGCGCGATCTGCGGCTACCTGATCGCCGGCGCGGGATGGGCGGCGCTGAACGAGGTCGCGTTCTGGTTCGCGCCCGCGACCTTCAGCATCAATGCCGATCTCACGAATCTCGTCGCGGATTGGCACGGCCGGCTCGCCCTGTTCCTCTACTACAGCATGGCGCAGATGTTGACCATCGGCTACTCCGACGTGACGCCGCTGCGCGCGCCGGCGACGACGCTCAGCCTTTTCGCGGCACTGTTCGGGCTGTTCTACACCGCGATCGTCGTCGCGCAATTCGTCGGGCTGGCGCAATCGGGGAGCGGCGGCAATCGAAATGACGCGTGACGCCTCGGGCAGGACCGAGCACGGTTCGCTCGGCGACGGCGAAGACGCCCGCGGACTGCTGAAGCTCGCATTGTCGGCGATTGCCGTCGGCGCACTGGCCGGCCTCGTAGGCAGCGCGTTCCACGTCGGGCTGGCGGCGGCCGACTCCGCGCGCGTGATGGTGCTCGAGTGGGCGCATCGCTACCCGACGGCGGGATGGCTCGCGCCCGCGATGCTCGCCGCGGCGGCGGCGTTCGTTTCGCGCTGGCTTGTCCGCCGCTTCGCGCCCGAAGCCGCAGGCAGCGGCGTCCAGCACGTCGAAGCCGTCGTGCGCGGAGTCGCCCTCGTGCCCGCGCCCGCCATCCTGCCCGTGAAATTCGTCGGCGGCATCCTCGCGCTTGGCGCCGGTCTTGCGCTCGGCCGCGAGGGTCCGACGGTCCAGATGAGCGCGACCATCGGCCATCTGTGGTCGCAAGCGTTCAAGCTGCGCGCAGGCGAAAGCCGGGTGCTGCTCGCCGCCGGGGCTGGAGCGGGCCTTGCCGCGGCGTTCAACGCGCCGCTGGCCGGCGCTATCTTCGTGTTCGAGGAGCTCCTGCGCCGGTTCGAGCTGCGCATCGCCGTCGCCACGCTTTCCGCCTGCGGCGCGGCGCTCGTTGTCATGCGGATGCTGATCGGCGACCGCCTCGTGTTCGCGGTGCCGCCGATCGCCATCGAGATGTTCCCGGGCTTCTTTCTGCTCGTGATCGTCGGCGGTCTTTTCGGATTGCTGGGCGTCGCGTACAGCCGGATGGTGGTTGCGGGACTCGACCTCGTGGATCGCGCACGACGAATTCCTCCCGAGGCGATCGCAGCGATCGTCGGGGCCGTGGTCGGCCTCGTCGCATTCGTGTCGCCCGCGTTGGTCGGCAGCGGCGAATCGGAGGTCCGGGCGGTGCTGAACGGCGGTCCTACCCTCGGCGCCGTCATCATCCTGTTCGCGGTGCGTCTTGTGCTCGGCCCGCTTTGTTACGCGCCGGGGTTCCCCGGTGGCCTCTTTGCACCGCTCCTTGCCGTCGGGGCCGCTGGGGGCCTGATCGTCGGAATTGCGTTCGAGTCGACTCTGCCGATGCTCCGGATGGCGTTGCCGGGTTATGCGGCCGTCGGCATGGCGACACTGTTCGTCGCGGTCGTGCGGGCCCCGCTCACAGGCATCGCGCTGGTCGTCGAAATGACGGGGGCCACGAGCCTCTTCGTTCCGCTCCTCGTCGCGTGCGCGAGCGCGATCGCGGTTCCGGCGATGCTGGCTTCGCGTCCGATCTACGACACGCTGCAGGAGCGCGATACCGCAAAGCGCACGCGTATGCCGAAACCATGATCTGCACGACCCTGCAGGTCCGTGCGCGTGAAGCTTGCCGGATGTCGCACCGGTCCACTAACATTCGGGCTGATCGCGCAGGCAACGCTGGCACCGGCCCGCTGATTGCCCCGCCTGGGAGGCCGGTTGGCGCATCGTCCGGGAGCCGCCTTGAACGCCCGCGTTGACGCGTCGACGCTTGCCTGTCCCGACTGCGATCTTCTGCAGCACGTTCCCCCATTGCCGCGCGGCTCGAAGGCGCGCTGCACCCGGTGCGGGCACGTGCTGGCGACGCGGCCGCCAGGGCCCCGCGATCTTCCCCTCGCGCTTTCGGCGGCGGCGGCGATCTGCTTCTTCATTGCGAATTTCATGCCGCTCATGGACCTGTCGGCGGTCGGGCGGACGACGACCACGACGATCGCGGGCGGCGCATACCAGATGTGGATCGAGGGCGAGCCGCTCGTCGGCGCGCTGATCGGGTTCTGCGCGATCGTCGCTCCCGGGTCCTTCATCGCATTCATGCTGACGCTGCTGATCGCCGCGCGGCAGACGCCGCCGCCGCACTGGGTCGGCGAAATGCTGCGCTGGGCGCATCACTTCGAAATGTGGTCGATGCTCGAGGTGATGATGCTCGGCATCATGGTCGCGCTCATCAAGATCTCGGAGGTCGCCTCGGTCGAGACGGGCGTCGGCATGTATGCGGTGTTCGCGCTGATGGTGCTGATTCCGTCGATCCTCGTCACCTTCGACGCGCGCGAGCTCTGGACGAGGGTGGATTGGGTCGAGCCGCGACCACCGCGGACGTCGCCGGGCGTGGCGTCCGAGGCGCAGGCGCGATGAACGAGGACGGCACCGCAGACGCGATGAAAGAGGAAGGCACCGGAGCTGTGACGAAAGTGGATGGCGTGACGGCGGCAAGCCTGGGGCTTGTCTCGTGCGAGGCGTGTCAGCTCCTGTCGCGGCCGGCGAACGTCCGCGAGCCGGGCTACTGCCGGCGGTGCGGCGAGAAGCTCGAGTTCCGGCGGCACCGTTCGATCCAGGACACGTGGGCGCTCGTCATCGCGGCGGCAATCTGCTACATCCCGGCCAACGCGCTGCCGGTGTTCACGACGACGACCCTGGGCGAGGAAGAGCCCGACACGATCCTGAGCGGCGTCGCGTTCCTCTATACGTCCGGATCGTGGCCCCTGGCTCTGATCGTGCTCATCGCGAGCGTCATGATCCCGCTTGGCAAGCTGATCGCGCTCGCGTATCTGCTGATCACCGTCCAGCGCGGCTCGGTCGCGAACAACCGCGAGCGCACGCAGCTCTACAGAATCGTCGAATTCATCGGCCGCTGGTCGATGCTCGACGTCTTCGTCGCGGCGTTCACGGTCGCGCTGGTGCAGCTTGCACCGCTCACGTCGGTCGCGCCCGGCGCGGGCGTGCTGTTCTTCGCTGCCGTCGTGGTGCTGACGATGCTGGCGGCGGAAACCTTCGACGCGCGGCTCATCTGGGACGCGGGAGTCCGGCACGGAGACCCGCATGGCTGAAGAACCGGACCAGGACGACCTGCCGAAGGCGGCGGTCACGCGCAGGAAGCGGCTGCGCATCTCCATCATCTGGATCATCCCGGCGCTCGCCGCGCTCGTCGCGATCGGCATCGCGATCCAGCGGCTCCGCGCCGAAGGCCCGACCATCACCATCGTATTTCACGAGGCGAACGGCATCGAGGCCGGCAAGACGTTCATCCGCTACAAGGACGTCCGCATCGGCCTCGTGTCGGCGGTCGAGCTCTCCGAGGACTACAGCAAGGTGCTCGTGAAGGCGAAGATCGCGAAGCACGCGGGCGGGCTCATGGTTTCCGACGCCAAGTTCTGGGTGGTCGAGCCGCGGATCTCGCTCTCCGGCGTTTCGGGGCTGAACACGCTGCTCTCGGGGAATTACATCGGATTCCAGGCCGGAAAGTCGAGCGAGACGCAATCGCTGTTCTTCGCGCTCGAGGAACCGCCGATCATTACCGACCAGCCGGGACGGCAGTTCGTGCTGAAGACGCCGACGCTCGGCTCCATCGGCATCGGCACACCGATCTACTATCGGCGCCTGACCGTCGGCCAGGTCGCAGGCTACTCGCTCACGCCGGACGGCCAGTCCGTCCTGCTCAAGATCTTCGTCAACGCGCCCTACGACAAATACGTGACGGCGGAGAGCCGCTTCTGGAACGTGAGCGGCGTCGAGGTATCGCTCAGTGCCGATGGTCTCCGCGTTCGCACCGAGTCGCTGGCTGCGCTGCTCGCGGGCGGCATCGCGTTCGACGTGCCCGACTTTGCCAGGGCCGATTCCAAGCCGGCTCCCGCCAACGAGGAGTTCACGCTCTACCGATACCGCGCGATCGCGATGAAGGAGCCGACGCTGATGGAGCGGCGCTTCGTCCTGTACTTCAACGAATCGGTGCGCGGGCTGTCGGTGGGCGCGCCCGTCACGCTCTACGGGATGCAGGTCGGCGAGGTGACCGAGGTCGGTCTAACGTTCGATAAGAACGCGGCGAGTTTCCGCCCGCGGGTCGTCGTCACATTCCTGCCCGAGCGTGTGATCGCGGAGCTGCCGACGGGTGAGCGCAAGCGTTCAGGCAAGTCGCTGGCCGACCTGCCCGCCGAGGAGCGGATGCAACTCCTGCGGCGTGTCGTGGAAGACCAGGGGCTGCGCGCGCAGCTTCGCACGGGCAGCTACCTCACCGGCGAGCTCTATGTCGCGTTCGAGTATTTTCCGAATACGCCGAAGGTGAAGGTCGACTGGGCGAAGGATCCGCTCGAGCTGCCCGTCGTCCCTGGCGCGCTCGCGAGCATCGAGGCGAAGCTCAACAGCGTCCTGTCGAAGGTCGACCAGTTGCCGCTCGACGCCATCAGCCGCGATCTGCGCACCGCGCTCGCATCGCTCAACCAGACGCTCAACGATGCGGGCACGCTCGTCAACCGCGTCGATGCGCAGTGGGTCCCCGAAGGCACGAAGACGCTCGAGGACCTGCGCCGCGCGATCGGCGACGCCAACACCGCTGTCAAAAACGCGGATGCGGCGCTCTTCAGCCGGGATTCGGCGACGCCGCAGGATCTGCGCGACACGCTGCAGGAAGTCACCCGTGCGGCGCGCAGCATCCGCGTCCTCATGGATTACCTGGAACGCCACCCCGACGCGCTGATACGGGGCAAGACGGAGACCAAATGACGCACCGCATCGTTTCGTCCGTCGTGTCGTGCGTGGCGCTGGCGCTCGTCGCCGCTTGCGCGTCGGCGCCGCCGCCGAAGTTCTACACGTTGAGCCGCACGTCCACGCCGGGCGCGCCGCCGAGCACGCTGTCGGTGATGGTGGGCCCGGTTTCAATCCCCGCCATCGTCGATCAGCCGCAGATCGTCGTCAGCACGAGCCCGAACCAGGTGACGATCGACGAGTTCAACCGCTGGGCGTCGCCGCTTGCGGGCAACATCTCGCGTGTGGTCGCCGAGAACCTGGCCGATCTCCTCGCCACCCCGCGCGTGTCGCTGTTCCAGCAATCGCTCAATGCGGATGCCGACTATCGCGTCGCGATCGAAGTGCAGACGTTCGAGTCGGCGCCCGGCGAGGCGGCGACCATGAGCGCCGCATGGGTGGTGCGCCGGACGCGGGACGGCAAGACGGAAACCGGGCGCACCGCCGTCCGGGAAGCGACGGCGGACAAGAGCTACGACACGCTCGCCGCAGCCCACAGCCGCGCGCTCTCGCAGCT
>Ga0068863_100002613_pt1 | contig 17850 bp, 15 predicted proteins | sample KBSSwiS62_FD_66596 | JGI IMG/M metagenome (GOLD analysis project Ga0068863, IMG submission 66596) | Switchgrass rhizosphere microbial communities from Kellogg Biological Station, Michigan, USA - KBS Switchgrass S6-2 | ecosystem: Host-associated > Plants > Roots > Rhizosphere > Soil ...
TATCGACACGATCGGCGGCGACTGCCGGGTCCAGACCGAGATCCTCGAGCACGCGGCGTGACATCTCGAGGCTCGAATACAGCGTTTCGCGCACGACGTCGTCGATGTTGAGGTCCATCAGCCGGAATACGTGCTGGCGGTTGCGCGCGCGCGCGACGATCTTCAGATGCGGATACATGCGCCGCACGATGCGCGCCGTACGCAGGTTCGCTTCGGGGTCATCGGTGGCGAGCACGAACACCTCAGCCTTGCCGACCCCGGCCGCACGCAACAACTCTGGCCGGCTCGGGTCACCGAAATAGATGTGGCTGCCGAACTGGCGCGAAAAGTCGACCTGCTCGGCCGAACTTTCGAGCGCCGTAAACGGGATGTGCTGGGCGCGCAGGATGCGTGCAACGATCTGGCCCATGCGCCCGTAGCCGGCGATGATCACGCGCGGATGTTCATCGACAATGTCGTCGAACGGGCGTTGCGGCGTGCTGCGATGCGTCGCCAGCCAGCGCGAGGCCGCGATCACCGCCAGCGGCGTCAGGGCCATCGACAAGGTCACCGCGACGACGAGCAGGTCGTGCTGCTGCGTGTCGAGCAGACTGCGGTCCTGCGCGAGATTGAACACGACGAAAGCGAATTCGCCGCCGCCGGCCAGGATCGTCGCCAGGCGCAGGCTCTCGGCCAGATCGAGTTTGCGCGAGAGCCGTCCCAAAGCGAGCAGCAACGAAGATTTGAGCAGCAGCATGCCGAGCACGATGGCCGCGATCAGCAGCGGCTGCTGCAGCACCAGATGCAGATCGAGCGACGCACCGACGCTGAGGAAGAACAGGCCGAGCAGCAGACCCTTGAACGGCTCGATCTGCGATTCGATCTCGTGGCGGTATTCGGAGTCGGCCAGCAGCAGGCCGGCTAGGAAAGCGCCGAGCGACATCTGGATGTGCGCCATCTGCATCAGCCACGCCGTGCCGAGTACGACGAGCAGGGCGGTGGCCGTGAACACCTCAGCGATCTTCGTGCTCGCGACGATACGGAATACCGGCCGCAGCAGATAGCGTCCGCCCACCGCAACGGCGGCAATCACACCGATGATCTTCAGCGCTGCAAGCGCCTGATCGGCCGGCGTCGCCGCGTCCGTGTGCGCGCCCAGCAGTGGGATCAGCGCGAGGATCGGTATCGCGGCCAGGTCCTGGAACAGCAGGATCGCGAACGCCAGGCGGCCATGCGGACTCTGCAACTGTTTGTGCTCGGCGAGAATCTGCAGGCCCAACGCGGTGGATGAAAGCGCGAGGCCCAATCCGACGATCAGCGCGCTGTTGCGCGTCAGGCCCGCAAGCCAGGCCGCGCCGCCGATCGCGAGCGCACTCAGGACCACTTGCAGAACACCGGCGCCGAACACCGCGCGGCGCATCACCCACAGGCGTTGCGGCGAAAGCTCCAGGCCGATGATGAACAACAGCAGGATCACGCCGAACTCGGACAACTCCGTGGCCTGGTGCATGTCCGGCGCGAGATTGAGCAGATGCGGGCCGATCAGCGCGCCGGCCGCGAGATACCCGAGCACCGCACCGAGGCCGTAATAGCGCGAGACCGAGACCGCCACGACCGCAGCGGTCAGGAACATGACGGCGTATTGCAGGAAGTGCGAGGTTTCCACGACATCACTCGAGTTTGCGTCGAGTATAGACGAGTCTTGCGGGCGCCCGCGCACGCGGGCATACGATCTCAAGTGCTGAGATCACGGCGTGGGAGGCTGCGTGCCGTCAGCAGAGGAACCGTGCCATGAATCGTTCTATTGGAGTTACTGCCCCCGAGCCGGCAATGCTGGCGCTGTGGGTCTGGTTTGGCTTGGGTGTGCTCGCGTTCGTCTGCTTCCCCGCAGTGCGCGGGCGCGATCCGTTCTGGGGCTGGCTGCCGTTCTGGCTGATTGTCGCGCCCGTGCTTGATCTGTTGCTGTTGCGCCGCGCTGCAGTGGCGGCGGCTTCACGCATGTTCCTGGCTCGCATGCGGCGTCGCCGCCGACCAACGCGTCAGGCGAGGCGCCTGCATACACGCCGTACGTTGCGGCACCCGCCGCGGCCGCTGACCGCTAGTCCGTAATGCCCAGGCGTTTGCGCTCCATGCGTCGCAGAAACTCTTCCATGATGCGCCGGTACAGGTCCTCACCCAGATAGGCGTCCTCGACGCCGGCATCTATGGATGGATTGTCGTTGACTTCGATCACGACGGTACGCCCGTCGGCCTGCTTGAGGTCGACGCCGTAGAGCCCATCGCCGATCGCCGCGGTGGCCTTGAGCGCGAGCTTGATCACGTCGTTCGGCGCTTCGCGCACCGGCAGCGTCTTGAAGCCACCGGATTTCTGCGCGGCATTCTGGCCGTGGTTGTAGATCTGCCAGTGCCCGCGCGACATGAAGTACTGGCAAGCGTACAGCGCCTGGCCGTCGAGGATGCCGACGCGCCAGTCGAACTTGGTGTACATGAATTCCTGCGCGATAACCAGCGCCGTGTGCTGGAACAAGTCGTCGACGGCGGCCTTCAATTGCTCGACGCTTTCCACTTTCACGATACCGCGCGAGAACGAGCCGTCCGGAATCTTCAGCACGAGCGGAAAGCCGAGCAGGTCCGGCAGCTCGGCCAGACGCTTGCTGTCGTCGCGATAGAGTATTTCGGTTTTCGGCGTCGGCAGCTTGCGCGAACGCAGCAGGTCGTGCAGATAGATCTTGTTCGTGCACTTGAGGATCGAACCCGGTTCGTCGATCACGACCATGCCTTCCTTTTCCGCTTTGTTCGCGAAGCGGTAGGTGTGGCTGTCGATCGCGGTGGTTTCGCGGATGAACAGGCCGTCGTATTCGGCGATGCGCGAATAGTCGTTCTTGGTCACCGTTTCGACTTCGATGCCGATCTCCTTGCCGGCCTCGATGAACTGCTTGAGCGCGCGCTTGTTCGACGGCGGCATCGCCTCATTCGGGTCGGCCAGCATCGCAATGTCGTAGCGGTATTGGCGGCGTGCGCGCGGCTTGCGCCACAGCTTCTTCGAGAACTTGTCGAGCGCTGCTGCGAACGAGTCTTCCTGCTGGTCGGTCAGCGTGTGCAGGCCGGCTGGCTTGATCGCGCTGATCTGCCAGACTTTCTCGCGTTCGAACTCCAGGCGCAGGATCGGGCATGGAAACGTTTCGAACACCTGACGCGCGAGATCGGCAAGCGTGGAATAGCTGGTCTCGCCGAAGTATAGAAGAACACCAAAGTCCGTCGTGTCGCGGCCGCCCTCGGGCAGGAACTTGATCAGCTTCTGGTTCAGATCTTCGATGTCGAGGCCGTACAAAGCGCGCTTGCGCAAGTCGTTGATCGCGCGCACCGATGGAATCACCTTGTGGCCGCGCGCTTCGGCGAGCAGCGAAACGTAATAGCCGATGCCCAGGTATTTGTAGCTGCGGCACAGGTTGATGACCTGCACGCGCTCGTCGTCGGTGGCAATAGCTTCCTTAAGGTAGTCCTGCGCGGCGACGACGTTGTCTGAAGGGTAGTACGAGCCCCAGTCCGACGCTTTTTCGACGACGATGACCAGCTTGCTCATGCGCGCTCAGCCGGCAAAGGCGCCGCTGCGGATTTCGGCGGGGGTTCGGACATGGCGACCTCGCGCCGGTGACGATGCCGGTAGTTTGACATAGCATCGTTCGAGTGCAAGGGTTTCGCCATGACCGACTACCGCATCCGCCGCGCCACGCTTGCCGATCTGGATGCGCTCGTCGCGCTGGAGCGGCGCGCATTCTCGACCGACCACTTGTCGTCGCGCCAATACCGGCACCACATCGCGAGTGATCGCGCGCGCGTGCTCACTGCGGTCGACGCGAGCGGCCTGCTCGGCAAGGCCGTCGTGTTTTTCCGCCGCAACACCGACATTGCGCGACTGTATTCAATCGCCGTTGCGCATGAAGCGCGTGGACGCGGACTGGGCGAAGCGCTGCTCGCTGCGGTCGAGCGCGCGGCGCGCGCACGCGGCTGCGGGCGCCTGCGTCTGGAGGTGCGTCAGGACAACGCCGGCGCGATCCGCCTTTACGAGCGACTGGGTTACCGCCGCTTCGGCGCCTACGCCGGGTTCTATGAAGATGGCGCGGATGCGTGGCGCTACGAAAAGGACCTGTAAAACCGGCTGGCCAGCAGACTTCCGGCCGTTGTGCCGCCCTGCGGCAGCCACTAACATCGCCGTTCCCCGATGGAGCCCGCCATGCCTCGATTCGATCTGCGCGCCGTCGCGCTTTCCGCGGCCGCTGCCCTGCTAGCGGCATGCGCGGCGCAGCCTACGCAACCGCCCGCGCCACAAGCGCCAATCGCGCCGGTCCACGCCTATCAGGTGTCATCACCGAACGGCATGCGCGTCGACAACTATTACTGGCTGCGCGACGACTCGCGCACGAAGCCGGAAGTGCTCGATTACCTGAAAGCCGAGAACACGTATTACGCGGCGATGACGCAGCACACCAAGGCGCTTGAGGACACGCTGTACAGCGAGATCATCGGCCGCATCAAGCAGGACGACGCGACAGTCCCGGCCAAGTACAAGCATTACTACTATTACACACGCTTCGAAGAGGGCAAGGAATACCCCATCTACGCGCGCAAGCGCAGCAGCGAGAGCGCATCGGAAGAAATCATGCTCGACGGCAACGCGCTAGCGCAGGGGCATGGGTTTTTCCAGATCGGCGCTGAGGACATCAGTCCCAACGAAAGTCTTCTGGCCTACGCCGAAGACACGGTCGGCCGGCGTCAGTTCACGATCCGCATCAAGGATCTCGCCAGTGGCAAGGCGCTGCCCGACGAAATCCGGAACACGTCGGCATCGATGGCCTGGGCCGACGACAACAAGACGCTGTTCTACGTCGAGAACGATCCGATCACCTTGCTCACGGTGCGCGTGCGCAAACACACGCTCGGCAGCGACGCGGCGAAGGACCCGGTCGTCTACGAGGAGCGCGACCACAGCTACTACATGGGCGTGGGCCGCAGCGGCGACGACAAATACATCGCGATCGACGAGAACAGTACGCTGTCGTCGGAAATCCGTTTCATTCCGGCGAACCAACCGAAGGCGAAATTCAAGATATTCGCAGCGCGCGAACACGACCTGGAATATCACGCCGAACACATTGATAACCGCTGGATTGTGCGCACGAACTGGCAGGCGAAGAACTTCCGTGTCATGCAAGTCGAGGATGCGCGTGTCGGCGACAAGAAACACTGGCGCGAACTCGTGCCGGCGCGCGATGACGTGCTGATCGACCAGATCGCGCCGTTCCGGAATTACCTGGCAATCGAGGAACACAGCGACGGGTTGCAACGCGTACGCGTCAAGCCGTGGAAAGGCGGAGCGGAAACGTTCGTCAAGTCCGATGACGTCGACTACGTGGCCAGCATCGGCGAAAACCGCGAGCAGGACACCGATACGCTGCGCTACAACTACACCTCGCTGGCCACGCCGAATACCGTCTACGACCTCAACATGGCGAGCGGCGAACGCCAGTTGCGCAAGCGCGATCCGGTGCTTGGCGGCTACGATCCGGCCAATTACGTCACCGAACGCGTCTGGGCGCCGGCGCGCGACGGCGCGAAAATCCCCGTGTCGCTGCTGTATCGCAAGGGCTACAAGCCCGACGCAAGCGCCCCGCTCTACCAGTACGCCTACGGTTCGTATGGATTCTCCATCGATCCGCGCTTCTCGTCGCCGCGCTTCTCACTCGTGGATCGCGGATTCCTGTATGCGATCGCGCATATCCGCGGCGGCCAGGAGATGGGCCGCGCCTGGTACGAGAACGGCAAGCTGCTGCGCAAGCAGAACACGTTCACCGATTTCGTCGACGTGACGGAATATCTGGTCAAGCAGGGCTACGCGGCCAGGGACAAAGTGTTCGCCGAGGGTGGCAGCGCGGGTGGCTTGTTGATGGGCGCCGTCGCCAATATCGCGCCGCAGGATTATCGCGGCATCGTCGCGCACGTGCCGTTCGTCGACGTCGTCACGACCATGCTCGACGAAAGCATCCCGCTCACGACGAACGAATTCGACGAATGGGGCAATCCGAAGGAAACGGCGTTCTACAACTACATGCTGTCTTATTCGCCGTACGACAACGTCAAGGCGCAGGCCTATCCGGCGCTGCTCGTGACGACCGGCCTGTGGGATTCGCAAGTGCAGTATTACGAACCGGCAAAATGGGTGGCCAAGCTGCGTGCGACGAAGACCGACGGCAATCCGCTGTTGTTCAAGGTCAACATGGAAGCCGGACATGGCGGCAAGTCCGGGCGTTTCCAGCGTTATCGCGAGGTGGCCGAAGAGTTCGCGTTCGTGCTGGATCAGTTGCCGAAGCCGGCAGCGCCTGCGGCCAAGCACTGACAATGTCCGGTTTTCCGCCAGGATTCGTTTAGATAGCCATGAACAAGATATTTGCGTTGCTGGGACTGGTCTTGCTTGCATTCGCGCCGAGCGCCTTCGCGAAAAAGGACGCACCGTCGCGAGCTGCGCAGAAAGGCTGTACCTGGGAAAAGGTATCGGACGCGGCACTGGGCCTCGACGTCTGGGTGCAGCAGTGCGACTTCGGCTATCGCAAGATCCGTCTCTACGCCAAAGGCAATGCACTGATGATGCATTATTCCGACGGCGGCGAGGACGAAAAGCTCATCGAGACGTTCGAGCTGCAGGCCGACGAAAAGCCCGAAGCGGCGATCAAGCGCATCTTCACCGAACATACGTCGGATAAGGATCTGGTCGCGCGCTGCCTGGTCAAGCCCTACAAGGGCTTCGGCTCGGTGCCCACGGGCGCAAAGCGTTACACCGTCCTGCCGAACGCCGCGCTGAAGAAGGAACTCGACGCTAAAACCGATCCGGGCGACATCCCCGAGCCACCGTGCGGCGAGTGGGGCGACATGCCGGACAGCGTCCAGTACTACGAAGCGCAGGATGGCGCGCGCCGCATCATGATCGTGCGCGCCGGGCAGGACGAACCGATGTTTGACGAGAAGACGCTGCGATTGACGCCGCAGCCGTAATATCCGTTATATAGCTGGCTGGACTCGCCGATCCGACCTAGCGCATGTTCGACATGCGCGCGCGCCGGTGTTTTATCTGCCACTCACCATAGGAAGCTTACCCATGCGGATTCCTGCCGTGGTCTTCTCACTGGTGGCATTGTGCGGCAATGCATTCGCCGAACAGAACCTTGCTGGGCCGTGTTCAGCTGGCGTGAGCTTCTGGAGCTTACTCGGCGCGGTTGATGTCGGTTATGCCGACGGGCATCTGCGCATGGACAAGCTCTACGCGGTGTGTCTGCCGGTGCCGAAAATGTCGAGCAGCACGAATTATGCTTATAGTCCGGATGACGGCGGCAAGCTTACTACGATCGTCAAAAGTGCTGATGGACAAGTCCTGGACACTTACGTCTGGTATGTCGAAAACATTAGCGGTCTGTGGGAACTGAGCCAATACAAGGTGCTCGGAGGAGCCACCAAGCAGCTTGCGGCGGGTCAGTACACGCTGGAATTTCAGGCCGATGGCGCGCCGTTCTATCGCTTCGCGTTCGCCATAGCGACGGCGCCGAACGACGATCCTTATCAGCCGCCCGGAACCCGTTATTTCATCGACGGACCGTGGAGCGAGTACGGCAACCTTTTCTATCAGCGCAATGATCCGGAGTCCTCGCTGCGCTTCAGCGTATGGGTGCAGGACAAACATGCGCATCCACTACAGAAAACCGTGGCGTATTCGGCGCAGCTGGTGCGCGTCCGCGATGGCAAGGTGATCGGCCGCGAGCAAGGTGAGTTGCATGCCGATCAGCAGTGGCGGCAGCTGGATGTGCTGTGGCATCCCGCCGAAGGCGATGCGTCAGCGTATCTGAAAGCCAAAGAGTTACTGCACGAGGATGGCGCGTATCGCGTTCGCTTCGATTTGGATGGCAAGCCCTATGGCACATACGCCTTCACGGTCAGCGCCGGCAAGATCCAGTTGCAGGGCCGCCAGCTCGATTCGACCGAGCCACTGACGCGCATCGTGGACCATCTCTACGGCGGCCGCTATCGCTCGTGGTGGATACCGCGCGCGAACGCGTTGCCGGCGGCGAGATAAGCGGCAGTGGCCGCAACCGCGATCGTCACCAGCCGCTCGCCTTGATCTTCTCGGCTGTCTGGGTATCCGCAGGCCTTGCGATCAGGCCGCCGGACGCGCTGATCGCCGCCGTGTAGTCGCCGCCATCGACGAGCGGCAGGTAGGCGGCGCTGCCGTAATCGGCGTCGATCCATGGCAGCCAGCGCGGAAAGTCCTGCTTGAGTTGCCACAAATCGAGAATCGAATCGTCGCCCAATGGCACGATGCTCGGCGGCGTCGTCTGTGCCTGTGCGGCGTTGCGATAGCGGCTTTCCAGCCGATCAATCCGATACAACGGCTGCGCGCCGAGCGCCACCGCGCGTGGTGTCCACTTGATCACGTGGGCGTCAAGCTGCCATTCGTCGCCGCGCAGTTCGGCGCTGCGATGCGTTCCGTCGGGCAGGTCGATGCGCACGGCGTAGCGCTGCGGTTCGAGCTGGCGCGCGCTAAGCGTGGCGATCTGCGCCTCGGCGGTCAGCAGCCGATAACTGCGGATCGCCAGCGCCAATCCCGCGCTGAGCGCGGCGCTGAGCAGGAACACGAGCATCCATGCGCCGCGATGCGCGGCGTGGAAGTGCCGCCGCGCGCGCCAGTGGCGGCCGACGGCGAGTGCATGTCCGAGGGCTATCAGCAGCAGGATCAGGCTGAGCGCGAACAGCACGATTACGATGGCGTACATTCCCGGCATGCTCGTCCATCCTCTCTGAAAATCACGGAACCCGTGGCATTCGTCACTTGTCCGATTGTCGATCATGAGTGTAGAACAGAATCCGAACAACGAGGACCACAGATATGCTCAAGCACTGGACGCGTCGTGCCGTAATCGCCTGTGTACTGGCAGCGGCAACGACCGCGATGGCGCAAACGGACGAGGATCCGTTGCAGGATCCGTACGTACAGAAAACGCTGCGTGCAATGAACGATGCGTCGACGTGGTATCACCCGGATCTGTTCGGCGAATACGCCGGTGTGCGCCGCTATGCGCATCATCAGTACAAGGAAGCGCTCAGATATTTCGAAGTCGGCGCGTACTACGCGGACAAGCTCTCTCAGCTGAGCATCGGCTTGATACATCTCAACGGAGAGGGTGTGCGCAAGGATCCGGTTACCGCTTACGCCTGGATCGATCTGGCCGCCGAACGCGGTTATCCGGATTTCGTCGCCACGCGCGATCGCGTACTTGCGCAGCTGACACCCGAACAGCGCGATCAGGCGCAGGCGCAGCGCGACAAGCTTGCGCAAAAATACGCCGATGCCGTGGCCAAGCCGCGTATGGAACAGCAACTGCGCATCGGCGCGGCACAGATGACAGGCTCGCACACTGGATTTGATTCCGGCGTGCTGCATGCTGCGATGAAACAGAATTGCGGAGTCGGTGCGGTCATCGGCGGCGTATCGGTGCCAGTTGCCGGCTGCGGAGGCAACGACATCTATGCGAAATCGCGCTGGGAGCCGAACCAGTATTTCGCCTCGCGCGACGCGCAGTGGAAGGCCACCGTCAGCGTCGGCAAGCTGGAGGAAGCGGGCACGGCGCCGGCCAAAGGCGAACCCGGGCCAACCGGGCAACGCTGAGATTCAGCGCTTTTCGGCCACCTTCAGCGATGCCTCGCGCGCGGCACGAAACTCGCTGTTGGCGGCCCACTGCGGAAACGTCGATTCGTCGGCGAGACGCTTGCCGACGGCATAAAGCGCGCTGACATCTTCGATTACCCCGGACAAGTCCCAGTTCGAATCGTAGTTGTCCGCTGGCTTGTGATAACGATTCGCGGTGAAATCGTCGTATGCGGCCTTACCCGCCGCGGTGCCGCCATCGAGCTTGTCGAAACCGTCGCGCGCGAACAGCACGGGCACGCCCGCGCGCGCGAAGTTGAGCTGGTCGGAGCGGAAGAAGAAACCTTTCTCCGGCTCCTCGTCGGCGCTGACGGTGCGGCCCAGCGGCTTGAGCACGTCGCGCAAGTAGTCGTCCAGCTGCGATTGGCCCGAACCAATGATCGCCATGTCGTGCGTGCGGCCCCACGGAATCAGCTCGTCCATGTTGATCGCGGCAACGGTCTTGGCGAGCGGCCGCACCGGATGCAGCGCGTAGTAGCGCGAACCGAGCAGGCCGGCTTCTTCGAGCGTCGTGGAAAGGAACAGGATCGAGCGTTGCGGCGGCGGTTGTTGGTGCGCGAACGCATCGGCGATTTCCAGCAACGCGGCGACACCGGTGCCGTTGTCGACGGCGCCGTTGTAGATCTGGTCGCCTTGCAGAGTCGGGTCGCGGCCGAAGTGGTCCCAGTGCGCCGAGTACACGATCACCTCATCCGCGCGCTGGCTGCCCGGGAGTAGCGCGAGCACGTTCGTCGACAGCACGTTGCGGATCTGGTTGTGGAACGTCGTCGAGAGTTTTGCGGCGAGCGGCGTGCCCTTGAAGCCGCGCACGGCGGCGGATTTCTTCAGCGCGTCGAAATCCGCGCCGGCCTGCGTGAACAGCCGGTGCGCGGCGTCGCCGGTGAGCCATGCCGCCAGCGCAATCCGCGGTGCCGAGTCTTCGCTCGGAGGCAGACCGAACTGCGGGCCGCTCCAGCTGTTGATCACCACCTGCCACGGATAACCTACGGCGGCCGCGTCGTGCACGATCACGCAACCGGCCGCACCTTGGCGCGCGGCTTCCTCGTACTTGTACGTCCAGCGACCGTAATAAGTCATCGCCTTGCCCTTGAACAGGGCCGCGTCGTCGTGCCCGGGGTCACTGGCCAGCACGATCACCGTCTTGCCTTTCACGTCGAGCCCGGAGTAGTCGTTCCACTGGTATTCCGGCGCGATCACGCCGTAGCCGGCGAAGACCAGGTCGCTGTCCTTCAGCTCGATGTCATTCCTGCCCTGCAAGGTGGCGATGATGGCGTCGCCGCGGTACATATACTTTTCCACACGGCTGCCTGTCGCGACGTCGAGCGTCACCTTGTCGGCGTCGAGCAGGGTGGTTTCGATCGCCGGTACGTTTTGCAGATAGCTGTCGCCGCTGCCGGGTTTCAGGCCCATGCTCTGGAATTGTTCCACGAGGTAAGTCGTTGCGGCGCGTTCGCCGATCGTGCCGGGCTTGCGTCCTTCGAACTCGTCGGAGGCCAGGCGTTGCACGTACGCGGCGAAATCCTCCGCGGTGATCGCCGGCGAGAAGTGGCCGTCGCGAGTGGGCTTGAGCGTTTCGCGCCGCGGCGCCGGCGCGGACGTTGCGCTTGTGGCTGGCGACGGCGGTTCGCTGCACGCAGCGAGCAGGCAGGCAGCGCAGGCGAGGATCAGCAAACGGTGCATCGGCAACTCCGCTGGAACGAAGGGCCGATTGTAGAACGTTGTGGGTAAATGTCAGGAACCCGTTCAAAATCGTCGCAGCAGATTTTGGGCAGGTTACTGCGGCGGCTTGTCGCCGCTGAACTTGGTCGCCTTGGCACCCTCGATGTTGCCCACTGTCGCGCTGTCGCTGACGTAAAGTTCCACGTCGCGCTTGAAGTTGAGCGTGCCCTGCACCGTGGCGTGTGGTCCGATGACGATGCGCGGCAGGCGGCCGGAACCGAAGCGGAACCAGCTGTGGTCAGCCTCGACCAGGATGCCGCCTTCCACGCGCGAGTTCGCGCCGACTTCGATGTCGCCGGACACGGTTTCGATGCCGCCTCCGACGTGCGCATTGTCCAGACGGATGCCGCCGTTGACGTTGCTGAGCTTGCCGGCGACATCGACGCCGTTATCGAGCGTGATCGACCCGTTCACCGTTTCCACGGTCTTGGCGACTTTCGTCTTTTCGCCGATGCGCAGGCCGCCGTTGACGGTTTCCAGGGATTCAAGCGTGGCATTGCCGCCGACGTCGATGCCGCCATTCACGGTCTCGGCGCTTTTTGCGTGCGCGCCAGCGCCGATGCGGATGCCGCCATTGACGGTGCTCAATTTGCCGGCGGTGGAGTTGTCCGGCACATGAATGCTGCCGTTGACCTTGTCGATGTCGAGGTCGTCGTTGCCGGCGGCCACGGCGGCCGCATTGAGGGCGAGCAACAAGGGAAGGGCGTAGCGCAACATGATTATCTCCTGCAATAGTGCCTGTAGGATGCCGCCCAGTGTGCCAAGGTTTAAGCCAGGTATCTAATTCGCTACCATGCCGCCTTTGAGAACGACGCCGCCGTGACCCGACCCAAACCCGTATTGCTGCTGATCCTGGATGGCTGGGGCCATCGCGAAGAACGCGAGAACAACGCGATCGCACAGGCCAGGGCGCCGAACTGGCAGCGTCTGCTCGCGCAGTATCCGCATACGCTCGTGGATACCCACGGCCACTATGTCGGCCTGCCCGACGACCAGATGGGCAACTCCGAAGTCGGCCACATGAACATCGGCGCCGGCCGTATCGTTTATCAGGATCTCACGCGCATCGATGCGGCCATCGCCGATCGCAGCTTCTTCAACAATGCCGGATTGCTGTCGGCCTGCGCCGCGGCAAAGAAATCCGGCGGCACGCTGCATGTGCTCGGGTTGCTCAGTCCCGGCGGCGTGCACAGTCACGAGCAGCACATCTTTGCGCTGCTCGATTTGGCCGCGAGTGCAGGTGTGCCGCGCATTGCAGTGCATGCGTTTCTCGACGGCCGCGACACGCCGCCGCAGAGCGCGCGCGCCTCGCTGGAAAAACTCCAGGCAAAGTGCGTGGTGTTGCCGAACGTATTCGTCGCGACGGTCAGCGGACGCTACTACGCGATGGATCGCGACAAGCGTTGGGAGCGCGTCAAGCTTGCCTACGATGCGATCGCCGATGCCAGCGCGGAGTTCCGCGCCGACAGCGCCACTGCTGCGCTCGATGCGGCCTACGCGCGCGGCGAGACCGACGAATTCGTCAAGCCGACGCTGCTGGGCGACGGAGCGCGGATCGCAGGCGGCGACGCGATCATCTACATGAACTTCCGTGCCGACCGCGCACGCCAGCTCACGCAGGCGTTTGTCGATCCGAAGTTTGCCGGCTTCCCGAGGCAGCACGCGATCGAGCTTGCCGCGTTCGTGAGCCTGACCCAGTACAGCGACGATCTCGCCGTGACGGCGGTAGCCTATCCGCCGCAATCGCTGAGCAATTCGATCGGCGAGTATCTGGCCGGGTTGGGGCTGCATCAGCTGCGCATCGCCGAAACCGAGAAATACGCGCATGTCACGTTCTTTTTCTCCGGCGGTCGCGAAGCGCCGTATGCCGGCGAGGACCGCATCCTGGTGCCGAGCCCGAAGGTTGCGACTTACGATCTGAAACCGGAGATGAGTTGCCCCGAGGTCACCGACAAACTGGTCGAAGCGATCAAGTCAGGCAAGTACGACTTCATCGTGTGCAATCTAGCCAATGCCGACATGGTCGGACACAGCGGCAAACTCGACGCGGCAATCAAGGCGGTCGAAGCCGTCGATGTCGCGTTGGGCCGGCTGACCGATGCGATCCGCAGTGTCGGCGGTGAAATGCTGATCAGCGCCGACCACGGTAATCTGGAACAAATGCGTGCCGACGATGGGCAGCCGCATACACAACACACGGTCGGGCCGGTGCCCCTGGTTTATGTCGGACGCAAGGCGCGCTTGGTGCGTGGCGCGTTGCGCGACTTGGCGCCGACGGTATTGGCGCTGATGGGGGTGGCGCAGCCGGTGGAGATGACCGGCCACTCGCTGGTTAGCTTTGTTTGATCGAGCGCTATGGAAGCAGAGCTTCCACTCGCCTGCGGCGCTCGCCGGACGCGAGCGGAAATGTGCAGGATGCGGTCAGAAAAGACAGAAACGCTCGATGCCTGCGTTACTCGCGCTCGTCACGCTAATTGCAATCAGCGCCCAGGCGCAAACCAACGACGGTCAGCACGCCGCCGAGGAATCCCAAGCCAAGCAAAAACTCGAGCAAGTCCGAACCGAAATCCACAAACTCGTCGAAGATCAGAAGGCCACCGCCGCCAAGCGCAACGACGCGACTTTTGCCCTGCGCGACCAGGAGCTCAAAATCGCCGCGACCGCGAAAGCCTTGCGTGCGCTGGATCAGCAACTCGCCGGGCAGCAGGCCAAGCTGGATGGCCTGCTGGCCCAGCGCGACGCGCTCGACGCCAAGCTCAAGGACCAACGCGACGGACTGGCGGCGCTGCTGCGCTCCGCGTACGCAATGGGCCGCGACGAGGAGCTCAAGCTACTGCTCGCGCAGGACAACATCGACGACATCAGCCGCATGCTCGCGTATTACCGATACTTCGAGCGTGCGCGCGTGCATGAGATCGATGGCTTGCTCAAGGACCTTGCGGCGCTCGCACAGGTCCAGGCACAGATCCAGCAGGAGACGGCGGCACTGAAGCAGTCGCGCGACGAACGCCAGGCGCAGGTGCAGCAACTCGACGCCGAGCGCGAGCAACGCCGCCAGGTTCTCGGGGAACTTGAGGCCACGCTGACGGATCAAAAGACCCATCTCGCCGCTCTTGGCAAGGACGAAAAAGCGTTGGTCGATTTGTTGGCGAAGCTGCGCGACATCTTTGCCGACATTCCGAAGCATCTGGCCGGTGCTGAGCCGTTCGCGGATTTGCGCGGCCGGCTGGCGTGGCCGCTGCGCGGCAGGATCGCCGAGCGTTTCGGCGCCGCGGCAGACGGTGATCGCCTCGGACAAGGCGTGCTGATTGCGATCGCTGGCGGCAGTGAAGTGCACGCGGTGTCGCATGGACGTGTGGTCTATGCGGATTGGCTGCGCGGCTACGGTCTATTGCTCATCATCGATCACGGCGACGGATACTTGAGCCTGTATGGGTACAACGAAACGCTGCTCAAGGACGTCGGAGATTGGGTAGATGCCGGCGATGTCGTCGCCACCAGCGGCGACAGCGGCGGGCGCAAGACGGCCGGGCTGTACTTCGAGCTGCGCCACGACGGCAAGCCGCTGGATCCGGGGGCATGGATGCGCGCCCAGAAATAAGCTTATCGTCGGAAAATTTGTGGAGTTTGTCGGCAATTTCACATTGCCATTACATACGAAGGACTATACTGAACCGATTACGCTGTGTGCGTAATTTTTCCCCACCTTTGGTTGGCTAAAACGCAGCATTTTATACCTATGTCACCGCGCCCTCTGTTGTCTGCAATTCTCCTGCTCGCGTCACTGGCCGCGCACGCCGATGACGCAAAAACCGCCGCGCCCGCGCAAACGCAGAATCCACCGAAACCGACGGTGAGCATGGATGACATTCGCGCGTTCACGGCCGTGTTCAACCTGGTCAAGCAGGGTTACGTCGAGCCCGTCGACGACAAGGCGTTGATGCAGAATGCGATCCATGGTCTGCTGGCCGGACTGGATCCGCACAGCGAATACCTCGAGCAGCGCGAGATGGAAGCGCTGACCGAAGACACCAGTGGCAGCTACGAAGGCCTGGGCCTGGAAGTAATCACCGCGAACGGCAATCTGCGCGTGGTTTCGCCGATCGATGAGTCGCCGGCCGAGCGCGCGGGCATTAAGCCGGGCGATATCATCACGCGCATCAACGAAACCGCGATCACTTCCGACAACGCGAACCAATCCGTCAACCTGCTGCGCGGCAAGCCCGGCAGCAAGGTCACGCTGAGCGTGCTGCACGAGGGAGCCAGCGTGCCGGAAGACCTCATATTGGCGCGCGAGAAGATTCGCGTCGCCAGCGTGCGCGTGCGCGCGCTCGACCCCGGGTACGTCTACATCCGCATCGTGCAATTCCAGGAAGACACCGGCAACGAATTGCACAAGAAACTCGCCAAGGTGGTGAAGAAAGACCAGCCCTTGCGCGGCGCCGTGCTCGATCTGCGCACGAACCCGGGCGGCCTGCTGACCTCGGCGGTCGAGATCAGCGACGATTTTCTCGATAGCGGCACGATCGTCAGCACGCGCGGACGCATGAAGCAGTCGGAGCTGAGCTTCAGCGCGACTCCGGGTGACCTGCTCGATGGCGCGCCGATGGTCGTGCTGGTCGACAACGGCACCGCTTCGGCGGCCGAGATCGTCGCCGGCGCGCTCAAGGACAATCACCGTGCCCTGATCATGGGCCGGCGCACGTTCGGCAAGGGCTCGGTGCAGACCGTGCTGCCGCTGGATGACGCGCATGCCGTGAAACTCACGACAGCCCGCTATTTCACGCCGAGCGGCACGTCGATCCAGGCTGCCGGCATCGAGCCGGATATCGAACTGGCCGACCTGAAGCTGTCCGTGCGCGATGCACCACCGACCCTGATCAGCGGCGAGAAGGATCTGCCGAATCACCTGAAAGGCGAGCACGAGAAGGATCGCGTCAGCGGCACGGCGCGCGAGCGCGAGAACCTGGACGACTACGCGCTGAGCGAAGCGATGAATTTGCTCAAGGGCCTCGCGCTGCGCCACGCGCCGGAGTCTTCGGCGAAGAACACGGCAGCGGCGCAAAAGAACTGAGTTCAAGATGAACTCGTCCCGTGCCGGCCAAGAATGGCCGTTGACACGGGATCCGGCGGCGTCTCGCTAGAAGCCGAAAATCAGGTCCAAAAGATTATCGCCGCAGGCGCCGCGCGATCGCGTGCCTGGATACCAGTGCGAACAGTATTCCGAAGCCGAAACCGGCAATGTGCGTCCACCACGCTACGGCACCGTAGGCGGGGCCGACGAACGTGAACAGGAACTGCAGCAGGATCCAGAAGCCGATCAGCGCGGGCGCCGGAATGCGCACGAATTCGAGAAACAGTCCGAGCGGCAGCACCAGGCCCAGGCGTGCGCGCGGGAACAGCGCGAAATAGGCGCCGACGATCGCCGACACCGCACCGCTGGAACCGACGATCGGCGCGTTGGCCGTGGCGAGGGTCACCGCACCAATCAGATTGGCGGTTGCACCACCGGCGAGAAACAACAGCAGAAATCGCCAGGAGCCGAGCACGCGTTCGGCCGACAGTCCGAAGATCATCAGGAACAGCAAGTTGCCGATCAGGTGCAGCCAGCCGACATGGATGAACAATGCGGTGATCAGGCGTGCCGGTCGCAGCTCGAACCATTGCTGCGCCAGCGGTACTTGCGCGTCGAACAGCCGCGCGGGCACCGTGCCCCAACGCTGCAGCACTGGCGTGCGCGCTTCCGTGGGAATCAGCGACAGCCACAGGAACATCGCCACGCAGATCGCGATGATCGCGATCGTCGCCCAGGGCAGGCGGTGCCGATCGCGTTGTTCGACGCGCACGAACATGCGCGTGCCAGCCTTTATTGGCCGTCGCGCGGGTAGAAGAAGCGCTGACCCTGGAATTCCAGCACTGCCCCATCGCGGCGGACTTCGCGCAACGTCACCTCGTCGGATGTCTTGTCGCCCTCGGCCAGGCGCGAGTCGTTGAGGACGACGAAGCGCTGCGCCGGATCGCCGGCGAAGACATGCATGCTCAAACGCAGCGTTGGCAAGGCCTTGCGCACGCTGAACGGCAGTTCGTAATAGAACGGCACGTCGAGCTTTGGCGGGACCGGTGTGGGCATCGCCGGTGCTGGGGCCGGTGTGGGCACGGACGCGTTGGATACCGTAGCCACGGTCGCCGCAGGTGCTGGCGCTCGAGGCGTTGCGGGGCTCGATGATGCGGCTGTCGACGGGCCGCTGACTGGCGCCGATGCGCTGGCGCCGGCGGCAGGCGCGACTGCAGGTGCCGTGCGCGTCGGCCGCGCCGCACTTGGCGCCGCTGTCGGTGCGGGCATGGTCGGCGCAGCTGTAGTGTTCGCGGCGGGCTCGGGAGCATCCGGGTTTGTCGGCGTGGTC
>Ga0068863_100002621_pt1 | contig 17826 bp, 14 predicted proteins | sample KBSSwiS62_FD_66596 | JGI IMG/M metagenome (GOLD analysis project Ga0068863, IMG submission 66596) | Switchgrass rhizosphere microbial communities from Kellogg Biological Station, Michigan, USA - KBS Switchgrass S6-2 | ecosystem: Host-associated > Plants > Roots > Rhizosphere > Soil ...
GGTGCCGGTGATCAACGAGAACGACACCACCGCCACCGACGAGATCAGCTTCGGCGACAACGACTTCCTCGCGGCGCAGGTGGCACTGCTGCTGGAGGCGCGGTTGCTGGTTCTGCTGACCAACGTCGACGGCCTCTACGCCCGCGATCCCGACAGTGAGCCCGCGCCGGAGCTGATCGAGAGCGTCGCCGACTTCTCGGCGCTGGAGGGGCTGGCGATCGGCGATCGCACCTCCGCCTTCGGCTCCGGCGGCATGCGCAGCAAGGTCGCGGCGGCGGCGATGGCGAGCGAGGCCGGGATCCCGGCGGTGATCTGCAACGGCACCACGCCGGGGACCCTCACCGCGGCCGCGGGTGGCGGTGCCGCCGGCACCCGGTTCGCGGCCCAGGACGGCAAGGAGTCCAGCTTCAAGCTCTGGATCAAGCACGCAAAGCCGCCGCGCGGGGGCATCAAGGTCGACGCCGGGGCGGCCCGGGTCCTGCGCGAGCGCGGCTCGAGCCTGCTGCCGGTCGGCGTCGCCGAGGTCAACGGCGAGTTCGAGGCCGGCGACGCCGTCTACGTCACCTGCGGCGACGAGCGGGTGGGCAAGGGCATCAGCGACTACTCCTCGCGCGAGCTGAAGCGGGTGATCGGGATGAAGAGCGCCGAGGTCCGCGAGGTTCTGCCCCACGCCGAGGACGAGGTGATCCACCGCGATCGCTTCGTCCTGCTCTGAGGGCGGCGGAGGAGCCGGCCGGCTCCCAGCTACCCTTGTCCGATGGCCGTGACCACGACCTCCGTCGCCGATAGCTGCGGCGCCGCCAAGCGGGCGGCGCGGGCGCTGGCGGGTGCCTCGACCGAGGCGAAGAACGCCGCCCTGGAGGCGACCGCGCGCCTGCTCGAGGAGCGCGCCGCCCAGATCCTCGAGGCCAACGCGGCCGATCTCGCCGACGAGCGGGCGGAGGGGCTGAACGAGGCGCTTAGGGACCGGCTGGCACTGAGCCCCGAGCGAGTGGCGGCGATGGCGGCCGGCGTCCGCGTGGTCGCCGAGCTCGACGATCCGGTCGGCGAGCAGCTCGAACGCAAAACCCTGGCCAGCGGCCTCGACCTGCGCAAGGTCCGGGTCCCGCTCGGAGTCGTCGCCGTCGTCTACGAGGCGCGCCCGAACGTGACGATCGACTGCGCGGCGCTGACGATCAAGAGCGGCAACGCGATCGTGCTGCGCGGCTCCAGCTACGCCGAACGCTCCAACGGCGCCCTCGCCGCGGTGATCCGCGAGGCGCTGGCCGAGGCGGGCCTGCCCGAGGACGCGGTGCTCCTGCTGGCCGGCGGTGGCCACGAGGAGCTGGCCGAGCTGGCGACCCAGGAGGGCACTGTCGACCTCTTGATCCCGCGCGGCGGCGAGGGCCTGAAGGCCGCGATCAAGGACGTGGCGACGGTGCCGGTGATGTACGCGGCGGCCGGCAACTGCCACGTATACGTCCACGCCGAAGCCGATCTGGAGATGGCGCGGCGGATCGTCGTCAATGCCAAGACCCAGCGGCCGGGCGTCTGCAACGCGGCGGAGACGCTGCTGATCGACGCCGCGATCGCCGCGCGCTTCGCGCCGGCTGTCCTCTCCGACCTGCGCGAGGCCGGGGTCGAGCTGGTCGGCGACGAGCGCATCCGCGCCTGCGCCGGCGCGATCGAGGTCGGGCCCGCCGCCGCGGCTGACTGGGACGCCGAGTACCTGGAGCTGAAGCTGGCGGTCGCCGTGGTCGACTCGGTCGCCGCCGCGATCGAGCACGTCAATGCCCACGGCACCGGCCACTCGGAGGCGATCGTCACCGCCTCCGAGGAGGCCGCCGAGGAGTTCGCCACCGGCGTCGACGCCGCCGCCGTGTACATCAACGCCTCGACCCGCTTCACCGACGGCTTCGAGTACGGGATGGGGGCGGAGATCGGCAATTCGACCCAGAAGCTGCACGCCCGCGGCCCGATCGGGATGCGCGAGCTGATGACCTTCAAGTACGTCGCCCGTGGCGACGGCCAAGTGCGTGAGTAGCTCCGCGGGCGCGGGCATCGGGGTTCTGGGGTCGGCGTTCAACCCCCCGCACCTCGGTCACCTGGCGCTGGCCCAGGAGGCGCTCTGGCAGCTCGGCCTCAGCGAGGTGATCCTGGTCCCGACCGGCGACGCCCCGCACAAGCGGATCGCCGACGACCCCGGCCGCGAGCTGCGGATGACGATGACCCGGCTCGCCGCCGCCGACGACTCGCGCTTCTCGGTCTCCTCGCTCGAGGTCGACCGCGAGGGGCCGTCCTATACGTATGAGACCTTGGAGCTACTTGCTGAGGAACGAGGCCAGACAGAGTTGGTGTTCGTGATGGGCGCGGACGCCGCCGTGGGCCTCGAGAGCTGGCGCAACCCCGAGCGCGTGGTCGAGCTGGCGCGGCTGGCGGTAGCCCGCCGGGCGGGCATCTCCGACGCCGAGGTCGGGGCCGTCCTGCGCAGCCTCGGCGCCAACGAAGGCGCGACGATGCTGGAGATGCCGCAGTTCGGCGTCTCCTCCTCGGCCGTGCGCGACCGCGCCGCCGCCGGCCGGCCGCTGCGCTACCTGGTCCCGGAGCCGGTTGCCCGCTTCATCGAGGAAAAGGGGATCTACTCGTGAGCGCGCCGCAATCGGAGGCGCTGGCCCGCCGGTTGGCGACCCTGGCCGACTCGAAAAAGGCCGAGGGAATTGTCGTCCTCGACATGCGCCAGCTCGTCTCCTACACCGACTTCCTGACGATCTGCACGGCTCGCAACGAGCGCCAGGCGAAGGCGGTCGTCGACGAGGTGAGGCTGCAGGTGAAACACGAGCTGGGCTTGCTGCCGAGCGGGTCGGATACCGGCGTCGAAGCCGGCTGGGCCGTGCTCGACTACCTCGACTGCTTCCTCCACGTCTTCACCGAGGAAGCGCGGGACCGCTTCCAACTCGAGGATCTCTGGCGCGAGGCACCGCGCCTGGAGCTGGAGCTGGACGAGCCCGAGGCGCCTTCGGCCGCCAGCGCCTGAGACCACGCCCGCGAGCCGCCGCCACCGCCGCCACAAATGCCGTCCGAGGGCGCCCGTACGGTGCCGCGCATGGGAAGCTTCAGGAGGGTTCTCTTCGGTTACCGGCGCCCCGACGTCGAGGCGGCGATCTTCGCCCGCGACGGGCACATCAGGACCCTTGAGCGCCGTTCCGCCGAGTGCGAACGCCAAGCGGCGGCGATGGCCGATCTCGAGGGGGAGATCTCGACCCTCTCGACGATGGTGATCGAGCGCGAGCGCGAGATCCGCGGTCTCAACGAGCGCCTGCGCGAGGCCAACGAGCGCCACGACCGCAGCATCGCCTCGCTCGACGTCGTCTCCGGCCGGCTCGAGGAGATCCAGGCGCAGGCGCGCGGCCAGGCGACGCGGATCCGGATGAAAGCGCTGCGCGAGGCGGTCGAGGTCGGTCGCCGGGTGCAGGAGCTGAACGAGGCCCAGGGCGCCGAGGCAACGGCTTCGGAGGTCGGGGCCAACGGTGACGCCGGCCCCCAGGCCCCTGACTTCAACGGCATCTTCGAAGGCCTGATCAAGCTCGAGATCGGTCCGCTCGGCGATTTCTCGCAGCTGGTCGGATTCGAGGACGCGGTCGGCCAGGTCGGCGCCTCCGAGATCTCAGTCGAACGCTTCTCCGAGGGCCGGGCGACCCTCTCCATGCGCCTCGACCAGCCGGTCGAGCTGCTGCGCGAGCTCGACGAGCTCTCCACGCTCGACTTCAAGGTCCGCCACACCGCCCCGGACAACCTGATCCTCGACGTCGACGAGGACTCGGGCGAGCAGCGCGCCGCCTAAGCGGACCGCACTCTCGATAAACTCCCAAGCCGATTCTGGGGCTGTAGCTCAGCTGGAAGAGCGTCGCGCTGGCAGCGCGAAGGTCAGGGGTTCGAGCCCCCTCAGCTCCACTTCTCAACGATCCGCCTCTCGCTGCCGATGTGTGAGGGATGAGTGCGGTAAATCAGCACGTGTTCTCGCACGGGATGCAGGACACGCGGGAGACGCTCGACGTCTGGCGCGAGCAGCGCTGGGCCGTCCTGCGCGGCTGGCTGGCGCTGAGCGCGGCGATCGCGCTGTCACTACTGGCGGCAACCTGGTTCGTGGCCGGGCTGCTGACTCCCGACCTGACGCCGATCCACCTGCCGGGGCTGACCGAGCCGTCCGAATTCTCCGACCTGCTGCCGATCCTCGAGCGCAACGCGACCGTGCTCGCGCTGCACGGGACCGCCTGTATCGCCGGCTTCATCGCCGGCGCCTCGATGCCGATCGCCGCCGCCCAGCGCAGCGGCTTCTCGCGCTGGGTGCACGTGAAGGCGGGGGAGTTGGCGATCCTCTTCGTCTGCGCGGTCACGATCTTCTCGCTGTGCACGCAGGCGCTGTACCTCGGCTTCCAGGGCTCGACCCTGGCCTTCCAGCTCCACATCTCCCGCCTCGACCTGATCCTCAGCGTGATGCCGCACGCGATCCCGGAGTTGACCGCGCTCTTCCTGCCGCTCGCCGCCTGGCTGATCGCGAGCCGCCGCGGCGAGTGGAACCAGCTGCTGGCGGCGACCCTGATCACGGTCGCGCTGGCGATCCCGACCCTGCTCGTCGCGGCGGCGATCGAGGTCTACATCTGGCCCCACATTCTCGAAGCGCTCTCGCCGGTCGATCCGAGCCACCTCACCCATATCTGGATCGCCTCGTAATATCGCCGCTCCGATGAGCGGCTACGAACCAAAGGCGATCGAGAGCAAGTGGCAGCGGGTCTGGGCCGAGGAGAAGACCTGGGAGGTCGCCAACCCCGGCCAGCCCGGCTTTGACGACTCGAAGCCGAAGTCCTACGTGCTGGAGATGCTCCCTTACCCCTCCGGCGAGCCCCACGTGGGCCACCTCAAGTGCTACGCGGTCGGCGACGCGATCGCCCACTTCCGCCGCCGCCAGGGGTTCGAGGTGGTGCACCCGATGGGTTACGACTCCTTCGGGCTGCCGGCCGAGAACAACGCGATCAAGACCGGGGAGCCGCCGCGGGCGGCGACCGAGCGCTCGATCGCCTCCTTCCAGCGACAGTTCCGCGAGTGGGGCATCTCGATCGACTGGTCGCGCGAACTGGCGACCCACACCCCCGAGTACTACCGCTGGACCCAGTGGATCTTCCTTCAGCTCTACGAGAAGGGCCTGGCTTACCGGACCGAAGCGGCGGTCCAGTGGTGCCCCGTGGACGCCACCGTGCTCGCCAACGAGCAGGTCGTCGACGGCCGCTGCGAGCGCTGCGGCACCGAGGTCGTGCAGAAAAAACTCGAGCAGTGGTTCTTCAAGATCACCGACTACGCCGACCGCCTGCTGGCCGACTTCGACCTGCTCGAGTCCTGGCCCGAGCACGTGATCACGATGCAGCGCAACTGGATTGGTCGCTCGGAGGGGGCGCAGGTCGTCTTCCGTTGTCAGGAAAGCGGAGTCGACCTCGACTTCCCGGTCTTCACCACCCGGCCCGACACCCTCTTCGGCGCCACCTTCTTCGTCCTTGCCCCGGAGCACCCCGAGCTGGAGCGCCTGGTCGCCGGCACCCCGGCCGAGGAGGCGGTGCGCGAGTACGTCAACCGGGTCGGCCGCGAGTCGGCCGAGGAGCGCGGGGCCGAGGATCGCGAGAAGACCGGGGTGCCGCTCGGGCGCAGCGTCGTCAACCCCGTCAACGGCGAGGAGATCCCGATGTTCGTCGCCGACTACGTGCTGATGGAGTACGGCACCGGCGCAATCATGGCGGTGCCCGGCCACGACTCCCGCGACTACGAGTTCGCGCGGAAGTTCGATCTGCCGGTGAAACGGGTGATCGAGGGAACTGACGAGGAGGACGGCGGCGACGCCGAGGGCCTGCCCTACCCCGGCGACGGGCCGATGGTCAACTCCGGTCGTTTCGACGGCAAGGGCAACCGCGAGGCCTACGCGGAGATCGTCGAGTGGCTGAGGTCCGAGGGCCGCGGCGAGGCCTCGGTCAACTACCGCCTGCGCGACTGGCTGGTCTCGCGCCAGCGCTACTGGGGGGCGCCGATCCCGATCGTCTACTGCGAGGAGTGCGGCGCCGTCCCGGTGCCCGACGAGCAGCTCCCGGTCGAGCTGCCGGAGATCGAGGACTACGCGCCGCAGGGCAAGAGCCCGCTGGCCGCGGCCGAGGACTGGGTCGCGACCGAGTGCCCGAAGTGCGGCGGCCCGGCCCGGCGCGAGACCGACACCATGGACACCTTCGTCGACTCCTCCTGGTACTTCATCCGCTACCTCGACTCGAAGAACAGCGAGGCGGCCTGGGACCGCTCCGCCGCCGACCACTGGCTGCCGGTCGACCAGTACATCGGCGGGGTCGAGCACGCGATCCTGCACCTGATGTACGCGCGCTTCATCACCAAGGCGCTGGCCGACCTCGGCCACCTCGGGGTGCAGGAGCCGTTCGCCAACCTCTTCGCCCAGGGGATGATCACCCGCGACGGGGCGAAGATGTCGAAGTCGAAGGGCAACACGGTCAGCCCCGGCGAGTACGTCGAGCGCTATGGCGCCGACACCGCCCGCACCTATGTCTGCTTCATGGGCCCGCCCGAGCGCGGCGGCGACTGGTCCGACGAGGGGGTGGAGGGGGTCAACCGCTTCCTCTCCCGCCTCTGGCGGCTCTGCGAGGAGGTCGAGGCCCGGACCGCGGCGGGTGAGCCGAGCGCCACGGTGGCGGGGAGCGCGCGCGACCTGCTCGCCAAGGCCCACTGGGCGATCGACAAGTCGACCCGTGACTTCCAGCGCGGCTTCCAGTTCAACACCGCGATCTCGGCGGTGATGGAGCTGGTCAACGACGCCTATCGGCTCAAGGACGGCCTCTACGGCGATCCGGACGGGGACGCCGCCGTGCGCTTCGCCACCGCCACCGCGGCCTCGCTGATCTTCCCCTTCGCCCCGCACCTCGGCGGCGAGGTGTTCGAGCGCCTGCGCGGCGAGCGGGTCTGGGAACAGCCCTGGCCCGAGGCCGACCCGGCCCTGCTGGTCAGCGACACCGTGACCCTGGTCGTCCAGGTCAATGGCAAGCTGCGCGACCGCATCGAGGCGCCGGCCGATGCCTCCCAGGAGCGGCTGCTGGAGCTGGCCCGGGCGAGTGAGAAGGTCAGCGCCCATCTCGACGGCAAAGAGGTCGTGAAGGAGATCGTCGTGCCTGGGAAGCTGGTCAACGTCGTGGTTCGCTGATGGCGGCCTCCCATCGCACCCTCCGGTTCTGGTAGAAAGCGCGCCGATGCTCGTCAGGCGTCTGGAGGACGCACCAGTAGAGGAGTGGCACCGTCTCAGCACCCACGTCCTGATGGACGCGGGCGAACTCGGCTCCCGCAATCTCTCCGTCACCTGGCTTTCGCTGCCGGCCGGGGCCGAGCAGACGCTGGGCTCCCACCAGGAGGCCGAGCAGGCCTACGTCGTCGTCCGCGGCGCCGGCACGATGTCGGTTGCCGGCGACACCCAGCAGGTGGGGGAGGGCGATCTGATCCTGGTCCCGCCCGCGACCGAGCACTCGGTCGCCAACAACGGCGAGGCGGACTTCTCCTTCGTCTCGATCCAGTCGCCGCCCGTCGCCGCCGCCGAGCTCTACAGCGACCAGCTCGCCGAGGTCGCCGGCTACGACGATGACGACGACTTCGTTGACTGACTTCTAGCTGAGTCGTTCGTTTGCGCGCGCCACCCGCGCGCCGGGTTGATCCAGGCTTCGGGCCATGCCCGAGCTGAGCCGAGCCCAGGTCGTCGTCTACGGCGCCATCGCCGTCGCCCTGCTGCTGGTCGGGGCGCGGGCGATTCGTGCGGAGGGCGGGGGAGCGGAGCGTTCGTTCGCGGCCGGGTCGGGCGGCACGTCCTCTTCCTCCTCGGGCGGCGGCTTCACGCTCAGCGGCCAGGCCTCCGACCTCGTCGTCGACGTCGCCGGGGCGGTCGAACGGCCCGGCGTCTACCGGCTCCCGGCCGGCAGCCGGGTCGAGGACGCGGTGCAGCGCGCCGGCGGCCCCAGCCCCAAGGCCGAGCTCGAAGCCGTCAACCGGGCCGCCCGCCTCGCCGACGGGCAGCAGGTCGTGGTGCCCGAACGCGGCCCGGACGGGACGGCTCTCACCGGTGGCACTGGTGAAGAGGAGGGACCGATCAGCCTCGGCACCGCCACCGTCGAGCAGCTCGACACGATCGACGGCATCGGCCCGGTCACCGCCCAGGACATCGTCGATTTCCGTGACCAGCACGGTGGCCTCGCCTCGGTCGATCAGCTCGACCAGGTCTCGGGGATCGGCCCGGCGACGATGGAGTCGCTGCGGGCCCGCCTGCAGCCCTAGGTCCCTCGGTGCGCTCGCCCCGGCCCTCAGCGCCGATTCTGCTCGCGATCGCCGCGCTGGTCGTCATCGCCCTGGGCCGCGGCGCCGAGATCCGCGAGCGCGCCTCAGACGGCCTCGGGCGGGGGATGCCGGCGCGAGAGGCGGAGCTCGCCCGCGGCTTCGTGATCGGCGAAGACGAGGGGATCGACGCCAAGACCAAGGAAGATTTCCGCCGCGCCGGGCTCAGTCACCTGCTGGCGGTCAGCGGCCAGAACGTGACCCTGCTCGCGTTGCTGGCGATGCCGTTGATGGCGGCGCTCGGCATCCCCCTGCGCGAGCGCCTGGTCTGGATTCTGGCCCTGATCGCCGTCTACGTGCCCCTGGCCGGGGCGGGTCCGTCGATCCAGCGGGCCGGGGTGATGGGCGCGGTCGGGGTGGTGGCGACGCTGGCGGGGCGGCGGGCCTCGCGCCTGTACGCGCTGCTGCTCGCCCTCGGCGTGACCCTGGCGGTCGATCCCGGCGTCGCCGCCGACATCGGATGGCAGCTCAGCTTCGCCGCCGTGACCGGGATCTTCCTCCTGGCGGCGCCGCTGCGGCGGTCGATCGCGGCGCGGATCGGCTCCCGTGGCTGGCGCCGCGCCCTGGCCGAGGGCGCGGCGGTGACGATCGCCGCCACCCTGGCGACGGCGCCGCTGATCGCCTTCCACTTCGAAACGCTCTCGACCACGACCCTGGTGGCCAATCTCCTGGCGCTGCCGGCGGTGGCGCCGGCGATGTGGCTGGGAATGATGTCGGCGGCGGCCGCCCAGGTTCCAGGGCTGCCGTTCGAGGTCCTGAACTGGCTCGACGCGCTCCTACTCGGCTACATCGCCCAGGTCGCCGCCTGGTGCGGCCGGCCGGGTTGGGCCGAGGTTCGCGTCCGTCTCAGCGGCGCCGGGCTCGCCGGCGCCTACCTTGCTCTCGGAGTGGCGGTATTCGCGGCCTCTCGATGGCGCCGTCGGCGGCGGCTGGCAGGGGCGAGGCTCCGGCATGCCGGGCCGGGCACGAGGGTCGGTCGAGCTGGTCGATGGCAACCGCGCCAGGTCGTCGCTGTCGCCCTTGCCGTCGCGACCGGATTGGCCGCTCTCTTCATTCCTCGTGCGGGTCCGGCGGCGGCCGGGCCGGCATCCGGGCTGCGGGTCGAGATGCTCGACGTCGGCCAGGGCGACGCGATCCTGCTTCAGCCCGCTGCGGCGCCGGCGCTGCTGGTCGACGGCGGTCCGCCCGGCGACGACCTGCTCGGCAAGCTCGAAGCCGCGGGCGTGGAGCGGCTCGGTGCGGTCGTCGTCACCCACGACGAGTCCGACCACGCGGGCGGGGTGGAAGAGCTGCTCGGCCATCTCCCGGTCACCCGGCTCGTCTACGCCCGCGCCGGCAGGCACTTGCTGGAGGAGGCCCGGAGCGCCGGCGCCGAGCCGGCGCAAGCCGCCGCCGGCAGCGAACTGTGCTCAGGCGACCTGCGCCTGCAGGTGCTCTGGCCACCGCCGGAGCTGCTGGCCGAACCCGTGCCCGGCAGCGATCCGAACCAGCTCGCGCTCGTCCTGCTCGCCCGCTGGCGCGACTTCACGATGCTGCTGACCGCCGACGCCGAGGCCGAGGCGGTGCCGATCGACCCCGGCCCGGTCGACGTGCTCAAGGTCGCCCACCACGGCAGCGACGACGCCGGCCTCGGTGCCCTGCTTGATCGCACCCGGCCGCGGCTGGCGGTGATCTCGGTCGGGGCCGACAACTCCTACGGGCACCCGACCGCCGGAACCCTGGCAACGCTCGCCGCGCACGGGGTGCGCACCCTTCGCACCGATCGCGACGGGACCGTCTCGATCGAGGTCGGAGGGCGTGGATTTGCGGTCGGCGGTGGCTGAGCCGGCTCAACGAACGACCCAATCGAAAATAGGGTTGCCGGCTTTCTGGCCTATCGCTATGCCTCGACGCGGCCGATGGTCGTGTGAATGCTCTCGCGGAGAGAACAGCTGCTGGCACGAATCCCCGCCAGGCCCAGCTTCGCCGGCCGCGGCGTCGTCGAACGGCTGCGCAGCACGGCCTTCGCGCTGCTCGGCGTGACCGCCGCGGTGGCACTCGGCCTGGTTGCGTTCATCTCCCATCAGAGTTGGCCCTATCTGCCCGTCGGACCGATCCCGGGATACGAAGCCAAGCAGGGCAAGGTCGAGAGTGCGGTCGCCCTGGCGCTGCCTCTGACCCCACCGGCGCCCACCGGCCGCATCGCCGCCGTCAACCGGCCGGCCCCCGGGCGTGGGGCCCTGGCCGAGCCACACGCCTCCCGACTCTCGGGCTCACGGCACCTGGGCGCGCCTGCGCAGCCGCCTCCACCCGCGCCGGGGGCCGGCGTCGTCGCCCCGGAAGGCGTCGGACACACGCCGACCGGTTCCGCCCCGTCCGTTCCCCCGCCGGCGCCGACGCCGACGCCACAACCCGCGTCGACGCCCGCGCCGGCACCGACGCCCGCACCCGCTCCGGCGCCGCCACCGGCCGCGAAGATGCCTCCGCCGCCACCGCCGGTGGCATCCAGTTCCCCCGGCAAAGGGCATGCCTATGGCAGGTCGAAGGGCGATACCGGCGCGAAGCCGCCTCATCCCGCCTCACCACCTACGGCGACCGCGCCGCCCCCACCCGAACCTCCGGCAGCCGCCAAGCCCGAGCCGGTGGCCGTGGTCTCTGCCCCCGGTGGCACGCCCGGCAACGGGCACGCCTACGGGCACGATAAGTAGCCGCACCGGGGGGCCGCCCCGGTATCTAGACTCGGCCTATGGCCGAGGAGATGCGAGCGCTGTACCTGATCGCCGGGACCGACGGGGCGAAGATCGACGCCACCAGGGCGCGGCTGCGGGCGCGCGCTGAACGCGAGGCCGGGGGGGACGCGCTGGAGGTGTTCGAGCCCGGCGAGGGCAGGGGGATGCCCGACCACGAGGCCCTGCTGATCTCGATCCCGGCGATGTCATTGATGGAATCGCGCCGCTACCTGCTGGCCGACGGGGTCGAGCGCTGGCGCGATCGTCAGCTCGAGGCGGTCGCCCAGGCGGTCGCCGACCTGCCGCCCGATCTCACCCTGGTCCTGATCGCCCGCGCCAAAGCGCCGCCGAAGCTGGTCAAAGCCGTAAAGGCGGCGAAGGGGGAGATCCACGAGTTCGAGGCGCCGAAAGCACGCGAGCTGCCGCGACTGCTGGTCGCCGACGCCCAGCGGCTCGGTTTCCGCCTCGAGCCCGCCGCCGCCCGGGTCCTGGTCGACCGCATGGGGGCGAACCCGGTGCGGCTGCAGAACGAGCTCGAGCGCCTGGCGCTCTGGGCCGGGGAGGCCGGCGTGGTTAGCGCCGCCGACCTCGAGGCGATGATCGCCGACACCTCCGAGGCCGCCGTCTGGTCGCTCTCGGACGCCCTGCTCGAACGCGACGCCGCCGCCGCGTTGCGGATCGGCGAGCAACTGATCGACCAGGGGGAGAACGTGACCGGGTTGATCTACGGCCTCGCCTCGCGCCTGCGCGGCGCCTGCGCGGCCGCCGGGCAGCTGGCCGAGGGGGTCCCGCCCAACCAGGTCGAATCGTCGCTGAAGATGCACCCCTACGCGGCCAAGCAGCTGGTCGCCCGCCTGCGCAACGCCGACGTCGCCGACCTGCGGATGGCGACCGAGGCCCTGGCCGACCTGGAGCTGTGGTGCCGCGGCGGCGCCGACTACGGCGACGAGCTGGCGCTGACCCTCGCCTTGAGGCGAGCGGCGGGCGCTACGGCTGCGGCCTGACTACTTGGCGGCGGCAGAAGCGGCGATGCGAGCCGCTTTGGACTTCTTGCGGGCGCCGGTGTTCTTGTGCATGGCGCCCTTCTGCACGGCCTTGTCGATCTTCGAGACGAGATCGCGCTCCTCGGTGCCGATCGCGGCGGCGTCGCCACCCTCGACGGCGCTTTCGAGCCGGCGGAAGTGGGTCTTGACCGTGCTGGTGAGCAGCCGGTTCTCCGAGCGCTCGCGCTCGCTGCGTAGGATCCGCTTCTTCTGTGAGGCTATGTTGGCCATGAGTCAAGTGCCCGGGCTGACGACGTGCCAGCCCCAAGCGGCCGCCGACTATAGCGACTGAGAACCAGCTTGGAGACGCCCAAGGCACCCGACACACCCGGAGACGACGAGCGAGCGGCTGTCGACGCCGACGCGGCACTGCGTGAGGCCGAGGCTTTCGACCCCGGTGAGGAACTGTCCGGGAGCCCCGCGCCGGGTGGACGGGCCGGCCGGATCGCCCGTTCGACCGCTTTCTTCTCCGTCGCCACCGCCGCCTCGCGGGTGGCCGGGCTCGGCCGCGAAGTGGTCGCCGCCGGCTTCTACGGCATCAGCGGTCCAATGTCGGCCTTCACGATCGCCTTCCAGGTCCCGAACCTGGTCCGCGCCCTCTTCGCCGACGCCGCCCTGCAGCCGGCCTTCGTCCCGATCTTCACCGAACTGATCGGTAAGAAGCAATACAAGGAGGCGTTCCGGCTCGCCTCGACCCTGTTGCTGCTGGTGACGATGGTCCTGGGCGTCATCACCGCCCTCTTCGTCCTCCTCGCTCCGGTCCTGATGCCGATCTTCGCGCCGGGCTTCAAGGATCAGCGTCAGCTCCTCGACCTCACGGTCACCCTCTCCCAGGTGATGTTCCCGATCCTGATCCTGCTCGGGATCAGCGGCGTCGTCGTCGGCATCCTCAACAGCTACGACCGCTTCGGCGCCTTCGCGATCTCGCCGCTGTTCTGGAACCTGACGATCATCGTCGTCCTCGTCGTCCTGGAGCCGAGGTTCCACGGCCAGAACAAGATCTACGCCTACGCGATCGGGATCCTCGTCGGCACCCTGGTCCAGCTGCTGATCCCGGCCTGGGACCTGCGCCACACGCCCTTCCACTTCACGTTCAGCTTCGACTGGCACCACCCGGGCCTGCGGCGGGTGCTGTGGTTGATGCTGCCGGTGACGATCAGCCTCGGCCTGATCAACTTCAACCTGCTGATCAACAGCTTCTTCGGCAGCCTCGTCTCCAACCAGGCGCCGGCGGCGATCGACAAAGCCTTCCGCATCTACCAGCTGCCGCAGGGGATCTTCTCGGTCGCGATCGCGACCGTGCTGTTCCCGACCCTGGCCCGCTTCGCCAACGCCGGCGAGATCGACAACCTGCGGGCGACGATGGCCAACGGGATGCGCCAGATCCTCTTCGTCCTGCTGCCGGCCGCGGCCGCGATCCTGGCGCTCTCAGACCCGATGATCCGGCTCGTCTACCAGCGTGGGGAGTTCAACCCGGCGGAGACGGCGGTGGTGGCGACGGCGCTCTTCTGGTTCGCCTTCTCGCTGCCCACCAACGGGCTCTACCTGTTGCAGACGCGCACCTTCTTCAGTCTCCAGCGCCCCTGGCAGGCGACCGCCCTGGCGGTGATCGACCTCGTCATCTCCGCTCTCGCGGCGCTGGCGCTGTACAAGCCCTTCGGGGTCGGCGGCATCGTCGCCGGCACCGGCATCGGCACCAGCGCCGCGGTCGTCGCCCAGGCACTGATCCTGCGCCGCGAGTTCGGCGGCCTCGAGCTCGGCCGCCTGTTCTCGACCGCGAGCCGGATCACCGTCGCCTCCGCCGCGCTCGCCGGCGTCAGCTGGCTCGTCTGGGACCTGCTCGACCAGGCCCTCGGTCGCGACCTGGTCGGCCAGATCGTCTCCCTCGGCGCCGGCCTCGCCGCCGGCGGCCTCGTCTACGTCGCCGTCGCCAAGCTGCTGCGGGTGGCCGAGCTGGAGCAGATCACCCGCCTCCTCCGCCGCCGCTAGATGCTCGGCCCGGGCCGCTACCTCCTCGGCGCCGCCGAGATCACCCTCCTCCTCGGCTCCGCCTACCTGGGCGCCTCGACCCTTCGATCTCGATTGCTTCCAAGGTTCGCGGGCGCCCCAGCCCTTCTCGCTTCAACCGTCCTGGCGCTGGCCCTCCTCCTCTGGTCCGCCGAGCTCCTCGGCACCGTCGGCGCCCTGGACCCTCTTCCGTACCTGGCCCTCGTCTGCGCCCTAGGCGTGGGGCTGCGGACGCTCCTCCCGCGGGTGGCGTGGGGGCGGGGGTCCCCCGCGGCGCGCAGGGGCGAAGCCCCGAGCACCGTGGGGGATGCCCCCACGACAGGACCCGCGGGCGGGAGCCCCGTCGTCCCTACTCTCATCGCGCTCGTCATCGCGGCAATCGCCCTCGTCCACTTCGCCCTGGAAGCCAAGACCCGCCTCTCGACCGGCATGACCGGCTTCGACAGCACCTGGTACCACGCCCCCTTCGCCGCCGGCTTCTTCCAGACCGGCAACACGATCGACCTGCACTTCATCGCCCCCCAGTTCCTCGCCTGGTTCTACCCGGCGAACGGCGAAATCTTCCACTCGGTCGGGATGCTGGCCTTCGGCCGGGACCTGCTCTCGCCACTGCTCAATGTCGGCTGGTTCGCCGGCTGCCTGCTCGCCTGCTGGTGCGTCGGCCGGCCGTACCGGGTCGCTCCCTGGTCGTTGGGCCTGGGCGCCATCGCGCTCAGCGTGCCGGCGCTGGCCGACCAGGCGGGGGAGGCCCGCAACGACATCGTCGGCATCTTCTTCCTGCTTGCCGCCGTCGCCATCGGCCTCAACGCCTGGGCGGCGCGAAAGGACGATGAGCGAGGGCTTGGGGCCGGCGCCCTCGCGGTCGTCGGCCTGGCCGCCGGTCTCGCGGCCGGGACCAAGCTCAACTTCCTCCTGCCCGCGGTGGTCCTGGTCACGGGGCTGGTCGCCACCGCCCCGCGCGGCGCTCGCTGGCGAGCGTTTGCCGCCGCCGGCCTGGCGGCGCTCGCGGGCGGCGGCTACTGGTACCTGCGCAATCTCGTCCACAGCGGCAACCCGCTGCCCTGGGTCCACCACCTCGGCCCGATCTCGCTGCCGGCGCCCGAGCAGGCGCTGGGCGGCCGCGAAGCCCACAGCGTCCTCGGCTACCTCACCGACAGCACGGTCTGGTCGGACTGGCTCCTGCCCGGCCTCCACCACGGCCTCTGGCTGATCTGGCCGCTGCTCGGGCTGGCCGCCCTCGCGGGCCTGCTGCTCTGCCTGCTGGGGCGCCACGCGGGCCCGCTGCTGCGAGTCGCGGCCCTGGTCGGCCTCGCCACCGCCCTGGCCTGGCTCGTCGCCCCGACCTCTGCCTCCGGCCCCGACGGCATGCCCCGCGGCTTCGAGTCCGGCCTCCGTTACCTGGCCCCGGCGCTCCTCCTGGGCCTGGCGCTGCTCCCGGCGGCGCCGCTGTTGCGCGACGCTTTGGCGCGCCTGGGCGGAGCGCGCATGTCCTTTGTCGCCCACAGGGATACAAAGGACATGCGCACCCATCGGGGGTGGCTGCTCGGCGCGGGCGTCGCCCTGGTTCTGCTCGCGGTCGCGATCGGCTACCCGGTCCAGCGCCACTACCTGCAGAGCCGCTACTCGGACCCCAGCTTCACCACCCCCGGCCTCGACGCCGCCTTCGCCTGGGCTGACGACGTCTCCGACGCCCGCATCGCCACCACCAGCACCCGCCAGTACCCCCTCTTCGGCACCGACCTCTCCAACCACGTCCAGTTCATCGGCACCGAAACCACCCACGGCGGCTTCGAGCCCCCGACCACCTGCCGCACCTGGCGCACCGAGCTGAACGAGGGCCACTACGACTACGTGGTCACCACCTACGACCGCCTCGAACCCGGCAAACCCCCATACCCCGAGCAGGCTCGCTGGACCGAAGCACCCCAAGCCAAGCCGATCCTGAGAAAGCCCCCGACGGTCGTCTTCCGCCTCTCGGGAAACCTGGATCCCTCGGCGTGCCCGAACTGAGCGTGCTTTTCAGCTGAGTACCGGCTGCGGTTCACCGGGCGTGTCCGATGGCGCGCGCCCGTTGGAGGCACGGGGGAAGGTGCCGAGAACGTAAGCCTCGCCCGCAGGCGCCTTCCCCCGGGCCTCCCGCCGCCCCTCCACCATCGGCATACTGCGCTCCCGATGGACCGCATCCGCAACTTCTCGATAATCGCCCACATCGACCACGGCAAGTCGACCCTGGCCGACCGCATCCTTGAGGTCACCGGCGCCGTCGACCCGAAGAAAATGCAGGCGCAGATGCTCGACTCGATGGACCTCGAGCGCGAGCGCGGGATCACGATCAAGGCGCAGGCGGTGCGGGTCGAGTACGAGGCGGCCGACGGACAGAGCTACCACCTGCACCTGATCGACACCCCCGGCCACGTCGACTTCTCCTACGAGGTCTCGCGCAGCCTCGCCGCCTGCGAGGGAGCGCTGCTGGTCGTCGACGCCGCCCAGGGGGTGGAGGCGCAGACCGTCGCCAACACCTATCTGGCGATCGACGCCGGGCTGGAGCTGATCCCGGTGATCAACAAGGTCGACCTGCCCGGCGCCGAGCCGGATCGGGTCGCCCAGGAAATCGCCGACCTGACCGGTGGCGATCCCGAGGAAGCGCTCTGGATCTCGGCCAAGACCGGGGTCGGCGTGCCGGAGGTGCTGGAGGCGATCGTGGCGCGGATCCCGGCGCCGAAGGGCGAGCCCGAGGCGCCGACCCGGGCGCTGATCTTCGACTCCGAGTTCGACCAGTACCGCGGCGTGATCGCCTACGTGCGGATGGTCGACGGCTCCTTCCGCAAGCACGAGCGGATCCTGGCGATGCAGAACGGGACGGAGGCCGAAATCGACGACATCGGCTTCTTCCGGCCGGCGATGACCGCGGTCGGGGGGATGGAGGCCGGCGACGTCGGCTACCTGATCACCGGGATCAAGGACGTGACCAAGCTGCGGGTCGGCGACACCCTGACCACCCAGGGGCGCCCCGCCGCGGAGGCGCTGGAGGGCTACCGCGAGGTCCGCCCGATGGTCTTCTGCGGCGTCTTCCCGATCGACACCGACCGCTACGAAGACCTCCGTGACGCACTCGAGAAGCTGGCCCTCAACGACGCCGCCCTCTCCTGGGAGCCGGAGACCTCGGAGGCGCTCGGCTTCGGCTTCCGCTGCGGCTTCCTCGGCCTCCTGCACATGGAGATCGTGCGCGAGCGGCTGGAACGCGAGTACGGCCTCGACCTGCTCTCGACGACGCCGAACGTGCGCTACGAGGTCCACCTCACCAACGGCACTTCCAAGGAAGTCCGCAGCCCCACCGACCTGCCCGACCCCGGTGTGATCGAGTCGGTCGAAGAGCCCTACATCCGGGCCACGATCATCTGCCCCTCCGAGCAGGTCGGCGCCGTGATGGAGCTCTGCCAGCAGCGCCGCGGCACCCACGTCGACATGCACTACCTGAGTCCGGTGCGGGTGCAGATCCGCTACGACATGCCGCTGGGCGAGATCGTCCTCGACTTCTTCGACCTGCTCAAGAGCAGCACCCGCGGCTACGCCTCGCTCGACTACGAGCCGATCGGCAACCGCGCCTCCGATCTGGTCAAGGTCGACATCCTGCTCGCCGGCGACAAGGTCGACGCGCTCTCGATCATCGTCCACCG
>Ga0068863_100002624_pt1 | contig 17813 bp, 27 predicted proteins | sample KBSSwiS62_FD_66596 | JGI IMG/M metagenome (GOLD analysis project Ga0068863, IMG submission 66596) | Switchgrass rhizosphere microbial communities from Kellogg Biological Station, Michigan, USA - KBS Switchgrass S6-2 | ecosystem: Host-associated > Plants > Roots > Rhizosphere > Soil ...
TTCGACGGCACCGACGCCTGCACCACCCCGGTCCTGGCCTTCGGCGAGGTGGCCGCGCACCCGCACATGGCGGCACGGAACACGATCGTCAGCCCGGACGACGTGACCCAGGCCGCGCCGGCGCCCCGCTTCTCCCGGACCGCCACCGAGGTCCCCGCGCCGCCTGCGGACGTCGAGTCCGTCGACGACGTGCTCGCCGACTGGGCCTGAGCGTCTGACTCGTGCGACTCGCGGGTCGTGGTGCACGACTCGCGGGTGGTGGTGTGTGACTCGCGGGTGGTGGTGTGCGACTCGCGGGGCGTGGTGTGTGACTCGCGGGGCGTCTTGGATGCGCGAACGCCCCCTCCCGTTGCGGGAGGGGGCGTTCGGTGCGTGCGGGGGGACTCAGACGGTCTCGTCCACCAGCAGGTTGCGGGTGCGGTTCGGGTCGACCGGGATGCCCGGGCCCGTCGTCGTGGAGACGGTGATCTTCTTGATGTACCGACCCTTGGCGGCCGACGGCTTGGCCCGCAGGATCTCGTCCAGCGCGGCGCCGTAGTTCTCCACCAGCTTCTCGGTGTCGAACGAGGCCTTGCCGATGACGAGGTGCAGGTTGGCCTGCTTGTCGACCCGGAAGTTGATCTTGCCGCCCTTGATCTCGTTGACGGCCTTGGTCACGTCCGGGGTGACGGTGCCGGTCTTCGGGTTCGGCATCAGGCCACGCGGGCCGAGGATGCGCGCGATCCGACCGACCTTCGCCATCTGGTCCGGGGTGGCGATGGCGGCGTCGAAGTCCAGCCAGCCGCCCTGGATCCGCTCGATCAGGTCCTCGGCGCCGACGACGTCCGCACCGGCGGCCTCGGCCTCGGCGGCCTTGTCGCCGACGGCGAAGACGATGACCCGGGCGGTCTTACCGGTCCCGTGGGGCAGGTTCACGGTCCCGCGGACCATCTGGTCCGCCTTGCGGGGGTCGACGCCCAGCCGCATGGCGACCTCGACGGTCGCGTCCATCTTGGTGCTCGCGGTCTCCTTGGCCAGCGTGGCGGCCTGGAGGGGCGAGTACAGGGCGTCGCGGTCGATCTTGGCCGCGGCCTGCTCGTAGATCTTGCTGCGCTTTGCCATCTTCAGTCCTTCAGAAGAAGATTCGTGGTCGGAGCCGCGCTCGGCTCTCCCACGCGAACGGTGGTCAGTTGACCGTGATGCCCATCGACCGGGCGGTGCCGGCGATGATCTTCGCGGCGCCGTCGAGGTCGTTGGCGTTGAGGTCGCGCATCTTGAGCTGCGCGATCTCCCGTACCTGGTCCATGGTCACGGACGCGACCTTGGTGGTGTGCGGGGTGCCGGAGCCCTTCTCGACGCCCGCCGCCTTGAGCAGCAGCTTCGCCGCGGGCGGGGTCTTGAGCTCGAAGGTGAACGAGCGGTCCTCGTACACGGAGATCTCGACCGGCACCACGTCGCCGCGCTGGGCCTCGGTGGCAGCGTTGTACGCCTTGCAGAACTCCATGATGTTCACGCCGTGCTGACCCAACGCGGGGCCGACCGGCGGGGCGGGCGTCGCGGCGCCCGCCTTGATCTGGAGCTTGATGATCGCGGAGAGCTTCCGCTTCTTGGGAGGCATTCGCTTTTCCTTGGTGTCGACTCTCCCGGGACGGACCTGCCCCGCCCGGGAAGTTCTAGATCTTGGAGACCTGGCTGAAGGCCAGCTCGACGGGCGTCTCGCGGCCGAAGATGCTGACCAGCACCTTCAGCTTCTGCGCGTCGACGTTGACCTCGTTGATCGTGGCCGGGAGGGTCGCGAACGGGCCGTCCATGACGGTGACCGACTCGCCGACCTCGAAGTCGACCTCGACCACCGCGCCGCCACCGGAGGACGACGCCGAGCCGCCCGCCCCGGCCGTCGCGGCCGCCTTCTCCTTGGGCGCCTCCTGCTTCGGGAGCAGGAACTTGAGCACCTCGTTCAGGGTCAGCGGCGAAGGCTTGTTCGTCGCGCCCACGAACCCGGTGACGCCGGGGGTGTTGCGGACGGCGCCCCACGACTGGTCGTTGAGCTCCATCCGGACCAGGATGTAGCCGGGCAGCACCTTGCGCTGCACCTGCTTGCGCTGGCCGTTCTTGATCTCGGTGACCTCCTCGGTGGGCACCTCGACCTGGAAGATGAAGTCCTCGACGTCCAGCGTCTGCACGCGGGTCTCGAGGTTGGTCTTCACCTTGTTCTCGTAGCCGGCGTAGGAGTGCACGACGTACCAGTCGCCCGGCGCCCGGCGCAGGGCCTCGGTCATCGCGGCGACCGGGTCCTCCTCCTCGGCGGCGATCTCGTCGGCGATCTCGTCGGCGTCGGACGCCTCGGTCTCCTCCGACGCTGCGGTCTCGTCGGACGCTTCGGTCTCCTCGGAGACGTCGACGTCCTCGCCGTAGGCCACCTCGACGTCGGTCTCCTGGACCGGCGTCTCGTCCTCGGCCGGGCGGCCGTCTGGGGAGGTCACGTGCGTCTCGCTTCCTTCGTCAGCGTTCGTCTGATCGGGTCGGTGGCCGCCCTAGGCGCCGAACAGGGCCTGGACGCCCAGCCCGAACACCCAGTCCAGCAGCGACACCAGCGCCGTCATGAAGGCGACGAACACCAGGACGACGATCGTGTAGGTGACGAGCTGCTTGCGCGTGGGCCAGATGACCTTGCGCAGCTCCGCCACGACCTCGCGCAGGAACCGGACCAGGCGGGTGAACAGCGACGGCTTCCTCGTGGCCGTGGCGCTGCCGCGGGTGGGCGTGGCCCGCCCCTTGCCGGCCGTCACCGCACCGGAGCCGGGCGGCGACGTGCGGCGACCACGGCGTTCCGCCGCGGACCGGGGGCGCTCGCGCCCCGCCTCACCCTCGTCGCTCACACATCGTCCTCACCGACGGGCGGACGCCCGTCTTCCTCGCTCCCACTGATCCTGACCCGGTGTGGCAGGGGCGACAGGACTTGAACCTGCAACCTGCGGTTTTGGAGACCGCTGCTCTGCCAGTTGAGCTACACCCCTTCGCCGCCCCGAACCGCTCGGGGGCGGTCGGAGCAGGCACACCGGAAGATCCGGTGCACCGGCGGGATCGAGTGTACGGCACCCCGGGGAACGGCCCGCACACCGGACCCCCGCGCCGGCCGCCGGGCCCGAAACCCGCTCGCGCGTGGCCACCCGTGGTGCGCGAGGATGAGGGCCATGTCCGCACCAGCAACGACGCAGCGCAAGCCCAGGGTCTCCGCACGGATCGGCGGCATCGCCGAGTCCGCCACACTCGCCGTCGACGCCAAGGCGAAGGCGCTCAAGGCCGAGGGCCGCCCGGTGATCGGCTTCGGCGCGGGCGAGCCGGACTTCCCCACGCCCCCGGCGATCGTCGAGGCGGCGCAGGCGGCCGCGGCCGACCCGAGGAACCACCGGTACTCCCCCGCGGGCGGGCTCCCGGAGCTGAAGGCCGCGATCGTCGCGAAGACCAAGCGGGACAGCGGGTACGAGATCGCCGCGAACCAGGTGCTCGTGACCAACGGCGGCAAGCAGGCCGTCTACCAGACCTTCGCGACGTTGCTGGACCCCGGCGACGAGGTCATCCTCCCGGCCCCGTACTGGACCACCTATCCGGAGGCGATCGCGCTGGCCGGAGGCGTGTCGAAGGTCGTGGTGACCGGTCCGGAGACGGACTACATGCCCAGCGTCGAGCAGCTCGAGGCGGCGCGCACGCCCGCCACGAAGGTGCTGCTGTGGTGCTCGCCGTCGAACCCCACCGGCGCCGTCGCCTCCCGTGAGCTGACCGAGGCCGTGGGTCGCTGGGCCGTCGAGAACGGGATCTGGGTCGTCACCGACGAGATCTACGAGCACCTCACCTACGACGGCGCCGAGGCCGTCTCGCTGCCCGTCGCGGTCCCGGAGCTGGCGGACACCTGCGTGGTGGTCAACGGCGTCGCGAAGACCTACGCGATGACCGGCTGGCGAGTGGGCTGGATGATCGGCCCGGCGGACGTGATCAAGGCGGCGACGAACCTGCAGAGCCACCTGTCCTCGAACGTGGCGAACGTGTCCCAGCGCGCGGCGGTCGAGGCGCTGACCGGCTCGCTGGACGCCGTCGACGAGATGAAGGTGGCCTTCGACCGGCGGCGCCGCGCGATCGTCGAGCTGCTGTCGGCGATCCCCGGCGTCGAGTGCCCCACGCCGAAGGGTGCCTTCTACGCGTACCCGGACGTGCGTGGGCTGCTCGGCAAGGAGATCCGCGGCCGGAAGATCGAGAGCAGCCTGGACCTCGCCGCCGTCGTGCTCGAGGAGGCCGAGGTCGCGGTGGTGCCCGGCGAGGCGTTCGGCACCCCCGGGTACTTCCGCCTCTCCTACGCCCTGGGCGACGACGACCTGAGGACCGGTGTCACGAGGATGGGCGAGCTGTTGCGCGAGGCGAAGTAGCCCCCACCCCCACCCCCACCCCCACCCCACCCCCGGCCGCGGTGATCATGGGCTGATCGGGGCTCAGAGTGATCCACTCGCCCCGATCAGCCCATGATCACCAGTCGGGCTGGGGCTGGGGCTGGGGCTACTTGTCGGTGTCGGCCAGGTCCGCGAGCGCGGCGGCGCGCTTGGCGTACTTCCACTTCGCCAGGTCGCCGATCGTCTTGATCCCGAAGGCGGCGAGCTGCTCGTCGTGCTTCTCGGTGAGCCCCTCGAGCGCCGACGGCGGCGCCTTGAGGATCTCGGCGGCGGACTTGTCCTCCCAGGCCTTGTCCACGAGCTTGCCGAAGCTGGGCATGTGCGTATCCCTCCGTTGGCGACAACGTCGAACGCAGCATCGACCCGTCCGACGATCACGGCAACCGGACTCGCTCAGTCGGGCAGGGAAACTTCCGCCTGCGCGCGCCCGAGCACGCCCTTGCCGTCGTAGGTCGCCTTGATGTCCACCCTGGCGATCCCGTCGGTGACGTCGGAGACGACGGCGGTCACGATCACCGTGGCGCCCTCGTCGTCGTCCGGAACGAGGACCGGACGGGTGAACCGGGCGCCGTAGCTGCGGACGCGGGCCGGGTCCCCGACCCAGTCGGTGACGATCCGGCCTGCCGCGCCGAGGGTGAGCATGCCGTGCGCGATCACACCCGGCAGGCCCGCGATCCCGGCGACGCGGTCGCTCCAGTGGATCGGGTTGAAGTCGCCCGACGCGCCGGCGTAGCGGACGAGGTCGGCACGGGTGAGGTGGAGCTGCAGCGGGGGGAGCTCCGTGCCCTTGACGACGGCGCCCTTGACGACGGCGCCCTTCGCGACGCTCATGCCGGGGTCACCAGCAGCGAGGTCGTCGTGGCGACGGGCTCGCCGTCGGCCGCCACCTCGCAGCGCAGGGTCAGCATGTGGCTGCCCGCGCGGGTGGTGAGCGAGTCCACGTGGATCGTGGTGAACAGCTCGTCCCCGGCCACGATCGGCCGGTGGAAGGCGATCCGCTGGTCACCGTGCACCATGCGGGTGTAGTCCCAGCCGAACGCGGGGTCCTTCAGGAAGGCCTCGATGAGCGGCATGGTGAACGTCGTCGAGAACGTCGGCGGGGCCACGACATCGCGATGCCCCGCCGCGCGCGCGACCTCGGGGTCGTGGCACAACGGGGACGTGTCACCGATGGCGGTGGCGAACTCGCGGATCTTCTCCCGGCCGACCTGGAAGGGTCCGACCGCGGGAAGGGCCTTGCCGACGAAGGACTCGTCGGGCAACGTCAGCGGGTCTCGCGGTGGGCGCGGTGGGTACCGCAGTTCGGGCAGAACTTCTTCACCTCGAGCCGGTCGGGGTCGTTCCGCCGGTTCTTCTTGGTGATGTAGTTGCGGTGCTTGCACTCCTCACACGCAAGAGTGATCTTCGGACGGACGTCCGTCGCCTTGCCCATGGGAGTGCCTCCTGCTTACCTGCTGCTGATCGTCGAGTGTGTAGCGGTGGCCGGACTTGAACCGGCGACACAGCGATTATGAGCCGCTTGCTCTACCACCTGAGCTACACCGCCTTGCGAGCCTCGTCACCGAGTCCCACTCGGAGCCCCTTTACGGAATCGAACCGTAGACCTTCTCCTTACCATGGAGACGCTCTGCCGACTGAGCTAAAGGGGCGGCACGGACCTGCAGGGGCATCCCTGCGAGCCGTGAAAGACTCTACACAACACCTCGGGCCACCCCCCGCACGGGGGTCCCCCGAGGCTCCCACCAGCCGGGTTCGGCCCGGACCGGACCGACCGGCTTCACCGCTCCTCCCGGAACTCCACGTGCCTGCGCACGCGGGGATCGTACTTCCGCAGGAGCAGCCGGTCGGGGTCGTTGCGGCGGTTCTTGCGCGTCACATAGGTCGTGCCGGTGCCCGCGGTGGACCTCAGCTTCACGACCGGACGCACGGCGGCGGACTTGGCGGCCACGCCGACCTCCCTCTTCTTGAAGACGGTTGTCACATGCAGTAACACCGTCGACCCCGAACCCCTTCCCGAACAGGAAGCGTGACCGAGCTGAGGGAGCGACCGGCGGGCCCGACCCGACGACCCCGATCGGGTGAGGACGTCGACCCGGGTTAACACGCGCGTGTGACAGGCCGATGGACCAGACGTGACCGTCCTGCCCGCCTTCCCCACCGTGTCGAGGGGCCATACCCCTCCACCCGCCCTCGACGGGGCGGTGCCGACGGTGGCGATCCCGCGGCAGTCGCGAGGAGCTCACCGGGCCGTGCCCTCGGCACGCCCGCCGGAGCGCTCGCGTGTGTCGGTCCAGGCCGCGCCGGAGCGGGAGATCAGCGCGGCCCTGCGGGGAGCGGGGGCCGCCGCCTGCGCGGTGGCGGCCCGAGCGGGCAGCCTCGCGACGCTCGCGGCCATGCTCGTGCTCGGCGGTGCCGTGGCCGCCGCGACGGACGGCTCGCCACCGACGGGGGCCGCCGCAACCACCGCGACGACCCTGGAGGCCCCTTAGGCCGCGACGCCGTTCTGGCCCTCGGCGTTCAGCGGGGTCTTGAGCACGTGGTCGACCAGCCGCATCACGAGCTGACCGCCGCCGAGCCGGTACCCGAACTCCTCCCAGGTCAGGAGCTCACGCGAGAGCACCTCACCGACGGGGCCGGGGTACAGCCGGGTCACGCGGAACGCCGCGGCACGAAGCCGCATCTTCTCGTGATGATCCATGGGAACGGGACTCATTCCACTACCTCCACAGGCGAGGGACGTGCGGGCCGGTTACGCGCCCTCAGCGCTGAGTCGCCATCCGGATGTCTCATCGTGACTCACGCCGTTTACCGGCACGTGTCTTCGTACTCACTGAGTGACCGACCTCTCACTCCGTGCGTACGGTTCGTGCAAGATCCATTACCGACCGCGTGCGCAAGCCCATTTCCTGTGATTGCCACAACGGTTCGCGCCAAACTTCTTCTCGCGCCGCGCCGGGCGGTCCGCAGCGCGAGCCTCGCGTTCGGCGAGGGCTGCACCGACGGAACCGTCGCCGTCCCCGAGGAGCAGCTGTCGGACCTGTTCGCGCTACCCGTAGCGTCTGGGCCATGCGCACGACCGAGGTCCTCTGGGCCGACGTGACCGAGATCTACGCGGCCGTCCTGGCCCACCCCTTCGTCACCGGGCTCACCGACGGCACGCTCCCGCACTCGGCGTTCCGGCACTACATCGTGCAGGACAGCCACTACCTGCGCGGCTACGCGCGGGCGCTCGCGCTGTGCGCCGCGAAGGCACCGGCGGAGCGGGACCTGGCGATGTTCGCCGAGCACGCGGGTGGCGCCCTCGCCGCCGAGCAGGAGCTGCACGCGGAGCTGCTGGGCGAGCTGGACCTCACCGCCGAGGCAGCGGCCGCGCTGCCGGTCGCGCCCGCCACCCAGGCGTACCTCTCCTACCTCCTCGCGACCGCGTACTCGGGCTCCTACGCCGAGGCCGTCGCCGCCGTCCTGCCCTGCTACTGGATCTACGCGAAGGTCGGGGAGCACCTGGCGAAGGAGGGTTCGCCGGACCCGCTGTACGCGCGCTGGATCGGCACCTACGGGGGCGAGGCGTTCCAGCAGGTCGTGGACGCCGTGCTGGCCGCCACCGACCGGATCGGCGAGTCCGTGTCCGCGGCCGAGCTGACCCGGATGCGGCACCACTTCACCACGACGAGCCGCTACGAGTGGATGTTCTGGGACGGCGGACACCGCGAGGAGTCCTGGCCCGTCTAGAGGCCTAGCGACGGTCGATGCTGTCCGGGATGATCAGGTGCAGCACGAACCCGACGATCGCCACGACGATCGCGCCCCAGAAGCCCGCCCAGAACCCGTCGACCACGAACGGCAGCCCGACGTTCTTCGACAGCGTCCCGACCAGCCAGAACAGCAGGCCGTTCACGACCAGGCCGAACAGCCCGAGGGTCAGCACGTAGAGCGGGCAGCCCAGCACCTTGATCAGGGGCTTGAGCACCGCGTTGACGATGCCGAAGATCAACGCGACGACGACCAGCGTGCCGACCTTGCGCCCCGTCGAGCCGCCGCCGAGCTCGATGCCGCTCACCACGAGCGTCGAGACCCAGACGGCGACCGCCACCACGATCACGCGCACGACGAACGCGACCGCCGCGTTCCCACGTGGCTGCACCGGCATGCTCACGAGACCACCGCCTGACTGACGAGCACCCGCAGCTGCGGGCGGATCGGATGGGTGCTGGAGGGCATCAGCTGGGTCATGAACACGACCGTGACGTCCTCGACCGGGTCCAGGTAGAAGGCCGTGCTGGCCAGCCCGCCCCAGCCGTACTCGCCGAGACCCTGCAGCTGCTTGCCCGCGGCCGGGTCGACGACGACGGAGAAGCCGAGCCCGAACCCGGTGCCCTTGTACGGGGACTCCGCGAAGATCGGGCGCCCGATCTCCTCCAGGTCCCGCCCACCGGGCAGGTGGTTGCGCGTGGCGTAGGCGAGCGTGCGCGGGCCGAGCAGGCGCATACCGTCGAGCTCCCCGCCGCCGCGGAGCATCTGGGTGAAGCGGTGGTAGTCGTACAGCGTGGACGCCAGCCCGCCGCCGCCGGAGAGGCAGACCGGCTCCTCGGTGATCGCGGCGCCCATCCGCTTCGACTCCACGAGCCCGCCGCCGGGCCGCGGGACGTAGAGCGTGGCCAGGTTCGCGGTGTCGTGCACCTGGAACCCGGTGTCGTGCATGCCGAGCGGGGTGAAGATCCGGTCTCTGAAGAACTCCGCCAGCGTCTGCCCGGAGACGACCTCGACGACCCGGCCGAGCACGTCCGTGTTCACGCCGTAGTTCCACTCCGTGCCCGGTTGGAACAGCAGTGGGAGCGAGGCCCACACGTCGCACGCGGCGGCGAGGTCCTGACCGCGCGGCGGGCTGAACTCGTGCCCCTTCGCCCGGTACATCTCGTCCACCGGGTGGGCGTGGTGGAAGCCGTAGGTGAGGCCCGCGGTGTGGGTCAGCAGGTGCCACAGCCGCACCGGCTCGGTCGCCGGGACCGTGCCCGGGTTCGCCGCCGAGCCGCCGGTGTAGACGCGCTGGTCCGCGAAGGACGGGAGGTAGCGCGACACCGGGTCGGTGAGCTCGAGCAGCCCCTCCTCCCACAGCATCAGCGCGGCGACGGACGTGACCGGCTTGGTCATCGAGTAGATGCGCCAGATCGTGTCGTCGTCCACCGGCAGCCCGCCCGCCAGGTCCCGCAGCCCGTGGTGTGCGACGTGGGCGAGCTCGCCGCGCCGGGACACGGCGACGGACCAGCCCGCCAGCCGCCCGTCGTCGACGTACCGCGCGAAATGGGAGTCGATCCGGGCCAACCGCGCGGCGTCGAACCCCAGCTCGCCGGGGTCCGTCTCGACCTTGCACACACTCACGACGCGACCCTACCGAGATCGGGAGCCGCCGGGTGATGATGACCGGGTGGACCTGGTGGGGGATGACGAGGTCCTGCACGCCCTGGTCCGGCGGCGGGAGGCCGGGAGCAGGCCCGGCGCGCGCACCGACGACCACCGGATCGCGCTGGTCGTGGGCGGCGGCGGGATGCGCGGGGCGTACGCGGGCGGGATGGTCTGGGCGCTGGAGCAGGCTGGGCTGACCAGCGGGTTCGATCTCGCCTACGGTGCCTCGGCGGGCGCGTTCGTGGCCACCGCCGCGCTGCTCGGCCACGGACACGACGCCTCACGGATCTTCCCCGACGACATGGCCTGCGCCGAGTTCGTCGACCCCCGCAGGCTCGGCAGGCGGCCGATGGTGTCGCTGCACCACCTGATCCACGAGATCCTCGTGCACGTCAAGCCGACGGACTGGGACGCGCTGCGGGACAACGCCGCACCGCTGCACGTGCTGGTCACCGACGCCGCGGACATGACCCCGCACACGCTCACCGGGCTGGCCACGGCCGCGGAGTGGCGGCGCGCGATGTGGGCGACCGCGGCCATCCCGTTCCTCACCGGACCGCCCGTCGAGCTGCGCGGCAGGCGCTGGATCGACGGGTCCATCGCGGACCCGCTGCCCGTCGAGCGGGCGCTGCGCGAGGGCGCCACCCATGTGCTCGCGCTGCTCACCCGCACCGTCGGCGAGCTGAGCAGGCACGACGCGACGGGCGCCGCGCCCTGGTGGGCCCGCGCGATCGACCGGGTGGTCCCCGGGCTCGGCGCGATGACCCAGGACGTGCGGCGGCACGCGGGCTCGCTCGCCCTGCTCGCCGACGCCGCCCATCCGCACCGCTCCGATCGGCACCTGCTCGCGGTCAGCCCGCTGAGCAGCGCGGGGATCAAGGGGCTGACCACCGACCCCGTCGCCGTGGAGCGGGCCTCGCACCTCGGCCACGCCGCCGCGGCGGCCGCCGTGCGCCGCGTCGAACCCACCTTCTCGGCGGGCCCCGATGACTTCCCGACGGGACGGACGTCTACCGCAGGTGACGGGGGGACGGCCGCGGCGCTTCGCGAGGCGGCGCATCGAGATCGGGGCGGGTGAGTCGCGCCCGCACGTCGAGGAGGAGTGGCGCGGCGTGCTGGTGCTCGTCGAGGTGGGCGAGATCGAGCTGCGGTGTGTCCTGGGCGGGCGGCAGCGCTTCGGCGCGGGCAGCGTCCTGTGGTTCACGGGGCTGGACCTGCGGGAGGTGCACAACCCCGGCATCGCCCCGGCGGTGATCATCGGTGTGACACGGGGTGCTCCGGAAACGTGAGGTCACCGGTTCGTAGCGTGGCGTCACCAAGACTGACATCTGCGGTCGTGACCATGGAGTCATGAGCATCGACCTCACCGTCGCTCTCGCCGGCGCCCAGGCGGAGACCGCGCGTTCGTCCGCGGTGTCCGAGCTGCTCGCGGCGCTGGAGGAGCTGACCGCGGACTACCGGGGGCTCCCCGAGTCCGAACGCATCCTGCGCTGCGAGGCGGAGGCGGACCGGATCACCGCCGAGGTGGCCCGGCACCTGCACACCGCGCGCTCGCGGCTCTCCTCCGCCTACGGGCGGGTCTGAACCCGCAGCGCGAAGCCCCGAACCCAGCGGCGCTGCCACGGCGTCTCGACGGCCCGGGGCCGGTAGTGCGCGCGCGTCCAGGCCACCGCGTCCTCGGCCGGGTGCCCCGCCAACACCGCCATGCACGCGATCACGGTCCCGGTGCGCCCGGTGCCGCCGGTGCAGCTGACCTCGACCAGCACGCCCTCGCGCGCCCGCTCGTAGGCGTCGACGATCTTCGCGGTGGCCATCGAGCGGTCCCGCGGCACCCGGAAGTCCGGCCACTCGATCCAGGACGCCTCCCAGTCCGGCTCCTCGTCGTGGCCGCGTCGCCCGAGACAGAGCGAGAACTCGGGCAGCAGGCCCCCCGGCAGCGGCTGCCGACGACCTCGACCGCGTACCGCGGTGCCGTCCGGGAGCAGGACTGCGCCGTCCAGCTGGGTCATGGGGGTCATACTGCCCCGTCGTGACCTCCGCGCGGACACCCCCCGAGATCGTCGCACGGCTGCGCGCCGCGGGCTGCGTGTTCGCCGAGGAGGAGGCCGAGGTGCTCCTGCGCTCGGCGGGCACCCCCGCTGAGCTGGACCGTCTCGTCGCGGCCCGGGTGGCGGGCCGACCGCTGGAGCACCTGGTCGGCTGGGTGGGGTTCGCGGGTCGGGAGATCGCCGTCGGGCCGGGCGTGTTCGTGCCCCGACGGCGGACGGAGCTCCTCGTCGACCAGGTCGTGGCGCTGCGTCCGCGGGTCGTCGTCGAGCTGTGCTGTGGAGCGGCGGCGGTCGCGGCGGCCGTCGCGGCGGCGCTGCCCGAGGCCGAGGTGCACGCCGCGGACGTCTCCCCGGAGGCGCTCGTCCACGCTCGTCGGAACCTGCGTGCGGACCGCGTCCACGGCGGGGACATGGACGAAGGCCTGCCCGCGGACCTGCGCGGACGGGTGGACGTGCTCGTCGCGAACGCCCCCTACGTGCCCACCGCGGCGATCTCCTCGATGCCGCCGGAGGCGCGGGACCACGAGCCCCTGGCCGCCCTCGACGGTGGCGCGGACGGCCTGGTGCACCACCGCCGGATCGGCGCGCTCGCCCCGCGCTGGCTGCGCCCCGGCGGGCATCTGGTGATCGAGACGTCCGCGGAGCAGGCCGCGGGGACCGCCGCGGCGATGGTGGGGTTCGCGACGGCCGTCGTCGAGGACCCGGAGCGCTACGCGACCGCGGTGGTCGGCATCCTCACCGACGCGGGGTCTCGACCACCACGTTCGTCGACTTGATCACCGCGACGGCCAGCGACCCGGGCTGCAGCCCCAGGTCCCTGGCCGCCTCGCTGCTCATCAGCGACACCACCCGGTGCGGCCCGCACTGCATCTCGACCTGCGCCATCACGGCGTCGGTGACGACGGAGGTCACCAGCCCGACCATCCGGTTGCGAGCCGAGGAGTGCACCTCGCCAGGCTCCGGGGCCGCGCTCGCGTGCTCGCGGGTGAACGCCGCGAGAGCGGCGCCGTCCACCACCTTGCGCCGCGAGACGTCGAGGTGCACGGGCAACGCGCCCGCGTCTATCCAGCGCCGGACCGTGTCGTCACTGACCCCGAGCAGGCCGGCGACCTCCGAGATCCTGTACTCCGCCACCGGGGAACCCTAGCGTGATCCGGACCACGTACCCCGGCTCCCGCCGCACCCGGGTAGGCGAGCGGCTCGCGGGACCGGGCGCCGTCGCCGATCTGTCCGACTCGGTTCCCGCGGCCGCCCCTCACAGCACGATCGAGCCCGGAGTCGACCGCTGTGAGTGACAATGGCGCAATATCGTCACTTTCAGTGACAAGCGCTGGTCCAGACGGTGCAATGCGTACAGCCGAACAGCCCTTGTAACCGTGTGAGTTCTCGTTGACATCGGCGACACATGGTGGCCCCCATCCGGACATGCGGCACGAGCGATATGAGCGCAGCCCCGCAAGCCTCCCGGAAGGAAAACGCGTTGGACGTTCTGGTCCTCACGACCGCCTCCGACTGGCGCGTCGTGCTCCCTGCGCTCGACCTCCTCCCGCACACCGTCGCGACCGCACCCCCGTCGGTCTCCGCCTTCCTCGCCGCCCGCACCTGCGACGTCGTCCTGGTGGACGGGCGCACCCAACCACGCGCGGCCGCCGAGCTGGCGGGCCTGCTCGTCGCGACCGACCGGGACATCCCGGTGGTGGCGGTCGTCGCCGAGTCCGCGCTGCAGTCCGTCGCGGCGGGCCCCTTCGCCCAGCTCGTGCTCACCACCGCGGGCCCGGCCGAGACGGACGCCCGGCTGCGCCTGTCCCAGCGCCACCGCGCGCCCGAGGAGGACCTCGACACCCCGGTGACCCTGCGCGTCGGTCCGTTCGAGGTCGACCAGCACGCCTACACCGTCACCCTCGACGAGCGTCCGCTCCCGCTGACCCACCACGAGTTCGAGGTCTTTCGCGCCCTGCTCTCGCACGCGGGCAGGCCGCTGTCTCGGGAACGCCTCCTCCGCTTGCTCGGCGGGGACGACGCGAGCCCCCGGGCGATCGACTGCCACGTCCGGGCGCTGCGCTCGAAGCTGGGCCACCACCGCTCCAGCATCCGCACCGTGCGCGGCCTGGGCTACCTCGCCGTCACGGCCTAGGAGGGTGCGCTCCTGGGGCCTGCGCAACGGACGCGGAGGTGCCAAGGTGACGGAGTGCGATGGGAGGCCGTACGGGAGGGTGATCTCCCCTTCGAGCGCCACTCCCAGCTCGCCGCCCTCCTGCGCGCCGCGTTCGCGCACTTCCCCGAGTACTACGCCGGCAGCTGTCCCCACGCCGGGTCCGCTACTCCCGGGACGACACCAGCGAGCCGCGACCCTTCGTGGACGAGGTCAGCGACACCACGATGATCCTCCCGGTCCGCGCCTGCGTGGACGACTGGCCGAGCGGGGACGTCGGCTGGCACGGCGCCTCGGTCTGAGCCCCCACCGGGCCCCTTACTACCCGACCTCCACCGCCACCCCGCCGGTGATCCGCAGCAGCTCGGCGAAGGTCGTCGGGAACACCGAGTGCTCGTCCCCGGCGCCCGCCCACACCTCGTCGTACTGTTCGAGCGCGGTGTCGACGAGGGTCTTGATCGGCGCGGGATGCCCGACGGGCGCGACGCCCCCGACCTGCTGCCCCGTGCTCCGCAGCACGAACTCCGGGTCGGCACGCCGGATCCTGTTCTTGCTCGTGCCCAGGTGAACGGCGACCCGCCGGAGATCGGCCCGGTGGGCCCCGCTCGTCAGGACCAGGAGCGGCTCCCCGTCCAGGGCGAAGATCAGGCTGTTGGCGATGGCGCCCACCGGGCACCCGAGCTCCGCGGCCGCGGTCGCGGCCGACGGGGTCGGCACGGCGAAGGTCCGGACGGAGCCCGCTGCCCCATTCGCCCGCAGCGCCTCCTGCACACGTCGCACAGCCTCGTTCACGGGGCGGACGGTAGCGAGCCGCGCGTGCCGCACGCACGCGGATTCCGGCTGTTCGGCCCCTGCCGCAGCCGGTCCGACCGGGCGTACCGTGCCGTGTGCTCCTCCAGCCGATGGCATCGCTCACCGATCTGGCGCTGGGACTCGTCACCCTCTATCTGGTCCCACGGCTGCCCCGGGACGTCGAGGGCGCCCGGTCATGGCGGGCCGCGTTCGCGGGGGCGGCGGTGACGGCCCTGATCGGCGCGGTGTACCACGGCTTCCTGGTCGGGCTGCCGCAGATCGGCGAGATCACGTGGGCGGTCATGAGCATCATGGTCGTCGTCGTGATGTCGTTCCTCCTGGCGGCGACCGTGGTCCAGGTCCTCGGCCCGGAGCGCGCCCTGGTCTTCTGGCCGCTGCGCCTGGTGGGGGTCATCGCCTACGTGGTCCTCGCCGTCACCGGACGACCCAGCATCACGGCGATCATGGTGTGCGAGAGCGTCACGATGGCCTGCGTGATCGGCCTGTGGGTCTGGGCGTGGCTGCGCGGGCACCCGGCGGGCGGCGCGATGCTGGTCGCCATCGGCGTGAGCATCGCGGGCGCCCTGCTGCGCCTGATCCCCGGCGCCGCCGACCTGCTGTGGCTCGACCCCGACTCCGGATACCACATCGGGCAGATCATCGGGATGGTCCTGCTGTACCGGGCCGTGGCCGGGAGCAGGCGGCGCCCCGATTCGGTCCCGGCGGGCTGACCACGGGCGCAGATTCGGGTTTCGAGCATTCGGAGGCGTAGCCCCCGGATTCGCCCTGATGACGCTGGGCGAAACGGTCGCCGATACCTTACTCCAGGTGGCATACGACACGAAGGCCAAGGCCTACACCGAACGGCTCGTCCGACTCCAGCACGGGTGGAAGCAGCTCGTCGACGTTCAGGCTCCGTACCGGTGGAAGCTTCGCCGCACCCTCGGGGACCGCGTGACCCTCGACGTCGGCTGCGGCATCGGCCGCACCCTCGGTGCGCTGGCGCCCGGGTCCGTCGGCGTCGACCACAACGCGACGTCGATCCAGATCTGCCGCGGCCGCGGGCTCACCGCGTACACCAGCGACGAGCTCCCGCCCCCATCCGAACTGCGGTTCGACGGACTGCTCGCCGCGCACCTGCTCGAGCACCTACCGGCCGGGGCGGCGCCGGGCCTGCTCCGCGAGTACCTCCCGTACCTGCGGCCCGGTGGGCGGGTCATGCTGATCTGTCCCCAGGAACGCGGGTACGCATCGGACGAGACACACCTGGTGTTCCTCGACCAGCCCGCGCTGCGCGGGATCTGCGAGGAGGTCGGGCTGCGGGTGCTCGCGCAGTCGTCGTTCCCGTTCCCCCGGGCTGCGGGGAAGGTGTTCCTCTACAACGAGTTCGTCACCGTCGCGGAGCTGCCTGTGTGAGCGGCCGCGGGATCCACCGGCGTGCGGAGCAGCCGGCCGTCCAGCCCGGACGGCCTGCTGCCCGGCGGCGAGTTATCGGGATGCCGGGGCCAGGATGCAGCCGCGATGATCGGTTCGTGCACATCGAGTTCGCGAGGCGCAAGGACGGGGGTTCTCTGGCCACGATCGACCGCCCGGAAGGGGTCCGGCTGCTGCTGACCTCGTACGACCGCGCGAACAGCGTCCCGCATGATCTCGCTCATTTCGTCACCGAACGGGACCTCGGCCTGCGGCGGGGGTTGTGGGGAAGCATCGCCTCGGGGGCGCTGTTCGACAGCGTGCAGATCATCTCCGGTAAGCGGCGGCACGATGATGGGGCCCGATCACAGGCGGTCCGCCGGGCCAACGCCGACGAGCTGGCTCTCGTCGAGATCCTGGTCGGAGCAGTGCACCGCGGCCTCCAGTTGAGTGACACGGCCGCTACACGCGAGATCGAGCGTGCGTGGTTGAGCGTCCGCGACTCACCGTGCCCGTTTCCGCCCGACCGCAGAATCGCCGCTGTCGCCGAGCTGCGACGGCTCGGACTCCACTTCGGTGAACTGGACGCCTCCCGCACCCTGGCGCTCGACTGGCCCACTGCTTCACCCCGCAAGACCGTCAGGAGCCGGGGCCGCTGACTCCCGTTCGCCGGCCACAGCGGCATCGGCTCGGCTCGCACGCTCCTGCCTCGGCAAGATCGCTGACATGGGCCGGCATGGGCGTTGTCAGGATGTGATCTATACGGGTCTCAGCCGCAGCACTTCACGGCGGCATCCTCGCTGACGCCGGACGGAACGCCGCACTCACACGACGCCTCCGGCGACGCCCCGACGGGATGGATCGAGGTGGCCTCCGGGGCGTCGGCCTTCACCGTGTAGACCTCCCACGGTTCCCGTCCGGGTCCGTGTACCCACACCTTGTCCTGCACGGCGTAGCAGCAGGTGGTGTCGTCCTCGACCTGGGTGAACAGACCGAGCGCGGACAGTCGCTCACTCGCCGCGTTGACGTCGTCGGTCGTCTCGACCTCCACACCGAGGTGATCCATGACCGTCGGTTCGCCGGCCCGGCCCTCGATGAGCACCAGCTTCAACGGCGGTTCGGCAACGGCGAAGTTCGCGTACCCGGGGCGCAGCTTGGCCGGCTCGACGCCGAACAGCGACCGGTAGAAGTCGATCGAGGCCTCCAGGTCGGAGACCCGCAGGGCCAGCTGAAAGCGAGACATGATCACTCCTTGATTTGATGGATGTCGATACAGAGCTTGCATGCTGGTTCGGCCCCTGTCAACATAGAAGCATGTCGAAGCAAGCCCTTCCGGTCGTCGACGTGACCGACCGCGACGCCTGCTGCTCCCCTTTGACCAGCGAGCCTCTCGGGGAGGCGCGCGCGGTCGAGCTGGCCCGGGTGTTCAAAGCCATGGGCGACCCGGTCCGGCTGCGACTGTTGTCGATGATCGCCTCGCACCAGGGCGGGGAAGCGTGCGTGTGCGAGCTGACGGGGGTGTTCGACCTGAGCGGGCCGACGATCTCCCACCACCTCAAGGTGCTCCGCGAGGCCGGCCTGATCACC
>Ga0068863_100002627_pt1 | contig 17789 bp, 10 predicted proteins | sample KBSSwiS62_FD_66596 | JGI IMG/M metagenome (GOLD analysis project Ga0068863, IMG submission 66596) | Switchgrass rhizosphere microbial communities from Kellogg Biological Station, Michigan, USA - KBS Switchgrass S6-2 | ecosystem: Host-associated > Plants > Roots > Rhizosphere > Soil ...
CGTGCTCAGCAACCGGAAGTTCATCCGCTAAAGCAGCCAGATTCTCTTTGTCGATCGGCGTCACTTTGATACCAGAGTCAGCATTCGCCACCATTGACCCCAGCGAAAACCCCGCAAGAATAAATACTTGAGCGAAGGTCAAAGTCCTTTTCATATTCAGTCCTTAAACATGCATGATTTGAAGCGATAAAGTGCCGATTTCAACACTACTCGTCAATACCGGTTAGCAGGGATTAATTTAACTAATTAGTTGTAACCGTTCACGCCAATGAAGCTGTCATGCCAGCGCAGGCTGGCATCCAGCGTAGTTGCACTAAGACCCTTGTGGAATCATGCCGCGGTTAACAGAGAAGCATCCACAACCCGCGTAGTCTTTGTTTGCTTGAGCGTCAAGTTGTTGCAACACTGAAAATTCGGTCCCGTTTTCACATGTAATCAATGCTCTCTTGCAAACATTCGGTGCAAAAAATTGATCTGGCCTCAGGCAGGCGCATCCTTGCTTGGCATAGTAGAGCTGGGTTCCCGCTTTACATTGAGACTCCAGGGCATTCAAACACATGGAGTGTCCATGTGGCTGAAGCATGGTCGCGAACGATGGAAGTGCCAACAATGTGAATGAAAGTAAAAGCAATTTCTTCATGAATAGCTCCTCAGGCATAGCTAGCCAGAAGCCTTATCGGCAACTCTTTCCTTTCATTGCTTACAACATGCCAAGCTTGGTCAATCTTTCCTGTATGTGACGTTCGTAGCCATTAGTTGTTGGCGAGTAGTATTTTTGGCCCTTGAGCTTGGCTGGCAGGTAATCTTGTTCAACGAAGTTACCCTCGAAATCATGCGGATACTTATAAGCCGCGCCGTGTCCAAGCTCTGTTGCAAGCTCTGAGACAGCGTTGCGCAGGGGAATCGGAGTTGGCAAGTCGCCTGCCTTAAGCAGTGCCTCTTTGGCCTTTTTGTATGCCACAATAACCGCGTTTGATTTAGGCGCACTCGCGAGATAGGTCGCTGCGTGTGTCAACGGCAAATACCCCTCCGGCATGCCACTGCATTCATACGACTGCATAGCCGCGACAGCCACCTGAATTGCTTGCGGGTCAGCATTGCCGATATCTTCGCTTGCGAAAATGACCATTCTGCGAGCAATGAAGCGCGGATCTTCACCCGATTCAAGCATGCGCGCCAAATAGTGCACCGCTGCGTGCGGGTCGCTCCCCCGCAAACTCTTTATAAATGCACTGATGATATCGTAATGCGCATCACCCTTTTTGTCGTAAGCAAAAACCTGCTTCCCAAGCGCTTGTTCAAGGTGTTTCACTTCGATCGTTATTGCAGGTGGTCGTAAAAGATCGGCGGCGATTTGAAGGGTCACTAAAAGCTGTCGGGCGTCGCCCTTTGAAGCGCGCACAAGGATTTCGCGGGCATCCTCTGCAATCGAAAGTCCCAGTTTGCCCAAACCACGGACTTGATCTGAAAGCGCGAAGTCAAGGAGCTGCCGAATATCCGTTTCATCGAGCGCGTCGAATACGAAAACGCGACAGCGAGACAACAAAGCTTGGTTCACATAGAAAGACGGATTTTCGGTTGTTGCAGCTAGTAGTGTCAGTGTTCCTTCTTCAACATGTGGTAAGAGTGCATCTTGCTGCGAGCGATTGAAACGGTGAATTTCATCGACAAACAAGTAGGTCTTTTTGCCGGATATTTCTTGACGCTTTTCAGCACGTAACGCAGCCTCGCGTATTTCTTTTACGGAGCCCGAGGTAGCCGACATTTTTTCGATGTCGCCAAAAAGAGCTTTGCACACAATTGTCGCTGCGGTGGTCTTTCCGGTTCCTGGCGGTCCCCACAAGATCATCGATGGAATGTTGCCATTACTCACAAGGCGCCGGAGCGCCCCGTCTTCGCCCATCAAATGGCTCTGACCCAAAAATTCGTCGAAACTGTTGGGCCTCAGGCGCGACGCAAGTGGTCGCGAATTAGCCGCATTGGAAAATAGACTTTCAGACATTCACTAATACTCGGCGAGGCGCTTAGCTCCCTCAATAATATTTCGAACTTGCGGCAGCACCTCTTCTTCTAAAGGCGCCGCGTACGGAATGGGCGTGTCCGCACCAGCAATACGCATAACAGGAGCGTCAAGTAATTCAAAGCAAGATTCCGCGATTTGAGCAGCAATTTCCGCACCAAATCCCATGAATTTGTTGTCTTCGTAAAGAACCAAGGCTCGCGAAGTTTTGAGCAAGCTTGTGCGAATCAGATCAAAGTCGAGTGGCCTGATACTGCACAGGTCAATAATTTCGATATTAATCCCTTCACTTTCAAGCGCACGTGCTGCTTCGATACTTCTATATACAAGAGCACCGTAAGTAATAACAGTTAAGTCAGAGCCTTGGCGAACCACCCTGCCCTTGCCAAAGGGCATCATGAAATTCGGGTCATTGGGCAGACGGCTTTTCGCGAAATTCTGGCGGTAGAGTCCTTTGTGCTCCAAAAACAGAACTGGGTCCTCACCACGAATCGCGTTTTTCAGCAAGCCGTACGCATCGAGCGCGTTTGATGGCAACGCGACTTTGAGACCGGGGAAATGGGAGAATGTTGCTTCAATATTCTGCGAGTGACACAATCCACCGTGAATGTAGCCGCCCACAGGAACGCGCAAAACAGCTGGCGATGCAAACATCCCGTTTGAGCGATAGCGCATGGTGACAAGCTCGTTTCGAATCTGGTTCATTCCCGTCCAGATGTAGTCACCAAACTGAATTTCAGCCACTGGTCGATAACCACGAAGCGCAAGCCCAATGGAAACACCCACAATGCTCGCCTCCGCGAGAGGAGCATTGAAACAGCGATCGCCATGCTTATCGGTGAGGCCCCGGGTCGCAGTGAACACACCACCCTTCCCTTTTGCTACATCCTGACCGAACACAAGCACGTTTTGATTGGCAGCCATCTCTTCGTCAAGCGCACGATTGATGGCGTCTACAAGAACTGTTTCTTGCGCATCTGAATTGGCCTCGATATTTGGAACAGGGGGTTCTGGATTTCCAGAATCCACAAACAGGTATGCCGTCTTTGGATCAGGATTTGGCGCTGCATCAGCCGCATCTGCTGTTTCTGAAATTTCTTTCTCGATCGACGCATCGAGCTCAGCAAGCTCTGTCTTCGATAGAAGTTTCTTCTTCAGCAGAAACTCGCGCATGTGCACGATAGGGTCACGCGCTTCATCGTCTGCAAGTTCCTTCGCGCTTCGATACTTACGCTGATCATCAGACGAGCTGTGCGCCAAGAGTCTGATCACACTCGCATCAACAAAAGTCGGTCCTTTACCCGTTCTTGCTCGATCAATGGCGAGACCCATTGCGTTGAAGCTCTCTTCGAAATGACAGCCGTCAACGCTGATGAGTTCAAGTCCCTCATAGCCCCGGGCCAAAGTACCGACGTGCCCCTGTGGTCTTTGCTCAGAGATGGGCACGCTGATGGCATATCCGTTGTTCTCAATGAGAAATACAATAGGCAGTGCTTCTCGCGCCGCCCAGTTGAGCGCTTCGTGAAAATCACCTTGGCTCGTCGTGCCATCACCCGCACAAACAACCGTGACTTCATTCTTTCCACGCAGTTTGCTCGCAAGCGCACAGCCCACTGCCTGCAAAAATTGAGAACCCGTCGGCGATGAACTGCTCGGAATGTTGTACGCCTTATGTCCGTAGTGCTGCGGCATCTGCCGACCACCAGAGCTTGGGTCTTCGGCTTTGCCCAAAAACCCGAGCAAGCACTCTTTAGGCGTCATCCCCAGCGTCAAGCACAGAGCCTGGTCGCGGTAATAGGGGAACAGCCAATCTGTATGCGGCTGCATGTGCAGACCGGCTGCCACTTGAATGGCTTCATGACCCATGGCGCCGATGTGGAAGAAGCTCTTGCCCTGCTTGAGCATGATCATCATCTTCTTGTCGAGCACTCTCGATGTATACATGAGCCGATAGGCTTGGACGTGATCCATGAACGTTTGCCTTGTCAAAGGGTTTTTCACCTGGCCTTTTTAGGGCTAATTCCAGGTTCACGTCAAGCTCGATGCATCAAGCCTCAACTTTGTATGCCCTTCTGAATAGAAGGAGCGCAAGCAAGAGGAACATGCCCAGCCCGATGAGATCGGCCCATCCACCAAGATGCGCAAAACCCAAAACACCTACTTTTTGCTGAGTCCATTCAAGCAAGCTCAAAAGCTGACCCTTGGCATTTTCGGCGGAACTCGGAATACCAGTCAAAATCGCTATAGCAACGCCAGTGAGTGATCCGCCCGCAACAAGACCTGTTGCATAGAGCATCCCTGGGCTTGCTTCCGATTCTTCCTTGACATGCTTAATGGCGTCAACAATCCCCTTGACCATTCCGCCGACGAAAATGGGCAGAGTCGTTGAAAGTGGCAAGTAAACACCAACAGCGAATGAAAGCGAACTCACACCACACAACTCCACAACAAGCGCAATTGAGAGCCCCATGAAGATCAGGCTCCATGGCAGGTCTTGTGAAAGAACGCCTTTAATGATCGTAGACATCAAGATTGCTTGTGGCGCGGCGAATGGCGAACCTTCTGCACCGATGGCATGCGTAACGCCTTTAAATGCCATAGAACCATCGATAACCATAAGCGTTGCACCGATTGCAAAACTCGACGCAATAACACCAATCAGCAGTCCAATCTGTTGATAGATCGGTGTCGCACCAACGATGTAACCAGTCTTAAGATCTTGGCTCGTTGCACCTGCGTTTGCTGCCGAAATACAAACGATCGCTCCGACTACGAGCGCCATAGACTGATAGATGTCCGCATTCCAACCAAGGCTCACAAATATGAGGCTCACTGCCATAAGTGATGCAATCGTCATTCCAGAGATCGGGTTGTTTGAAGCACCGATCATTCCGACGACACGAGAGCTCACGGTCACAAAGAAGAAACCAAAAACGACTACGAGAATGCCTGTGAGCAACGTGCCAGGAAAGCTACCCGGAAGCTGCGGCAAAAATGCAATGATGATGATAAGCGCAAGCGATCCAAAAATCACATATGCGATAGGGAGATCGCGTTGCGTTCGAGAGACGACCGCTTTGTCGCCGTTCTTTCGCAAACTACCAATCGTTTCTTTAAACGCTGAAATAATCGTTGGAAGGGTCTTGATGAGCGTGATCAAACCACCACCGGCAACAGCACCTGCACCAATGTACTTCACATAATAGTAGCGAATTTCATCGGGAGACATCGCTGAGATCAACTTGCCCTGGGCTGGCAGGAGTATTCCTGAAAGACCATCACCGAAAAACGTTATGAGCGGAATCAACACAAGATAGGCAAGAACACCACCTGCAACTAGGATTCCAGATCCACGAGGGCCAATGATATAACCGACACCCAGATATTCGGGTGTAATCTCAGCAGCAACACTCGCGTTAGGAAAGGCCCCTAAACGTGAAATGGCATAGCCGGGCGTGTCCTTCCACAATCCGAATATGCTCATAGCGGATTTATACAGCACAGCAATGCCAAGCGCATTGAAGAGGTGCTTTGCCATAGAGCCGCCCTTCTCACCTGCGATCAAGACATCAGCGCAAGCCGTGCCTTCTGGATATGGCAGCACACCGTGCTCCTTCACAATAAGAGCGCGTCTCAGCGGAACCATAAAGAGCACGCCGAGAATGCCACCGACAATGGCTAACGTGAAGAAGTTGAAATAGGTGAAGTAGTCCTCGCCACCGCTCAAAAATATGAGTGCCGGGAAGGTAAACACGACACCAGCGGCAATAGACTCGCCAGCCGAGCCCACGGTTTGCACGATGTTGTTTTCAAGAATCGTAGAGCGACCAAGGCGCTTAAACACCGCGATCGAGAGTACTGCGATCGGAATAGAAGCTGAGACAGTCAACCCCGCCTTCAGCGCTAAATAAACGGTAGCTGCGCCGAAGATGAGACCAAAGACGATGCCTAATATAACGGCCCGAAGAGAGAATTCAGCTAAATTCGCATCTGGGCTAACAAAGGGCTTAAAGCCCTCGACGGAACTGCGCTCGGCCAAAATAGACTCCTACCCTTCAACCGGACCTCCAGAGCATTATCGGCCAAAGCGCAATTTTGTTTCAAGTTTTTACTGCAAGATTGCGATTTGCCCCAAGAACGCGACACCAATCTTTGCAAACTTGGTCATATGCTCAAGGCTAAGGTCAGCCATCTTATCGAGACTCGTGTGAATATGGCGGTTGTAGTCTTCGTGATGCGACTCGAACGGATAGACGGATGGAACTTGTGCAGCGGTCCAACTCGCGTGATCACTGCACGCATAGCCACACTCTGCGTGGCCAATGGTGACAGTTGGCAAGTAAGTCTTGATGATCGCTTCAAGTGTTTGGTTAAGACCGACATCGATATGGTCGTCGGTCAGATAGATTTCATAAATGCCATTCGGATTCACCCACCCGGTCATGTCGAATTGAATCGCCGCCGCAACGCTTGTGTTGTTTTCTTTGAAGTTACGTACAACATTTGTCGATCCGACCAAGCCGCGCTCTTCCGCTGCATACCAGATGAAATCGATTGTGCGCTCAAAACGGGCACCACTTGCAACAACGTTCCGCAGAGCTTCCATGACCGTCGCACTGCCTGTGCCATCGTCGTCTGCGCCTGGTTTGTCATTTGAGAGCGTGTCCATATGGCCGCCAATAACAACGTGCGGCAGCTCGGGCTTTGTGCCCAAAAGCGTTGCCACCACGGAAGGTTGTTTAGGATATGAACGCGTGGCAACCGTACGAACCTGAAATCCTGGAACAGAGGCTCCAATCTGAGTTGCTTTTTGTGCGATGAATTGTGAGGCTTTCGTTCCTAAATCGGTCGTCGCAGATCGATCGTTAAACGACGTCAACTCCTTCAAGAAACTCCAAATAAAATCTGAGTTCGTGTTGCCAATGAGCGAAGCCAGTTTTTCGTTGAAAACGACTTCAACTGGAACGGTGTACGGCCCCATCTTAGTGGTCGAATTAAATTTCTGAAGCACCGCCATCGGATGCTTTGAAGCGTTCACATCTGAAACGTCAAAGAACCCGCCACAAAGACCAAATCGCGTATGCACAAACTCGGACCAGTCTTCAATGGCACTTTCTGGCACTTGGACTATGGCAGAGTCACCATCTCGCGCGAGCAGCGAAGACTTGCCGAAGTGCCGCAAGAAGTCATCTGCTCGCGACGGAATCAACAGTTGATGCTCTGCCAGAGCAAAGGCTACACTCGAGAATAAAAGCGCGGCGATAAGTATTTTCTTTATCATGCTGTCCCCCTGGGGGATTTTACCTTATGGGTAGAGTACGCCACTACTGTTGGCAATCATCCGATTGCCCGATGCATCCACAAGAGCGAGGTATGCGAATTGAAACGCATGAAAATCACCAAAGCTCTAATTGCCATCGTCATTTTCTCGTTAGCGTTACCCACACTCGCGGTTCAAGCACCGCTTTACCTTGCACCCGGCGAAGTTGATCTAACCATCTTTCTCTCCCCACCACCCAAAGCTGGTTCGCCTGAAGAAAAAGCAGAGATCGATGCCATGCTCCATATGCAATCGACCAGAACCGATGCACAGCGCGTGCGCAGCACTGAAGATTCGGAATTCTCCGTGTTTCGTTTCGCCGATGTGCTCGGCGCAAACTTTGACCGCACGCATTTGCCCAAAACCGCAGCTTTCTTCGATCACGTTTTCGCCTCAACGTTCTCACTCATAGGCCATGGTAAGGATACTTGGCACAGAGCTCGTCCTTTTGAATCGATCCCTTCACTTCACCCTGAAAGTTCTGTTCGAGACGCGCTGATTAATCCACACACGGGGTCCATTAGTCCTTCGTACCCAAGCGGTCATGCTTTCCTCGGTGGCCTTTCCGCAATTCTATTGAGCCAAGCAATTCCTGAAAAGAGCGTGGCCCTTTTTGCTCGCGGTAACGAATACGGGCAAAACCGCTTTGTGGCACTTGTGCATTACCCGACTGACATTGAGGCAGGGCAACGTGCCGCTTCGATCGTCGCTTTTGCTTTGATGACACATGCAGATTTTGTGCAAGACTTTGAAACCGTAAAGGCCGAATTGCGTTCTGTTCTGCACTGATATATATGCGCCCTATGACGACTACAAACCATTACAAGAGCAATCTCCGCGACATCTATTTCAATCTATTCGAGAGTTTAGAGATTGGGAAAAATACGCTTTCAGGCGCTCCCTACTCATCTTTAGACGAAGAAACGCTAAAAGATCTGTTGCGAACGTTTGAGAAGGTTTGTGTCGACAAAATGGCGCCGTCTTTCGCGGAAAGCGACATGGTGCCGCTTCAGATGGACGACAAAGGCAACGTCACACTTCCTAAAGGCCTCAAGCAAGCGCTTTTGGATTTCCAAGAAGGGGGTTGGCATCTTTTTGACATGCCCGAAGAATTGAACGGCATGAATGCACCTCACTCTGCCTACTGGGCAGGGTTTGAAATGCTTGTCGGCGCAAATCCGGCTGCCGCGTTCTATTTATTTGGGACATTCGTCGCCAAAATCGTCAGAGACCTTGGTACAGAGTCGCAAAAGAAGCGTTTCTTGTCTAATTTTGTGGAGCGCAATTGGGGCGCTACCATGGTGCTAACAGAAGCAGACGCCGGCAGCGACGTGGGAGCAGGCAGAGCTAAAGCGCGTCACATTAAAGATGAGGAATGGGAAATTGAAGGAGTCAAACGCTTCATCACAAACGGTGACTTTGACGCCACTGAGAACATTGTACACCTTGTGCTTGCAAGACCAGAAGGCGCTGATGTCGGCACGAAAGGCCTGTCGGTATTTCTCGTTCCGAAGTTTTGGGTCGATGAAAACGGCCAAATGGGCGAGAGAAACGGGGTCTTCTGTACTAATATTGAGAAGAAGATGGGCATCAAGGGTTCTGCGACCTGTGAGTTGACCTTTGGTGAAAAAATGCCTGCGCGCGGACTGTTGCTTGGCAATGTTCACGACGGCATTCGCCAGATGTTCAAGGTGATTGAACAGGCGCGAATGGCTGTGGGCGTTAAGTCCATGTCGACATTGTCGACTGCCTACTTGAACGCACTTTCATTCTGCAAGGATCGTGTTCAGGGCCCTGATCTCTCTCAGGCACTCGATAAGCATTCGCCTCGCGTGAAGATCATCGCGCACCCCGATGTTCGGCGCATGCTTTTGCTTCAAAAGAGCCACGCTGAGGGAATGCGCGCGCTTTGTATGTACTGTGCGCACATTCAAGATGAAGGAACTCTCGCAGCAACAGCAGGCGATAAAGATAAGGCAAAAACCTGCAATCGATATTCCGATTTCTTGCTGCCGCTTATCAAGGGCTACAACTCGGAAAGAGTGTACGAGCTTTTGGCGGTCTCGCTTCAGTGCTACGGCGGTTCGGGGTATTTGAAGGACTACCCGATAGAGCAGTATATTCGTGATCAGAAGATCGATTCTCTCTATGAGGGCACCACGCACATTCAGGCGCTTGATCTCATCTTCAGAAAAATTGGCAAAGATGGCGGCGCGACCTTGAATTTTTTCCTCGATCCGATTCGTGAAACAGTTTCGAAGCGGAGCGCTCCGCAGCTCAAGCAAGAATATGATTATCTCGCAGACGGACTCAAAGAAGCCGAGAAAATGATGAGCTTTATGATGCTCAAAATGGGCGACTCCATTTATTATGCAGGCGTGGTGGGTAATCGAATTTTGACCAGCATCGCGGAGCTCATTATTGCTGGATTGCTTGTCAAACACGCTGAAATCGCAGTCCTCAAGCTTGAGAAGGCTGCCCCGAGCGATAGAGACTTCTACAGTGGCAAAATTGCTTCAGCTCAGTTCTATTGCCAAAATTCGCTTCCCAACCTTGCAACTACCTGCAAGATCATTGAGGGAGCAGATTTGAAGATGATGGAACTGCCTGAAGCCGCATTCTAAAAGCATCCCGTTAAGCCAGCTCCCCTTCCGCAGAAGGGGAGGCTTCTGGCAAGTCTCACTGGAACTTGAAGTCTGCAACGTGGATGACACCATCGCCGGCATTCACCTGTATTTGTCGGCAGCTTCCCGCGAAGTTCTTCGCTGTATTCCAGTTGAACTGATAGTTGCCACCACCGAGATTTTGCAAACCGCTGGCACCGGTTGCGTACGCCTCGATCGGTTGAGTTAGGAAGTTGTCAGTGTTTCCGCATTGGTATTGAACCTGGTAAATTGCAAATTGCGGAAGGTTCGTGACGCCATTGCCCAAAGCATCGGTCACACTGAACACCAGCGGAATGGCTCTGCCCGCATTCGCGACGTTCACAGCAGCCATGTTGACTGGCGATCCAAACCCCGCGAACTTGTACTGCACGTTATAAGTGTACGTCTTCGTCGTGGAGTTTCCTGCCTTGTCTTTTGCTGTCACAGCATAGTTGTGACTACCAAGCGTATTTGTCGAGAGCAACGATCCGTTAGCTGGCGTTCCACCACAAGACGCGATAGCCGAGCCACCCGCCTCATCTTGACATTGATATGAAGCCGTTACGGATTGATTGAGCACGTAAACCGCATTGTTCGCGGGTGCTGAGATGGTGATGGTCGGAGCGGTAACATCGTTGATCGTCATCACTGCCGGCGTGCCAGTTGTAAACGCATAGTTCAGAGAAGACAGATTGCCGGCTGCGCATGTAATCGCGTAGGTTCCGTAGGATTCACCAGGCGCGCGCGAGCAACTCGCGTTCCCACTAATGCCTGCACTGCTCGGGGTATCGGAGTTAACAAATCCCGTATAGGACCAAGTAAAGGCTGGATCCGCGGCACCTGCATTCTTCGACGCATTTGAAGCGTTAACAGCCAAGGTTGCTTGGTTGATCTTGAGGATTCCTGTTGACCCCTTCATGAAGCTGTAATTCTTAGCTTGCAACGTTCCAAGGAGACAAGTGATGACGTAGTTGCCTACATTTTCTCCCTGTTCCCTTGAGCAGGCAGCGCTTCCTGAGATTCCAGCGCTAGCTGCGTTTTCATTGTACATGAAGCCCGCTAAATCCCACGTGAGTACTGGATCGGCACTACCGTAGGTCTTCGTCTTATCACCAAGTTCATTCACCATCAGAACCGCTTGATTGATGGTAAACGTCGCAGAGGAACCAGTCACGAACGTGTAGTTGTCTGTTGAGAGTGTTCCAGACGCGCATGTGATCTGGTAGGTGCCGACGTCATTACCCGGTGTGCGCGAGCAACTTGGATTTCCGACTGGCAAAACCATGATGTCGGATCCCACGAATCCCGAGTAGGTCCATGTGAAAGCTGGGTCCGCGCTGCCATAGGTCTTCGAAGCGGCAACAGCGTTCACCGACAAGACAGCTTGGTTGATTGTGAACGAAGATGTTGCTCCAGTCACAAAGTTGTAGTTGTCGGATGCGAGCCCGGTTGGGACACAGGTAACGGTGTAGTTACCGGCAGACTCACCAGCAGTGCGTGAGCATACGACCGAACCACCCGTTATGTTTACCGAGGTCTCAGCATTCGCAAATCCGGAGTAGGTCCAGGTAAGTGTTGGGTCTTGGTCACCGTAGGTTTTTGAGGCTGCAACTGCGTTTACAGAAAGAGTCGCCTTTTGAATCTCCAATGTGCCGGGATTAAACTTGATCGCATAGTTACTCGAGGAGAAACCCTCAACAGTTACAGGATAAGTCGCGGCTGCGCTTGTTTCGGTCGCCGACGTACTTAAAATCGGTGTTCCCGACAGAACCGACTCGTTCTCGTTGTTGACGAAACCGTCATAGCGTAGAGCGTAAGAAGTCGGATTTGGTTGACCGTATGTCTTGAAGAAGTGATCGTCAGTCGGCGTAGTTGGGATGGCATCCGGCGTGATCGTCAACGGTGCAGGCAGCACATTCAAACGACCGTCTACAAACGTGAAAGTGTAATTGTGCGATGTCAGAGATCCTATCGAGCAGTGGATCGCATAAGGACTTCCTAGTACCGTCGATGCAGCGGTTGCGGTCGTCGTGCAGGATGGGACTCCAACTACATCGGATATCAGCAAGTTCTCACCCAAGATGAACCCAGAGATGGTTTCAGTCAGTACGGGGTTTGCACTTCCGTAGAGTCTCGATTGGTCATCCGCTGTAACCGTAAGGCTCGCAGGCTTAATGGTCATTGTCGCATTACTGCCAACGGCGAAGCTGTAGTTCGTCGAGATCAGGGAGCCCGGAGCACAGGTTATCGTGTAGTCACCAACCGATTCGCCCGCAACTCTTGAACACGAAGCGGTTCCCGACACCGCTACAGATGTTTCACCGTTCGCAAACCCAGAATAAGTCCATGTGAAGGTGGGTTCAGCTTCGCCATAAATTTTGGATGCGTCCACAGCGTTGACCAAGAGTGTCGCTTTGGTGATTTCCAAAACTCCAGGGTTGAAATGAATCATGTAGTTACTTGAAGAGAGCCCTGTCACAGTGACTGGATAGAGACCGACACCGCTCGTTTGAGTCGCTGCTGTGCTGAATATGGGCGAGCCAGTGAGCACAGATGCATTATCCGTGCCAACGAAGCCATCATAGCGCAAAGTGTAGGTCGCTGGATTGGCCTGCCCGTAAACCCTGAAGAAATGATCGTCTGCCGCGGTCTCCGAAATCGCATCGGGGGTAATCGTCAGCAAGGCTGGCGTTATTGAGAGATTCCCTGGCGCGAATGTGAACGTGTAGTTTGTTGAGCTCAGGGCACCCTGCGCGCAAGAAATCGCATAGCTACCAACGGACGAGGATGCCGTTGCGGTGCTCGTGCAAGACGGCGCACCGGTAACATCTGAAGTCGCCAAGGTCTCAGAAGGCAAAAACCCAGTAATGGTTGCGCTGAAAGCCGGATTTTCACTTCCATACGCTCGAGTTTTATCGTCTGCTGTAACGGTAAGCATGAGCTTTGCGATATTAGCTGTTGTTGTTGCTGTGGTGTTGTAGGTGTAGTTACCCGCATCGCTTCCCGAAAGAGAAATCCCGTTTACCGAAACCGCTTTGTTTGTACCCGCACTTGCGGACGCGAACGACGCGGAGGCGTAGCTCGTCGTGAGACTGTCACCTGCGACTCTATCATCGCTTAGTGATACGGTCGCGGTGGTCGTAGCATCGTAACTCTTATTGTTACCAGTTGCGCTAATGGTCAAAGCGCGTTTCGCAATGCCGGCAGTCCCCTGGTTTATGAGATTGATGCTGTAGTTGCCACTGTCGCTTCCTGACAGGGTCAACCCCGTAACTGTGACGTTTTTATTTGAACTGACATTTTTATCAGCAAACGTTGCGCTAGCGCCACTAAACACACAATCAACATTGTCGCCAGGCGCTTTTTGAGGAAGTGTACAACCCGTAATAACCGCTGCCGTCGTGCCGTCATAGGTTTTATCGGCGATGGTTAACGACACCGCTAGCGCAACGCCGGTGATATTTGCTGTGGTCGTTGCATTTGCTGGCAAGCTGTAGTTCGAGGCACCTGCTCCCGAAAGCGAGAAGCCACTGCCTGTAACAGTTTTTCCGTTTTGGACGTTCTTGTCCGCGAAGGTGGCTGTGGCGCCGGTTGACACGCAGTTAACGACATCAGGACTGATGACTCCCGAGATGTTGCAGCCGCCGGTTATCGAGGCTGCGGTCGTTCCGTCATAGATCTTGTTTGCTGCACTAAAGCTCAAGCCCAATTGTTTGGCGTTAATCTTAGCCAAGGGCGAGTTAATTGTCTGGATCACATAGTTCGCAGCGTTCGAACCACCGAGAGAAAAACCTGTTCCTGTGACGGTCTTTGGAGAAATACTCGCATTCTTATCCGAGAAGTTCGCTGAAGCTCCTGTCGTTACGCAGTTGACATTGGTGTCACCGCTCAGAACACCCGTTAGTGAACATGTTCCGACGGACGCGGTGGTGGTGCCATCATAAGTCTTGTCAGATGTCGTAAAACTAACCGTCAAGGGCTTTTGGGTTATCGCGAAGGTGGTCGACCCATTGCTTGAGACATTCTGGGCGTCGCCAGCATAGCTCGCGCTTGCGGTTGCGGTACCGGCGGCAGTGTTGGACGCGTAGGTGACAGCAAGAGAGCCACTTGCAGGTTGTGTCGTCGTGTAGGTCGCTGAGCAAGGCGTCTGTGCTGAACCATTGTAAACGACAGATGACGGACTGCAGGTAACCGTCACAGAAGATGTATATTTGAAGTTAGCCGTAACTGCTTGGTCGCTTGAAGACGCTGGAAGTAAGCAGGTACTGGTGCCCGAGCATGCTCCTGACCAGCCAGTGAAGACTGAGCCTGCGTTTGGTGTGGCTGTCAGAGTCGCGCTCTGGGTCGTGTTGAAGTTAGAGAAACACTGGTTTGAAGGACAATTGATACCAGCCGGCGATGAGGTCACTGAGCCTTTTGAGTTGCCGGCGATCGTCACTGTGATCTTCCTGTTGGCCGCAATCGTGTAAGGGCCGACAAGAGGTCCTCCTCCTTGAGCCCCAACAGGTGCGATTTCTGTCGTCGATGTATCCACCAAGGCGCGTGCCAGGTTAAGGCGCCCATTAGCCATTCCAACTGGGTCAGCATTGATTGCCAGTCTATTGACAATCATCCCTGGCGTCGCGTTTGTATCATGTGCTTTAAGCAAGGCGGCGGCAGCAGCGACAATTGCCGCAGATGCGGACGTGCCTGTAATCGACACCAAAGTCCCGCCAGCGGTCTCAGCCGCAATCTCAACACCTGGAGCGGTCAAAAAGACGGACTGCGAAATGTTCGAGCCAGACCACATGGCATCATTTTGATCCGTTGCACCAACACCAACCACATTGGCATCACCTGCGGGATAAGTGGGAGATGTCGAACCATCGTTTCCTGCTGCCGCAACGACAACGACGCCATGATTCCATGCGTAGTTCACAGCATCCTGTAAAGCAGTCGAAGTTCCGGCATCCGAAAACGCCATCAAGATGACGTTCGCACCGTTATCAACCGCCCAGGTTACTCCAGAAACGATGTCTGAATCTTGCCCGGTTCCATCAGCACCGATCACCTGCACAGGCATAATCGACACACCCGAATAAGCGACGCCAGCGATGCCGATATTGTTGTTAGTTGTGGCCGCTGCGATCGATGCCAAGGATGTGCCATGCCCATTCGGATCTTGTGAGGGGTCGCTTCCGAACGCCGACCAGCCTGCCACCATCGCAACGTCAGAAGACTGAACGCCTGTGTCAAGAATCGCTAGCGTTGCAGTTCCTGGAATGCTTACCTGATTGAAGACCTGATCCCAGGCGATTTTTGGCAAAGCCCACTGTGTATTGTACGCAGGATCATCCGGTGTCGCGTTAATGTGACGCGTCTGGTCAAGTTCGACTGAGGCAATTCGCGCATCTTGTTTCAGTAAATTCAAAACCGTTGCGGCACGGTTTTGGGGCACCGTAACAACATGCATGTGAAGACGGCGTATGGCACTGTGTTTTTTGCCTCCGACTGACGCGATCGCGTTATCTGCGTCACTATCATTGGCATCATCTCGCATCTTGATGATTAAGCGCTTTTGAGGCTGCTCGGGATCTTGGGGAGCCGCGCCAGGCTGGTTTGGCGGGCTCGGGTGAGTATTTGAGTTTGGTGCTGCAATTACATTGGTTGTAATCAAGTTGGACGTAATTAAGCTAAAGGAAAGAACGTTAGATAGAACCCGCGTCAAAATTTTATTCTTATGCAATAACATGACAGCCCCTCCCAGAGTTACCTACTGATATAACGGCGGTCGGGGAAATTTCCGGCTTAAGGGTCGTAAAGGGGGCGACTTATTGAGCCATTTCACAACAGATCATAAGTAAAACGGCCTACGGTGTATTCGCCTGATCGATTTGCAAATTGAGTTGTCGATCTGCTTGGTGTGCCAAATGCCAAAATCGAAATGCGCACGTTGTTTCTAACCGCACAGGGAGCAGAACTTTTGGCATTCGAGAAGGGTTAGCACTCAGCGTTGTCGATAATATGCGCCACGAGCACATTGTCAGGGTATTCGCCCTCATTCCCACCCGCGACAAAATTGATCGTGTAGTTCGGATTGATCTCCAACACCTTTGCAATTATCTGCTCACGTGTCAGAAAATCAAAAAGCAATGTTCCGCAACAATGCAAATCATCAATCAAAATCGTGTGGGTCTTAATGGGATGTTGTTTGATTTGATCTAATTCTTCGAGCAACGGTGTATTCTTGACTCCCATTGCGTTCGGGTCGGGAAATCCGTTATGAGCGTCTAGCCAGAAGGTCACGGGTTCGTGAATCCCTGCAAGGACATCGACAAGCTCGCTGCTTGAGTCCTTCAAGTAGATGTTCACTTGCGCATTGCGAGCAAAACGATTTTTGGAGTCACGAACTGCGATAGGGTCAATGTCCATGGAATGAATCTCGTTGAATCCTGCATCGAGCGCATGCTGAATGCCATCACCGCCGAAAGTCCCAGTCTCAACAAGGACGCGCTTTTTGAACTGGCGGAATCCTTGAGGTCCAATGTTAGCCGAAAGCGAAGAACATAGTAAAAGCGAACATGCAGTCGCTGCGAATGGTTTGTAACTCATCTTTACTCCTTTGCGTCTCCATAACGAAATACCAAGCGAGGGTTAATAAACAGTTTGCCGTGTCCACGGTTCATCATGCAGGCATGGAATGGCACATGCTCGCAGGTCGATGGATATTGGTAGACAAAAGAACTCATTCGAAAGACGAGAGCGTCCTTTGTTTTATCCAAAACAACACCAATATTTGGATCCTCAACACGTGGCAACTTTGAATGAGGCAGCCCAACATGGATCTCCCTCAACAATTGTTCGCCGAGTTCTAAGTAATCCAGCACCTGCGGGTGAGCGCTCGATACGCCATCTTGAATGATTTTGCGAGCAGAGTCTTCCAGTTCCCTGTTTACGATCGCAGAGTAACGACATTCGCCAATGGAACTCTTTTTGTAGATGCCGCATCCGCCAAACGCAGAGTAAACAGGATGCCAATCATCCGAAGGCGCCAGCGAAAAATGTTTCGGCATGTACCACCATTTGTTTCCGAGCAGTTCGGAACCAATGGGAAGCGTGGCGTCTCTAAAAGCATACCAGTCCCAGTGGGTTCCTGACGGGTCTACTCCGTAGGCCAAGACGCCATCCCATTCCTTTTCTGATTCGAATGCCTCAACGATTCCATCGAAATCAGGCGGGATGGTAAAATCCATGTCCATCCAAATGATGTAGGCAAATTCCTTGAATTCGTCGGACATAGCCATGTCCATGATGATGTTTCGTGCACGTGATATCAGTTCTGGTCGAAAAAATTCTCCGTTATCGTTCTTGTTAACGATCAGAGATTCAAGCTCGGAGAGGGGAACTGTTTCCGATTTGACATGGAGCTTGTTATTGCGTTGCATCCATTCTTTTAAGACTTTGGGAGTGGCATCTTCGGAATTGTTTTCGTAAACCAGGATTCTGTAGTCTTCAAACAGCGACCCTATGCGCTCCATAATTGAAATCGTTTTTGAAATGCGCGGCTCGACATCGCGGCAAACGCCACAAATGAGCACTTTTTCGCGAATCACCGCCTGAGCAGGCAAGCAAGCAAAAAGCAAAATCGCAAGAAGGGACTTCATTCCTGTGACCCATGGGCCCTCGCCCCGCGAGCTCTCTCTTCAATTGTGCGAAGCCAGTATGCACTCGTCAATTTTTTGCGATAGGCCGGATTCTCAGAGGCATCATGGTAAAGAGTCAGCCACTTTTCGAGATTCTCCCTCGTGATTGCGGACCAGTCGTT
>Ga0068863_100002630_pt1 | contig 17779 bp, 19 predicted proteins | sample KBSSwiS62_FD_66596 | JGI IMG/M metagenome (GOLD analysis project Ga0068863, IMG submission 66596) | Switchgrass rhizosphere microbial communities from Kellogg Biological Station, Michigan, USA - KBS Switchgrass S6-2 | ecosystem: Host-associated > Plants > Roots > Rhizosphere > Soil ...
TAGAAATGGCAGCCGAAAAGTCCTGTACAGCAATGCAACTCGCATTCGTTGAGGTGCTGGCGTTCCTATGCAGCGGATACGGCCGTCTATTGAGTGGCTAGTGGGGAACAGCGGCCCACATGCGTTAGCTTCGCGCGACTTGTACACCGATGGCGCGGAAGTTCTGTGGGACTTCGCGCAACACACGGGGCCAGGCAGCCCGGACGACCGGGTCGTCAAGCATCTCATCGTGCCGCGGTCTGGGCAGTACGTTTTCAAGGACATAGTTCAGCACTACTTGCGGCAGATCAGTTTCGACGATGACAAGTTCGCGAGGACGATTCGCCTGCCGCAGTTCGGGGACGCCAACGTGGTTCTGGACCCGTATCGCGGGTACGGCCAACCTGTCTTCGATGGGAGTGGCACCCGCGTTGCGGACGCTTTGGGTCCACTTCGTGCTGGCGAAACATTCGAGGCAGTTGCGGCTGACTATGGCGTCTCCGTGAGCAACCTTCGTGCCGCACTCGACGCCATCGCGGCCTGACCCAGCCGAACTGCTGGGAGCACTGCCACACGTCTTCATCGACCGCAGTCTTGGTGCGCTGCAACTACCCGCCATGGTCCGCGAGGCCGGGTTCACTCTGACCACGATGCGCGAGCATCACGGCGAAGCCGAAGCGAAACTCGTAGCCGACGTGGATGGATAGCGTTGACGGCTGAGCGCGGATGGATTGGATTCCACAAAGACGCTGAAATCCGCCGCAATGAGGTTGAGAGACAAGCCGTCGTCGCGACCAAAGCGCGAATGTTCTGCATGCCCCGGGCGGATATCACCGCTGCCGACCTTGCGGCGCGATACATTTCGAACCTCCCAGCAATCACTGCCGCAGCACAGAGTCCCGGACCATACATTTACTCCGTTCAGCCGCACCAAGTCGTCAGATTGCCTATGTTGCCGCCGCGGTTCATTTCTCTGTCCGCAGAAACCGGTGCCGTCCTCAGTCCGGTGCTTGAACAGGCAAGTCCACGAAAAATGAGCCGGCCCGTCAGCCCCGTTCTGCGTGTCGCGGCGCCTCGGCCACTCCGCCAAGCACGAACGACCACGCAAGACTTCGCGGTGTCGTCAAACCTCGGGTGTTCGAGTGTGGCGGCGATGTTCGAAGGGCAATTGTCGTCAAAACTGTCGTCAAGCTGACGCCAAAGGAGTCCAGCCGAGCGACAAAGATAGGCAAACGCCTAGTCAAAAGGGTGGAGCTAAGGGGATTCGAACCCCTGACCCCCACACTGCCAGTGTGGTGCGCTACCAACTGCGCCATAGCCCCTCGAAGTCGTGCTGGTCGACGGTACACCACCTGCACTTCCGGTTCAAAGTCGCTGGTCACGGCCTTACATCAAGCGCAAGCTCAGGTCCCCGCTGGCGCCTGAACACCCGCAGCCTCCCGCATCTGGCCAAGCACGCGCACCACCACCTCGGCGGCGAGCCACAAAGCCACCTGATCGTCGCGAGACACCGAGGCCAGCAACTCGCCGATCCGCTGTCGGCGGACGTCGGCGCGTGAGTCCCACATCCGCCGGCCCTCTTCGCCGAGGGATACCAGCGACGCCCGCCCGTCGTCAGGGTCGGTCCATCGTTCAAGCAGCCCTTGGCGTTCCATTCGCTGAACCAACTGCGTCATCCCGGATTGGCTGGCGCCCTCGGCGGCGGCGAGCGCCGTCAGACGCATCGGGCCTTCGCGGTACACCCGGTTGAGCGTCAGCATCGCACTCGCGCTGAGCTCGTCACGGTCTGCCAGATGTCGCCAGGTCAGGTCGGTGCCGAGGTCGATCATTTCGGCGATGGCAGCGGCGCCGTCGACGGCCAGTCGTTCCATGCTGGCTTTATATCACCTACAGGATGCAAAGCACACAATGCCGACATCCGCGCTCGGCAGGCTCGGAATAATCCGCGCCCCGCGCTGTTGCAGCTCACGATGTCAGAGACTGTCCTTGGAGGCTGCTGTTGACCGGCTGATAGCTGGCTGACCCATTGAGCACTGCATCCCGTATGCGATATAAATTCGGACGACCGCACGAAGGCTGCGGGCAAACTATTCGGAGGGCGGTCGAGACGTGTGAGTACCGGCTCCGAAAGCGCGGATCCCGCCACTGACGAGATCGCGACGGTTCGAGCGCGGGAACCGCAACTCCGCGAACGCATTCCACACAGAGCGAGTCAACGTTCGCGCAGCCGCAGGCTCCTACAGACGACGTGGCTCCCCCTCGTCGCCGTCATCGCGGTCGCGGTTGGCGCCCTGTGCATGTGGAAGGTGCATCAGGCGTCCGCACCGGGTCCCGTCCTCGCCGTCAACGGACCCCAAGCACCCGAGGAATTCGTTCCCAAGAAGCTCACCTACGAGCTGGATGGCTCGCTGGGAGACGGCGGAATCCTCTCCTACATCGACCTCGACGGGCATCCGCACAGGGTCGACATCACGTCATTGCCCTGGTCACACACCGAGACGACCACACTCACCGTCGTCACCGGCAGCATCTCGGCGCAGGTGCACGGCGGTGACCTCCACTGCCGGATGCTCGTCGACGACGTCGTCCGCGACGAACAGTCGGCCACTCGACAGGACGCCGACGTCACCTGCAGGGTGAAGTCCGCGTGAGCGCACATCGCGCGAAAAGGCCGTTCTTCGCAAGGACCGCCCACCTCCTGGCGATACCGATCATCGTCTTCTGGGGCCTCGTCGCCGTCACGACCAACACCTTTATCCCCAAGGTCGAGGACGTCGCAGCAGAACTCGCAGGTCCGATGATCCCGACTTACGCGCCGTCGCAGTCAGCGATGCTGCACATCGGCGAGAAGTTCCGGGAATCGACGTCGACAAGCCTAACGATGGTCGTGCTGGAGGCCGATCACCCGCTGGACGCTCAGGACCACCACTACTACGACGACCTCATGCAACGGCTGAAACACGACACCCAGCACGTGCAGTACGTGATGGATCTCTGGGGCAAACCGTTCTCCGCTGCTGGCGCGCAAAGCAACGATGGCAAGGCCACGTTCGTGCTGCTGCGCCTCGCCGGCGACATCGGACAGATCCAGGCCAACCAGTCCGTCAACGCGGTCCGCGACATCATCGACAACGACGCGCCACCCCCGGGACTGCACGCCTACGTCAGCGGCGCGGCACCGCTTGCTTCGGACACGCTGACCATCGCGAACTCCAGCCTGAACGACATCACGATCGTGACGATCTTCCTGATCATCGCGATGCTGCTCATCGTCTACCGCTCCCCGAGCACCGTGCTCATGCCGCTGGCCACAGTGTTGTTCGAGATGCTGATCGCCAAGGGCGTCATCTCCACCCTCGGTCACTTCGGAGTCATTCCACTCTCGTCGTTCGCGGTGAACATGGTCGTCTCGTTGACCCTCGGGGCCGGCACCGACTACGGCATCTTCCTGATGGGCCGCTATCAGGAGGCACGCCAACTCGGCGAAGATCGAGAGGAGGCTTACTACACCGCCTACCGCAGCGTGTCCCCCATCATCATCGGCTCGGGATTGACCATCGCAGGGGCCGGATTCTGCTTGAGCTTCGCGCGACTCGACTACTTCCACACCATGGGACCCGCGGTCGCAATCGCCATGTTGCTGACGATCACGGCCGCGCTGACACTCGGCCCAGCCATCCTCACGGTGGGCAGTCTCTTCGGGCTGTTCGATCCGAAGCGATCCGCCAGAGGGCACTTCTACCGGCGCATTGCGGCCAGCGTCGTGCGGTGGCCGGTGCCGATCCTCGCGGCCAGTTGCGCCGTCGTACTCCTTGGGGCAATCTTCGTTCCCACCTACCGGGTGAGCTACGACGACCGGCAGTACCAACCGTCGAACGCTCTCGCCAACCAGGGTTTCGCGGCGTCGGATCGGCACTTCCCGCAGAGCAAGCTGTTCAGCGAGATGTTGATGATCGAAAGCGATCACGACATGCGCAACTCGGCCGACTTCATCTCACTGGATCGCGTGGCGGGGGCCCTGATTCGCGTTCCAGGAGTCGCCATGGTGCAGAGCATCACCAGGCCACTCGGCCGGCCACTGGATCGCGCCACGCTCCCCTACCTCTTCACCACCCAGGGCGGCGGAAGCGGTCAACAGCTTCCGTTCAACCAGCAGGCCAACGGCGATACCGACAAGCAGGCGCAGATCCAGGCGGAAACCGTTGCCACGCTTGGCAAGACGATCGACCTCACCCAGAAGCTTGCCGACGATCTGCACTCGACGGTGCTCACCCTGGAGAACCTGCAGCAGGTCACCGACGAGGTCAACGCCGACATCGCCAACCTCGACGACTTCATGCGTCCTCTCAAGAGCTACTTCTATTGGGAGCCACACTGTTTCGACATTCCCCTGTGCTACGCCTTCAAGTCACTGTTCGACGGGCTCGACGGCATCGACGCCCTCGACGAGCAGATCGCCAACGCCGTCACCGACTTCCAGGCGGTCGACGCCCTGATGCCGCAGATGATCGCCCAGTTGAAGATCCAGCGCGACGAGACGCAAGCCCTGCAGGCGATCATCGTCAACCAATACGGTCCCTCGCACCTGCAATCCACCCAGACCGACCAGACGTTCGACGATCTGATCAACGTGGGCAACGACTTCGACGCATCCCGCAGCGATTCCTACTTCTACATGCCGCGGGAAGCGTTCGACAACGAGGACGTCAAGACCGGTATGCAACTGATGATGTCACCCGACGGCAAGGCGGCTCGGTTCATCGTCACCCACGAGGGAAACGCCATGGGCCCAGAAGGCGTCGAACACGTCGAGAAGTTCCCCGAAGCCATCCAGATAGCGCTGAAGGAAACCTCGTTGGCTGGCGCCAAGATCTACATCGGTGGCGCGGGCTCGAACAACAAGGACATCAAGGCGTACTCCGCGTCCGATCTGCTCATCGTGGCGATCGCGGCCTTCATCCTGATCTTCCTGATCATGTTGATCATTACGCGAAGTCTCATGGCCGCCTTGGTGATACCTGGCACGGTGGCCTTCTCGTTCGCGGGCGCGTTCGGACTCTCGATTCTGGTGTGGCAACACTTGGTCGGCCTGCATCTTCACTGGCTCGTGCTGCCGATCACGTTCATCATCCTGGTTGCGGTCGGTTCGGACTACAACCTGCTGCTAATCGCTCGGGTGAAGGAAGAACTAGGCGCAGGCTTGCACACCGGCCTCATCCGCGCGCTGGGAAGCACCGGCGGTGTGGTGACGTCCGCAGGGCTGGTGTTCGCGTTCACGATGCTGGCGATGCTCACCAGTGATCTGCGGACCATCGGCCAGGTTGGCACGACGGTGTGCATCGGCCTGCTCCTGGACACGTTGATCGTGCGCTCGTTCATCGTGCCGTGCATCCTGCGGCTTCTCGGGCCGTGGTTCTGGTGGCCGACGCTCGTCCGTTCGCGTCCGCTGCGGCAAGCTTCCGACTTTGGAGTGAAGGCATGATCATCTGGGCAGTTCTAGCGATCGTCGCGTTCGCTTGCATCGTGGTGTTCGCCTCAATCGGTGGAGTGTTCGTGAGCCGATTGGTGCGGCGCCCCGCACTCCCGCTGAGTGACCAAATCCAAGGCGTCCCAACGGTTTTGCGCAAGCTGAAGAAGCGCGAACCGTTGACCGACGAGGAGATGGCGCTGGCGAGGCAGGCCACGTCCGACCGCGGGTCCTTGATGGCGCTCTGCATTCCGGCGACGATCTTTTCCATCGGGTGCTTCTACGTGTTCGGTAGCCTCGACTACGACCACCTCCACGGCATCACGCCGTCCGCGCGGACGTTTCTGGGCGTGATCCCGATGTTCACGTCCACCAACCTCTTCATTCGGATGGCCAGGAGCGCGAGCCTGAAGCGACGTCTACCCAAGCCGACTCCGCAGGCAAAGACCGCTACGGCTACGACACCGGCATCATCTCCGGCGCCCTCCTACAGATCACCAAGGACTTCGGGATCGCAGAGGCATGGAAGCAGGTGATTGCAGCCAGCATTCTGCTCGGCGCGGTGATCGGTGCGCTCACCTGTAGCTATCTATCGGAGAAGCGGGGACGCAAGGGCACGCTGGTGATGCTCGCCGTCGTCTTCGGGCTGGTGAAGAACGATGATCGCGACGCCGGTCGCGACGTCCTCGAGCGCGTCCGGCCGTCCGGCTACGACGTCGAGGACGAGCTCGACGAGATGGCCGACCTGACCCGCAGGGAGCAGACGGCCAAGACGCGCGGCTGGCCGGGACTCCGGGCGAAGTGGGTACGCCCGGCGCTCGTACTCGGTTGCGGCATAGCGATTTCACCCAGTTGAGTGGCATCGAGATGATCATCTACTGCTCGCCGACGATCCTCACGGACTCTTCGTGCTCGGAACGCTGTTCGTCACGGGCAACAGTGGTCGCGACTCCGTGCCCTTCATCATTGCCTGCCTCGTCGTATTCATGCTCTTCAACGCGGGCGGCCTGCAACTAATGGGCTGGCTGACGGGTTCTGAGACCTACCCCCTGGCGGTGCGCCCGGCGGGCACTGCTGCTCAGTCCGCCGCACTGTGGGGAACCAACCTGCTCATCACGCTCACGCTTCTGATGCTGATCAGCGGAATCGGGGTTGGCCCGGCGATGTGGCTCTACGGGTTGTTCAACGTCGCCGCTTGGCTCTTCGTCTACTTCCGGATGCCTGATCTCACCGGCCGAAGCCTCGAGGAGATCGAGGGCAAGCTCAGCGACGGAAAGTTTCGCCCAGCCGAGTTCGCCCGCTGACCGCAGCTGCGGAACTCCACGACGGACGGTCCTCCAGCGGGACGCAACGCGCGGCGCCATCCTCGAAAGTACTTCTGGCACTGAGGCTGGTGCGGTCGAAGAAGTGCGCGACCACCTCATCCGTGCGGGGGAACTGCTCGACGTGGCGAAGCAGACCCGGGAAGACGACGTTGAGCGCCGCGGCGACCAGGTAGGGCACCGCGATCGCCGCGACTAGGACGATTCCTGCCAATAGAAGAGTCATGGCACTAATTGTTCGTTAGTCAAGATACCGCCAGAAGATGCACGACCGACCCGTATGACAAAGATGCTGCCAACTAGCACCTTGGCGTAGAACACGAGGCACCCCGCGACGTGACGTAAGACACCCCGCCACTGTCCGCGGAATCGATCAGCCCCGACATCGCTTCTACAAAGCAAGCCGCACTAAACACTCAGCGGACGTGCAGGAGAACGGGAGTCGTCATGGGCACCACCACTACTACTGGTCTGGTCGGCAGGATCCGCAGCCTGACCGGACGTGCCGTACTGACCGCGTTCGCTGCGGCCACCGTCGCTACGGGCACGCTCGGACTGGCCGCACCTGCCAGTGCCGCCGAATCGTGTTCCAACGTCGAGGTCGTCTTCGCGCGCGGAACGAACGAGGCACCGGGCGTGGGCCTCACCGGACAAGCGTTCGTCGACGCCCTCAATGCTCGCCTGCCCGGTAAGACCGTGGACGTGTACGGGGTGAATTACCCCGCCTCGTTGAACTTCGGGCAGGCAGTCGACGGAGTGGTCGACGCCAGCAGCAGGATCGAAGCGATCGCGGCGAGCTGCCCGAACACCAAGATCGTGTTGGGCGGCTACTCGCAAGGTGCCGCAGTCGCGGCCTACACCACCGCAGATTCCGTTCCTGCTGGATTCGACCTGCCCGCAGGCGTCGGGGTCATGCCTCCCTCGGTGGCCTCCAAGGTTTCGGCCGTGGTCCTCTTCGGAACCCCGGATGCCTGGTTCATGAACCTGCTCGCCCACAGTGCGCCCCCAATCACCATCGGACAGCCCTACGCGGCCAAGACCATGCAGTTCTGCGCAACCGGCGACCCGGTCTGCTTCCCCGGCGGCCTGACACGGTCGGCGCACAGCTCGTACAAGGACAACGGGATGGCCGACCAGGCAGCAGACTTCGCGGCTCGTCAGTTGTACGGCGCCACTGCGGCGACAGTGCAACAGACATCGGGCACGGTCGACGCCGCGCCCGTCGTCGACCAACCGCAAGGCTGAGTTGCAACAGTCCCAACAACAACGGCCGGAAGTGGGTCCTCGCGACCACTTCCGGCCGTCGCTTTTTGTCGCCCGTCAAGCCCCGCATGATCTGGCCAAGCGCGTCGCGGTTGCGGGCCGGCTCGCTGTCTAGTCGCGCACGGCGGCTGATTCCGCGGGGCCCACGGCCAAAGCCGTTAGAGCATTGAGGGTTTCGTGCAGGATCTCGGACAGCGGCGGCCCGCCGAGCAGAGCGGAGACGAACGCTGGAATTTGAGCGTCGTACGCGAAGAGCACCTCACGCTTGTCGGCAAAGTGACGGAAGAACGTGCGGGTCGTCAAGCCGGCACGAGCGGTGATCTGTAATCGCTGATCGGGACCGCGACAAGGCGCGGGCGGCGGGTGTCGACCTCGCTGGGCAGCCCGTCCTTCGCTGCGACGATCGCCCAGCTGGGTTACTCAGAGCAGGAGCGCACCGACGTCAGTGACCGGCTCGACGACGTCATCGGTTACGGCGACCCGGACGCGATCGCAGCCAAGGTGCGCGAGCACTTGGCCGCAGGGGCCGACCACGTGGAAGTCATGCTGCCGGGCGGCGACTTCGACCTTGGCGTCGGTCAGTTCGAAGAGCTCGGCCCGGCGTTGGCCAAGGTGTCAACCTCACCGGCTGACACTGAACTCAGCTGCGCGCCTCCACCTCCGTGAAGACCGACGGCATTCCAAGCACCTGGTCACGGCAATTCCCCGCCCGCCTCCGGCCCCAGCGATCGGGCAGGCGTCGGCTCGGAATCCCGCGGCCGCGTCTCCGGCGCCAACACCCAGAACACGGCAGCCACCAACAGGATCACTCCACTGATGGAGAACGCGGCCGCATAGGAGAAGTGCTGGGCGATCTCGCCGACGGCAAGTGACCCCACGATCGCGCCAACGTCGGCCATCATCTGATATCCCGCGACGGCAGTGCCGCCTCGCGACTTGTTGCCGACGATGTCGGCCACCGCCGCCTGCTGCGGCGAGGTGAACATGCCTGCCGCCGCACCCGCGACGACGGCGCCCGCGAGGAATAGCGTCAACGAATCCGCTAGGCCAACCACGATGGTGGCGAAGCCTGACACCGTCAAGCCGATGATCAACAGGCTGCGGCGGCCGACTCGGTCGGACAGATGGCCGCTCGGAATCGTCGCCGCCACGTTGCCGACGGCGAACGTGGCCAAGGCAAGACCCGCGACGCGCGGCCCGCGCATCAAGACCTCGGTGACGAACAGCGGCACCAGGGCGATGCGGAGACCGAAGACCGACCATCCCGTCGAGAAGTTGGAAAACAGCGCAGATCGATAGGCCTTGTTGCGCAACGCCATTCCAAATGTCACCGCGGGCTCCGACGTCTCGGCGGGCGCCGCGAGCGACGAGTGTCTGAGCCGGAAGTACACCACCGCGACTGCGACGAGCAACGCCACGCCGTAGATGGCGAACGGCGCGTGCAGACCGAAGCCCACTGTGAGACTGCCGAGTACCGGCCCGCACACCGAGCCGATCAGGAATGCACTCGCGAACAGACCCGCCACCCGGCCGCGCGCGTCCGGCGGCGAGATACGGATCATCAATCCCAGCGACGACACGGAGAACATCGCCGAGCCGAGTCCGCCCAGTGACCGAAACAGCAGAAGCTGCCAGTACGTCTGCGCGAACGCACACGCGCCCGTGGACAAGGCGACGATCAGTAGCCCAGTCAGGTAGACGCGCCGCTCCCCCAGTCTCTGGATGACGAGACCGCTTGCGGGTGCCGCGACCAATCGGAGCAGCGAAAAGGCCGTGATGACGAACGTCGCCGCGCTGATGCTCACCCCGAAGTTGCGCGCGTACTGCGGCAGCACGGGAGCCACCACGCCGTAGCCCAATGCGATCACCACGTTGGCGGTGATCAGCACCCATACTTCGCTAGGGAGCTTCTCCTTGCCGGACGACGGCCTCGAACAGTCTTTGCTTTGCTCCTCGCGTCCGCAGTCGGCTTCCGTATCGGAACTCACCCTATGACTGTATTCACCAGCTCCTTGGCCGCTTGCTGCACCTCGGCCAGATGCTCCGCGCCCTTGAACGACTCGGCGTAGATCTTGTAGACGTCCTCGGTGCCCGACGGCCGTGCCGCGAACCACGCGTTCTCGGTGGTCACCTTCAGGCCGCCGATCGGTGCACCGTTGCCCGGCGCCGTCGTCAGCTTCGCAGTGATGGGCTCGCCCGCAAGCTCCGTCGCGGTCACCTGGTCGGCAGACAGCTTGGCCAACCGCGCCTTCTGCTCCCGATCGGCAGGCGCATCGATGCGCGCATACGTTGAGGCGCCATACTTCTCGGTGATCGCATCGAAGCGCTGCGACGGCGTCGACCCCGTCTTCGCAAGGATCTCCGACGCGAGCAGCGCCAGGATGATGCCGTCCTTGTCCGTGGTCCACACCGAGCCGTCGAAGCGAAGGAACGACGCGCCCGCGCTTTCCTCGCCTCCGAAACCGATTGTCCCGCTGATCAACCCATCGACGAACCACTTGAAGCCGACGGGCACCTCCAGCAGTTTGCGACCCATCCCCGCCACCACGCGGTCGATGACCGAACTGCTCACGCACGTCTTACCCACCGCCGTCGACCCGGGCCACTGCGGCCTGTTGGCGTACAGGTAGTCGATCGCCACGGCTAGATAGTGATTCGGATTCATCAGCCCGCCATCTGGGGTGACGATGCCGTGTCGATCGGAGTCGGCGTCGTTGCCCGTCGCGATCTGGTACTCGCCGATCTTGTGAATCAACGACGCCATGGCGTTCGGCGAACTGCAGTCCATCCGGATCTTGCCGTCCGTGTCGAGCGTCATGAACCGCCACGTCGCGTCGACGAGCGGGTTGACCACAGTGAGGTTCAGGCCGTGCGTCTCAGCAATCGCGCCCCAGTAGTCCACGCTCGCGCCGCCGAGCGGGTCGGCGCCGATCCGGATGCCCTCGGCCTTGATGGCGTGAATGTCGACGACGTTCGGGAGGTCCTCGACGTAGGCGTTCATGTAATCGTGGCGCTCTGCGATCGTCAACGCCCGCGAGAGGGGCATCCGCTTCACGTCGGCTAGCCCGCCGCGCAGAATCTCGTTGGCGCGCTTGGCAATCACACCGGTGGCATCCGTGTCGGCGGGACCGCCGTTCGGCGGGTTGTACTTGAACCCACCATCACGCGGCGGGTTGTGCGACGGGGTGACGACGATGCCGTCGGCGAGATCGCTGTCGCGACCGCGGTTGAACGCGAGGATGGCATGGCTGACGGCCGGCGTCGGGGTGTAGCGGTCCGCGGCGTCGACCATCGCCACCACGTCGTTGGCTGCTAGCACCTCCAGTGCTGACGCCCACGCGGGTTCGGACAGCGCATGGGTGTCCCGGCCGATGAACAGCGGACCCGTCGTCCCCTGCGCAGCACGGTATTCGACGATCGCCTGAGTCGTCGCGAGGATGTGCGCCTCGTTGAATGCGGTGTCCAGGCTGGCGCCTCGATGCCCAGACGTGCCGAACGCGACCTGTTCATCGATGTTCTCCGGATCGGGCTGCAAGGTGTAGTAGGCGGTGACCACCTGGGCCACGTCGATGAGATCGGACGGTTCCGCCAGCTGACCGGCGCGGGGGTTGGTGGGCATTATTTGATTCTGCCCCTCTGAATCTCGCCCCGTACGCCGGTACGCAAGGTTGACGGCCATACTTTCACCCATGTTTGGTTTCGACGGACGAGAACTGGGCGCAGTCTTCGTCGGCGGCGCCGTCGGCACACTGGCGCGCGCTGGTTTGGCGGAACTCGCGGGGGGCGATCCAGCCCGTTGGCCGTGGCCGACGTTCATCGTCAACATCGTCGGCGCATTCCTGCTCGGCTACTTCGTCACCCGTCTGCTAGAGCGCCTGCCGGTGTCGAGCTATCGACGCCCGCTGCTCGGCACGGGCGTGTGCGGGGGTCTGACCACGTTTTCCACCATGCAGGTCGAGACGATCAAGATGCTCGAGCACGGGCGCTTCGGTCTTGCCGTCGGCTACACGGCGGCAAGCATCGCCGCGGGACTGCTCGCGGTTTACGTAGCGACCGCCTTGACGCGGCGAGTGAGGGTGCGCCGGTGACTGTCGTCGTCTGGCTCGGCGTCGTCGTGCTCGGCGGGGCCGGAGCGGTATCGCGCTTCCTGCTCGACCGCGCGGTATCCAAGCGGGTGGGCCGACCGTTTCCATTCGGCACCCTGGTCGTCAACGTCAGCGGTGCTCTGCTGCTCGGTTTCCTTGGCGGTCTCGCGCTCAGTCCGAACCTGGCACTGATGGCGGGCACCGGGTTCGTCGGGTCGTACACGACCTTCTCGACGTGGATGTTGGAAACGCAGCGACTCGCCGAAGAACGGCAGGTCGTATCGGCGTTCGCCAACATCGCCGTCAGCGTCGTGCTCGGCCTCACGGCAGCCTGGGTGGGTCTGAAGATCGGAACCGGCCTGTGACCGACTACCTGAAGATGACCACCTACTTCGCCGAGCGTCAACGGCACCGCGGCCGTTTCCTGTCGGACGAGCTCCTCGACGTCTACGCCGATAGCGCGGTGGCCACCAGCGTCGTACTGCGCGGCATCTCCAGCTTCGGGCCACACCACGAGCTACGCGGCGACGAAACCCTTAGCCTGTCGGAGGACTCGCCGATCGCCGTCATTGCCGTCGACGAGGCCGGCAAGCTCTCCGGACTGGCCGACCAAGTTTCGAACATGCTGTCGCGAGGCCTCCTCACCCTGGAGCGTGCGCGGATGGCGGGGCCTGCCGACCAGCCAGCCGACGTCGCGAAGCTCACCATCTACGTGGGTCGCCAAGACCGCGCCGACGGCAAGCCCGCGTACCGCACGGTGTGCGACGTCCTGCATCGGCACGGATTCGCCGGCGCCTCAGTGTTTCTCGGCGTCGACGGCACGGCCCACGGGCAGCGCACCCGCGCGGGCTTCTTCAGTCGCAATCTCGGTGTGCCCGTGATGATCGTCGCGATCGGCACCGGCAGGGAAATCGGGTCTGCAGTACCCGAACTCGAGGCTCTGCTGAGGGATCCAATCCTGACGATCGAACGCGTACAGCTTTGCAAACGCGAGGGCCAGATGCTCGAGCGACCGTCGTCGCTACCCGCCGTCGACGACGAGGGTCGTGCGGTGTGGCAGAAGCTGATGGTCTACACCTCCGAGGCAGCGTTGCACGACGGTGTACCGATCCACCGCGCGATCGTCCGACGACTCTTCGACAGCCGCGCGGCCAGCGGGGCGACGGTGTTGCGCGGCCTCTGGGGTTTCCACGGGGATCACGCGCCGCATGGCGACAGGTGGCTTCAATTGGCCCGACGGGTGCCAGTGACCACGATCGTCGTCGACACCCCCGAGCGGATCGCCGCGAGCTTCGACGTCATAGACGAGCTCACCAGCGAAAGCGGGCTGGTGACTAGCGAACTGGTCCCGGCGCTGGTGTCGATCGACGATGGTGTGCGCGCGGGAGGCACCACGCTCGCGCGTCACGATTACTGATCGTCAGGACCCCACTTCGCCCACAACTCCTCGACCCAGCCCGCCGCCAGTGACGCATCGTCAGGGGGGCTCTCGACGAGGACCAGTTCGTCTATGCCGAGCTCCCCTAACGCCGCAACGTCTGCTGGGTGGGGTTCGCGCAGTGCGACGGCCACCCTTATGTCGCGCATGTCGCGACCGCTTTCCTTGCACAGCGAGGTCAGCGTCGCCACGCGTTCGGCCGCTGCGGACACACCGTCGACGTTGAACCCGTACCATCCGTCACCCCAGGCCGCGACCCTGCGCAACGCCGCATCGCTGTTGCCGCCCAGCATGATTGGAACGCTTCGCTCGCGCACCGGTTTCGGATTGACCCGCACCGACTCGAAGTGGACGAACTCGCCGTCGAAGGTAGCGACGTCGTTTCGCCAGAGGGTCCTCATCGCCCTGACGTACTCAGCGGTGCGAGCTCCGCGTCGCTCGAACGGAACCCCGAGGGCATCGAATTCCTCACGGGACCAACCGATGCCGATTCCCAATGTGAACCGACCACCCGACAACGCGTCCAAGGTCGCGGCCTGTTTGGCCATCAGCACGGGGTTGTGCTCGGGCAACAGGAGCACGCCCGTCGCAAGGGTGATCGTCGACGTCGCTGCCGCAGCGAAGCTCAGCCCGATCATCGGATCGATCCAATCCGCTTGTGCGGGAACGGCGATTTGACCATCATCGCTGTAGGGATATCGCGAGGACGACAGGTCCACCATGACGACGTGCTCGCCCGACCAGAGCGTGGCGAACCCCGACCGTTCGGCAGCGGCGGCAACCCCGTCGATGACCGCGCGCGAGGCTCCGGCTCCAATTCCCAGGGCGTGCAGTCCCAGACGCATGGGCGTCATCGTCTCACCCGCGAATGAGGAGTACCCCCGCAATGATCAACGCGATCACCTTGACGACTTCGATGGCGACGTAGGCGTAGTGGGCGCCGGACCGCTCGCCATCTTGGCCGGCCAGAACGGCTGCCGTGCGTCGACTCAGCATCGGACGCAACAACACGGTCTGAAAGAACAGCCCGCCGATCGCCACGGTCAAGACGACGTCGAGCGCCAGCGTCGTGCTGTGGGTGAACAACGCCAACGCGATGATCACCGCGAACACCAGCTCGCAACCATTGAGGGCTCGGAACACGATACGGCCGATGCCCAGTCCGATCGGCAGGGTGACCCCCGGTGCCCGGAACTTGAGAGGCGCCTCGATGAATGAGATCGCCACCACCATGCCGAGCCATACGAACACCAGCGCGGTGGCCAGACGCAAACCCGCTTCCACCGGCAGCAGCCTATGACATGCGATCGTGGAACCATGCCCGCAGATCGCGACTTCACCGCAGAGCTTCGGCGATGGGTAGACAGCGGAGCGACCTGGCAGCTGGTCGCGCGAAACAGCCGCGGCATCACGATCGCATTGTTGCGCTGCGACGGTGGAGAAGAGGTTGACCGGTTCACCTCGGACGATCCAGCTTTGCTGGATTTCGTCGAGCACGAGCATGGTTGACCTCGACAAGGCCACTGCCTGACCCATCCTCCACCGAGCGATCATGGAACCGCATGCGGCAGAGGTCTTTTCGCGCGCACCCCTGGCCCTCGACACCGCGCCGGCCGACGTCGCCGACCGCGAATGTGCCGCAGGATTCCTGCAATACACCGGACGGTCTGTCGATGGCAGCCCGCAGCCGTTGACGGGATCGGCACACCCCAGGTTTGCTCTTCGCCTGAGCGGGTATCAGTCGCAGACAGCGACTGAGAGAGGTTCACCGATGAACTCGACACCCCGTACTGCCTTCGTACTGTTCGGCGGCGCCCTGTTGACGGTGTTGGCCGTCGGCTGTGGCGGCGGCGACAAGGGCGACTCCACCAGCACCAGCACCACCCCAACGACCAGCACGTCAACGGTCACCTCGACGGACACGCCCACGACGACTGCTCCAAGCGCCACGGCGACGGTGCCCGGCGAAGGTCCAGGCGCGGGCGCAGGCCCCGGCGGAGCGAGCGCGAGCGTGCCCGGCGGTGGCGGCGCAGGTGCAGGGCCCGGCGGAGCAAGCGCCGAGGTTCCCGGCGGAACCGGCGCGGGCGCAGGCCCCGGCGGCGCCAGCGCCTCCGTCCCCGGCCTCCCGCCGGTTCACGTCCCGTAGCCACTAACACCGGCACAGCCGCCACGACCAGCAGCCTGCCCGCGGACCCCCGACCCGCAGGCAGGCTGCTCTCGTAGGCAACTCAGTATCGGACGTCGCTCTGCTCGAGCGGCGGGTAGACGGTGGACGACTCACCGTCCACAGTGGTTCCCGCGAACTGCAGCATCGCCCGCATCTCCCCGTGCATCGGAGCCGGGTAGTTCAGCGTCGGCTGGGAGACCTCGGCCAACGCGTCGAGGTGCTCACGGTCGAGTCGCACCCCCAGTGCTGCCAAGTTGTCACGTAGATGTTCGACCCGCCTCGCGCCGAGGATCGGTACCACCGTGCCGGGTCGGGCGAGCAGCCACGCCAATGACACCGCCGCCGAACTCGTTTCGAGCGCAGCCGCGACTCCTGCCACCGCGTCGATCACCGTGAACTCGGCATCGGTCGGACCACCGACGAACGCGACCCGCGCCGAATCGGTGACTTCGGCATCGCGCCGGTACTTTCCGGAGAGGAAGCCGTTCTTCAACGGGCTCCACGGAACCAGGGCCATGCCCTGATCGAGCGCCAACGGTCCCAGTTCCCCTTCGACGGTGCGAGCCAGCAGTGAGTACTCGACCTGTAGCGCGATCAGTGGTGTCCACCCTCGCAGCGTCGCCATGGTCTGCGCCTGTGCGGTCACCCAGGCCGGCGTATTGGAGAACCCGACGTAACGCACCTTGCCCGATCGAACCAAGTCGTCGAGCGTTCGCATGGTCTCCTCGATGGGAGTGTTGCGGTCCCAATTGTGCATCCAGTACACGTCCAGATAGTCGGTCTGCATTCTGCGCAGGGTCTGCTCGAGTTGAGCCACGATCGAGCGGCGACCGGCCCCGCCGCCATTGGGGTCGCCGGGGAACATGTTGGTGAAGAACTTCGAGGCGAGAACGACGCGATCCCGTCGTCCCGGGCGAGCGGCGAAGAAGTCGCCGAGGATCTTCTCTGAGTGTCCGTTGGCATAGAAGTTGGCGGTGTCGACGAAGTTGCCGCCCAGTTCGAGGTAGGTTTCGAGGATCTTTTCGGACTCCTCGACGCCGGTCCCCGCGCTGCCAGCATCCTCTCCGAAGGTCATCGCGCCAAGGGCAAGGGGGCTTACGCGCAGCCCGGATCGGCCGAGGGTGACGTAGTGGTCGAGAGACATGATTCTGGCTCCAATTCTGGTCGAAAGGTGGTCGGATTCATGGAAGCTCGGCGAGGGCGTGCAACGGTAGACCAAACCAAGCCCGTCCTTGCACGATCCTGCTCGCTTGTATATGAATGGGCACATGGACGCACTCGGTCTCCTCGGCGAGATCCGCGGTCTAATCGCGACGCACGCTCGGCCAGACATGCAGACTCCCATCGCAGGTTTGCTTCTTTCCAAGGTCACCGACGAGACACCGGACTACTCGCTGACCGAGCCGCTGTTCGTGGTCCTCGCGCAAGGCGGCAAGAGGCTATTGCTCGGCGACCGTGTGTTCGAGTACCGCGCGGGTGAGTGCCTCGTCGTCACAGCCGACCTACCCGTAAGCGGCCACTTTCTTGGCGCGAGCCGCAACACCCCGGCGCTTGGTGTGGCGCTGACGCTGCGCCCGAGCGTGATCGCGCCGCTACTGCTGGAAGCCCCCGTCGACTCCGCGCCTCGAACCCGCGCCAACTCCGCGATGGACACCGGCACCCTCGACGGCCCCCTGCTCGACGCGGTCGCCCGCATGTTGCGACTGCTCGACCAACCGGACGACGCGCCCGTGCTGGCACCGTTGGTGGAACGCGAGATCCTGTGGCGGCTCATCACGGGACCGCACGGCGCCATGGTCCGCCAGATCGGCCTCGCCGACAGCGGCCTGTCCTACGTCAGCAGGGCGATCAAGTGGATCCGGGACAACTACGCCGAGCCGATGCGAGTCGACGACCTTGCGGGGCTGGCGGGTATGAGCACCTCGGCGTTCCACCGACACTTCCGCGGTGTGACGAACATGAGCCCGCTCCAGTTCCAGAAGTGCATCCGGCTTCAGGAAGCACGCTCGCTCTTGGCATCTGGTGCTGGCGACGTCGCAGGCGTCGGGCACCTCGTCG
>Ga0068863_100002633_pt1 | contig 17773 bp, 7 predicted proteins | sample KBSSwiS62_FD_66596 | JGI IMG/M metagenome (GOLD analysis project Ga0068863, IMG submission 66596) | Switchgrass rhizosphere microbial communities from Kellogg Biological Station, Michigan, USA - KBS Switchgrass S6-2 | ecosystem: Host-associated > Plants > Roots > Rhizosphere > Soil ...
TTCAAAGGTGCTCAGTTAAAAGTTGGGATTATCGGGTGTGGTTATGTAGGTCTTCCCCTCGCTCTGCGCTTCGCCGAAGCTGGCCACAAAGTCACGGGATTTGACACCGATCCGTCCAAAGTTTCCCTGCTAAACGCCGGCAAGTCGTATATCGAGCACATCCGCCAGGACAAAATTCAGCAATTCGTGAACAGCCGCCATTTCAGCGCCACCACGGATTTCGAGCGCCTCAAGGATGTCGATGCCATCATCATCTGCGTTCCCACTCCTCTTGACGAACGCCGCGAGCCAGACCTCAGCTATGTTGAACAAACCGCCATCTCCATCCAACCCAATCTGCAAAAGGGCCAGCTCGTGGTCCTCGAATCCACCACCTATCCCGGTACCACCGAAGAACTCGTTCTCCCCGTCCTCGAGAAATCCGGCCTCCGCTGCCCCATCGCCGCGGGCATCGAGAGCGAAAACATCCCCACTGACTTTTTCCTGGCCTTCTCTCCCGAACGCGAAGATCCCGGTAACAAACAGTACGGCCTCGCGCAAATTCCCAAGGTTGTTGGCGGCACCAATCCGCCCAGCGCCCGCGCCGCGCAGGCCCTTTATGCGCAAGTCGTCGCCAAAGTTGTCCCCGTCAGTTCCACCCGCGCCGCTGAAATGGCCAAGCTCCTCGAAAACATCTTTCGCTGCGTCAACATCGCCCTCGTCAACGAACTCAAACTTCTCGCTTCCCGCATGAACATCGACATCTGGGAAGTCATCGACGCTGCCGCCACCAAACCCTTCGGTTTTATGCCTTTTTATCCCGGCCCCGGTCTTGGCGGACATTGCATTCCGGTCGATCCGTTCTATCTTTCGTGGAAAGCCCGCGAATATGACTTCGCCGCGCGCTTCATTGAGCTCGCCGGCGAAATCAACACCTCCATGCCCTATCACGTGGTCGAAGCCATATCCGATTCACTTAACAAACACAAGAAAAGCCTCAACGGCTCCAAGCTCCTGATCCTCGGTGTAGCCTACAAGAAAGACGTTGACGACCTCCGCGAATCTCCATCGCTTAAAATCATGCAACTGCTCCAGCAGCGCGGCGCTCAGCTCGATTACAACGACCCTTACTTCCCCCAGCTCCACAAAATGCGCCACTACAATTTCGAGCACATGAAGTCCGTGCCGCTTTCCCCGCAGACTCTCGGGCAATACGACGCTGCCATCATAGCTACCGATCACTCCAGCTACGATTACAACGCCATTGTCGACGGTTCCAAGGTCGTGGTGGACACGCGCAACGCCACACGCCGGGTCACTCGCAATCGCACTCGTATCGTCGCCTGTTAGCCATCATCGTGTTTCGTTTGCAGCGGCCACCTTTAGGTGGCCTTCTTGGCGTGCTGCACCCTTCGCTTTTTCCAAAGTGCGGTTTTTCCTTAGCGCCTTTTCGTCTATTCCGGTAGTGCCGGCTTCAGCCGGGCCGTAGGCGGCATCGCGCGGGAAACGTCCCTCTTTGGCCTTCTTCCCGCCCCTGCTAAGATAACGCCACAATGCCCGACGCCCCCTCGCTCATCGGACAATCCATTTCCCACTACCGCATCGCCGAAAAGCTCGGCGGCGGAGGCATGGGCGTCGTTTATAAGGCCGAAGACACTCGGCTCCATCGTTTCGTCGCGCTTAAATTCCTTCCCGACGAGGTCGCCAGTGACACCCAAGTCCTCGCTCGCTTCCAGCGCGAAGCGCAAGCCGCTTCCGCTCTCAACCATGCCAACATTTGCACCATCTACGACATTGGCGACGAAGCCGGCAAAGTCTTCATCGCCATGGAATTCCTCGACGGCCAAACTCTCAAACATCTCATCATGGGCCGCCCGCTCGACATGGAAGTTTTTCTCGACATCGGCATTGAAGTCGCCGACGCCCTCGACGCCGCCCACTCCCAGGGCATCGTTCATCGCGACATCAAACCCGCCAATATTTTTGTTACCAAACGCGCCCACGCCAAAATTCTCGATTTCGGTCTGGCCAAATTGCGCGCCGTCCCCGCCTCCGATTCGGCTTCCGCCATCGAAACCATGGCCACGCAAGGCATCGATCCTGAACACCTCACCAGCCCCGGCAGCACCATCGGCACCGTCGCATACATGTCGCCCGAACAGGTCCGCGCCAAACAACTCGACGCGCGCAGTGATCTTTTCTCTTTCGGCGTAGTCCTTTACGAAATGGCCACCGGCCAGCTTCCCTTCCGCGGCGAAAGCTCCGCCATCATTTTCGAATCCATCATGAACCGCCCGCCCGTCTCGCCGGTTCGCCTCAATCCCGATCTCCCCGCTGAACTCGAGCGCATCATCCGCAAGGCTCTCGAAAAAGATCGCGAGCTCCGTTACCAGTCCGCCGCCGACCTTCGCAGCGATTTGAAGCGCCTCAAGCGCGAACTCGATTCCTCCCGCAGCTCCGGCTCGATCGCCGTCGAATTTGATTCCAGCTCCGCGCCTGCCTCCGGTTCCGTCTCCGCCGTGGGGGCGCAGCATGCTGCGCCCCAGCTCGGTAAGATCGCTCCGGATCGGCTATCCAATCCCGCTATCGCCGCAACCGGTTCGAGTTCTCAAATCTCGTCAGCGTCCGCTCCTTCCGCCTCTGTAACTAGCTCGGCTTCGTCGCCTTCCGCCGCCACCGCCCCTCGCTCCAAAACCTGGCTCGTGGCCGGCCTCGCCGCCGCCGCGCTCCTCGCCGCCGTCGCCAGCGGACTCATCTTCACCCGCCGCACCAGCGCTCTCACCGAAAAAGATTCCATCCTTCTCACCGAGTTTGTTAACACTACCGGCGACCCCGTCTTCGACGGCACGCTCAAGCAAGCTCTCGCCACCCAGCTCGAACAATCTCCCTTCCTCAACATCGTCCCCGAATCCAAAATCCAGCAAGCTCTTCAATTCATGGGCCGCCCCGCCGGTGAACGCATCACTTCCGAAGTCGGCCGCGAAATCTGCCAGCGCGAAAACATCAAAGCCATGATGACTGGCTCTATCGCCGGCATCGGTTCTCACTATGTCGTTCAGCTGAAAGCCATCAACACCCAGTCCGGCGACGCCATCGCCAACGAACAGGTCGAAGTCGACAGCAAGGAACAAGTCCTGAAGGGCATGGATCGCGCCGCCACGCAAATCCGCCAAAAACTCGGCGAATCCCTGACCACGGTTCAGCAGTTCGCCACCCCGCTCGAACAGGCCAGCACTTCTTCGCTCGAAGCCCTTAAAGCTTATAGTGCCGGCCACGCCAATCACGCCAAGCTCGACGACCACGCCGCCATTCCCTTTTTCCAAAAAGCCGTCGAGATCGATCCCAACTTCGCTCAGGCCTGGGCCGAATTGGGCGTTTCGCAGGGCAATGAGGGCATGCCCAAAGCGTCGGAGCTCGCCCTCAAAAGAGCCTTCGATCTGCAGTCGCGCGCCAGTGACGTCGAACGTTTCTACATCAATGGCCACTACTTCAACACCATCGGCGACCTCGACAAATCCGTCGACACCTATGAGCAGTGGCATAAAACCTACCCCCGCGATTCCATCCCCATGAATAACCTCGCCCTCATCTACGGATCGTTGGGCCAATTCGATAAGGCGCTCGCCTCCTCTCTCGATGAAATGCGCGTCGATTCCAACAGTATTTATTCCTACCAGGATCTCGCCGATGCCTATTTCAACCTCAACCGCCTCGACGAAGCGAAAACCGTCGCCGAGCAGGGCCTCGCCAAGGTTCCCGATGCCATTGGCTCACACCGCCAGCTGATGGACATGGCCTATATGCGCGGCGACCGGGCCGAAGTCGATCGCCACTTGGCCTGGGCCAAGGGACGGCCCGACGAGATGTTTGTACTCCTGGGGAAAGCTTTCTACGAATTCAATGCCGGCAAGCGCAAAGTTTCTGCGCAAACGTTGCAGGAGGCGCAATCTGTCGCGCAGAAATTCAACAATGCCGAATTCTCGGCTTTCGTAGGCGGCCTTTCCGCCTATTCAGCAAGTCTGGTTTCCGATTGTTCTTCCGCCAAGTCTCTGGCGGCTGCTTCTATGCAACAGTTCCCCGGCGGTGTAAACCTTGAGCCCGCTTCCAACGCGCTGGCGATCTGCGGCGAGTCATCCAAGGCGACACAGGCCATCGACGCCCTGGTCAAGCAGTATCCTAACGACACGTTGTTGAATGTCATCCGCAAGCCCGCCGTACTCGCGGCTATCGCTATGCGTGAAGGCAAACCAGATGAGGGCATTCGCCTCCTGGAACCAGCTCGCCGCGTGGAACTTGGCGTCGGGCCGGGTGCTGCTCCGGCCCTGGCTCCCTACACCCGCGGCCTCATCTACCTCAGTAAGAAAGATGGAGCGAACGCCGCCGTCGAATTCCGCAAAATTACCGAGCGTCGCTACTTGTACATCAGCAGTCCCGCGTTCTCCCTGTCCCAACTCGGCCTCGCTCGCGCCTACGCCCTGCAAGGAGACACTGCGAAAGCCCGCACCGCCTATCAGGACTTCCTCGCCGCCTGGAAAGACGCCGATACCGAGCTCCTCCCCCTCAAAGAAGCCAAGTCCGAATACGCCAAACTCCAGTAACCTCGCTTTTTCCCAGTTCCTCGCTTTCTTCGGCTTTCTTTCGCACTTCCGCTACAATTCATGCAAGTCTGTTGGCCTATCTATGAACCCCTTCGACGGCACTCCGCGAAGAACCTGTGCATTGCTCTTCGTGTTTACGCTTTTCGCCAGCTTCTGTTCTCCGTTAGCATCGGCGCAAACTTCACCATCCAAGCCCATCCATTTCACTGACGTCACGGGAAAATCGGGCATCCGCTTCACCCATTTCAAGGGCAGCAATGGCATCTCCATCAATCTCGAAGAGTTCGGTCCCGGCGTTTGCGTTTCGGATTTTGACGGCGACGGCTGGCAGGACATCTACTTCGTAAACGGGCGCGATCGCTACGACCGTGGCATCAGCGTCGGCAACGCGCTTTACCGCAACAACCGCGATGGCACGTTCACTGATATCACGGAAAAAGCAGGTGTCCCCGGTACCGGCTACGGCCTCGGCTGCGTCTGGGGCGACTATGATAACGACGGTTTCCCCGATCTCTTCGTCACTCAATACGGCAAGAACGTCCTTTATCACAATAACGGCGACGGCACTTTCACGGATGTCACGGACCAGGCTGGAGTCGGGGGCATGGAGTTCGGTACCTGGTTTCATTCCGGCGCCACGTTTTTCGATTACGATCGTGACGGCAAGCTCGATCTCTACGTGGGTGGCTACGTCGCTTTCGGTCCCGGCGCACGCCGTTATTGCGACCTCGCCGGCATTCAATCCAGTTGCGCGCCTAGCGCCTATGCTGGCAGCGCCGCCATGCTCTATCACAACAATGGCGACGGAACGTTCACCAACGTCACCAAAGCCTCGGGTATCTTCCAGCCGAACGGCAAAAACCTCTCCGTCGGCGCCGCGGACTACGACAATGATGGCTGGCCCGATCTCTTCGTAGCCAATGACGGCGTCGCTGCCTACCTCTACCACAATGAAGGAAAGGGGAAATTCCAGGAGAGCGGTTCGATGGCCGGCATGGCCTACACGCTCGCCGGCAAAGTCATGGCCGCCATGTGTATCTCACTCGGCGATTACGACAACGACGGCCTGCTCGACCTCTACATCTCCGACTTTCAGAAAAGTTCCGATCACCTGTGGCACAACGCCGGCCGCGGTTTTTTCGACGAAGTCAGCTCCGAAGCCGGCATCACTCTTCCCACTCGCGATGTCCTGAGTTTTGGCGGTGGCTTCATCGATTACGACAATGACGGCTGGCTCGACCTCTTCATCGCCAACGGCCACGTATATCCCGAAGTCGAGCAGGCCATGCCCGGCACCCGCTACAAGCAACTGAACACGTTATTCCACAACGAAAACGGGAAGCGCTTCAGCGTGGCCACCGAATTATCGGGAATATCGGATCTTGCGCCCCGAGCCGCTCGGGGCGCCGCCTTTGCCGATCTCGACAACGACGGTTTCGTGGACATCATCGTCGCCAATAACGGCGACCCGCCCGCCATCCTTCACAATGACGGCGGCAGTGAAAACCACTTCGTGAACTTCCGCCTGGTGGGGTCCGGGGGTTCAGCGTTTGTATCTACAAACCCTGACGCAAAGAAGTCCAATCGCGACGCCATGGGGGCCCGCATTCGAATTACCGCTGGCGGCGTTTCGCAAATCCGCGAAATTGCCGGCGGCGGCAGCTATCTTTCCCAAAGCGATCTCCGCGCCAACTTCGGTTTGGGAAAATCCACTGTCGTGGAGCTGGTCGAAATCCAGTGGCCCAGCGGCACGAAACAATCTTTTCGCAACGTCCCCGCAGGCAAGTTCTACCTCGTCACCGAAGGCTCCGACTCGCTGCCCCTGCAAAAAATCGACGGCAGATAACAAACGCTTCAATCTCCCTGCACCGCGCTCGGTTGCGCCGTCACCGGAGCCCACTTCTTCCACACAAATCGCGCCGGCACATACAAAATCGCGCACCACAGCACCACCACGGGCCCGCGCCCGATCAGGAACGCCAACAATCCGGCTAAGCTAGCCATCGCATCTCCGAATCCCGCGGTTGCTGCGCTGCGCAACTGCGCTCCCAGCGATTCCGCCACCTCTTCTCGCAGCGTGAAAAAAACGTTCGCAAAAATCACGCGATGCTCCGAAGCTTGCCGCTCGCCTTCCAGCCGCGCCACTTCCGCGCTCGCATTGCCGATCTGCCGCTGTAGCTCCCGCACATTTCCGTCGGGATAGCTCTGCTTCTTTAGCAATTCCTGCAAGCGCCGCAGCGTGTTCTGCGCGTTGGTCATGCGTGCTTCCAGGTCCGCTCGCTGTTGGGTAATCTCGTCCGCCGCTTGCTCCTCTCGCTCTACGTCGCCCAGCGACTTCAGCTCGCTTACCGTTCCCGTCAGTTCCGTCGAAGGCACCCGCAGTGTCGCGCTGAGTACGCTTCCGCTCTTTTGCCCGACCATTCGCAACTTCGCCGCGTACCCGCGATGCCGTTCCAGTATTTCTTCCAACGAAATCCGCGAACGCCCAAATTCCTTCGTCGTCACCGCCAGCTCCGCCGTGTGGGCAATCAGCGGACTACCCGGACCGATGCGCAAGTCATCATTCCTGGCCAACTCCTTCCGGGCAGCATCCCGCGTCATTGCCGCTTCGGCTTGCAGCTGTTTCAACCCGTTTTCATCGATCGCCGACATTGGCTCGGCGCCAGGCGCTAGTGCATATTGCGTCTGGTATTCCATCGGCGGAAACGTCGCTGCAGCCTTCATCGGCACTTTGGGGGCATGAGTCGCGGTTGCCACCAACATCAGGCACAATCCCGCCGTTCCAACAACCACCAGGGTGCGCTGCACCCTGTTCCACCCGCGCCACTTCTCCGCCACCAGCAAAATAGGATTCCTCATGGGATACCTCCTCGGCATCCCCCTTAGAACGTCTCTCCTGCCCTTTCTTGCAAACCTCCAGTGCTTGTCCCACGAGCCACTGGTATTTCTGCACAGCCAAAGCTTGGTTCCCGTTCGTAGGGCGCCCGTTCGCAACGAACTAATCCTCCGACCAGTCGTACTTCGACACGGCGACTGAGAGTCATAAATAGTTATGAACTTTATATTTTGAAATATATTTAAAAGACTGCTACGCTGGCGAGATTAATATATAAAAATGCTACTAATTTTTAGTCGGCGCCGTCATGCGGCGGCGGAGGGTCCCTGTATCTTCGCTGGCAAACAGCGCACGGCCGGTCAGAGGCTCGACCGCCACTTGCGGCAGCGGATGAGATGTTGACCGCATAATGGCGCGACTGGAAGAAGACCTCGATCGGCAATACACTCAGCCTATGTTGGTAAGGTAGCGCACGGACTTGATCGACAAAGGTCCCCCAGCGGGAGTAATCCAGGGGATTTCTGTGCTGGCGACGAACCGGCCGAAAGCGCGTGTAGATGCGAAGGAAATGTACGACTTAAGTGTGGGAGAGCGCAGCAGGACCTGCTGGCGAGCACGGGCAACTCGCTTCAATTTATCTGACCGCGCAGACGGGAGGAGCCCTGGCTGCCTTCGGATCGCTGAACTCCCTCGGGTTATAGTCACTTAGTTCGGTCGCTAATCACGAGTTATTGCTTCTTGGTTAGTTCCACTCGCGCCGCCGCGAAAGGCAGCACCGCCTCCAGCAGAACCGGAGTCCTCGCCGCATCCTTCGCCAGATAGAGCGTAAAATGCGCATCCTTCATCTCTTCGCCGTTGTCGAATACTTTGATTTCAACCGTCGTGGTCGAAAATTTTCCCGCAGGCACTTGCACTTCCGCCGACCCGATCTTCTCCGCCTTCACCTCGTAGAGCTTCCGCCCGTCATACACCGGCCCGTGCACTTCCGGCGTCTTCGCCCAATCCACTCCACGCAGATACTGCATCATGCCCAGCGGATCGCGCGTCCCCGGTAGCACGCGCGCTTGAGTAGCATCCGGCGAAGCCGGCTCACGCCCCGTGGCGGTCATTCTCTGAATGGAATTCACTTTCGTGCCGCGCTCGCTAAGCCGCATTTCGTATTGCACGCTCGCGAAATCGCCCGGCGCGCTGTACGAATCAAATCGATCGTCCAGCTCAAACATCAGTCGCAGTGGATTCTGCGTGTGCGCGAATGCCTGCAGATGCCAAGCATCTTTTCCGGCAATTTCTTTGCGGCCGTTCACCGACAAGCGCAGGGTGGCCACATTATTGACTTTGGCCACGCTGCCGGAAAATTCCAGCACTTCGCCGATCGGGGGAGCAAACCCTGCTGGTCCAGCGGGCACTGCGACAGGCTGCTTTGTCGCGGGCGGCGCCGTCGAATCGCTAGGTAGCGGCGCTGCTGCTGGTGCGGTGGGAATTGCGGCCGCCGGTGGCTCCGGCGTAAAGTTCACCGTCGTCTTGTTCTGCCCCCCGGCGTGCAGCCACACGAACGCCACAGCACCACAGGCTACAGCCAGAAAAATTGCCAGAAATCCCACCATCCTGCGGCTCATGTCTCTCTTGTACCCTCGAACTTCCGTGAAATCTTGTCTGCGGGCCTTTCGGCGTACAATAAACCGTCGCGCGCACCGCGTCCGGGAACGCGCGGGCTGTCGCGCCGCAAGGCGCGAGAAATTTAGGTTACCAGAAGCAATTTCGCGCGTCTCCCGAAAGCTCTCTGGCCCATGCTTGGCCCGTGAAAATTGCGCCCTGGCACGGCGCAAATCGGTTGGGAGGATGCCTGGAAAATGCGATACGTGGTCACCGGTGGCGCGGGCTTCATCGGATCCAACATTGTGGATGAACTGGTCCGCCGCGGCGAAAGCGTGGTGGTCCTCGATGATCTTTCCGCCGGCAAGGAAGACAATCTCGCGGACATTCGCAACAAAATATCCTTCATCAAGGGCTCCATCAACGACATTGAAGCGATCCGCCGCTCGATGCAAGAAGCCGATTATGTGATTCATCTTGCTGCGCGCACTTCTGTTCCCCGCTCGGTGAAGGATCCGGTGGAAACCAATAGAGTGAATATTGACGGCACGCTGAATGTGCTGATGGCGGCGCGCGACGCCAAGGTCAAACGCGTGGTGCTTGCCGCATCTTCGTCGGCTTACGGCGAAACGCCAACCCTTCCCAAAATCGAAACCATGCAGCCGGAGCCGATCTCTCCCTACGGTGTCACGAAATACGCTTGCGAACTCTACGCGCAGGCGTTTGGCCGCGTTTACGGCTTGCAAAGCGTCAGCTTGCGCTACTTCAACGTGTTCGGCCCGCGGCAGGACCCAGGTTCACCGTACTCCGGCGTGCTCTCCAAATTTTGCTCCGCTTTTCTGGAAGGCACCGACCCGGTGGTGTTCGGCGACGGCGAACAGACTCGCGATTTCACTTACATTGAAAATGTAGTGCAGGCCACGCTACTCGCGTGCGATGCTCCGGCCGCCAGCGGAAAAGTCGTCAATGTAGGCACCGGCGAACGCATTTCGCTGAATCGAACGCTGGAATTGCTGCGCGAAATCAGCGGCAATGTGCTCGAAGCGAAATACGAACCCGCGCGTGAAGGCGACATCCGCGATTCGCAAGCCGACATCACTCTGAGCCGAGAACTACTCGGCTACGATCCCACCGTGAATTTTGCCGAAGGTCTCCGGCGCACCTTCACCTGGTATCAGGAATCCCAAGCCAAGGCGCTAGCCAAAGCGAAAACCGAAAACTGAAATTGGAAAATGCGCGGCTCCCGCTGCGCTAAAAAGAAAACTCGGTCGAGCACCTAGGCGCTTGACCGAGTTTCGCTTTTCTATTTTCGATCTTTCGTTTTCACGGTGCTGTGGTTTTGCCGTAACTCAGTGCATCGCCCGCTTTGGGCTCATCGTATTTATTCCAGAACCACAGCGGCTCGAGTTTCTTCTGTTCCGGCCAAACCTGGTTGAGCGTATCGCCTTCAAACAGTTCGCCGTTTTTCATCACCCAGTGAATGGTGTTGGTGTTGTGAATGTCGTCGAGCGGGTTCTTGTCGAAGATCACCAGGTCGGCGAATTTACCCGGTTCGAGAGTGCCGATTTCGTCCGGCCGGCCGACAATCTTTGATCCGTTAACCGTTGCACACTTCAGCGCTTCGAGCGGAGTCATACCGCCGCTGGCGAGCATCCACACTTCCCAGTGATAGCCAATGCCCTGGATTTGACCGTGGCTGCCGACGCCGACCAATCCGCCGGCGCGTTCGAGTTTGGCGACTTGCGCAGCCAGCTTGGGAAATTCGAATTCGTCCTTGCGGAACCACGCGGGACGCCGCTTGGTCTTTTGGTCGATGATGCGATGCGGTGTGAAGTGGTTGAGTTTGGCGTTGTCGTGAACTTCGCTGAACTCATACCAATAGTCTTCGCCGAATGGTCCTCCGTAGTTCACGATGAGCGTCGGCGTTTCGGCGATTCCGGACTTCGCGAAAATCTGGATGACGTCGTTGTAGAGTGGCGTGACCGGCAGCGTGTGCTCGTTACCGTGGAAGCCGTCGATGACGTGCGTGAGATCCAGTTTCAGATCTAGCGCGCCTTCGGTGGTCGGCATCATTTCTAATTCTTTGGAGGCCTGAACTATGTATTGGCGTTGCTTGCGCGTTCCAACCAGGTAGCTCTTGATGTTGTGCGTGCCGTAATAATCGCGGTATTTGGTGAGGACGCCTTTCGCTTCTTCCATCGACTGGAAGTTGTTGTCGGAGAAAACGCCGGGACCGGTCGAGAAGGCACGCTGGCCGAGAATGTCACCGGTGTCCACCAGATCCTGATAGGCGAACATGTCGTTGGTGCCGGTCTGCACGTCGAGGCCGGCGGTAACGCCGTAAGCCAAGTTGGCGAGGAAGGCCCAGTTCTGCGTATCCAAGATGCCGCGCTTGATTTCAAACCAATGCGCGTGAGTGTCAATGAATCCGGGCGTGATGGTCTTGCCCTTGACATCGAAAACTTTCGCGCCAGAAGGAGCAGAACCGCGCGCGCCCACACTCTTGATGCGATTGTTTTCGACGACGATGTCGGCTTCTTTGAGAACTTCATCGCCTTTCATGGTGACGACAGTCGCGCCGCGAAGAACGATCGTGCCCTTGGGAGTTTTGCGCGGCATCTGGAGATCCACTTTCACTTCCTGGACGTCTTTTTCGCGTTCCTTAAATTTCTTTTCTTCCTTCTTTTCGTCTTTCTTCTCGTCCTTCTTGTCAGTTTGCTTGGCGTCCGCAGTGTCCTTTTTGTCTTTGTCCTTGTCGGCGTCCTTGGCTTCGTCTTTTTTGTCGCCGTCTTTCTTATCGCCTTCTTTCTTCTCGTCCTTGGGTGGCTCAAAGGAAATGGAGCTGAGCGGCTGCCGGAAATAGCTCGCGCCCACGGCCCAAGTGACGGTCTTGCCGTCATCGGCCCAGCCGTAGTAGTCGGCACCGATGTCGGTGAGTTTTTTCAACGGAACGGCGGGGCCACCAATGCTCACGGTGGGCGGTTCGCCACCAACCAGCGGCATAGCGATGATGTAAAGCTGGTTCATGACATGGGCAAGCACCCACTGGCCATCGGGACTGGGAACCAGATCATCGGCGGGAACCGGTTCATCGGCAAAGTAGATGCCGGAGCCTTTGACGATGAGGTGCGTGCGGCGATCGGTTCCGTCATAGCGGAGGGATACCAATCCGCCGGGCGTGTATACATACACGCGGTCTTTTTCATGAGTGAAGTGAGGGCCGCCGGCGCCGCGAGCAGGCAGAATCAGATTTGGGTCACCGCCATCGGCGGAAATCCACACGAGATCATCATTTTGTGTCTGGCCGCTATCGAAGCCGCTGTTTTCGCGGTCGTAAGCATTGCCACGTAGGAGCACGATGCGCGAGCCATCCGGAGAAAAGATGGGATTGCTGTATACAGCGAGCGATTTCGAGAGCTGCACGGGGGTGCCGCCCGACGCAGGAATCTTCCAAAGCTGTCCGCCTTCGTTGGACCAAGAGACATAGGCGATCCACTTCCCGTCGGGAGAAAAAGCCGGCTGAAACGCGGTGGATTTCCCGGTGTCGAGCTTCTGCGGTTTTCCCGAAGGGAGATCGAGGGTGTAAAGGTGCGTCATGGCGGAGAAGGCGAGTTTTTTGCTGTCGGGCGATTCAACGGGATCGTGAATGAGACGGACCTTGATAGGGCCTTGCTCCACCTTTTGCGGGAAGTCGAGTTTAGGGCCAAGATCCTGGGAGACTTCGGCGGAAAAAGGAATGACGGATTCAGCGGCGGTTTCCAGGTTTAGGCGGCGAATTTTGCCATCCTGGTTGTAGATGATTTCCTTGCCGCCAGGCAGGAAGGCGTAGCCCGGAAAAAGATCGCGCGAGAAGATGGCTTCCTGGTCGTCGCGGGTGACGGGATAGCGGACCCAGTGGTCTTCGCCGGTTTCGAGATTGCGGAGACGCAAGCCGCTCTCCGTTTCGTGACGCGTGACGTACAGGAGAGATTTGCCGTCGGGAGAAATTCCCGGACGCATGGCGCTGCGAGGTTGTTCGATGATGGTGTCTTCATCGCCGGTCTTGCGGTCCTTGCGCTTGATGGACCAGAGGGGAAACATCGAGTTGTAAGAGAAATCGCGCCTGCGCTGCGCGAAATAGAGATAGCGGCCGTCGGGCGAGGCGACGACGCCCATGTCGCTGGTGCGCTGGTCACGCGGCGTGGCTGGAGAGGGCCGGGACTTGGTGATTTGAATGCCAGTGCCGCCGTCCATGTGGTACATCCAGATTTCGCGCGGGCCGATGCCGAATTTGGTTTTGGAAACGTAGATATATTTGCCGGATGGGTCCCAAGAGGGAGAAGCGAATTCGTTGTTGGGGTCTTTCGAGACTTGCTTCGCGCCGCTGCCGTCGGTCTTCATGATCCAGATGTTTTCGCTGCCTTCGCGATCGGAGAGGAAGGCGATCCACTGACCGTCGGGAGAAAAGCGGGGCTGGCTGTCAAAAGACATGCCACCGTCGATGAGCTTGGCTTTGCCGCCTTCGATCGGGAGAGTGTAGATGTCGCCGAGAAGTTCGAAAGCGATGGTCTTTCCGTCAGGAGAGACGTCGAGCGAAAGCCAGGTGCCTTCATCGGTGGTGAAGCTAACTTTGCGTTCGGATTTGAGAGGCAGACCTTTCTTCTCGTCCTTTTTTTCGTCTTTCTTATCGTCCTTTTTGTCTTTGTCCGTTTCCTGAACGGAATCTTTGGAGAGCGACTGCGGAGGATCCTGAGGGATGTCGGGAGATTGCGCCCGCGAGATTTTGGCCGAGCCAGTGAGGTTTAAGGCCACCAGAATCGAGCAGACTAGAATTGACCGCAGAGCGAATAGCTTACCGTTCATGCTTCTCTCTCCTTCAAAGACAAGTGCGATGGCTGGAACTGGAAACTCGCTAAAACTCAGTACAAACTCAGGGCCAAACACCGGCCTCTTCGTGCCTCAGGGCAAGCTAAAGGCCGACCACTACAACCGCGTCAGAGTCGCGAACGAAAGGCGTATAAGGATGCCTTTCGCAAGCAATTGACGCAAGCGGCTAACGCCGCGCAAAAAATCTGGGACGAGATTGATGCAACCGCACCCGCATTTTTCGAGTTAGACGCGCTAAGAGCGCAATGGTTTCGCAATAGCCAAGAACCTTTTCAGGTACGAAGAGATTCGTGGGCTTGCAAGCATGTGCCTCCACCGCTAGAGGTTGTCATCGTCGTCAGGGCCACCACGGCGGCCGGAAGACGAAGGAGGCGTCGGGACGATGTGAGGAATGCCGGCGTCATTCATTTTCTTGTTTAGAGCCGGCAAATCTTCGTCTGAGATTTTCTTTACTTGAGCGGAAGCGTCGGCGACGAGCGGCGTGAGCTCGGCGAGCTTTTCTTTCTGCTGGCCACCGGGCGCTGCGGCGAATTCATCCAGGTCCTGCATGAGGTCCTGAACCTGAGAAGGCAGCGGATCGGGGCGCCATTCGAACGGAGGGCCGGCATTGCCGAGGCCCTGCTGCTCGCGCTGGTATTTGAGAGCGATGTCGTCGACTTTTTTCTGGAGATCGTCGGCGGACTTTAGGATATCGGCAGAAATTTTAAGGCCGTCTTTCTTTTCGGCTTCTTTCTTCCAGCTTTCACGAGCGGCTTTCAGGGCAGATTGGATGCCGAGGATAGTCTTCCGATCCTTGTCAGTGGATTTAGCCATGGCGTAAAGCTGATCGATCGCGGCACGACGGGCCGCGCGGTCTTCGGCGCTGAGCGGGAGCCGCGTATCGGATTCGACCGTGACTTTCTGCGTGGCTTCCTTGTCGCCTGCTTTGATTTTGATGGTGTATTCGCCAGGCTCGACGAAAGGACCGCGCGGGCCAAAGCCGTAACCGGCGGCTATGGCTTCGAGCTGTTCCGGAGATGGCTCGGCTGGCGAGTTGTAGCGGAGATCCCAACTCGCGCGATTCACCCCGGCAGCGGCGGGACCGTCGAGTTCGCGAATGACTTTGCCGTCCTTGTCGGTAACAGTGATTTTAACTTTGCCTTCTTTTTTCTCGGCTTCAGGTTTTTCTTCCTTGTCGGCGGACTGAATCGGCTGCTTTGCTTTTTCAGCGGCGCCGGTTTCTTTCTGCTGCGGCGCGGGCTCGTCTTTCTTCGGCGCGACTTGAGCAGCTTGGGTTGCAGCGACCTTCTCTGATTTCTCGGCTTCTTTCTCTTTGTCTGCTTCTTTCTTAGGCTCTTCGGGAGGAAGCGCAGTTTTCAGGTAATAGTTAAGGATGGCGCCGGGCGGAGGATTTTTGGCGGCGAACATCTTTTGACCGGCGCTCCAGCGGCGGTTGGTGATGAACCAGGCATTGGTGTTACGCGGAGGGAAGAAGGTGAAATCGCCGGACGCGACGGAGGAGTCCATTTTCTCGAGTGGAGTGAGGTCGTCGAAAATCCAAATGGAGCGGCCGTGGGTGGCGAGAACGAGATCATTGTATGCGGCTTGGAGCTCGATGTCGTCCACGGGGACTGTGGGGAAATTGTTCTTGAAGGCAGTCCAGTTGGCACCGCGATCCCAGGAAATCCAAAGACCGAATTCAGTGCCTGCAAAAAGAAGATTGGCGTTGCGTGGGTGTTCGCGAACAACGTGGACGGATCCGGCGGAATCGGGAATGCCGGTGCGGATGGGCTTCCAGGTTTCGCCGTAGTCGGACGTGGCGAAGATGTAGATGTTGTAGTCGTCGGTGCGATGTCCGTCGAAGGTGACGAATGCGGTGCCTTCGGAAGTTTTTGAGGCGACTACGCGAGAGACGTAGGTGCCTTTGGGAACTCCGGGAACTTTGCCAGCAACGTTAGTCCAGGTTTTGCCGCCATCGCGGGTGACCTGCACGTTGCCGTCGTCGGTGCCAGCCCAAAGAACATTGGGAGTGAGCGGCGACTCGCTGATGCTGGTGATGGTGGGATATTCCTCGACGCCGTCATGGCGCGAGAGCGTTTTCTTGTCGGGAGTTTTGCCGAAGATTTGCAGTTTGTTGCGGTCGACGCCGGAAGTCAGATCGTTGCCGAGGCGTGTCCAGGAGTCGCCTTGATCGGCGGATTTGAAGAAATAGTTGCCGCCATAATAGATGGTCCTGTGATCGTGAAGGGAAACGGCGACGGGCGAGTTCCACTGGAAACGGTAATGCGGTTCGCCGAATTTCGCTTCGGGCTTGACGGACCGCTCCTGGCCCGTGCTGAGGTTGCGGCGAGCGAGATAGCCATCCTGCGATTCGGTGTAGACGATATTCGGATCGACGTTGTCAATTTGCGCGTAGAAACCATCGCCGCCGTGGATGAGCTTCCAATCGTCGTTGACGATGCCGTCGCGAGAAAGAGTCGCGCTAGGGCCGCACCAACTGCCGTTGTCCTGCAAGCCGCCGCAAATGTGGTAAGGCTTCTCGTTGTCGAGGCCAATTTCGTAGAACTGGCCAATGGCGATGGTGTTCAGGAAGTCCCAAGTTTTACCGTTGTCGTAGCTCCAGTGAATGCCGCCGTCGCTGCCAGTGATGATGTGATTGGAGTCGGCGGGGTCGATCCACAGGGCGTGAAAGTCGCCGTGAATTTTCTGGACGCGGCGAGTGGAGAAAGTTTTGCCGCCGTCTTCGGAAAAATACATCGCGGCGCCGAGCACCCAAATGCGGAGATCATTGTTGGGATCGACGCGAACCTGGCTGTAGTAGGACGGGCGCGGATTGGTGTCGCTCATCTTGTGCCAGGTTTCGCCTTTGTCTTCGCTACGGTAGATTCCGCCTTTTTCGTGCTGAACCAGTGAGTAAACAATGTTGGGATCCTTGCGATAGACATCGAGGCCGATGCGGCCGGTTTCGCCGCCGTTTTCGTAGGGCAGGCCTTTGGTGAGTTTTTTCCAGGTGGCGCCGCCGTCAGTAGTTTTGTAGATGGCGGATTCGGAGCCGCCGCCGTTGTAGCCGAACGGAGTGCGGCGGCGCGTGTAGGCAGCGGCGTAGAGAGTGTCCGGGCTTTCGGGGTCCATGGCGATGTCGCTGACGCCGGTGTCTTCGGAAATTTTCAGGACTTGCGACCAGGTCTTACCGGCGTCGGTGGTTTTGTAGACGCCGCGCTCGGGATTGGGTCCCCAAAGATGGCCGAGCGCGGCGGCGTAGACGATGTCAGGATTTTTCGGGTGAATGACGACGCGGCCGATGTGGTGCGTGGCAGCGAGACCCATATTTTTCCAGGTTTTGCCGGCGTCGGTGGATTTGTAGATCCCATCACCCCAGGAGGAGCTTTGGCGATTGTTGGGTTCGCCGGAGCCGACCCAGACTATGGAAGGGTCAGATGGCGCGATGGCGATGTCCCCGATGGTGGAGACAGCTTCTTTGTCGAAAACGGGCTCCCAAGTGGTGCCGTTGTTGCCAGTTCTCCAGACGCCGCCGGAGGCCACACCTACCAAAACAATGTTGGGATTGGATTCGACGACGGCAAAATCGTCAATGCGGCCCCCCATGGTGGCGGGGCCGACTTCGCGGAATTCGAGAGACTTGAATTTTTCCATGGGAGAAGGCGGGATAGGTGCCGGGTCGGCGATCGCCACGAGTTTATCTTTCTGTTTGTCCTTGGCCTTAGGCTTTTGAGCCACAACGAAAGAATTGTAGGAAAACAGGATCGAGCAGAGAGCCAGAGTCGAGCGGATCCGGGTCATCGAGATAACTCCTTCGACGAATACTTTTCAGGTGCTTTTGGGTAAGCGGCGCATCATACCGCGGGCGGTCTGCCAACGCAGCTAGATTTCGCGAAAGGGCGACGCGACCTTGCTGGAAAAG
>Ga0068863_100002635_pt1 | contig 17767 bp, 26 predicted proteins | sample KBSSwiS62_FD_66596 | JGI IMG/M metagenome (GOLD analysis project Ga0068863, IMG submission 66596) | Switchgrass rhizosphere microbial communities from Kellogg Biological Station, Michigan, USA - KBS Switchgrass S6-2 | ecosystem: Host-associated > Plants > Roots > Rhizosphere > Soil ...
GTGTCTTTTTCCCCCCGTGGAGCGCCGAGTTTCCGCAGGTCAACCGGCACGCCGAGCGACGAGTACGCGCGGGCGGACGCGCTGCTTGATTGGGATCGTGAGGGCACTGTGCACCGCACCGGCTGCCGCGTACGCCGCGCTCACGTGGCTTCCGGCGCCGCGAGCGAACCGCCATCCGTCTCCGGTGTGCAGCTTCTGCGCACTGGTCACATGGGCGTCGAGCAGCGGATCGCCTGGGTGCAGTACGCGTCGCGCGGCGACCAGATCGGCGAACCCCATGCACGCCGTGCAGACTTCGCCGCCCTTCAGCTCGATGGCGTTCGGGACAGATCGCATGATCGTCGCGATAGCCGCGGCCGGGCCACCCGGGAACCAGCCGACCGCCCGCGGCTTCACGCGTGCGAGGACATCGCGTAGCTCGGCTCGAGCTGCTTTGGTGTCCTTCCATGCCGCGACGGGTTCGATGCGTATGCGGCCGTCGTCGAGCACGGCTGCCGTCACCAGTGCGACGTGCTGCCCGTCGGGGCTCACGTCGATCGCGGCGACGACCCGGTCCCGCACCGTTTCCATGGTGCCGGCCGGGTCTTTGCAGTCCTTCCACGCGGCCAGCGACACGGCTTCGTCGAGCGATTCGACCCTCTGGCAGAGGATTTCGGTCCGGTAGACGCCGGGCGGGTCGGTGCCCAGCGCGGACCGGATGGCTGCCTCGCTCACCGTGTGGCCGAGGCCGGGGTTGGCCTGTGCGATCGCGTCCCAGTCGTCCAGGTCGCAGCCGTCCGGCGCGGACCATTCGAGCAGGCAGATCGACGGGTCGCGGCCGGACAACGCCGCCTCGCGCAGGTGGTTCAGGACGATGCTCTGATCGTCGCCGGCGTTGCTGATGCACCACGTCTGCGCGTAGGGCCGGGCGTTGGTGGTCTTGCTCAGCGCCGACCATGCATCCCAGGATCGTTGCTCGCGGATCTCGTCCATGGTGAGGTGGTCGACGGACAGGCCACGGCCGGCGGATCGGTTCGCCGCTGCGATCTTGTACCGGGCGCCGGAGGTGAGGCGGAAGTACTCGTCGCCGTTGACTCGGCGCACCATGTCCATCTCGGCGGCGAGCTCGGGTGTCGACTTGATGGTCTCGATGCAGGCCTGCCATACCTCGCGGGCCAGGCTGACGTCCTGACCGACGCCGAGCAGCAACCTCGCGCCGTCGACGTAGAGCCGCCACAGCGCGACGGTCCGGCTCAGGTGAGTCTTTCCGTTCTGCCTCGCCACCAAGCCGAGCACGACGCGGAAGCGGTAGGTGCCGTCCGGGTTTAGCTCGAGCGCCCGGATCACGAACTCTTCCTGCCACGGCAACAGCGGTTCGCCGAGGACGTCGCGAGCGAAGTCGATGACTTCGTATCCCCGCGTGGTGGCGCGAGTCAGGCGGCGCAGCGGCTCCGTGAAGAGGCGCGGCTCACGCCGGCCGACGAGCTTCGCGGATGGCGCCGAGCTTGCCGCGGCCCTGGGCACCGGGTGCCTCCTTCCGCAGCGCAGCGCGGCCCTTCGGTGTGGCGCCGAGCGATTCGAGGACGGCCAGCAACTTGGGGCCGAACTTCTCCAGTGCCTCGGTGCGGTCGTCGGCCTGGTCGATGGCGTCGGCGTACTGCCGGGCGAGCTTGACGGCTCCGGCGTCGGCCGGGGCGGCTTGGAGCGCGTCGATGGCGGCCGCGACGGCTGGGCCGAGCAAGTTGTCGGCCAACTGGAGCCGTTGCGGCATCTTAGCCCCCTGACAGGAAATCCTCCTGCCAGCGTACGTGATCACAGGAAGATTTCCTGTACGCTGGGCACGTGCCCGCATCCTGGCGCCGAATCTTCGGCCGTCCCGCTGATGCGAAAATGGCTGCGCCAGCGCCGTCGGCCCGATTCAGCCTGAACACTCCGCCGGATCTGCTGCAGGCGCTGCGTGCCGGCGGCAACCTCGCCGCACCGATCTCCCGTAACGAGGCGCTCCAGGTGCCGGCGGTCCAGCGTGGACGCAACCTGATCTGCGGGTCGCTCGGCACGCTGCCGCTCACGGTCCACGGACCGGATCGCAGCATAGTCACGGACACCACATACCTGGTCGGGTCGCAGATTGATCAGGATGTGGCGAACTCGGTCGTGATGGCTCAGACCGTGGAGGACATGCTCTTCCATGGCATCGGCTGGTGGCGGGTGACCAAGTTCGGCTGGCACGGATACCCCGTAGAAGCGCGCTGGGTGCCGTACGAGTCGGTGCTCGCCGCTAACTCCAAGTCGATCACTCCGTCGCGTATGCGCATCACGGATGACGAACTGTTCCCCGCACCCGGCGACGGTGGCCGGGTCTACATCGACGGCTACCCGGTGCCGGACAAAGAGCTGATCCGGTTCGACTCGCCGATCCCGCCGTTCCTTCGCCACGCCGCCCGCGCGATCCGCGGCGCGTTGCAGCTCGACCAGACCGCCGCGCTGTACGCGCAGGACCCGCTACCGCTCGGCTACTTCGCACCGGCGCCGGACGCCGAAGAGATGCCCGACGCAGAAATCCAGCAGACGCTCGACGACTGGGACACCGCCCGCCGTACACGCGCCTGGGCGTACATCAATAAGGCGCTCGTACCGAACACCTTGCAGTGGAACCCGGAGCAGCTCCAGCTCGCCTCAGCCCGCCAGCACGCGGTCCTGGAGATCGCCCGGGCGCTCGGCGTCGACCCGGAGTATCTCGGCGTGTCGACCACGTCGCGGACCTACGCGAACATCGAAGACCAGCGCCAAGACCTGATCACGTTCACGCTCCAGCCGTTCATCACCGCCATCCAGGACCGGCTGTCGATGCGTGACGTCCTGCCCCGCGGCTACACCGCGCACATGGACCTGGGCGGGTTCCTGCGCGCCGACACGGCGACCCGGATGAGCACCTACCAAACAGGTCTCGCCGTGGGCGCGTACACGAAGGAAGAGATCCGCGTGCTGGAGGACAAGCCGCCGCTGACCCCCGCCCAGCAGGCCGCAACCCAGCCACCCGCGCCGCCGCAGCCGCAGCCCCCGGCCGCTGACTCGGCGCCGGCGGGCATTGAGAACGACCGGAAGGTGAGTCCCATGCGTACGGAGCGTTTCGCCGCCGGTGAAGCCGTGGTCGTCTCGTTCGACGCGGCTCACGGCGAACAGTTCCAAGTCGACACCGACCGGCGCACCGTCACCGGCCTCATGCTCCCGTGGGGTGCGGTCGCGAACAACGGCGCCGGCAAGTGGCGCTTCAAAGAGGGCTCAGTCCAGTTCGACCAGGCCAACGTGAGCCGCGTCAAGCTGAACATGAACCACACCGACGAATTGGTCGGGGTTGCAACTCGCCTCCAGTCCGGACGCAACGGACTGACGGGGACTTTCAAACTCGGCCGTGGACCTGCCGCCGACCAGGCTCTCAAGGACGCAGAAGACGGCATCCTCGACGGCTTCTCAGTAGAAGTCACGTTCGAGCATCCCGACGACTACGCCTGGGACCCCAGCGACGACGACGTCCGGCTAGTAGATCGCTCAACACTCCGCGGCGCTGCACTCACTGGCACCCCCGCGTTCGATGACGCCCGGCTCACGGGCGTCAAAGCCAGCAGAGACAGTAAGGAGAAAGCCATGGGCGACCGTGCCACGGTCGACACGAATGGCCCGGCGCCGGTGGCGGTCGATTTCGACGCGCACCTCGGCACGCTGGCCGCGAAGATGGGCGAGGCTCACACCAAGCTCACGGAGACCCTCGCCGAGGCAATCGGCGACTCGATCAGCGCCGGATTCAAAGCCGCGCTCGAGGACATCACCACACCGCAGGGCAGCGGCCCGCAGCCGGTGCGCGCCTCGCGGTTCACCATCACCCGCGAAGAGCCGGTCTACTCGCTCAACGGCGGCGGACACTCACTCGTCAAGGACGCCTACTACTCGGTGACCCAGCGCGACGGGGAGGCCGCCGAGCGGCTCCGCAGGTTCCGGATGCAGACCGATGACCTGGCGAAGTTCGCCCGGTCGGCGCTGTCAACGTACGGTGCGGACGGCCGGCAGAACTTCACCACGATCACGACCAGCAACGCCAGCTCGGTGATCCCGCCCGGCTACCGCCCGGACCTGTTCGTGCCGATGCTGGCGCAGGGCCGCCCGATGGTCAACGCCTGTTCCCAGGGTGCGATCGAGAACGCGACCCCGTTCGTGGTGCCGCTGTTCACGTCGTTCTCTGGTGCGACCGTGACCAACTCGGAAGGCTCGAACCCGACCGACGGTTCGCTGACGCTCGGCACGAAGACGGTCACCCCGACCGCGATCTCCGGCCGGCTGGTCCTGTCCCGGGAAATCGTCGACTCGGCGAACCCGGCGATCGACCAGATCGCACTGAACGCGATGCGTGAGTCCTACGCGCGGCAGACCGAGACGAACGTGTACACGCTGCTCAACGGCGCCAACGGCGCCGGCGGCACCATCACCGCCGGGTTCGTTCCGTCCGGTGCGCAGGCCGCGACGTTCGCGGGTACCGGCGGCACGCCGTTCCCCGAGGCCGCGTTGGTCAAGGGCTGGCGTCAGCAGCTGGCGAAGTACCCCTTCGCCCGGTTCGGTTCGCCCGGCGTGTCGCTGATGGGCCAGAACGCAACGTCGATCATCGCCGGTTCGATGGACTCGACCGGCCGGTCGATCTTCCCGTCGATCGGCGCGATGAACAGCTCCGGCCTCGGCAACGCCTACACCCAGGGCTGGTCCGTGGATGGCCTGCCGGCCGTTCCGGCCTGGGCGATGACCGGTGTTGCTGCCGGTGACAGCCAGATCCTGATGATCAACCCGCTCGACGCGTGGGTGTGGGAGTCGCCGACTCTGCTGTTCCGCTTCGAAGAGAAGCAGGGCCCGGCGCTCATCGAGCTGGCGCTGTTCGGCTACTTCGGCAACGCACTGCTCCGCCCGGTCGGCGTGTCCGGTATCCGGATCACCTGATGGCTGAGACGAAGGCGCAGCAGCCCGCAAAGGCTGCTGCGCCGAAGGCGGAGCCGAAGCCAAAGCCAGGCGGTGACGTGGTGGCCCGTGCGGGCGGCTACGTCGACCGTGGCGACGGTAACGGCTGGGTCCTGGAAGGGGAGAAGTAGATGGCCGCGCTCACGATTCAGGATGCGTCCAACGGCGCCAACGTCACGCTCGCCGCTGCCAGTGGTGGCGGTGACACCGTCGCCGGTGGCTCCCGCGCGTCCGGCTGGGACATCGGCGTCGCGCTGCTGGTGCAGAACGGCGGCGCGGGTGCGATCACCGTCTCGATCGACGGTGTCGCACAGACCGCGCTTCCCAACACGGCCGGCGCAAACCTCGCCGTCTACCCGCTGTATGCGACGCAGTACGGCAAGGTCCGCGCGATCACCTACACGGGTGTCACGTCGGTCACTGTCGCCGCTGTGCGCACGAGCCCGGCACCGTAAGGGGACTTCGATGGCCTGGGCGCCGCAGTACATCACCACAGCCGAGCTAGACGCGTATCTACGGATCAGCGACACCGTGGACGACGTCGAGCTCGACCTGGCGGTCGATGCGGCGTCCCGGGCGGTCGACACCTACTGCGGCCGGCAGTTCGGCCAGGTCGCCTCCGCTGAGGCACGGGTCTACACGGCGGAATGGAACGCGCGGCGCTGCCGGTGGGTCATTGACATCGACGACTTGCAGGACGTGACCGCGCTGACCGCGTCGACGCCGCTCGGCGGAATCGACGTCTTCGCGTTCGCTCCGGCCAACGCGGTCAAGGAAGGCTTCGCCTACACGCGCCTGGTCGTCGACCCGACCGCGGCGTTCAAGCCGACCGGCGCCGCCGACGAGGTGACGATCACCGCGAAGTGGGGCTGGACGGCCACACCGAAGGCGGTCAAGCAGGCCACGAAGCTGCAGGCGTCCCGGTTCGTCGCGCGCCGTGATTCCCCGTATGGGGTGGCCGGCTCACCCGACCAGGGCAACGAGTTGCGGCTGCTGGCCCGGGTCGACCCGGATGTCGGCGTGTCGGTGTACCGGTACAAGCGGCAGAGGAAGGTCCGCTGATGGACCTCGCCACCTGCATGCAAGCCGTCTCCGACCGGCTCGACACCATCACCGCGCTCCGATGCTTCGCCTACCCCGCGCCGAAGGTGACGCCACCGGCCGCGATCGTGACCTACCCGACTGCTCTCGCCTTCGATGAGACGTACGGGCGCGGCTCGGATCGGCTCACGCTGCCGGTGGTGGTCATGGTCGGCAAAGCCTCAGACCGCGCCGCCCGCGACCAGCTCGGCGCCTACTGCAACGGCTCCGGGCCGCGCTCGGTCAAGGCCGTGCTGGAGTCCGGCACGTACACCGCGTTCGACTCGCTCCGGGTCACCGGCGTCGAGTTCGACGTCTACCAAATCGGCGCGGTCGACTACCTGACCGCGATTTTCAGCCTCGACATCACAGGGCACGGGAGTTAGCCATGGCCGCACTAGCAGCAACCGCGATAACCCGCGCCGGCACCGCCAGCCCGGGCGCAGCGGTCGGCTCCACCGACACGATCGCGGCGTCACTGCTCGGCAGCCGCGGCGCGATCCTCGAGATCCTCAACGGCAACGCGAGCCCGGACAACGTCACGATCACCGACTTCGGCCTCACGCCCGCCGGGTCGCCGCTGACGGGAAACACCTACCCGGCCACGGTCACCAACGCGACGAACAAGGTCTTCCTGATCGTCCCGTCACAGGGCGATCCGGCGAACAACGGCCAGGTCACCATCACGCACTCGGTCACCGCCACGGTGACGTACAAGCTCTACACGCTGGTCTAGGGAGACCGTCATGGCTTTCATTCACGGCAAGGGCACGGTGTTCAAGCTGAACGGCGTGGACATCTCTGCCTTCTGCAAGACCTCGGAAGTCACCAACGGGGCCGACGAACACGACGTGACCGGCTACGGCGCGCAGGGCCACGGCTACCAGGGTGGCCTGATCAACGCGAAGGTGACCGTGTCGGGCACGTACGACTCCGGTGTCACCGGGCCACGTAAGGTGATCGTCCCGCTGATCTCGACCAACGTGCCGTTCATCCGCCAGCCCGAAGGCGCCGGCACCGGCAAGCCGCAGGACACCGGCACCGTCCACGTCAAGTCGTACGTGGAGACCAACCCCGTGGCCGACATGATCGCCTGGGCGGCTGAGCTGACCGTCTCCGGTGTCATCAACTCGGCGCCGCAGCCGTGAGCCTGACGAAGCTGGGTAAAGCTCAGCTCATCTCGGGTGGCCGCCTCAAGACTGCCGACGTCGAAATCGGTGAGGCCGGCATCGTCACGGTCCGCGCGCTGACCCGGCTGGAAGCCTCAGCCGTCCGTGACCGCGAAGACACCGAGTCACGGGAGCGGCTGATCCTCGCGTCCGGTCTCGTCGATCCGGAGCTGACCGAATCCGAGGTCACCGAGTGGATGCGCTGCGCCGACATGGACGAGATCACGAAGGTGTCCATGGCGATCGGGCGCTTGTCCGGGCTGTTGGAGGACAGCCCACGCGAAGCGTTTCCGGGCGATGGAGAACAACCCGGAACTGGAGTTTGAGTTCTACCTGGCTCAGAAGCTCGGCATGACGGTGGCGCAGCTCCGGGCGGAGATGCCCAACCAGGAGTTCGTCGAGTGGGCCACCTACTACGGACGCAAGGCGCAGCGGGAAGAACTGGAGCGGCTGAAGGGAGGCGGATGACATGGCTGAAGCAATCAAGATCGATGGGCTCAGCCAATTCGTCCGCAACCTGAAGAAGCTGGATTCCGACATGCCTAAGACCCTGCGGGTCGGCTTTAACGCCGCCGCCAACATCGTCGTCGACTACGCCAAGCCGAAGGTGCCACGCAAGACGGGTAAGGCTGCCGGGTCGATCCGCGCCCAGTCGACCGGTCGCGCCGTCCGCGTAACCGAAGGCGGCAAACGCGCGCCCTACATGCCTTGGCTGGACTTCGGCGGGAAGATCCGCCCTAAGCCCGGGCAGGTCAAAAGCCGCCCGTTCCTCAAAGAGGGACGGTTCCTGTACGCCGGGCTGGCGGCCAAACGTGAGCAGGTCCGCACCGTTGTCGAGGCTGCCCTCATCGATGCCGCCCGCGCTGCCGGCGTGGAGGTCGACTGATGGCGGGGCAGAATCAGGTCACGCTCACCTTCGCCGGTGACACCACCCAGCTGACGAAGGCTTTCGACAACGTCGGCAAGTCCGCCGACAAGATGAACGAGAAGATCGTCACCACCGGCGAGAAGACTGACGCGCTGGCCACCAAGACCGGTACCGCCTCCGGCGCGTTCGGTGCGCTCGGCTCCGGGTTCCAGCTTCTCGGCGTCGACTCCGGTCCGGCGCTTGCCGCGGTCAGCGGACTCCAGCTCGGCTTCGACGCATTGTCGGGTTCGTCGGACCTGATCACCCTGGCGCTGGAATCCCAACGCCTGGCGAAGATCAAAGACACCGCCGCGACGATCGCTCACACCGTTGCGACGAAAGCGGCCGCCGTCGGCTCCGCGATTTGGACCGGCGCGCAGTGGCTGCTCAACGCTGCCCTGGACGCTAACCCGATCGGCCTGATCGTGCTGGCGATCGCTGCCCTGATCGCCATCGTCGTGTTGATCGCCACGAAAACCGACTGGTTCTCGAAGGGCTGGAAAGCCGCCTGGTCCGGAATCAAGGCGGCGGCTAAGGCGGTCGCGGACTGGTTCACCGGTCCGTTCGTGGGGTTCTTCACCGGCGCCTGGGACAAGATCAAGGGCGCTGGTGAGAAGGTCTGGGACTGGATCAAGGGCCTGCCGGGCAAGCTGAAGTCCGCGTTCGTCAACGTCGCCTCGATCATCTCCGCGCCGTGGCGGGCTGGGTTCAACTTCATCGCCGACGCGTGGAACAACACCGTCGGGAAACTCCACTTCCAGATCCCCAGCTGGGTGCCGGGCATCGGGGGTAAGGGCTTCGACGTGCCGGACCTGCCGCACTTCCACACCGGTGGCGTGGTGCCCGGTGCGCCCGGCTCCGAGATGCTGGCTGTACTCCAGGCGGGCGAGACCGTCACGCCAGCCGGCCGCTCCGGCGGTAGTACGACCGTGTACGCCGGTGACGCGCTGACGTCGTTGGTGATGGCGATGATCCGGGACCAGGTCGGCAGCCGCTTCGGCGGGAACGTCACGCTCGCGCTCGGCGGTGACCGCTGATGGCTAAAGCGTTCCTGCCCGCCGTGATCGGCGCAGCCACCCTGATCCAGACGCAGGCCGCGTTTGGCGCCGACCTGAACGCGGCACCCGGGACCTGGACGTGGACCGACATCACCGCCGACGTCCAGCACGCCGCCGGTACCTCGACCACCATCGGCCGTACCGACAACGTGGGCCAGGCGCCGGCCGCCGCACACACGTTCGCGCTGAACAACGGCACCGGCAACTACACGGCCATGAACCCCGTCAGCGCCTACTACCCCAACATCGCGCAGAACACCCCGATCCGACAGCGGATCAGCCTCGACGGCGGCGCAACGTGGAAGACCCGGTTCCAGGGCTACGCCGACTCATGGAACCCGCGCACCGACACCTCCGCGAAGGTGAAGGCGGTATCGGTCACCGCGTTCGGCATGCTCGGCCGGATCGCCGGGCGTAAGAAGCCGCTACGGTCCGCGCTGACCCGCGCCATCCTGAAGTCGACCACGGCGACGCTGCGCGAATACTGGCCGCTGGAAGACCCATCCGGCGCGACGTCGGGCGCCTCTGCGTTGCCGGGCCACGCCCCGATGACGGTTACCGGAACGGTCGCGTTCGCCGGTATGGACTGGGCGCACCCGAGTACGGGCGGCATCGCCATCACGCCGGGCACCACGTTCGGGACGTTGCCGATGCCGCAACTCAACGGCGGCGGCGAGCTGTCCGCTTCAGTCAACTACCCGCCCGTGTCCTCGTGGACTGTTCAGGCGTCGGTGTTCATCGACCCGCTCACCAACGACACCGCGGTGTGCGTCCTGCAGTGGACCGAGGGCGGCCGCACCTGGCAAGTCTTCTCCAACGGCATCAGCACCGACACGATCACGCTGGCCGTCAACGGCTCCGTGATCGCCACCGAACCACACATCATGATCAACGAAGACATCATCATCTCGGCGTCGCAGAGTGGCGGCAACATCTCCTGGTCGTTCAAGCCGATGCTTTCGCATCCCGCGATCACCGGCAGCATCTCCACCGCCACCCTCGACTCGATCGACTCGATCAGCGCGAACCCCGCGAACTTCACCGGCGGCGGCGACTTCTCCGTCGGCCACGTCCGCATCTGGGACGGCGTCGCCGACGTGTTCAAGACGTCCACGCTCGCCACGTCGGCATGGAACGGATACAAGGGTGAGACCGCCGACGCCCGGCTCACCCGGATCTGCGGCGAAGAGAACATCACGATCGACCTGACCGGCGCGTCCACCGTGGCCATGGGACTCCAGCCACTCGCCACGCTCGAGGCCGTCTTGCGCGAGTGCGAGGCAGCCGACCACGGGCTGCTCTACGACGGGCTCGGCCCGGGCATCGCCTACCAGTGCCGCACCGCCCGCTACAACGCGGCCGCGGCGCTGACCCTGGACATGGGCGCCAACCCGCCGCAGGTCGCGCCACCGTTCGAACCGACCTTCGACCGCCAGCAGATCAAGAACCTGTACCAGGTCACCCGCAGCGGCGGATCCAGCGCGGTCGCCGAGCAAGTCACCGGGCCGCTCGGTACCGACGAGATCGGCGTGGAAGACGCGTCGGCCACGCTCAACGTGAACACCGATGACGTGCTGGGCTACCACGCCGGATGGCTGCTCAACCTCGGCACTGTCGCGGGCTACCGCTACCCGATGCTGGCGCTGAACATGCGCGGCATCCCCGGCAAGGCGGCCCAGCTGCTCGCCGCCGGCGGACCAGGGTTCCGGACCACGATCGCCAACCCGGCGCACAGCGCCACCGACCTGCCACCGGACCCGATCGACCTGTTCGCCGAGGGCTGGAACGAGACCACCACGGCCAGCACCTGGACGCTGGCGCTGAACTGCTCGCCGTTCGCGCCGTGGCTCCTGGCCGAGATCAGCTCAGCCGACCATGGGCGGCTGTCCAGCGGTGGCCTGTCCACGCTCGCCGCGCCCGGCCTCACGACGACGGCGACGTCGGTCAACGTCAACCCCGGCCCGTACGTGTGGACCACGGACCCCGCCGACCTCCCGCTCGACATCAACATCACCGGCGAGCGGATCACCGTAACCGCGATCGGTGCGCTCAGCGGTGGCACCCAGGCGTTCACCATGACCCGCTCGGTCAACGGCGTGGTGAAGGCGCACACCGCCGGCGAAATCGTCGATGTGTGGACACCCGCACGGATTGGATTCTGATGCCTTTCACCGTTGGGCACATCCTGGTGCCCGCAGACTTCACTTTCGTCAACCTGCCTGCCGCACCTCTCACAAACGCGAGTAACGGCACGACCACTTCGGGCACTACCGAAACCCGGGATGCGGTGCTGGGCAACTACGTCTTCACCGGCGTGGCGGGGGTGCGCTACCGGGTGTGGCTGTTGGGCGGTGGCCACCAGCCCACCGTCTCCGGCGATCGGTTCAGTGTCCGGGTCCGGTACACCACAAACGGGGCCACACCAACGTCGTCGGACACGATGGCGGGCGCGGACACCACATTCATCACGGTCGGCACCAGCGGCAACCAGAACTTCGTGGTGCCGCACATCACCACGTTCGTTCCTGGCGCCGGGACCATCACCCTGTCGGTGTTCTACGTGCGGATCGTCGGAACCGGCACGGTCACGCCAACCGGAAACCGCCAGCTGTACGCCGAAGAGATCGGAACGGTCTGATGACGATCCAGGGCGTTGACTTCGCGAACGAGCGACCGAGCGGTGCGGACCTGTACGCCGCGGGTAAGCGGTTCGTGGTGCGGTATCTGTCGCCGAACACGGCGAACAACCCCGGCAAGAAGCTGACCCCGGCCGAGCGCGACGACTACCGCGGTGCCAATCTCGCGATCTGCGTCGTGTGGGAGACCACGACCAGCCGAGCCCGTGAAGGCTACGCCGCTGGTGCCGCCGACGCACGGGCGGCTGTGGCGGCCGCGGCCGGACTCGGCTTCCCCTCGGGCCAGCCGATCTATTTCGCGGTCGACGAAGACACGTCCGGGTCAGCGGTCGCCGACTACTTCCACGGCGTCGCATCCGTGATCGGTGTCGCCCGCACCGGCGTGTACGGCTCGTACCGGGTCGTCAAGTACCTCATGGCCAACGGCCTGTGCAAATACGGCTGGCAGACCTACGCCTGGTCGGGCGGCTTGTGGTACGGCCCGGCGCAGGCGCAGCAGTACCGCAACGGGCAGCACGTGCCCGGCACCCCGACCGGCATGTATCTGGATCTTTGCCGGGCCACCACCACCGATTACGGCCAATGGCCACCACCACAGGAGGAAGACATGGCGCTGACCGCCGACGACCTGCACACGCTGCTGACCACGCTGTGTCTGCCGGCGACGAACCCGACCGAGACCCTCGGCACCGCGATCCTCGACGCCCAGAACAAGGCCCGAGACGCAGCGACCGGGGTCGCCGAAGTGGGAGCCAAGGTTGACGCGCTGACGGCGGCGGTAGCCGCGATCGGCACCGCAGGCGTGGATCAGGATGCGCTCGCCGCGAAGGTCGCCGACCTGCTCGCCGCACGACTCAAGGACTAGCCGTGACGCAGCCGACACCCACGCCAGTGCCGCCCGTCGAACCTCTCGGCTGGGGCGGAGTCGTTATTACGCCCCGCGAGATTTACGACGGCCTCGTGCGGGTGTCGGCGCAACTCTCAGCGATCCAGCAGCAACTCGTCCAGCACACCGACGAACACGAACGTCGGGACCGGGACATCGATGCCAGGTTTCAGGACCACGAGACCCGGCTGCGAGCCCAGGAGAAAGCCCGCTGGCCGCTGCCATCCGTGGCCGCTCTGACCGCGATCGTCGCCGTCCTCGTCGCGATCTTCTACCGCTAGGGCTTGAACATGTACGAGCAGAGAGCAGACGAGACGCCGGTTGCGCTCGCGACCTCGGCACCGTCGATGGTGATCGAGCAGGAGTTCGGCCCGGTCCCGGCGGTGATCGCATGGATCACGGCCGGCTTGCCGGTCAGCCGGATGTCGTCGTCGCAGCCGCCACCGCCGACCTGGCCCGCGACCTGCGTCTCCAGGTCGCCGTCTTTCAGCACCGAACAGTCGCCGCCGCTGGTCGTGACGTGCACGAGGTGCAGCGTCGCCGAGGCGGGCACCGGTGCCGTGTTGCGCGTCTGGGCGAACTGCACGACCACCGCCAGCAGGATGCCGGCGGCAACGCCAGCGATCGCTGCGACGACCACGGACGAGGTACGCCGGCGTGGTCGCGGTGCGGGTGCAGGTGCGACGTCCGGGCGTTCTAGCTGGATTGCGGTCATGGGACGGTTCTCCGGTGGGGGACAGTGCCGCGCCTCGGTGGCGGTCAGTTCGGAGTGTGGCACGCATCGTCAACGATCGACGTGCCATCTTCGCGCGAGAGGCGCGGCCAGACCTGTCGGCCCAACCACGCCTCCGCAGAAACCACCGGACACCCGGCCACCCGCCGGACCGTCACGGCCGCGCTAACCGTCGTTCGTTTCGTTGCGACGATCGACCTCTTCGAGTGCGACCAGGATCAACTCGCGCAACATGGCATCCGGCAACTGCTCGATCTCGTCGGCGACCTTGACGGCCCGGCGCACGAAACCAGCCGACCGTCGCGCTTCGGTCGCCGCCGCCGTCCGCGGACTCACTTCGCACTCCGCGCGACCTGGCGCAGCTTGTACGCCAGCACCAGCGCCTCGGACGGGACCAGGCTGATCAGCGGCGTCTGCCCACCGGCGAAGATCTCCACCCGCACCTCGACCACGTCACCGTGGACCAGCTCGACCGGGTCCACCCGCAGGTCTTCCAGCCTGGTGATCACCGCGCACTGCTCCGGACCCCGGGCCGCGCCGGCGGACGCTGGCCGTAGACGCGGCGGTTGCGGCGGTGACGGAGGTTGCACGGCTTTACCCCGTCATGCCAGCCGGTCATGTACGCGTCCCACCAGTCCGGATCACCTTGCTCAACGCGGACACCCGGCCCGCAGGTGGCACCGACCTTGCGGCCGAGTTCGAAGACATCGGCCACGCTGGTGATCTCGTGCTCGTGCACGGCCGCTTCATAGCCCTGCTGCCACGACGCATCGTGCAGCGCGTAGATCATCCGCTCAACTTCCGCGGCCTGCTCCCGGTCCTCCGGTGTCATGTCGCTCACCGCTCCACCGCCAGCTTTGCGATGGTGAAGGCGAGCATCGTCTCGATGCGCAGCAACTCGTCATAGGTGGCCTGGACCGTCGCGGCGATCTCGACGCTGGCACGGGTCTCCGGTGCTCCGACACGGTTCGCAACGAAGATGTACGCCTGACCACCTTCGGTCCACGCGGACCAGGACAGCGGCCCGGTGACCGCTTCGCCGGTGTAGGTCTCCTCGCCGACCGGGTTGGCGGTCAGCGCCTCGAACAACGCGATCGCGGCGTCGTAGGTGGCGACGGTGCGGTAGATCGCCTCACCGCCCGCCGGCGTGATGACGACGGACGCGTAGCCGGACTCGGTGTGGATGAAGCCGATCAGCTTGCCGTCGGCCGTACGGACGCTGGTGGACTTGCCATGAGTTTCGGTAACAATGGACACGGGCCGGACCTGCTTCCGGTCAAGGCCCTCGGTTGGCGCTTTGATCGCTTGCCGGGGGCCGCCTTGAACAGGCGAGGATTCGCCTGTCGATGGTCCCGAGCGACGTGCATTTTCCCTGATGAGCACTGCACTGATTGCGTGAGTGCTTCTAATCCCCAGGTCGCGAGTTCGAGTCTCGCCGGGCGCACAACCTGCAGTTTTTAAGGGAATCCACGCCGTTCGGTACTTGCACTGCACTCCAACAGTGAAGTATTTTGCTCAGCGTGTCAACCGCTGAAACGGTCATCGGGCCACTAGTCGACGACTGGTGTGCCCATCTCAAGGCGCGCAACAAGTCCGATCAGACCATCAGGTCCTACCGCCAGGTGGCTGACGCGTTCACCGCGTGGGTGGCCGGACAGGGCATAGCGATCGACTCGATCAGCGACATCACCAAGGCTGACATCGAGGCATACATCTCGCACCTGGTCGAAACCCGGGCCGCCGCAACGGCCGCAAAGCACTACCGGTCGATCCAGCAGTTCTGGCGGTGGCTGCTCGACGAGAACGAGATCGAGCGGTCCCCGATGGAGCGGACGAAGCCGCCGGCCGTGCCGGAGCAGCCCGTGCCCGTCTTGACCGATGCCGAGTTGGCCAAGCTGCTCGCCACCTGTACCGGCAACACCTTCGAGAACCGGCGCGACGCCGCGATCATGCGCCTGCTGCTCGACACCGGCATCCGGGTTGGCGAGCTGACCGGGCTGACCGTCGAGTTCGTCGACTTCGACAACGGAACCGTCTTCGTGATGGGAAAGGGCCGCCGCGGCCGCGCGGTGCCGTTCGGTGCGAAGACCAGCGACGCATTGCGGCGTTACCGCCGTGAACGGGTGAAGCACCAGGACGCCAAGCTCGACGCGTTTTGGCTGGGCCGCAAGGGACCGATGTCCGACAGCGGCGTCAGGCAGATGATCGAGCGCCGCGGTATCGAAGCTGGCCTACCGCATGTGCACCCGCACCTGTTCCGGCACTCGTTCGCACACACCTGGCTCGCCGCCGGCGGCCAAGAGACCGACCTGATGCGCCTGGCGGGATGGAAGTCGCGTCAGATGGTCGGCCGGTACGCCGCATCGGCCGCAGACGAGAGGGCCCGCGAAGCGCACCGCCGTGCGGCGTTAGGTGACCGGTTGTGAGACACGCGGAGAAACGGGGCATTGTGAGTGGATTTACCCGGTCACATTTTGGTGACCACGAGAATTCATACTTTCGGATGACCCAGGTTAGCGGGAGTTACACGCATGAAAGTCACATCGCTCCCCTACGAGCGACCACGTTGCAAATACGCAACGCTATCCACCTGCGGTTGTTGCATATGTGCTCCAACCTGGGGACTCATGCGTGAGTCCCACTTACTTTGTTCGATGAAAGTAGGTCTGAAACGCCATGCGACTCATATGTAGCACCATCCAATGATGGTGGTCGATGGGGCTCAGCGGGCCGCCAAAAAATGCCTTAGAGTGACGAACAGCAGTACGACCAAGCGGAGCACAGCCTAGGCCACACTCCGCTTGATACATCCATTTGATCCGCCCAAGTATGGCTTGGACGTGGGCATCTGTTACCAGCAGACACCCGGAGACGTCCCCAGGCATGGGGACAGCTCTGTCTCACCATACGCATTAGCACTGCGTTGTTGCAAGGATGTAGCAGTGCATCACCCTGAACTGTCATGAACGGCGCTGCACTGCAGTGCACGCGACCATGATCATTCAGTCATTGCGACAGACGTAGTTCTGAACGGGCGGACCTCGTAAGAGAGGTTCGTATCCAGTGACACCCGAGGAGCGCAAGCGCCGCGCCCAGATCGCCAACGCGGAGCGGCAAGCGCAGTACCCCGACCAGGTGAAGATCACCCAAGCGGCCCGGGACACGGCTGAAGCCCGCTATTACGTCCAGGCCAAGCAGATGCACCCGGACGCCACCGAGGCCCAGATCGCCAAGGTCGCCGCCGCGCTACGCAAGGCGTTCTACCTTCGTCTGGCCCAGAAGTCGGCTCAGGCTCGCAAGGCTCGTGCTCGCGCTGACCAGCTCGACCAGGAGATCGCGGACGGTCTGGCCGGTGAGGTCGCATGATCACCGCCAGCGTGAAGTCGTACCGCGTCCACTACTGCAACGCCAAGCACCGCACCTACCGAACCATGGCGAAGTGCGTCTGGCGGCGCGCGGCCTGGATCATGGGGGACGGCGAATACGCCTCCGTGGCCTGGTGCCACCGTGGCGCCACCGTCCAACTGCACGCCACCGCCGGCGAAGCCGAGCAGGCCAAGGCGATCATCGACGCATCCGCGTGCGGCGGCCGCTGCACCCGCCGGCACGAAGTGATCCGGCTGGTCCTCGATGGCTGCTGACTACTCGCCCGAGTTCGTCGCCTACCTGGTCGACCTGGTCTACCAGCGCGGATTCGACGATGGCGTGCGGTGGGCGGACGAGACCATGGGCGTCTCGCTCCGCCTTGCGATCGACCCCGGTGAACACGTCAATCCGGCGGCCCGCGACGCGGTCTTCGCTCGCACCGCCGGTGACGTCGTCAAGACGGTCGTCGACGCGCTCCACCGCCAAGGCCAGCAGCCCACCAACCCGCCAGTCGTCCGCCTTGACTACAAGGGTGGGCCTGTCGTCTGGAAAGAGGCGGCGTGAGCGAGAACGTCTTCGAGCCAGGCACCGAGGAATACGACGCCTGGGAGCGGCAGGACCGAAATGACGGTCCTGCGCTCCTGGACGAGGTGCGCGACGCCTTGAACAAGTTCGTGGTGTTGCCGACGAAGAACGCGGAGGTGGCGGTCACGTTGTGGATCGCCGCCACCCACGCCGCGCCGGCGCTCTACCACTTCCCGCGGCTGGCGATCCGCTCGCCGGAGAAGAGGTGCGGGAAGACCAGGTTGCTGGACATCATCCACGCGCTCTGCCACCGGGCGATCCCGACCGCAAACATCTCGCCGGCCGCGCTCTACCGCATCATGGGCGGCGACGACCCGCGCACGCTTTTGGTCGACGAAGCCGACGTCATCTGGGGCAACAAGAAACAGGC
>Ga0068863_100002636_pt1 | contig 17760 bp, 19 predicted proteins | sample KBSSwiS62_FD_66596 | JGI IMG/M metagenome (GOLD analysis project Ga0068863, IMG submission 66596) | Switchgrass rhizosphere microbial communities from Kellogg Biological Station, Michigan, USA - KBS Switchgrass S6-2 | ecosystem: Host-associated > Plants > Roots > Rhizosphere > Soil ...
GAACGGGAGGTCGATCTCGTCGTGGAGGGCGATCGTGCGCTCCAGCGGCACCTTCAGCGAGCCGCGGGCCGGCCCGGCCGAGTCGCCGGAGGCGTTCATGAAGCTGAGCGGCTGCAGGATCGCGACCCGGGGCCCGCCGATCCCGGCCCGGCCTTCGGCGATCAGGCCGTTGAACTTCTGGCGCGGCTTGCCGAGGTCCCAGCGCCGGGCCAGCTCACCGGCGACGGCGAAGCCGACGTTGTGGCGGGTGTTGGCGTACTCGGGCCCGGGGTTGCCCAGGCCGACGATGAGAATGCGGTCGCCCCCATCGCCGCTGTCGCTTTGACGGCGGCGGAACAGCGACAAGGACTACTCGCCCTCGGACTCGCCCGAGTCGCCCTCGGCGGCCTCGCCCTCGGACTCGCCGACCAGCTCGGTCTCCTCCTCGACCTCGGGCTCGGGCTCTTCCTCGACCCGTGGCGGCGAGAGGTTGACGATCGTGACCTCCTCGGGATCCTCGGCGACGAAAGTGACGCCGTCGGGAGCGGTGATCGCGGCAAGCGTGAAGGTGTCGTTGATCTCCATCGCCGAGACGTCGGCGACGATGCGGTCCGGGATGTCGGTCGGCAGCGCTTCGACCGTGATCTCGCGGGTGACGTGCTCGAGCACGCCGCCGCCTTTGACGCCGGGGGCGGTGTCGGCGCCCTCGAGCTCGATCGGCACGTCGGCTTCGATCGCCTCGTCGAGTTTCACGGCCTGCAGGTCGATGTGCTGGAGGCTGCCGCGGACCGGGTGCAGCTGCTGCTCCTTGACCACGACCGGGACGGCTTTGCTGCCCTCGATCTCGAGGTCGAAGAGCGCGGCGCCCTCGCTGATGACCGCCCGCACCTCGCGTTCGGAGACCTGGAAGGCGGTCGCCTCCGAGCCGCCGGAGTAGACGACGCCGGGCACCAGGCCCTGGCCGCGCAAGCGGCGGGTGGTGCGGGAGCCGAACTCCGCGCGGGGGGCGACCTTCAGGGTTGAGCGTGCGCTGGCCATCGGACGGGAGAGAATAGAGAACCCGGCGCAAAGGGAACGTGTGGCAACCTTGCGGCGTGGCTGACGACTCCAAGATTCCCAAGGGCCGGGTCCGCCGCTCGGCCAAGCTGGGCTCGATCGTCGGCGTCCAGGGAGCCCGGTACGCGGGCACGAAAGCGGCCAACGTCGGCCGCTCCGAGGAGGGCGGCAAAGAGAAGCTCGAGCAGCGCCACCTGGAAACGGCGATGAAGATGGTCGGCGCCCTCGGCCAGATGAAGGGCGCGGCGATGAAGCTCGGCCAGTTCGCCTCCTTCATCGACACCGAGTTCATCCCCGAGGAGTACCGCGAGGTCTACCAGGAACAGCTGGCCAAACTGCGGACCGACGCGCCGGCGATGCCCTGGGAGAAGGTCGTCAAGGTGCTGGAAGAGGAATACGACGGCGAACCGCTCTCGGAGCTGTTCGCCGAGATCGAGACCGAGGCCTTCGCCGCCGCCTCGATCGGCCAGGTGCACCGGGCCGAGCTGCTGGACGGGCGCAAGGTCGCGGTGAAGATCCAGTACCCGGGGATCGCCGAGGCGCTCGACGCCGACCTCCGCAACGCCGGCACGATCGTGCGCCTGGCCAAGGCGATCGCCCCCGGCCTCGACGCCAAGGCGATCGCCGAGGAGCTGCGCGAGCGGATCATGGAGGAGCTCGACTACGAGTACGAGGCCCAGAACCAGCGCTTCTTCGCCCGCGCCTACCGCGACCACCCCTTCATCTACGTGCCCGAAGTCGTGACCCGGCTCTCGCGGCGGCGGATCCTCGTCACCGAGCTGGTCACCGGCATGAACTTCGAGCAGATCAAGGAGCTGCCGCAGGAGCAGCGCAGCCGCTTCGGCGAGATCGTCTTCCGCGGCAGCCTCGGCTCGATGTTCAACCTCCAGCACTTCAACGCCGACCCCCACCCCGGCAACTTCATCCTGATGGAGGACGGCCGCGTCGCCTTCCTCGACTTCGGGATGACGAAGAAGCTCGACCGCGAGCAGATCGTGCTCGAGCAGCGCGCCTTCGACGCCGCCTCGCGCGAGGACCCGGAAGCGTTCCGCCAGGCCCTGCACGACCTCGGCTTCGTCAAGAAGCCGTCCAAGCTCGACGCCGAGCGGCTGCTGGAGCACATGGGGGCGGTCGGCGGCTGGTACATCGAGGACCGCGAGATCGAGATCACCCCGAAACGGGTGATGAAGATCATCGAGTCGACCAACGACCCGCGCTCGGAGTACTTCGACCTGATGCGGCGTGAGTCGATCCCGGCCGAGGAGCTGATGGGACGGCGGATGGAAATCGGCGTCGTCGCCGTGCTCGGCCAGCTCCGGGCCAAGCGCAACTGGCACCGGATCTTCCGCGAGTGGGTCTACGCCGACACTCCGGCAACCGAGCTCGGCCGGCAGGAATGGGACTACTTCGAGGAAAGAGGGGTCAAGCGGACCCCGGGACTTGCCGAGATCAGCTGATGCAAGCCGGCCGAACCATCGAGGAGGAACGATGAGCAGGATCAAACGCGGTTGGGGACTGACGAAGAAAAGCTGGGCGTTGCTGAACACGCACCGCGAACTGATTCGCTTCCCGCTCTACGGAGCGCTGCTGACGATCCCGCTGGCGATCCTCTTCGGCGGCCCGGGGCTGTACCTGCTCGACCAGAAGAGCTACGGCGGCGCGATCCCACTGCTGGTGGTCGGGGTCTACGTGCTCAGCATCGTCGGCACCTACTTCGCCGTCGGCCTCGCCGCTGCCGCCAACAAGATCTTCCAGGGCGATGAGGCGACCGTCGGCGACGGGCTCGCCGTCGCCCGCGGCCGCTTCCCCGAGATCTGCGGCTGGGCCGCGCTCTCGACCTCGATCGGCCTGCTGATGGCCCTGCTCGAGAACCAGGGCGGGGCGCTAGGCAATATCGCCGCGCGCCTGGTCGGGATGGCCTGGGCGCTGGTCACCTTCATGGCGGTCCCGGTGCTGGCGATCGAGGGCAGCGGCCCGTTCGGGACGTTGAAGCGCTCGGCGACGATCTTCAAGGACAAATGGGGCCAGCAGATCACCGGCAACATCGCGATCGGCGGTGCCATCGGTCTCTTCGCCATCCTCCCCGCCGCCCTGCTGATCGTCGCCGGCGTCGTCCTCTGGCCCTCCTCCGGCCCGGCCGCGGTGGCCCTGATCCTGATCGGCGCGGTGATCATCTGCGTGGCGATGCTGGTCCAGAAGGCGCTGAGCGGCGTCTTCGGCGTCGCCCTCTACCGCTACGCCGTCGGCGGCCAGGCGGTCGGCGGCTTCACCCAGGATGAGCTGGAGTCCGCCGTGAAACTGAAGAAGGGCGGCCGCAACGCGCCGCCAACCGCCACGCCCGGCACGGTCTGAGCAACTCCTGTCGAGTTAGTGACCCTCCAGGGTCATTAACTCGACAGACCCGTGAACAGGCGCGGGTCGTTGGAGCAGATGCCGTCGACTCCGATCGCGACCAGCTCGCGCATCCGCTTCTCGTCGTCGACCGTCCAGGCGATCAGCTCGACCCCGGCCAGCTTGCAGATGCGAGCGAGGCGGGGGCTGGCGAGCGGGTGGTAGACCCACATCGCGCTGACGTCAATCTGCGTCAGCTTCTCCGCCGCCAGGCCGGGGAGGCGGTAGCGCATCAGCCGCAGCGCCGCCGGCAGCGCCGGCTTCGCCCAGGGCTTCGAGTTCCATTCCTTGGTGACTTTGGGATAGGTCCAGCCGCGCCGCAGCTCCGGCGCCAGTTGGACGATGCGGCCGAGCGAGTAGAGCTCCATCGTCGAGACCATCGCCCGCTCGCTCAGGCCGCGCTCGCGCAGGGCGTCGACCAGCTCCTCCTCGCGGCCGGGGAGCTTGATGTCGAGGTCGATCTCGACCTTGTCGAGCGGCGGCTCGAGGAAGGCGTCGAGGGCCTCGGTCAGGGTCAGCGGCGTGCGGCGGGCGGCATCGGCCCAGTCGTGGGCGATGACCAGCGGCGCCCGCTGCTCCAGCGGCAGGTGCGCGTCCTCGAGCCAGAGCACGTCGAGCTCGATCGTGTCGACCCCGGCCGCGACCGCGGCGGCGAAGCTCTCCAGGGTGTTGCCGGGGACGATCGCGTCGGCCCCCTTGTGGCCGACCAGGCGCAGCTTGCTGGGTGCTTCGGCGGCCAGGGCCCTAGAACAGCTGGTTCTCGCCGGCGAAGATCTCGGAGACCGAGTCGTCGGTGAAGATGCGGCGGATCGAGTCGGCGAAGGTGCCGGCCGTGGTCAGCACGGTGATGTTGTCGGGGGCGCCGGGGCGCAGCGGCAGGGTGTCGGAGACGACGATCCGCTCGATCCCGGAGTTCTCGTAGGCGAGCCGCTCGTAGGCGGGGCCGGAAAAGACGCCGTGGGTGGCACAGGCGATGACTTTGGCGGCGCCCTCGTCGAGCACGGTCTGGGCCGCCGCGCAGAGGGTGCCGGCGGTGTCGATCATGTCGTCGACGAGGACCGCGGTGCGGCCCTTGACGTCGCCGACCACGTAGCCGATCTCGGCCACCTGCTGGGCCGGGCGCTCCTTCTCCATCACCGCCCAGTGGGTACCGACGCGGCGGGCGAAGTTGCGCGCGGTCTTGACCCGGCCCGCGTCCGGGGAGACGATCACCAGCTCCTCTGTGAGCTTCTGATCGACGAACCACTGGGTCAGCATCGGCATTGCCGTCATGTGGTCGACCGGGACGTGGAAGAAGCCCTGGACCTGGCCGGCGTGGAGGTCCATGGTCAGGACCCGATCCACCCCGACGCCCTCCAGGCACTTGGCGACGATGCGGGCGGTGATCGGCTCGCGCGGGGCCGACTTCTTGTCCTGGCGGGCGTAGCCGTACCAGGGCATGACCGCGATGATCCGGTGCGCGGAGGCGCCCTGGGCGGCGTCGATCATCGTCAGCAGCTCGATCAGCGAGTCGTTCGGGGTCATGTCGCTCTGCTCGTTGGCGCAGGTCGACTGCACGATGAAGACATCGGCGCCGCGGATCGACTCCTCGTAGCGGCAGTAGACCTCGCCGTTGGCGAAGGTCTTCAGGGTCACCTGGCCGAGGTCGATGTCGAGCTTGTCGGCGACTTTGGCCGCCAGGTCCATCGAGCTGCGGCCACCGAAGACCATCATCCGCTTCGAGTAGTCGTGCTGGATCGCGCTGGCCACCTGCGGACGCTCGTCAATCGTGCTCACTGGTTCTGATCCTCTCGCATCTTCGCGGCCTTCGCGGCCGCGTATCCGTCGATGTTCCGTTGCGCGTTCTCGCTCACCGCGAGAGCGCCCTCGGGCACATCGTCCTTGACCACCGCACCGGCGCCAGTGTAGGCGGAGTCGCCGACCTCCACCGGCGCGATCAGCATCGTGTCGACGCCGATGCGCACGTCGACCCCGATTACGGTGCGGCTCTTGGTGAAGCCGTCGTAGTTGGCGGTGATCGTGCCGGCGCCGATATTGGTGCCGCCGCCGACGTCGGCGTCGCCGATGTAGGAGAGGTGCGGGATCTTCGCGTTCTTGCCGATGTGCGAGTTCTTGATCTCGACGAAGGTTCCGGCCTTGGCGCCGGGATCGAGCACGGCGCCGGGGCGCAGGTAGGCGAAGGGGCCGACCGTGCAGCCGTCCCGCACCTCGCACTCGACCAGGTAGGACTGGACGACGCTGGACTCGACGCCGACGGCGCTGTCGATCAGCGTGGTCAGGGGACCGACGACGGCGTGGGCGCCGATCGCGGTGGCGCCGCGCAGAGTGGTGCCCGGCTCGATCCGGGCGTCGGCGCCGATCTCCACCCCGGCGTCGATCCAGGTCGAGCCGGGGTCGACGACGGTGACGCCGGCCAGCATGTGCTCCTCCAGCAGCCGGCGGCGGGCCTCGGCCTCGACCGCGGCGAGGTCGACCCGGTTGTTGACCCCCATCGTCACCGCGAGGTCGTCGGCGAGGTGGGCGGCGACCGTGTGGCCGGCCTCGCGCAGGGCCGGGAAGACGTCGGGCAGGTAGTACTCGCCCTGGGCGTTGTCGTTGGAGAGGCCGGCGAGCGCGGCGGCCAGCGGCGCCGCGTCGAAGACGTAGGTGCCGGCGTTGATCTCGCGGATCTCCAGCTGCGCCGGATCGGCGTCGCCGCCGGCTTTGGCCTCGACCACGCACTCGACCTCGCCGGAGCCGGCGCGGACGACGCGGCCGTAGGAGCCGGGGTCGTCGAGCTCGATCGTCAGCATCGTCGCCGCCGCCGGCGAGGCCTCGTGAGCCTCGAGCAGGGCCGCGATCGTCGCGGTCGAGATCAACGGCACGTCGCCGGAGAGGACCAGCACGGTCTCGCTCGCGGCGATCAGCTCCCGGGCGGCGCGGATCGCGCCGCCGGTGCCGTCGGGCTCGGGCTGCTCGACCGTCTCCACGCCCTCGGGCAGGCCCGCCGCGAGGTCCATCCCGGGCGAGACGATCGCCGCGACCCGCCCGGCCCCCGCCTCGCGCGCGGCCAGCACCGGCCAGGCGACCATCGCCCGTCCGCAGACGGGATGCAGCATCTTCGGCAGGGAGGACCGCATTCGCGTGCCCTTTCCCGCCGCCATGACGAGAACGAGGGGGGAACTCACCCCCCGATCCTATTGGCGAGCGATAGCGCGGGTGCTATCGGGCGCCGCGTGAAAGCTCTTTGCCGACCAAGGCCACGCTGACAAGCGTCCAGCCGGCGAAGATCAGGTCGATGCCGACCAGCAGGCCGATCGCCCAGTCGGCGGAGCTGGGGAACTTGGCGAGGACGAGGATCCCGATCAGCAGACCGCAGACGCCGCTGAGGCCGACCAGGCCGGCGTTCTGCTGGCCGCGGGCGAGAAAGGCGACGGTGACCCGGGTCAGGCCCATGAAGAGGAAGTAGATGCCGAGGACCAGGGTCAGGGTGAGGGTGCCGTTGTGCGGTTCGACGATCAGCCAGACGCCGACGATCACCGTCAGCGCCGCCCAGATCAGCCGCACGACGAGGCTCCCGACCGAGTGCGCCGAGAAGGCGGCGGCGACCAGGAAGGCGCCGGCGATGACGAGGATCCAGCCGATGAAGATCGCGGTGCCAACGGCGGCGACGGCGGGCACGAGGATGGCGATGCAGCCGACCACGATCGCGAGCACGCCGACGGTCATCAGCGCCTTCCAGCTGCGAGCCAGGCCGGCGCGGACTTCGGGGTCCATCGATGCTCCTCCGATCTCCACGGAAGGAACCTTAAGAGCCCTCGCGGACGCGCTCATGCTCCCGCTCGTAGAAGCACACCCACTTGCGGACGGCGTTGTCGGAGACGCCGTATTTGCGCCCGACGGCGACGTAGCTCGTCGCCTCGATCTCGGCCAGGAGCTGCTCGTACGGCGGGCGACTCGCGCGTCTCAAGGCAGGTTGTGGCCTTCCTCGCAACCGTGAACGGTCCCAGCGGCAGCCACATGCGTGCGAGCAATAGCGGTGGCTGCGATATTTGGCCTCGAACCGCTTCCCACAGCGCTTACAGGAGCGAACGTCGGGCTCCCGTCGATTCTTGCGTCCACAGTGCGTATCGAGAGTCGCCGCGCAGTTCGGACACACGATCTGCAGGTTCTCCAGCCGGTTGTCGTCTGGAATGCCGTTGATGTGGTCGAGAATCAACGACATCGACCGGCCCCTCCAGTTTTCGTCCTGGCCGCACTGCTCGCAGCGCCGCAGCTTGAGGCCCTCAGAAAAGAGGCGCTGCTTCAACTTGCTTCGTGAGTAGCCGGATCCCTTAACCAGAACCTGATCCAGGGGCTTTGCTTTTACCGAGGGCCCTGAGCGGACCGAAGCGCCGGCGTCGAAATGATCGGTCGAGATCTGCCAGACCTCGTGGAGATGCCTCTGGAGAACGGCATGATTGCCGCCCGCGGGTCGGAGACCCAGCCTCCTGAGAACCTCGCTATAGGACCGCGAGGCGGCTACAGCCCCGCGTGCTTCCTGCTCGTTATATCGCGGCACAAATGCGAGAGTAGCTCGCTCCGCAGACAGGACGTTTCGGGTTATTCAGCGGTAGGCTGAGGGCACATTCCGGGATGGTGTAATTGGCAGCACGCGTGGTTTTGGTCCACGAAGTGGTTGGGTTCGAGTCCCCCTCCCGGATTGAGGATTTATTCCTCTGCGGAGTTTCTGGCCACTTTGCCGCCCTTGCTGCCGGGCTCCAGCGCCGGTCCCTGCGGTGAGGCGATGCCGAGCACGCGCATCGCCTTCAGCCCGAGGCCGAGCTTCTCGCGCCCCTCGGTGGCGGAGACGTCGTGGCCGCAGAGCTCCTTGACGCGCTCCAGGCGGTAGCGCACCGTGTGGCGGTGGGTGAAGAGCTGTTTGGCGGTGGCGGCGACGTTGCCGTCGTTGTCGAGGTAGGCCTCGACGGTCGTCACCAGCTCGGTCTCGTACTGCTCGTCGTAGGCCGAGAGCGGCTCGATCGTCTCCGCGTAGAAGCGTTCAAGCTCGCCGGGGTCCTCGCTCATCGCCGGCAGCAGCAGCCGGTAGGCGCCGGTGTCCTCGAAGGCCAGCAGCGAGTGGCCTTCGGCCTCGCCGACGTTGACCGCCAGCCGCGCCTCGCTGCCGGCGCGGTAGAGGTCGACCGGGTCGGCGCAGCGGCGGCTGCGGCCGGTGGTGATGTGGAAGCCGGAGAGGCTGCCGTCGAGCTCGCGGGCGAGCCCGGCGGCGGCGCGGGCGAGGCGCTCGTCGTCCTCGGCGGGGACGATCACGGCGATTTCGGCCGCGACCTCGCCGTCCTCGGTGGTCGCCAGCGACCCCTGTGCGAGCGAGCGCAGGGCCCGCATCGCCAGAGTCAGCACCCGCTCCCGCCACTCGCCGCTCTGGGCGGCGCGCAGCGCGGCTCGCAGCACCAGCACGCCGGCGCCACGGTCGAGGTCGGCGCCGAGCTCGGCGGCGCGGGCGACGATGTCGCCGCGGTCGGTCACCTGGCGGGCCAGCACGGCGGCGACGAAGGCGCTCGCCACCTCCTCGCTCTCCCACTCGGGCGAGCGCGAGCGCTCCAGCTCGAGCGCCAGCAGGGTCGTCACCATGCGGGCGATCATCGGCTCCGGCGGCGCCTTCGCCCGGTAGCGCAGCTCGCCGACGGCGGCATCGGCGACCCGCAGCTCGACCGCGACCACGCCGTCGCCCCCCGAGAGCAGCTTCCGCTCCTGGTCGGGCGAGGCGCCGGCGACCGCGAGCACGGCGCTGGAGCGGTCGATCAGGGCGACGCTGGCGTCGAGCACGCGGGCGGCCGCGCGCGCCACCGCGGGCAGGCCGGCGCCCGCTTCGACCGCTTCGGAGAGCGCGTCGAGCAGCCCTGGATCTCCAGCTTTTGCAGGGCTTTCAGGCCCCTTCGACGTTGCCGGCATGGCCCCATTATCCCCGGCCCAGCGCCGATCGCGCAGTCCAGGCGCCCGGGTGGCCGGCTAGTTGCCGTTGACGAAATTCGAGATGTCGGTGTAGTAGTAGACGATCACCAGCCCGATCACGACGCCGCAGACGAGCAGCGCGGCGAGCACGAAGATCGAGAGGAAGCCGGCCGCGGCCTTCTCCCAGATCCGGCCCTGCGAGCTCAGGGCGGGGGCGAGGATCAGAGTGACGAAGGCGACCAGGCAGACCAGCCCGGCGGCGCCGAAGAGAATGTACTGATGGCCGATTTTGGCCAGGGCGAAGAGCGTCATTGCCGGGGATTCTGCCGCACCTGGGAGATGACGAGGCCGGCGGCGGCGCAGAGCGAGAAGGCGGCGGCCCCCAGCGCCCAGCCGGCGCTGACGTCGCTGAGGTAGTGGAGGTTGAGGTAGACGCGGGAGAGCCCGACCAGGATCGTCAGCGCGAACCCGGTGGCGACGACGCCCGCGCCGCGTGCCATCCCCGGCCGCAGGCGCAGCACGATCGTCACCGCCAGCCAGACGTAGAGGACCGAGTGGGCGGCGTGACCGCTGGGGAACGAGGAACCGGAGGCGGAGGTCAGCCCCCCCTCCGGGCGGGGGCGATCGACCGCGTCCTTGATCTCGTGGATGCCGATCTGGGTCAGCGCCATCCCGGCGAGGAGGACGCCGAACTCGGTCCAGCGGCGGCGGGCGGCGAGCAGGGCGGCGCAGACCGCGGTCAGCCCCCAGGTGAAGATCCCGGAGCCGAGGAAGGTGAAGACCTTGGTGAAGTCGGTGAACCAGCCGGCGCGCAGGTGTTCGGCGACGTCCGTCGCGGTCATGTCGCCGGGGGTCGGGCCCGGCTCGCGGCCGACCAGCACCCCATAGGCGATGAGGACGAAGAGGGAGACGGCGAGGACCGCCATCAGCGAGGTGAATTCGAGGCCGAAGGTGCCGCCGGGAGTGACCCGGTCCCAGAGGAAGCGCAGCTGCGGGCGCCGGGCGAGGTCGACCAGCCAGCGGGTGACGGCGTGCTCCTCCATCCAGCGCACCGCCTCGGCCCGGTTCTTCGCCTCGCGGAAGAAGCGGTAGAGGAAGACCGCTCCGACCACGACCACGATCAGCGTCGCCAGCAGGAAGGCGCCTTTGCCGGCGTACTTGGCGGCGGTCTCGATGCTGCGCGAGAAGAAGTAGCCGACGAGGATGTGGGCGCTGGCCCAGAGCCCGGTGCCGAGGACGCTGTAGGGGACGAAGTTGCGATAGCGCATGCCGGAGCTGCCGGCGATGAAGGGCGCGAAGGCGCGGACCAGACTGATGAAGCGGCCGATGAAGATCGTCTTGCCGCCGTGGCGGGAGAAGTAGTCCTCGACTTTCTCGAAGCGCTCGTGGCTGATCCCGACCCGGGGGCCGTGGCGCATCACGAACTCGCGCCCGAGCCGGCGGCCGAGGAAGAAGCTGGTCGTGTCCCCGGCCCAGGCCGAGAACCAGGCGATCGCGATCAGCAGGTAGATGTCGATCGCGCCCTGGCCGGCGACGGCGCCGCCGAGCAGCATCACCGTCTCGCCGGGGACGACGAGGCCGACGAAGGCGCCGGTCTCGGCGAAGGCGAAGGCGCCGACCAGCAGGTAGGTCCAGGCCCCGAGGGTGTTCGAGATGTCCTCCAGCAGCCCCTGCAGGTCGAGGTGCCCGAGTTCCTGGCTGATCAGGTAGTAACCGAAGGCGACCGCGGCGGCGACCAGCGCCAGCAGCAGTTTTTTGCGGTTGCCGCCTGCCCCGCCCTCTCCCGGCAACTTCATGGCGCGCTCCCGGCCGCGCAGACGATGGCGTCGTCGCGGTCGATCGCCTCGGCGGCAGCGCTCGCGGCGGCGAGGTCGGCGAAGAGCCCGACCGCGGTCGGGCCGGAGCCGCTGAGAATCGCGACCGGGGCACCGGCTTCGCGCAGCTCGTCGAGGGCGTCGCCGATCCCCGGGCGCAGCGAGCGGGCCGGCTCTTCGAGGTCGTTGACCAGCAGCTCGGGGTAGGCGAGCGGCGAAGCGCCGGCGCCGGCGGCCGCGCGCAGGCGGCCGGCGAGCTCCGCCAGCTCCTCCGCCCCGCGCCCGACTCCGAGCCGGTCGGCCTCGGCGAAGACGGCGGCGGTGCCGAGGCCGCCGCCGTCGGGCAGCAGCACGGCCGCGTGCGGCGCCGGCTCCGGCAGCGGCTCGACCCGCTCGCCGGCGCCCTGGACCAGGGCCAGCGCGGGGCTGATCTGCGAGGGCACGTCGGCGCCGAGCTCGGCCGCCAGCCCCTGCAGGTCCTCAACCTCGCCGGCGGCGAGGCGCAGGACCGCGGCGGCGTCGCCGCTCCCCCCGCCCAGACCCGCCGCCACCGGCACCCGCTTCTCGATCTCGATCCGCAGCGGCGGCCGCTCCCAACCCCGCTCGCGCAATCCCGCCAGCGCCCGGGCGGCGAGGTTCTCGCCCTCGACGCCGGGGCAGAGCACCTGGTCGCGCTCGGCCTCGCCGACCGTGACCAGGTCGGCCAGGGCCAGCGGCTCGAACAGCGAGCAGAGCTCGTGCAGGCCGTCGTCGCGGCGCGCCCCCAGGTAGAGGCAGAGGTTGAGCTTGGCGGGGGCGTGGACGAGCATCGCGGTGGGGACCTGATCAGGCTTGGGACTGGAGCTTCGCGGACAGGGCGGCGAACTGCGCGGGCGAGAGCGCCTCCGCCCGCGAGTCTTCGGCCAGCCCGAGCTCGGCCAGCGCCGCCCGGGCAGGCGCCAGCGAGCCCTTGGTGCCGTGCTCGAGCGAGCGGGCGAGGGACTTGCGACGGTGGGCGAAGGCGGCGCGGATCAGCCGGCGCGTCGCGGGGTCGGCGCCGGGCCCGGTGCGGCGCAGGCGCAGGATCGCCGAGTCGACCCGCGGCCGCGGCTTGAACACGGCCGGGTCGACCTTGCGCACCAGCTCGACCTCGCAGGCGAGCTGGGCGACGACGCTGGGCGAGCCGTAGATGCGACTGCCGGGCGCGGCCCGCAGGCGGTCGGCGATCTCCTTCTGCACCATCACCGTCCAGCCGGTCAGCGAGGGCAGCAGCTCGATCGTCCGCAGCAGCACCGGCGTCGCCACCGCGTAGGGGAGGTTGGCGACCATCGCCGTCGGCGCCGGCTCGAGCTGGCCGAAGTCGAACTTCATCGCGTCGGCCCAGTGCAGGCTGACGTTGGGAAGCGCCGCCAGCGGCGCCAGCGCCGGCTCCAGGCCGCGGTCGATCTCGACCGTGTGGACGTGGGCGGCGATCGCCGCCAGGCGCCCGGTCAGAACCCCTTCTCCGGCGCCGACCTCGAGCACGACGTCGTCCGGGGAGAGCGCCGCGTCGCGGACGATCGCGTCGAGCAGGTTGGGATCGGCGAGGAAGTTCTGGCCGAGGCGAACCAAAGCGCGGCTACCAGCCGAAGAGCGCGGCGGCGTTGGCCTCGACCGTGCGCTCGAGCCGCTCGTAGGAGACACCGCGCTCGGCGGCGACGACCTTCGCCGTCTCGACCACGTTGGCCGGCTGGTTGCGCTTGCCGCGCAGCGGTTGCGGCGAGAGGTAAGGGGCGTCGGTCTCGACCAGGAGGAGGTCGTCGGGGACCTTGGCGGCAGCGAAGCGGAGCTCCTTCGCACTCGGGTAGGTGACGTTGCCGGCGAAGGAGCAGTGCCAGCCGCGCTCGGCAGCGTCGTCGACCCGGGCCGGGGCCGAGAAGCAGTGCAGGATCACCGGGTGTCCGGCGGCGCGGGCGTCGAGCGTGGCGAAGATCTCGTCGACCGCCTCGCTGCCGTCCTCGGGGTCGCGGGCGTGGATCACGATCGGCAGCCCGAGCTCGACCGCGATCTCGATCTGGGCCGCGAAGGCGCGCCGCTGGTCGGCGCGGGGGGCGCCGTCGCGGTAGTAGTCGAGCCCGGTCTCGCCGATCGCCCGCACCTTCTCGTGGCCGCCGAGGCGGGTGATTTCGGCGACGGTCGAGTCATCGAAGCCGCCGGCCTCGTTGGGGTGGCGGCCGATCGCGGCGAAGACCTCCTGGTGGCGCTCGATGGCGGCGATCGCGGCCGGGTTGGTCTCGGCGTCCATCCCCACCGTGAGCATCCGGCCGACGCCGGCCGTGCGGGCCGCCGCGACCAGCTCGGCCTCGTCGCCGTCGCAGAGGACGAGGTGGGTGTGGGAGTCGATCACCCGAGGCAGTCTAAGAACGACCGGGGCCCGCGCGCTCGAATAGCCTCTTCCCCATGGCCGATCCAGCCGACTACTACCGCGAGATCTACATCCGCGGCCTCGGTGGCGAGACGCCGGCGATCCCGGTCTCGGTCGCCGAGCTGGAGCGGCAGGCGGTCGCGGCGATGGAGCCGAAAGCGGCCAACTACGTCGGCGCCGGAGCCGGCAGCGAGGACACGATCGCCGCCAATGCCGAAGCCTTCCGCCGCCACCGGATCGTGCCGCGGATGCTGCGCGACGTCTCCGCCCGCGACCTCACCGCCACCGTCCTCGGCACGGCGATGCCGGCGCCGCTGATGCTGGCCCCGATCGGGGTGCAGAAGGTCGTCCACGACGAGGGCGAGCTGGCCACCGCCCGCGCCGCCGCCGCGGTCGGGGTGCCGATGATCGCCAGCACCAACTCCCACTTCACCCTGGAGGAGATCGCCGCCGCGGGCGGCGCCGGGGCCCCGCGCTGGTTCCAGCTCTACTGGGCCAACGACCGCGAGCTGGTCGAGAGCTTCGTCGGCCGGGCCGAGCGGGCCGGCTACGGCGCCATCGTCGTCACCGTCGACACCTTCGTCCCCGGCTGGAAGCCGCGCGACCTGCAGCAGGCCTGGCTGCCCTTCCTCAACGGCATGGGCATCGCCAACTATTTCGAGGACCCGGTCTTCCGCGCCGGCCTGGAGCGACCGCCGGAGGAGGACGTCGGCGCCGCCACCGGCCACTTCCTCGGCGTCCAGGCCAACCCGGCGCTGAACTGGGATGACCTCGCCTGGCTGCGCGAGCGGACCTCGCTGCCGATCGTGATCAAGGGCATCCAGCACGTCGACGACGCCCGCGAGGCGGCCAACCGCGGCGTCGACGGCATCGTCGTCTCCAACCACGGCGGCCGCCAGGTCGACGGCGCCATCGCCTCGCTCGACGCCCTGGCCCCGATCGCCGCCGCGGCCGGCGAGGAGCTGGCGATCCTCTTCGACAGCGGCGTCCGCACCGGCACCGACGCGCTCAAGGCGCTCGCCCTCGGCGCCGACGCCGTCTGCCTCGGCCGCCTCTACATCTGGGGACTGGCGCTCGGAGGCCAGGCCGGCGTCGAAGCGGTGCTGAAGATGACCCTGGCCGAGCTCGACCTGACGATGGCCCTGTGCGGCCTCACCGAGCCGGGCCAGCTCGGGCCGGACGTGCTCGCGCACACTTGATCGCGGTCCTTCGGACCTCGTAATCGTCTAACTCTCGGCTCCCCTTGACGCGCCACTCGCCGCATGGGAGCTTCGCCTCCTGGGTTCCCAAAAAGAGGAGGACTACATGTACGCGCGAGTGGCAACGTTCGAAGGCGGCGATGGAGCGAAGGCCGCGGCCCAAATCAGGAGCCAGGACGAGGCCCAGGGCGGGCCGCCGCCCGGACTTCCCGCCAAGAAGCTCCTGATCCTCAACGACGCTTCGAGCCAGAAGAGCCTGGCCATCGCCTTCTTCGAGACCGAGGAGGACTACCGTCAAGGGGACGCAACCTTGAACTCGATGTCCCCTCCCGGCGGGGAGGACAGCATGGGCGAGCGCGCCGGCGTGGAGAAGTTCGAGGTGGTGCTGGAGCTGGAGCCCTAGATCGCTGGACAGGCGAAGGCCGGCAGCGCCGTCGGCACGCTGACCGGAGCGAAGGCGATGAGGAGGGGGCCGAGGACGCCGTTGAGCGCCTGCACCGAGTCACCGAGTTTGCCGCTCTGTTCGTTCAGTTTGCCGGCCTGGGCGCAGAGCGTCTGCACCACCGGCACCGCCCCGATCGCGCTTTTCAGCTGCGTGTTGTTGATGCCGCTGAGGACGCTTTCCAGGCTTTTGACTTTCGTCAGCAGTTCGGTCACCTGTTTTTCCAGCGAGCTGACGGTGCCTTTCGCCCCCGCCGTCCCGTTCGCGCCCGTCGTGCCCGGCGTGCCGCCTTCGCCGTTGCCACCGGCCGCGCCACCTTCGCCGCTGCCGCCGGTCGCGGCCGGGCCCCGGGCGCTCCAGGCGGCTTTCTTCCAGCCCCGCGGGCACTTGGCCTTGGCGCTGCGCACCACCCGCAGCGTCCCCTTGCCCTTCCCCTTCGCTTTGAAGCAGGCGTGGATCATCCCGTCCTTGCCGGCCAGCGAGGCCGCACTCGCGGGTTGACTCACGTAGGTCAGGATCAGCGCGCTCGCCAACAGCGCCGTCATTGCGACCGCCGTCAACCTGATCGATCGAGCCCTTCCCGGGGGCTTCGCGTAACCCATCGCTCCAGGCCTACCCGATGGACGGGAAAGTCAATCCGGCGGCAATCTTCAGAGGTCGCGGCGCGAGAACGCCAGGGCGGCCAGTGCCAGCACGCCGAGCATGTAGGCGAAGGCCCAGGCGATCAGCTCCGGGCCGGCCGCCTCGGAGCCGCCGAAGGGCCCGAGCTGGAGAACCACCCCGGTCAGGCCCGAGGTGCCCGAGATCAGCGCGTGCAGGCCCGCCGCGTAGAGGCCCTCGAAGGGGAGCGCCCAGCTGGCGACGCGCCCGATCGTGTGCAGCGAGTCGCTGTTGATCGCGTTCCCGATCTGGGCCAGGAGGCCGGCGGTGAGACCGGCGCCGAAGACCATGAAGACGACGATCCCCTGCGCGGTGACCGGCAGCAGGACCGAGAGCAGGAGGGAGATCGCGGCGATGATCGCGACCGCCATCGCCAGCCCCAGGGCGGGGCCGAGCAGATGGTCGGGGGACCAGTGCCCGGTGAGGTTGGTGATCGCGTAGGCGGCGAGGTAGACGATTACGACATAGGCGCCCGAGAGCGCCGCCGCGCCCGTGAAGCGCGCCATCAGCATCGTCGTGCGGCCGATCGGGCGCACCACCACCGGCTGCAGCAGACCACTCTCCGCGTCGCCCCGGACCGCCCCGAGGGTGAGGAAGACGGCGAGCACGGCGCCGAGGAAGAGGGTGGCGAACATCGCCAGGCCGAAGATGGTGGCGCCGGCGAAGGCCTTCGGATCGAGGATGCCCGCTTCGCCACCGGCGAAGTTGCGGACGTCCCGGAAGACGAAGTGGGCGCCGAGCGCGTAGAGGGAGAGGAAGGCGACGGTGAGCACGAGCACCGCGAAGAAGACGCGGCGGCGGACGCCTTCCCGTACCGAGTGGGCGATCACGACGGCGGCCGAGCGCCAGGGCGAGGGTGTCATCCCGTCTGCCCTCCGACCGCCTCCAGATAGACCTCTTCCAGCGAGCTGTGGCGGACCTCGACCCGGTAGACGCGCTCGCCCGCGGCGACCAGCTCGGCGACGATCCGCGGCGCCTCCTCGCGTCCGGCTCCGGCGAAGACGCGCACCCCGCTCGCGGTCTCGACCTCGACCCCACCGGAGCCGGCGAGCTCGCCTGGCGTCCCGGCCTTGACCAGGCGGCCGCGGGCGATGATCGCGACCCGGTCGCAGACCAGCTCGACCTCGCTCAGCAGGTGCGAGTTGAGCAGGACGGCGACGCCGCGCCCGCGCAGCTCCTCGAGCAGGCCGCGGACGATCCGCCGCCCGACCGGGTCGAGGGCGCTGGTCGGCTCGTCGAGCAGCAGCAGGCGCGGGCCGCCGACCAGCGCCTGGGCAATCCCCAGCCGCTGCTGCATCCCCTTCGACATCGCCTCGATCCGCTTCTCCCTGGCCTCGCCCAGCCCGACCAGGCCGAGCAGCTCCGAGCGCTCCGCCGCGCCCCCGCCCGAGCCGGCGAGCCGCTGCTGCAGGGTCAGCAGCTCGTCCGCCGAGCACCAGCCGGGGAAGCGGAAGAGCTCCGCCAGATACCCCAGTGCGGCCCGCGCCCGGGGCGAGCCGGCGGGACGTCCCAGCACCTCGACCGCGCCGCCGCTGGGCCGGACCAGGCCACAGGCGATCTTCGTCAGGGTCGACTTGCCGGCCCCGTTGGGCCCGAGCAGCCCGACCAGCTCACCGGCCCGGATCTCGAGGTCGACCCCGGCCAGCGCCTCCTGCCCCCGGTAGCTCTTGCGCAGGCCGGAGACCGCGAGCACCGGCCCCGCCATCAGCCCGGCGGGTCGATCTTCGGGAACAGCGCCGGGATCCGCTCGACGCTCTGGCCGCCCGGACGCGAGCCCAGCTCGGCCAGCCCGCGCCCCTCTTCGCCGAGCGCCGCCAGCAGCGTCTCGGTGCTCCGCGGCAGGAAGGGGACGAGCAGCAGCGTCGTCACCCGGATCCCCTCGACCAGGTTGTAGAGGACCTCGTC
>Ga0068863_100002639_pt1 | contig 17754 bp, 17 predicted proteins | sample KBSSwiS62_FD_66596 | JGI IMG/M metagenome (GOLD analysis project Ga0068863, IMG submission 66596) | Switchgrass rhizosphere microbial communities from Kellogg Biological Station, Michigan, USA - KBS Switchgrass S6-2 | ecosystem: Host-associated > Plants > Roots > Rhizosphere > Soil ...
CCGCAACCCAAAAATGCAGTCTCAAAAAGCGCCTCGTCGCTGTTCAGCCCGGCAAAGGGGATGCGTCAAATTCACAAAAAGCTCGTCCAAAACGCCGAATTTGAGGGGTGAGCAATTACCGTGGAAATGTTTCCAACTAGAATCAGGTATTCGGGGCTTTCTACATCATATAATCTCGGTGTGGGATGGATCGGCGGCATGCTTCCATCCGTGTCTTATGCGATCGTTATTTCTACGGGAATGATTCTATCTGGGCTCTGGTACCCAGTAATTATCACAGGCGTTACATTTATTTTGACGTTGATTCTTATTCGGGATCGGGCGGGATCGGACATCTCAAGTTGAGTGCCTCCGAAGTTCGGTGAATATACTGATTGGATTGCCGAGCGAATTTACTAAACACACTAATTATTTATCGCTTTCTCGATCTCCGCCTGCCCGTTTGGGAGCGCCGACAGGATGGCTATGATCGAGAAGCAGACCGGCGGCGTCCTCTCCCCGCAGACCCCCGCCCCAAAGTCGAACGGCGCGAAATTTGTCCATTAGTGGACTGGCGCCGCAACGGCTCACCGTGTTCCGGCCGATTTCATCAGCTGCACCCGCGCCGCCCGCCGTATTTCCGGCCAGTCACTTGCGGGCTTCAACCGCAGTGGTCCGACCTCCCCAGCCATCGCGGAACTCATCGCGGGCATACCGGACCTGCAAACCCACCAAGGCTGCATATCAGCCGGGAGCGTCGCTTCCACTGCCAGAGCGCTCTGCACTGTTGCAAGCGAAGGGCGCCCGACGGCGAATAGGAAACGCAGCTCCTGCGCGTTGACCAGGTCCCAGGCGCGAAGACTTTCGAGGGCGGCCGGATCCGCGCACCGACCTGCATCGTAAGCCATCCGCGTGCGCGCCACGAGGTAGGTCTGCAAACCTCTGCCTGGATCTCGCACCGCCAGGCGTCGTGCGAGTTCATAAAGGTAAGGCGTCGGCATCGCGGCGGCGTCCTTTTCCAGTTTCGTCAGTGTCGCTGCATCATCGTATGGCGCATCATGCACCGCCTGAAAGTCCGGGTCGAAACCGAAATTGGGCGGAATGTCGGGATTGTCGAAGGTGCCATACCGAACCACCTTGACCCTTGCCGGATCAGCCGACGGGATGAGCTGGAAATTCGATACTTTGGACGGATACTTTGCCAAGGCGGCGAGTCGGGCCGCTTCGGGCGCATTGACGGCCGCGGCCGCATCCAGCCATGCCAATCCGCGCGCTTCATCCTTGGGCACGAACCTGCCCGCCATATATAGCTTGCCAAGACTGACTGCGCCATCGGGAAGGCCATTGCCGGCAGCGATCTCATACAGGCGGATCGCGCGAGATACATCGCGCGGAGTACCCTTCCCCTCGATCAGCAAGTGCGCGAGGAGATCGGCCGCCGCCGGATTGCCCCGTTCGGACGCAATGCCCAGATGCCGGACTGCCAAGGCATAGTTCGGCTGAACCTGCTCCGCCGTCCCGAGAACGACTCCAAGAAAGTAATGGACAGCGGCGCTGCCGGTGACTTGGGCCGAGTGTTCGAGAATTTTCACGGCTTCAGCACTTTTCGCAGGTAACGATCTCAACGTCGTCGCTGCGATGGCCAGTGATGGCCCCGCCTCTCCCTTGGTCACACGGGCCGCGCAGTCCGGGTTGGATTGAACGGTTTCCACTGTGTAATCTCGGCAGGCCGGGTCAAACTTCAGAGCGCCAATATTCTCCCTGAACGGAGCGGTAGGGTCCGCAGGCACGACCGAAATCGGTGCTTGGGCGGCAGTTGCGGCAAGGAGCAGGGAGAGCAGCATTTGGCTACGCTATGTCAGCAGCCCTGCCACAGTGTCAAAGCGAATAAGGAGCACGTCGGACACCATCTGGCCGCCATAGCCGAGGTCGAAGATCGGCCATCGCCCCTTTTGATGGGGCACGCAGCTCCACCCAGGAAATCGACTCGGGATTCCCGGTGGATTCCGGTGACAGTTTACTAAACTCCCGAATTATCCGACAGGTCCCGGCGCCTGTTCGGCTGATCGACGAACTTGGTGACGGGTGCAACAACAGCTTATGCTTCGGCCGTGGACAATGGACATAGGCAGAGTTTGGGGGTTGTTGCACGTGGCACCGTAACGTCCAGGATGGCCCCGCGCCCGCCTCGGGCCTACGGTCACCCCATCCGCTCTCGAGAGGCGCCGTGTCCAAACCCTTGCTCCACGTCATTTTCAGCCCGTCCGGCGCCGGAACACTTCGTCAGACCCTCGCTCAGCAGGGCCGGACCGATCGGGTCGCCTGCCCGTATGACGATTTCAGCTTCGGCCCCATCGCCAAGGCGGATGGCGCTGCCAGAGCCGCGTGGGTCGAGGAGGAACTGGGCGTCAGCGACTGGGAAAGCGTCGTCGCGACCACGGCGCCATTCCTCGAGGCATCCTGCTCGAACGATGTCCTGCCAGTGGCGTGGATCTCGCGTCGCGATGCCAGAACCTACGCCGGCTTCCTCTGGTGGCTCTCTCACCTGGGCAATGCGCCTTGCAGGATCGTGGATGTAACGGAACTGACGGTCAGCGATGATCCGGCCGATCCCGCATCGAGGAGGCTGGCGATCAGCCCTTCCATCCTGTTGCCGGCCCAGATGGCTGGCCTGCTCGGGATGGAGGTCGACCTCGAGCCGCGAGAACGAAGCAAGCATCAGGCCCGTTGGACTGACCTGGTCTCGGACAATGCACCGCTTCGTATCGTCGATCGCCACGGTTCATTGATGTCGGGGCCGATTTGCCACTACGATCCTCGTCTAATCGCATGCGCGACCACGGCATGGCAAAAGATGGCACGGATCATCGGACACGCGCTCGCCAGTTTCTCGGATGAGGGCGTGCACTACCCAAGCGACCTCCTCCTTCTTGGTCGCGCCCGCACACTTGCCGAAACCGGCGCCCTGGAATGGCGCGGCGATCTCTCCACCATGTGGGATTGCGAACTGCGTCTGCCTGCATCTGCGCAGCACTGATCCATTCGACGACCTAAGGCCTACCGCTCACGCTGGATGACGACCAGCGGGTGGCGCATGTCGCCGACAGAATCTGCTCAGAAAATTTGCCACCGAACATCGTTCATGATATGTTCCTAACGACATTTGGAGGCGTGCCATGTCCACAACAGAATCAGCCCCAAAACAGCGGGGCCGCCCGTTCAGGCCCGGCCAGTCGGGCAACCCCGCCGGCCGCCCCAAGGGCGCCCGCAACAAGGCCACCATTCTCGCCGAGGCATTGCACGAGCAGGAGGCCGTTGCGAAAGCGCAGGCACTGGTCGACCGCGCACTCGCCGGCAACGTCGCCGCGATGCGAGCCTTCCTGAATCGCGTCGCCCCGGTCGAACACGACATGGTCCACCTTGACCTCACTGAGCTTCGCACCTTGTCCGATATCGTCGATGCCTCGACATCATTGGTCGCCGGCGTCGCCGCGGGCGAAATCGGCCTGGGCGAGGGAGAACGGGTGATGAAGCGGCTCGTCGCTCACCAGACGCGACTTGCCGTGCGGAGCGAAGAATCCGTCATGGATACAGGTGAAAACAGCGGCCAAGGCACCGGCGCCACCGCACCCGCCGCCGATTGCCCGCCGCCCGCTGCCGCGCCAAACTCCGAATTAGCAGGTCAAATACAGCGAGCAGCCCCCTCCAACCCGGTCCGATCCGCCGAGCCCGAAAACGAATCGGCACCACCGGCCCCTCCGCCAATAGCCGCCGGCACCCAATTCCCGATCCACACTGCCGATCCCCGCCACCGCAGCCGCCCTCGACGCACATATGCCCTCGGCTCGGTCGCCATGGCGCCGTTCGCTGTAATTATAGCGGAAATACAAGCGGCAGCGGGAGCGCGGCCCGCTCATTGCGGCCGCCTCCCGCGCCCGCCCTAGCGTTTTGACGAGTCACACCCACCCCGTCTTTTCGGCTTAGTGAGCCTCGACCAATCCGGGGAGCGACGATGTCGACACGAATGATCGCCGAAGGCCTGCTGACCGATGAGGACGATCCTCGCCTGATCGGCGGCCGTGATCGCGAGACCGGGCGGATCGTCTTTCCGATGCCGGTCGGCGGCGATGCCGAGCGCTTCGATCCCGTGCCGCTGCGGCGCGACGGGACGATCTGGTCGTGGACCATCCAGCGCTTCGCGCCCAAATCGCCGCCCTATGTCGGCACCCTGCCGTTCGAGCCGTTCGCGCTCGCCTATGTCGAGCTGCCCGGCGAAGTGATCGTCGAGTCGCGGCTGACCGGCTTCGCGTTCGATGCGCTCGATTGCGGCCTGCCGGTCAGGCTGACCACGATCCCGTTCGGCACCGCCCCCGACGGCGCCACCCTCACCACCTTCGCCTTCGAGCCCGCAGCATGAGCGCCATCCTATGAGTGACACCGTCTGCATCGTCGGCATCGGCATCCACCCGTTCGGGCGGACCGATGGCATGACCGGCCTCGATATGGGCGTCGCCTCGGTGCGCTCGGCGCTCGCCGATGCCGGCGTGGGCTGGGAGGACATCCAGTTCGCTTATGGCGGCTCCGATTCGGCGGGCAATGCCGATACGATGGTCGCACGGCTCGGCCTCACCGGCATCCAGTTCATCAACGTCAAGAATGGCTGCGCGACCGGTGGCTCGGCCTTGTTCGGTACGCTCGCGACGATCCGCTCGGGCGAGTTCGATCTCGGCGTCGCGGTCGGGTTCGACAAGCATCCGCGCGGCGCGTTCGATCCGCGGCCGGCCGAATGGGGCCTGCCGGAATGGGTCGGCGAGACCGGCCTGATGCTGACCACGCAATTCTTCGCGACCAAGATCCACCGCTACATGCACGAGTTCGGGATCAGCGCGACCTCGCTCGGCCGCGTTGCCGAGAAGGCCTATGCCAATGGCCAGCATGCCGATCATGCGTGGCGCCGGTCGCCGGTCGATCTCGAGACGATCATGACTTCGCAGATGGTCAGCGATCCGCTGACCAAATATATGTTCTGCTCGCCCGCCGAGGGCGCGGTCGCGCTGGTGCTGGCGAGCGAGAAGAAGGCGCGCGAACTCGGCGGCCCGATCATCCGGCTCGACGCCGCGGCGATGCGGACGCGGCCGGCCGGATCGTTCGAGGTGTTCGCGCCGTCGATCGACATCGTCCGCGGCGGCTCCGCCACCGAGAATGCGAGCCGTGCGGCGTTCGAATCGGCGGGCATCGGCCCCGGCGATATCGATGTCGCCCAGATCCAGGATACCGAGGCCGGCGCCGAGATCATGTACATGGCCGAGAACGGCTTCTGCGCCGATGGCGAGCAGGAGCAATGGCTGGCCGAGGGCCGCACGACGCTGGGCGGCGCGCTGCCGATCAACACCGATGGCGGCTGCCTGGCGTGCGGCGAGCCGATCGGCGCGTCCGGCCTGCGCCAGGTCTACGAGAATGTCGTCCAGCTGCGTGGGGATGGGGGTGCGCGGCAGGTGCCGGGCGATCCGAAGACGGCCTACAGCCATGTCTATGGCGCGCCCGGGGTTTCTGCATGCACGATCATGACGCGGTAGCAGGATGACTGATCGAAGCGCCGAGGCAATTCCTCCCTGGAGGGGAGAGGGACCGGCGAAGCCGGTGGAGGGGTTCGAAGTGTCAGGACCAATGCCGAAATTCGGCGAAGGTTCGGATGCCCTGCACCCCTCCGTCAGCTCTTCGGGCTGCCACCTCCCCTCGAAGGGGAGGATTTGAGAATTGCTTGGCGTCGCCTGGGTAATGGCATGACCCGCTGACCGCGGGCGACGATACGGATTGAACGGATGAGGATCATCAGATGCAATTGAGCCGTGACGAGCTGCTGGGCGCGTATCGCCGCATGACGACGATCCGCGTCTTCGAGGAGCGGCTGCACGACGAGATCGCCAAGGGCGAGATCGCCGGCTTCACCCATCTCTATTGCGGCCAGGAAGCCGCCGCGGTCGGCGTCTGCGATCATCTCGCCGACGATGATTTCATCGTCTCCACCCATCGCGGCCACGGCCACTGCCTCGCCAAGGGCGTCGACGTGAAGGGGATGATGAAGGAGATCTATGGCCGCGCCACCGGCACCTGCAAGGGCAAGGGCGGATCGATGCACATCGCCGACATCGACAAGGGCATGCTCGGCGCCAACGGCATCGTCGGCGCCGGCGCACCGCAGGCAGTGGGCGCGGCGCTCGCCGCGAAGATGGACGGCAACGGCAAGATCGGCCTGTCCTTCTCGGGTGACGGCGCCTGCAACCAGGGCACCACGTTCGAGGCGATGAACATGGCGGTCGTCACCAGGGCGCCCTGCGTGTTCGTGTTCGAGAACAACCATTATTCCGAACATACCGGGCCGGCCTATGCCACCGCGACCGCGACCGACATCGCCGGCCGCGCCGAAGCGTTCGGCATGAAGGTGTGGCGCGCCAATGGCTGCGACTATTTCTCCACCTACGAGACGATGCGCGAACTGCTCGCCTATGTCCGCGCCGGCAACGGCCCGGCCGCGATCGAGCTCGATACCGAACGCTTCTACGGCCATTTCGAGGGCGATCCGCAGCGCTATCGCGGCCCCGGCGAGATCGACCGCATTCGCGCAGAACGCGATTGCCTGAAGGCGTTCCGCCAGCGCGTGACCGAAGCGAAACTGCTCGAGGACGACGATCTCGACCGGGTCGAGGCTGAAGTCCATCAGCTCATCGAAGACGCCGTCGTGGAGGCGCGCGCGGCACCGCTGCCGACGCCCGCGATGGTGCTCGAAGACGTCTATATCTCCTACTGATCGGAACGTTTCTCCATGGCCGAGATGATGTTGCGCGACGCGATCGTCGAGACGATCCGAAGCGAAATGCGCCGCGATCCCACCGTGATGATGCTGGGCGAGGATATCGTCGGCGGCATGGGCACCGCCGGCGGCCCCGAGGCGATCGGCGGCATCTGGAGCACGTCGACCGGACTCTGGGCCGAATTCGGCGGCAACCGGATCATCGACACGCCGATCTCCGAAAGCGCGATCATCGGCGCCGCGGCGGGTGCCGCGCTCGCCGGCAAAAGGCCGATCGCCGAGCTGATGTTCGCCGATTTCGTCGGCGTCTGCATGGACCAGATCTGGAACCAGATCGCCAAGTTCCGCTACATGTTCGGCGGCAAGTCGAAATGTCCGGTGGTGATCCGGCTGGTCTATGGCGCCGGCTTCAATGCCGCGCCGCAGCACAGCCAGGCGGTCTATTCGATGATGACGTCGATGCCCGGGCTCAAGGTGGTGATGCCGTCGACCCCCGCCGACGCCAAGGGGCTGCTGACCCAGGCGATCCGCGACGACGATCCGGTGCTGTTCTTCGAGCACAAGGCGCTCTACGCGACCAAGGGCGAGGTGCCCGACGGCGACTATCTGATTCCGTTCGGTCATGCCCGGCTGACCCGCGCCGGCGAACATGTCACGATCGTCACCTGCGGCATGATGGTGGGTTTCGCCGAAGCCGCCGCCGACAGTCTGGCGCAGGAAGGCATAGGCTGCGACGTGATCGACCTGCGCACCAGCAGTCCGCTCGACGAGGAAGCGATCCTCGATTCGGTCGAGGTCACCGGTCGCCTCGTGGTGGTCGACGAGAGTCCGCCGCGCTGCAGCCTCGCCACCGACATTGCCGCGATGGTCGCGCGCAAGGGTTTCGCCAGCCTCAAGGCGCCGCCCGAACTCGTCACCGCGCCGCATTCGCCGGTCCCGTTCGCGCGCGAACTCGAAAGCGCCTATCTGCCCTCGCCCGCGAAGATCGTCGACGCGGTCCGTACCGTGCTGGCGTACCGCTGATGGCCGCGCTCAAGCCCTTCACCATGCCCAAATGGGGCATCGAGATGACCGAGGGCACGGTCGCCGAATGGCTGGTCGCCGAGGGCGGCAGCTTCGCCAAGGGCGATCTGCTCGCCTTGATCGAGACCGACAAGATCACCAACGAGGTCGAGGCCGAGCGCGACGGCGTGCTCGCGCGGATCGTGATCCCCAGCGGAGAGACCAGGCCGGTCGGTGCGCTGCTGGCGATCATCGCCGACGGCGCGGCCGAACCGGCCGAGATCGATGCGTTCCTCGGCACGTTCAAGGCGGCCGATACCAAGGTCGCGGCCGGTGCCGCCGCGCCCGCGCCTGCCGTCCCGGTTGCCGCGCCCGCCCCGCCGCCGCTCGCTGCGCCCAAAGTCAGCATCGTCCCCGAGGATCTCGCGATCAGCCCGCAGGCGCGCAAGCTCGCCGAGGAGCGCGGCATCGACGTGTCGACGATCACCGGCTCCGGCAAGGGCGGCCGCATCACCTATCAGGACGTCGACCAGGCCGGCCGTCCGCCGGCGCCCGCGGTCGGCGGCGCGCCGGTCGCGATCGCCAACGATACCAGCATCGTCGATGGCATCCATGCCTCGCCGCTCGCCAAAAGGCTGGCGCTGATCCACGGCGTCGACCTCGCCGAGATCGACGGCACCGGGCCACGCGGGCGGATCTCCAAGGGTGACGTGCTGGCGAAGGTTGCGCCACCGGCAGCGGCAGCCGCCCAGACGGCGCGCGCCGTCGCCGGCCCGCCGCGGATCGTGCCGATGGACCGGATCCGCAAGGTGATCGCCCGCCGCCTGACCGAGGCCAAGCAATCGATCCCGCATTTCTACCTCCGGCTCGAGGCCAGCGTCGACAGGCTGCTCGAACTGCGCCGGATCGCCAACATCGTCGCCAGCGGCAAGGCGTCGGTCAACGACTTCATCGTCCGCGCCGCGGCGCTGGCGCTGATCGAGGAGCCGGGCGTCAACATCCAGGTCCATGGCGATGACGTCCATCATTTCGCCGAGGCGCATGTCGCGGTGGCGGTGGCGACCGACAAGGGGCTGGTGACGCCGGTCGTGCGCGGCGCCGATTCGCTGTCGGTCCACGCGATCGCCGCGGCGACCAAGGCGCTGATCGCCAGGGCGCAGGCCGGCCGGCTGTCGTTCGAAGACATGGACGGCGGCAGCTTCACCGTCTCCAATCTGGGCATGTTCGGCATCGATCAGTTCGACGCGATCATCAACCCGCCGCAGGGCGCGATCCTCGCGGTCGGCGGCACCCGCCGGGTGTGGGCCGAGCAGGCCGACGGATCGGGCAAGTTCGAATCGCGCATCGGACTGTCGCTATCCTGCGACCACCGCGCGATCGACGGCGCGGTCGGCGCGAAGTTCCTCGCGGCGCTCAAGCGGCTGATCGAAGATCCGGAACGATTGTTCTAAAATCCTCCCCGGAACGGGGAGGGGGACCGTCGAAGACGGTGGAGGGGCAGGGGCCACGTCATGGGCGTCCAGCCCTTCCCCTACCCCTCCACCACGCGCTGCGCGCGCGGTCCCCCTCCCCGTTCCGGGGAGGAATTAGGTCAAGCCATCGCCGCCTTCGCCGCCACCGCCCGCGCCGGCAGCGCCTGGTCGAAATAATAGGGCTTGATCTGGCAGCACAGGCCGTCGCGGAACTGCAGCGCCTCGGCCAGCGGGATGCGCAGGTCGCTGCCGTCCGCATCGCGCGTGACGATGTCGAGCAGCACGACCACCCAGTCGCCGCCCGCCGTCATCTGCTGCATGTCGAAGCCGGTCACGTCCATCACGCCGGTGACCTTGGCATATAGCGCACGGAAACCCTCGGCGCCGCGAAAGACGCCTTCGAACGGCAGGCCGGGCGCCTCGGTGACGAAGAAGTCCCCGGTGATCAAAGTTGCCACCATGTCCCAGTCGCCAGCGCCGCAGACTTCATAGAGTTTCGTCGCCGCGGCCAGATTGCTTTGTTCCAGGGTCATGTCTCGATCCTCGCCTCTGTTCATTCCCGGTGGATAGTCTTGAACACCCGCTTCTGGAACAGCCACTTGCCGTCGCGCTTGACGCAGACATCGTCATAAACGCCGCGGTCGCGCTTGGTCGCGCCGCCCATGTCGTAAACCTCGGACGTATAGCTGCGCACGATCGCACGATCGCCATCGACGACGATCGAGCCGGGATTGGCGACGAAGACGATGCCGGGATAATTTTCCATCGCCGCCTTCCAGGTCGTGACGATCGCTTCGCGCGCATGGGCCTCGCCCATCTCGGGATAATCGGGCAGGCTCCACACGCCGTCCTCGGCGCAGGTCGCGCCCCAGGCGACGGCGTCGTGCAGGATCACGGCGTCGGCATAGGCGTCGATCAGTTCGCGGATCGCCAGCCGATCCTCCACGGGTCCTTCAGAGGCCATCGCATGCTCCTCTCGCGGGTTGTCGGCGCAACGCTAGCCGGTGGCGTCGCCGGCCGAACCTGCGGAAAGTGCGAGTCGTCGGCGCGGATGGCGCTCAGGCGCGTTGACGCACCGGCATATGTTCGAACCCCGGCGCCGCGTCGGGCACGGCGATCTCGATCCAGTCGTCGACGATTCGCGTCTCGAACAGCATCAGCGGCTTGTACGGCCCGCCGATGCACTTGCCGGTGGCGAGCTCGAAGCGCGCGCCGTGGAGCGGACACATCACCGCGCCGCGGCGGATGCGCCCGGTGCTGAGTTCGGATGCCGCATGCGGGCATCGGTCGATCGTCGCCAGATATTTGCCCTCGCTGCGCGCCAGAAGCACCGGCCAGCCATTGACGATCAACCCCGTTGCGCTGCCGTCCGGCACCTCGTCGGCCGCTGTCGCACGATGGAAAGTCTTCGCCATGAACCCACTTCCAGCATTTTGCCTGTGCGACCGATTGGACCATGCATCCGCCGGCGACAATGATTGGAAAGGACAGGTGCGACGGCCTTGGGGAACGGGTCAAGCCGCATGGCCGGACATCGATCGTGGCCCGGCCGCAGTCTGACCGTCTGGTGCCGGATGGTCGCTAGTCCACTTGATCGTTCTAAAGTGAGAGGCAGTGGCGCGATCGTGCCCGGCGAGCTGATGGGTGCCCGATCATGCCGCCTGCTCAGGGCACCAGGATCGGCGTCGACCGCTGATCCGCGTGTTCGCCAAGGACTTCGGGCCGAAGGGCATCTGCGCCAATACAATCGGGCCGGGCTTCGCCAAACGCCGATGACCGCCAACGCGATGGCGATCCCCGGCCTGCGCGATCCCTTGTCAGTCTTCATCGCCTGGTATGTCGAAGTCGGCGCCAAGACGCAGCGACTCGATGCGGCGGCGCAGCAACTCACCGAGTTCGGATAGGTAAATCCGGCGCGGCATCGGATAGGGCAAGTGGCACCCTTTTCGCCAACGCTGCAACGTCAATGGCGTGATGTCGAGCGCGGCCGCGATCTCGCGCTGATCCAGGCCGAGAATGCGGTGACACGCGATGTGTTGGAACCAGCCGCTGAACTCGCCATCGGCCGAAGGATCGCCAACCTTCAGTCCAGAGAGTAAAACATCAAGCGAATTCAACCAGATACGGTCAACGTGAAGTGGCTTGGCCGAAGTGCCGAGATCCATGTCATCGTCTGCCGAATCCGCAGGAAAAGGTCCGACAATTCGCAATTGCGGTGGCGCCATATGCCTAGTCTCCCAGCCTGTTAGTGCGCGACCAATGCCCCGCTTCGGCGTGCCAAAGCTTGACCGCTGGCAGCCGCATATCGGCTCAATGATAGATTGACAATCATTTTGTTGCTGTTGAGTGCATTAACCACTTGCTCAACCGCGGACAATGTGGTTGTCTCGCTATGTTGCAGCGCAACAAAACAGGAGCATCAATACGGAGTAACGCCCATGGATCAGCACGCCGGACTCGGAGGAGAACTCAAGCTCGCGCACCTTACGCGCAAGAACGTTCAATTGGCCAAGCGGTTCCTGTATGAGGCCCATCAGTGCGGGCTGGTACAGAATAGCGACTGGTCCAAGCAACGGCTCAAGCGTGCGGCGGATGATCTTCGGGGGTGGCTTTTGTTCGACCGTGATAAGGTCGTCGCTTTCGCCGTGCTGCCCGAGAACAAGGGGCGAAAGCTTCATTTGACCGTCCCGGTGATCGATCCAGCGCTTGACGGGCGCGGACTTCAGTGCTTTTTTCAGCGTATCCAGTTGTTGATGCTATTCATGATGTTCGGTGTCGACCGACCTCAGCCCGAGATCTGGGTATATTTTCCCTGCGGTCAGTTGCCGTCGCAGCGGAACATCCTTCGTCTCGGTTTTTGCAAGGCATTCCCCGAAGCGCTGGAGGAGTCGACGCACAGCCGTGCGTTCATCTTCGCACCGACGCTGTTATCGCTCGTTGCTGCAGATCTGCTCCCGCATATCGGCAAGCGGCTGGTGAGAGTGTCCGGGGCGAGAGGTAAACTTACTATCGCGATGCCGGCGACGGGGTCGCCCATGAGGGAAGGCTATCGCGACTTCGTAGCGGGCCTTGCCGGTGGAAAGCTTTCGCTGATCGGCCTGCCTGATATCGACGAATCGAGGCCCGCCAATCCTTGATCAACCGGCTTGGCGCACCCAAGGCGGAGACTGGGCTGACAATTGACGGGGATCCACACAACCCTAGCGGATTCGCGTCTCAGGCCGCCATGTCCAGATAGCGCTCGAGCTCCGCATCCGCATCCCCGAACAGCGACGCCAGCAGCAACAGCCTTTTGTGGCCGTGGCCGATCGCCAGTTCGTCGGTCGTGCCCATGCCGCCGTGGAGCTGGATGCAATCCTCGCCCAGCGCGATCGCATTGGCGGCGATCAAACTCTTGGCGCCGGCGATCGCGCGTGCCCGCCCTGCGCCAGCCGCTGCCAGCGCCGCGCGGTAGAGCTGCGAGCGCGATTGCTCCAGCCGCACGAAATTGTCCGCCATCCGGTGCTGGATCACCTGGAAGCTGCCGAGCGCCGCGCCGAACTGCTTGCGGGTGCGGACATGCTCGAGCGTCGCATCGAACAGCCGCGTCATGATGCCGAGCATTTCGGCGCAGGCGGCGATGCGGGCCTCGTCGATCACCGCGGCGAATGCGGCGAAGCCGCCCGCCAGCGGCTGCGCGTCGGTGACGCCGCGGAAATGGACCTCGCTCGCAACCGAGCCGTCGGTCAGGCGATAGGCGCGCGCATCGACGCCCCTGGCATCGGCCGGAACCACGAAGAGACCGATCCCGGCAGGATCGCCGCACCCGCCGGACAGCCGCGCCGACACCAGAAGGCCATCGGCGCCCACGCCCGCCATCACCATCGTCTTGGCGCCGTCGATTACGGTGCCGCCGCTTTCCGCGACTTTGGCCGTGGTCGCGACCGCGCTCAGATTATAGCGCGCCGCATGTTCGAAATGGGCGAGCGCGATCCGCGCCTCGCCGGCGATGATCCGCGGCAGCCATGCGGCCTTCTGCGCGTCGGTTCCGGCGACTTCGATCAGCCTGCCCGCGATCAGCAGTGCCGGCAGCACCGGTTCGGCGACGAGTCCCGCGCCCAGAGCCTCCATCACGGTGATGATTTCGACCACCCCGCCATCGAGTCCGCCATGCCCGGCCGCGAACGGCAGCGCGAGCAGCCCGAGCTCGGCCATCAGCCGCCAATTCTCCGTCGAAAAGCCCTGGGCCTCGCGCTGATAGCCCGCTCTCCGCGCCAGATCATAACGGTCTTCGACGAAGTTCTCGACCAGCCCCTTCAGCAGAACCTGATCTTCGTTCAGTTCGAAATCCACGCGATCCTTACCCCCCGTCACCCGATGCTGTCGGCAGTCAAGCGGATCGCGGATGGGGTTACCACTCGGATTAGAGATAGGCTCCCAATCTGCGCGGCACACCGGAACCTGATCAATATGGCAGCGGCCCTGCGGGGAAAAGCCGTGTTAGGCCATGTTGTCAGGCTGACGGCCCGGCCGGCCGCTGCATATTCGGAAAAGACCCATGGATCTCGACTTCACCACCACGGAACGGGCCTTTCGCGACGAAGTCCGCGCCTTCCTGGCCGAACATCTGACCGATCATCTCCGCGCCGGCACGCGCGCGACGCCGACCGTGTTCGCCGAGCCCGATATCGGCCGCGAATGGCAGCGCATCCTCCACGAGAAGGGCTGGATCGGCTATAATTGGCCGGTCCGGTTCGGCGGCACCGGCTGGACGCCAACGCAGCGCTACATCTTCGAAAAGGAATGCGCGATCGCCGACGCGCCGGGTCTGCCCGTGCTCGGCCTCAAATTGCTCGGCCCGGTGATCCATCATTTCGGCTCGCCCGAACAGCAGGCCGAATATCTGCCCAGGATCCTGTCGGCCGAACATTATTGGTGCCAGGGCTTTTCCGAACCCGGTTCGGGTTCCGACCTCGCCAGCCTCAAGACCCGCGCCGTGCGCGACGGCGACACCTACATCGTCAACGGCAGCAAGATCTGGACGACCCACGCCCATTTCGCCGATCACATGTTCTGCCTCGTCCGCACCGATCCGGACGTCAAGCCGCAGCGCGGCATCAGCTTCCTGCTGATCGACATGGCCCAGCCGGGCGTGCGCGTGCGCCCGATTCTCGGCCTCGCCGGCGATCATGAGGTCAACGAGGTGTTCCTCGACGACGTGATCGTGCCCGTCCACGACCGCGTCGGCGAGGAGGGTCAGGGCTGGACGATCGCCAAATTCCTGCTCGAGAACGAGCGCGGCGGATCCTGCCACGCGCCCAAATTGCTCGCCGACATCGCCCGGTTGCGCGAAGCGGCCGGCCATGAACCCTCGGGTCACGAGCCTTCGGGTCACGAACCTTCGGGCGCCAACGGCGCGCTGATCCACGACCGGCTGTTCGCGGCGCGGCTGGGGCGCGCCGAACTCGAGGCGCAGGCGCTCGAGATGACCGAACTGCGAATCCTCGCCGAGATCGCGCAGGGGCGCCCGCCGGGGCCGCAGACCTCGCTGGTCAAGCTGGTCGCGTCCAACCTGCGCCAGGCGATCGATGGCCTTGCGATGGAGACTTATGGCTATGCCGGGCTGCAACTCACCACCGAGCGGCCGCTCTACGGCAATATGAGCGACGAACCGATCCACAACAAGGCGGCGCAGGTCGCCGCGCCGACCTATCTGAACAGCCGCGCATGGACGATCTTCGGCGGCAGCAACGAGATCCAGCGCATGATCATCGCCAAAACCGTGCTCGATCTATGAGCATATGATGAGGCTGCGCAAAATCACAGCTGCTGGGAAGCGGCGTTATTCGTGGATGGGAGAAAGGGAAAACCCGGCCGGTCGTGGCGGACCTGATCACCGGTGTCGGGCGGAAGTCCCAGGACTTTCGCGGCCGGCATCATGCCGGATGGGACCGTCATGCCGGCACGACCCGCCCGGCACGAATCTGATCGGCTGGACGCGCAAGGCGGGCAACAGCCCGCTGGTCTATCTCCAGCCCGGCGACGATCGCACCACCTGCGACAACCCGGCCTATCGCCGGCTCATCGAAAACGCGATCCGCTGGGGCGTATCGCCCGAAGCGCGGGGCGCATGGGCGCCCACATTCACGGCACGCACAACGGCCCGCCGCAATACAGCTTCACATAGACCTCGCCGCGCACCATCCAGCCCGTCCGCCCCCTGAACCAGTGCGCCAGATAATCCCCGCCATAGCGTGTCTCGCCGCGCGCCTCGCGCTTGATCGCGATCCACGTCCCATGTTCCGCGGCGCGCTCGCTGCGATCGTTGACCGAGATCCGCCCGGGGGTGCGGATATAGGTCACGAACGCCGGATCGGCGAAGTCCAGCGCGAAAAACCGTTCCAGCGCCGCCTTGCCGGTTGCCGAACTGCCGTTGCTCCAGACGAACACCGCGTCGTCCGCGAACATCGGCGTGAACGCCGCCAGATCATGCCGGGCGATCGCCCGATTATTCTCGGCGCGCAACGCGAAGATCTCGGCCTCGTCTGCGCCATGGCCGGTGACGGTCGCGGGCGCCGGTGCCGGTACCTGCACTGGCACTGGCACTGGCATTGGCATTGGCATTGCAGCCTGCGCCGGCTCGGCGGCCGCCACGCGCGTCGAATGGAGGAAATCGACCCGCCAGCCGCGCGCATCATGGCTGAGCGCCGCCGATTCCAGCCATTTGAGCGGCTGCCTGCCATTCTCGTCGGTCACCGCGCCGAGATTGACGTAGCTGACCCACGCGGTGTCGCACGACAGCCGCACGCGCGGTTGGGTGACGCGCCATTCATAGACCTTGCCCGCCGCATGCGCCGCCTTCATCAGCGCCATCAGCGTCGGAGCCGTCAATTCGTTGCCGCTGTCATAGGCGTAGAAGCCGGGCGACACCGCCGCCGCGAAACCGGCCATGTCGTCGATCTTCGCCGCGGCGTACATGCGCTCGATCGCCCCCACCACCTCGGTTTCGACGAATTCGCCGGTCGGGCAATCGGCGGTCTGGGCCTCGGCGCGGCACGGCGCCCAGGCGATCGTCAGCCCCGGCGCCAGCGCCAGCATCGCGATCCGGAGTGCCGACAGGGAATAACGCACGCGTGCCTCCATCGAATCGGCTGGCACCCGTTTCGCGGCCGCCAGATATCATGCCCGTGTTGGCCCCACTGCCGTCGATCCATCATAGCCCGGACATGACGGCTTCGAAACGATGAACCACGAGGATGAAGACTCCGTTCAAACGCGGCGCGGATGACCCGTATGGCGGGAACGCGAAGGCGGTGAGACTGCGGGCGTGACGAGGGTGCCCAGGCCCGGGCGCCGTGCCTTACTTCGCCTGCCCCATCAGCGTGACCGGGCCGATCAGGCCCGACGGCCGCAGCGGCGCATCCTTGCGATAGGCCGGCAGGGCGGTCCAGGTCAGCGCCTTCGCATCGGGCTGGGCATCGCCGATCAGGCGGTTGACCCACAGATTGGCGACGCGAACCTCCAGCCGGTTGCGTCCCTTGGTCACATAGTCGCCGATATCGGCGCGGAACGGCGCGTGCCATGGTGCGCCGGCCACCTTGCCATTGACCACGACCTCGGCCAGCTCATGAACGCCGCCGAGGTCGATCCACAGCGGCTCGCCCGGGCGCCAGCCCTTGGGCGCGACGAAATCCTTCGCATAGGTGGCGATGCCGGAGAAATAGCGGATGGCGGGGTTCGCATTCGCGTCGAGGGGCGCGAGCGGCGCCATGCCGGCCGAGGCGGGCGCGCCGCGGCCGGGCTGGAAGCGGATCGTCCACGGCCCATCGAGCTGCGCGAGCGCGACCGGTTCGAGCCGCTTGATCGCCAGCGCATCGGCCCGGGCGGTCCTGCGGAACACGACATGGACGGCCTCGCCCGCGGCGAGCGTCAGCGGGACGATCGTCTCGCCATTCTCGATCCGGTAGCCGACCGCCTGGGTCTTGCCGGTTTCCGCGCGCCACAGATCCGGCGCCTTGCCGGTCACGCGGAAATGCGCGTCGATCGTCTCGGTGCGGTCGCGCTGGTTGACGAGGAAATAGCTGTCGCCGTCCGCGAGCTTGCGGTGAACGAACGGGATCATGCCGTCCGGTTCGCCGCCGGTGTAACGGAAGTCCGGCGCGACGCCGATCGTGCGCAGCGCCGCCTCGATGTCGGCGGACGCGATCACCCGGCCATTTCCGACCCGGGCGTCGCCACCCGCGGGCCACAGCTTCGCGACCAGTGCGGCATAGTCCGCGGCATCGCCGGCGAGGCCGGGATCGGCTTCGGGCGGCAGGCCGACGATCGTCGCGCCGCCCTCCGCCAGCGCGGCGATCCGGCGCAGCGTCGCCAGCGTCATCCGGCGCGACGATCCGCCGAGATAGAGCGCGCGGTAGCGGGCGCCGCCCGGCGTCACCAGCTCGGCGCCGTCGTTGCGGAGCGCGCCGGTCAGGGCATCGGCGTTGACGAAGTCATAGGCGCTCGCCACCG
>Ga0068863_100002641_pt1 | contig 17739 bp, 19 predicted proteins | sample KBSSwiS62_FD_66596 | JGI IMG/M metagenome (GOLD analysis project Ga0068863, IMG submission 66596) | Switchgrass rhizosphere microbial communities from Kellogg Biological Station, Michigan, USA - KBS Switchgrass S6-2 | ecosystem: Host-associated > Plants > Roots > Rhizosphere > Soil ...
TCGGGATTGGAACGGTCGTCTTGATTTTCGAAAAGTCGATGCGCTCGCGGTAGACGTTCTTGGGAAGGCTGTACATTCGTTAGACCTCGAGGAATAAAACGGAGCGCTCAAAACGGGAATTGGGGACTTGGGGACTGCGGACTGAATCACCAGTCCCCTGTCCCTGAGTCCCCCGGTTCCCACAGCCGTGGAGCAGCAGCCAGGCGCGTGGGCGCCGAGCTACTTGACTTCGACCTTCGCGCCGACTTCCTCGAACTTCTTCTTGATGGCCGCGGCCTCTTCCTTGGGGATGCCTTCCTTGATTGGCTTGGGCGCGCCCTCGACCAGGTCCTTGGCTTCCTTGAGGCCGAGCGCGGTGATCTCGCGGACGACCTTGATGACGTTGATCTTGTTGGTGCCCACTTCGGTGAGCGTGACAGTGAAGTCGGTCTTCTCTTCGGCGGGCGCCGCCGCGGCCGCGCCGCCGCCGCCGCCCGGCATCGCCATCGGCATCGCCGCTGCCGCCGAGACTCCGAGCTCGGACTCGAGCGTCTTCACCAGCTGCGACAGCTCGAGCACGCTGATTCCCTTGATGTATTCGACGACTTGCTGCTGCGTCACTTCGGCCATTGTTCTATCTCCTCAAGACAAATCCCGAATCCCTAATCCCTTGACCAATCCCTATGCCGAGGCGTCCTGGCGCTTTTTCTCGGCCTGCACCAGCACGCTCATCAAGTCGCGCGGCGCGGCATTCAGCACGCTGACGATCTGGACCATCGGCGCCTGCAGCAGGAAAAGCAGCTTCGCGTACAGCTCCGGCTTGCCCGGCAGCGCCGCTAGTTCCGTCACTTCGGCCGGCTTTACCGCGCGGCCCTGGACGATCGCCGCCTTGATCTTCAGCGTCGGCGCCGTCTTACCGAACGTCGTCAGCGTCTTGGCGAGCGCCACCGGATCCGTCTTCGTGTACGCGACCGCCGTCGTCCCTTCGAAGAACTGTTCGAGCGGCTCGAAGGACGTGCCTTTGAGCGCGCGGCGCGCGAGGGTGTTCTTGACGACCTTGTAGCTGGCCTTCGCCGACCGCAGCTGACGCCGCAGCTCGGTGACCTGCGGGACGTTCATCCCCTTGTAGTCGACGAGGATGGCGCTGTCGGCGCCCTTGAAAGCCGCCTCGAGCTGATCGAGCTCGGCCTGTTTGTCTGCTCGGGTAACCGCCATTAGTGTTTCACCGCCACGTCAATGTGCGTCGTGTCGATGCGGACGCCCGGTCCCATCGTCGACGACAGCGTGACGCTTCTGAGGAACTTGCCCTTGGCCGCCGCCGGCTTCGCCTTGACGATGCTGTCGACGAGCGCGTGCGTGTTGGCCACCAGCGAATCGGTGGCGAATGAGGTCTTGCCGACCGGCGCGTGGATGATGCCGGTCTTGTCGACGCGGAATTCCACCTTGCCGGCCTTGATTTCCTTCACCGCCTTCGCAATCTCCACGGTCACCGTGCCGGTTTTCGGGTTCGGCATCAGGCCGCGCGGACCGAGCACTTTTCCGAGCTTGCCGACGGCGCGCATCATGTCGGGCGTGGCGACGACGGCATCGAAGTCCATGAAGCCGCCCTGGATCTTCTCCACCATCTCTTCGCCGCCGACGACGTCGGCGCCCGCTTCCTGGGCTTCCTTCTGCTTCTCGCCGCCCGCGATCGCGAGCACACGCTTGCTCTTGCCGAGGCCGTGCGGCAGGACCACGGTGCCGCGGACCATCTGGTCCGCGTGCTTCGGATCCACGCCCAGCCGCAGGGAGAGCTCCACGGTCTCGTCGAACTTGGCGAACTTGACCTTCTGCACGAGCGGGATCGCTTCTTCGATCGAGTAGGTCCGATCGGCCGCGACCTGCGCGCGCGCAGCCGTGAACTTCTTGCCGCGCTTTCTCATAGGTTCTCCTGTGGTCCAAACGAGCGCTTGCGATGCTCTCCCACTCTTGCAACTCTCAAGTCTCAACTCTCAGTGAGACTTGAGACTTGATACGTGAGACTTGAACGTTGTGTTATCCGACTACATCCAGGCCCATCGAACGGGCCGTGCCCGAAACCGTCTTGACCGCCGCTTCGAGCGACTCGGCGTTCAAGTCCGGCATCTTCAGCTTTGCGATCTCTTCGACCTGCTTCGCCGTGACCGTGCCGACCTTCGTCTTGTTCGGCTCGGCCGATCCCTTGGCGATGTTCGCGGCGCGCTTCAACAGCACCGCCGCCGGCGGGGTTTTCGTGATGAAGCTGTAAGACCGATCCGCATACACGGTGACGACGACGGGAATGATGAGCCCCTCGTCCTTCGCCGTCTTCGCGTTGAAGTTCTTGCAGAAGTCCATGATGTTGACGCCCTGCGGGCCGAGCGCGGTGCCCACCGGCGGCGCCGGCGTCGCCTTGCCGGCGGCAATCTGGAGCTTCACCATGGCCTGAACTTTTTTCGCCATCTCTGTAGCTTTCAGCCTTCAGCTTTCGGCTCTCAGCGCTGATCGCTGAAAGCCGATAACTGACAGCGATCAGATCTTTTCGACCTGCAAGAAATCCAATTCCACGGGCGTCGATCGTCCGAAGATCGTCACCATCACCTTGAGCGTGTTCTTCTCGAGGTTGACCTCGTCGACCACGCCGGTGAAGCTGGCGAACGGCCCCTCGTTGATCCGCACCTGTTCGCCCTTGTCGAACATGTATTTCGGCTTCGGCTTCTCGGCCGCCGTCTTCACCTGCGTGAGAATCTGTTCGACCTCGTCCTTGCTGAGCGGCGTCGGCTTGGCGCCGGCGCCCACGAAGCCGGTCACCTTCGGCGTGTTCTTGACCACGTGCCACGCATGGTCGGACATCGTCATCTCGACCAGGATGTAGCCTGGAAAGAACCGCTTGGCGGTGACGACCTTCTTGCCGCCACGCATTTCCACGACGTCCTCGGTCGGAATCAGGACCTCGCCGATATCGTTCTGCAGGCCGTACGCCTTGACGCGCTCGGCGAGCGACTCGGCGACCTTCTTCTCGAAGCCCGAGTAGGTGTGGACGATGTACCAGTTCTTGGTCGCGACGTCGGTCATGCCGTCGGCCCCGCCACGCCAAACATCCGGAATATCCACTGCACCAGCTTGAGCAAACCGAAGTCGAGCGCGAACAGGTAGATGCCGAAGAACACGGATGTCAGGATCACCACGACGGTCGTGGCATAGACCTCTTTCTGCGAGGGCCAGGTGACGCGCTTCAGCTCGTTGCGGACCTCCGAGAGGAAGAGCCGCATCCGCTCGAAGCGACCGCCGGCCGCTTCCCTGACTGTGTCGAACCGTCCTGCTTCTTCAGCCACGTTGTCACTCACTCCCGTGTCCGACTTCCCCGCTCGCGTCCGCCTACGGCGTGACCGTCCTTCGCGCGCCTGCCAGCCGAAGCGCGCTCTCTGGCTTGGCGCGCGCAGGCTGGAAGGTTGGCAGGCCAGGAGGGAATCGAACCCCCAACCCCCGGTTTTGGAGACCGGTGCTCTGCCAATTGAGCTACTGGCCTACAACTCAATTGGCGAGTCAGCGAGCTGGTGAATTGGTGATGCCAATCACCAATTCACCAACTCACCAATTCACCAATTACTTCGACTCCTTGTGTGCCGTGTGCTTCCGGCAAAAGCGGCAGAACTTCGAGAACTCCAGCCGCTCTGTCGTCTTCTTCTTGTTTTTCGTCGTACTGTAGTTGCGACGCTTGCACTCGGTGCAGGCCATCGTCACGATGTCGCGCATTGCATTACTCCACGATGTCCGTGACCGTGCCCGAGCCGACCGTGCGACCGCCCTCGCGAATGGCGAAGCGCGCACCTTTTTCGAGCGCGACCGGGGCCATCAGCTCGCCGCTGATCTCCGTGTTGTCGCCCGGCATGACCATCTCGACGCCTTCCGGCAGGTGCAGCGTGCCGGTGACGTCGGTGGTCCGGACGTAGAACTGCGGCCGGTAGCCATTGAAGAACGGCGTGTGACGGCCGCCTTCTTCCTTCGACAGGATGTACACCGTGCCCTTGAACTTGGTGTGCGGCTTGATGGTGCCCGGCTTCGCCAGCACCTGCCCACGCTCGACGTCGTCTTTTTCCACGCCGCGGAGCAGGACGCCGATGTTGTCGCCCGCCTCGCCCGAGTCCAGCAGCTTGCGGAACATCTCGACCCCGGTGACGACTTTCTTCTCGGTCGGCTTGAACCCGACGATCTCGATTTCCTCACCGACCTTGACGCGTCCGCGCTCGACGCGGCCGGTCACGACCGTGCCGCGGCCCGAGATCGAGAACACGTCTTCAATCGGCATCATGAACGGCTTGTCGACGTCGCGCTGCGGGAGCGGGATGTAGTTGTCGAGCGCTTCCATCAGCTTCGTCACGCCGGCGACGCCCTCGGGGTCGCCCTGCAGCGCCTTGAGCGCCGACAGCCGGACCACCGGGATGTCGTTGCCGGGGAAGCCGTAACCGGTGAGCAGTTCGCGGACTTCCAGCTCCACCAGATCGAGCAGTTCGGGGTCGTCGATCGCGTCGACCTTGTTGAGCGCCACCACCAGGTACGGCACGTTGACCTGGCGCGCCAGCAGCACGTGCTCGCGCGTCTGCGGCATCGGCCCGTCGACGGCGCTGACCACGAGGATGCCGCCGTCCATCTGCGCGGCGCCGGTGATCATGTTCTTGATGTAGTCGGCGTGACCCGGGCAGTCGACGTGCGCGTAATGCCGCTTCGCCGTCGAATACTCGACGTGGCTCGTCGCGATGGTCATGACCTTCGATTCGTCGCGGCGACCCTGCGACTCGGACGCCTTCGCGACTTCGTCGTACGAAACGAACTTCGCCCAGCCCTTGTCGGCCGACACCTTGGTCAGGGCGGCGGTGAGAGTGGTTTTGCCGTGGTCGATGTGGCCGATGGTGCCAACGTTCACGTGCGGTTTACTTCGGTCGAATTTTTCTTTGGCCATGTCGTCTACGCCTCTTCGTTTCTACTCACTCGTTGCGGCCCACCCTCCCGCCTTCACGTTCCGCTTCGGCGGGTAAGCGCGCGGCAGCTTCGATGGACAACCTTCCCTTTTACAACCTTCGCGTGGCTTGCCATTCCGACGCTCGCGACTCACCGGCGAGCGAAGGATGGAGCCGATGACCAGGATTGAACTGGTGACCTCGTCCTTACCAAGGACGCGCTCTGCCAACTGAGCTACATCGGCCTTCGCGCTCCCTGCACGCTTCGCGTGGCGAGTCGCGCTACGGCCGACAGGTCGGCCGCGTTTCGGTCACGCGCGCCTCCGCTGGCTTGCCATTCCGCCTTCGCGCTACGCGCTACGGCGGACGGGCTTCGCTGGCTTGCCAGCCGACGCTCGCCGAGCGAGCGGAGGCTGGAGCGGGAGACGGGGATCGAACCCGCGACCAACAGCTTGGAAGGCTGTGACTCTACCACTGAGTTACTCCCGCCTACGCGCTCGCCGCGTTTGCCGCCTTGCGCTTCGGCGGGCAAGCCCGCCAAGGCGTCTTACCGTGTTTGCCGCCTTGCGCTTCAGCGGGCAAGCCCACCAAGGCGTCTCACTCCTTCGTCTAGCCGTTTCGCCGCGCCAACCGCCTGCGTTACTTTCCTGACCCATCGCTGGCTTGTGCCCCGAAGCTCGCGATCGAGCCATGCGAGCGAAGGGGTATGGCGAGGGAAGGACTCGAACCTTCGAAGCCACTAGGGCGACAGATTTACAGTCTGCTGCGTTTGACCGCTTCGCTACCTCGCCAACTGTCTGTGTTTTGGAAGCGTTGATGTTTCTAGGCGCTTACCTACGTTACCGATGGAGCTGGCGAAGGGATTTGAACCCCCGACCGGCTGATTACAAATCAGCTGCTCTACCGGGCTGAGCTACGCCAGCCAGCACAAAAGGTGCACTTTAGCACGTCCTGTGCCACCCGTGCAACTGACTGGGCGGCCTCACCATGGACGAGCCAACAGGCCGGACTACAACCTCCCATTGTACTCATTTCGGCCGTCGTTGCCGAAGCGCCTCGAACAGGGCAATGCCGGCGGCCACCGAGACGTTCAGACTTTGAACGTGGCCCCGCATCGGGATCGACGCCAGCCAGTCGCACCGCTCGCGAACCAGCCGCCTCAGGCCGGTCCCCTCCGCGCCCACGACGATCGCCGTCGGCTGCGTCAAATCGACCTCGTCGTACCGCTTCGGCGCGTCCGCCGCAAGCCCGACACTCCAGACGCCGGCCTGCTTCAGATCCTCGATCGCCCGCGCGATGTTGACGACCTCCGCGATCCGCACGTGCGCCACCGCGCCCGCCGAGACCTTGCCCGCCGCACCATCGAGCGACGCCGCATGGCGCGACTGGCGGACGACGCCATCCGCGCCGGCGGCGTCTACCGTGCGCAGGATGGCGCCGACGTTGTGCGGATCCTCGATCTGATCGAGCACGACGATCAACGGCGCCCCCTTCGCGCCGGTCACCAGATCCTCGACGCTCAGGTGGACGGCGTCGTGGACGTCCGCCACAACTCCCTGATGCGCGCCGCCCTTCGCAAACCGATCGAGCTCGTCGACCTTCGCCCGGCGCACCGGAATGCCCTGCTGCTCAGCGAGGCGCACCACGTCGTTGAGCCGGTCGTCCGCGCGGAACGACACGCGCAGCGCCGTGACGCGCTTCGCGCGCAGGGCTTCGACGACGGGATGGATGCCGTAAATGCGCATCGCTCAAGTCTCAACTAACAAGTCTCAACTCTCACCGCCCTGTTCAGCGTTGCTCGTTGAGAGTTGAGACCTGAGACTTCCGGCGAAGGCGGCGGCGCGCTCTCTGTTGCCGAGAATCTTCGGGATGCCGGCCGACTCCGGCAAGGCGGCGCCGGCATCGATCGCCGGCACCGCCAGATCCAGTTCCGGCCCCTCCGCGCGACCGGTCAACATGATCCGAATCGGATGAAACAGCGCCTTCGCCTTCTGGCCGGTCTTGGCCTTGACCTGATTCGCCACCGCCCGGAATCGCTCGCGATCGAGCCGCGGGGCTGATGCGAGCTCTTCGGCGAGCGCGTCCACGACGGCGCGCGCTGCTTCCGTCGTCATCTCCCCACGAACTGCCGGATCCTCGAGCGCCCGATCGGACGAGTAGTCGAATAGAAACCCGAGCCGCGCCGGAATCTGGTTCAGTCGATCGACTGATGCGCTCGCCATCGACATCGCCGACGCCAGAAACTGCACGCCCTGATCGTTGGGCGACATGTGCATGCCAGCCTTGTTGAAGTACGGCAGCGAGAGCTGTGCCAGCCGCGCGGGATCGGCGACCTTCAGATAGTGCCGATTCGCCCAGGCGAGCTTCTCCTCGTCAAAGACGCCGGCGCTGTGACCGACGCTGTCGACGGAAAAGCGGCGCGCGAGCTCGTCGATCGGCAGCAGCTCGTCGCCACCGCCAGGCGACCACCCGATCAGCGCCAGATAATTCACCAGCGCCTCGGGCAGATAGCCTTTGGATTGGAACTCGGCAACCGACGTCGCCCCGTGCCGCTTGGACAGAGGGCTGTGATCCGGTCCCATCACCATCGCCAGGTGCGCGAAGCGCGGCGGCGTGAACCCCAGCGCCTCGTACAGCAGCAGCTGGCGCGGCGTGTTCGAGATATGATCCTCTCCCCTGATCACATCGCTCACTTCCATCAGGGCATCGTCGATCACGACAGCGAAGTTGTAGGCCGGATGGCCGTCGGCCCGGACGATGACCGGGTCGCCGATGACGTCGGTGTGGAAGCGGACATCGCCGCGCACCGCATCGGCGAACACGACGTCACGTCCCTCGGGTACGCGAAACCGGATAGCCGGCCGCTCGCCAGCCACAATCCGCGCCGCTGCCTGCTCGCGTGACAGCCGACGGCACGTGCCGGGATACATCGCGGGGCGACCGGCGGCCACCGCCTCTTGACGGTCGGCATCGAGCTGCGCCGCCGAACAGAAGCAGTAATACGCCTGCTCGGCGGTGAGCAGCTCCTTTGCATAGGATTGGTAGAGATGCAGCCGCTCGGACTGCCGATAGGGTCCGTGGGATCCGCCGATATCTGGTCCCTCGTCCCAATCGAGACCGAGCCAGCGCAGATCGCGAATGATGGCGGCCTCGGACTCGCGCGTGGATCGCTCGACGTCCGTGTCTTCGATTCGAAGGATGAAGGCGCCGTTCTGGCCGCGGGCGAGCAGCCAGTTGAACAGCGCAGTGCGCGCGTTGCCGACGTGGAGTTGCCCGGTGGGGCTGGGTGCGAAACGGACTCTCAACTCTTCGATCTCACCAACGCGATCGCGTGGACGGCGATCGCCTCGCCGCGACCCAGTTCGCCGACGCCCTCGTTGGTCTTGCCTTTGATGCTGACGCGATCGATCGAGATGCCGAGGGCGGCGGCCACATTTGCGGTCATGGCATCGATATAGGGCCACAGCTTTGGCCGCTCGGCAATGACCGACGCGTCCACGTTGCCAATCTCGTAACCTCGATCTCTCACCACCTCGACCGCGCGGCGCAGCAGTTCGACGCTCGACGCGCCTTTCCAGGCGGGATCCGTATCCGGGAAGTGGCGGCCGATGTCGCCGGCACCCGCCGCGCCGAGCACGGCGTCCGTAATAGCGTGACACACCGCGTCGGCGTCCGAATGACCCGCCAGCCCGCGGTCGAACGGGATGGTCACGCCGCCCAGTATGAGCGGACGCCCCTCCACGAGCCTGTGCAGATCGTATCCGATGCCGGCACGGCCGGTTCGCGCCGGTGCCGCTCGGCTGAACCCTTCCCGCCTCCGCTCGCGATCGACATCTTGCGAGCTTCGGCGAGGCTCGCCGAAGCCTTCGGCGAAGGCGGCGCGCTCCGCCGACGCCGACCGCTGGCCGCGCCCCGACGACTCGACGGGATCGAGCGCGAACGCTTCAGCCGAGCGCGCGATGGCTTCCGCGAGCACGAGATCCGCGCGGGTCGTGATCTTCAGATTCGACGCCTCACCTTCGACGATGCGCACGGCGTGGCCGGCGCGCTCGGCGAGCGTCGCTTCATCGGTGGCGTCAATCGTTTGCGCGAGGGCATCGTTGAGGACATCGCGCCGGAAGGCTTGCGGCGTTTGCGCCAGATAGATCGTCTCGCGCGCGATCGTCTCCCGGACGTAGTATCCCGCCTCAGACGGACCGTCGGCTGTCCGCTTCACCGTATCGCAGGCCTGGACCGCCGCGACCGCCGCTCCGCTTTCGGCGGCCGCCGCGATCGTACGTCCGATGAGATCCGCGCTCGCAAACGGCCGCGCCGCGTCGTGAATGACGATGACGTCGCTCGCCGGATCTGCGGCGCGGAAGGCGTTCGCAACGGAATCCTGCCGCCGCGCTCCACCGGAAACGATGCGCAGCGGTTTTCCGGCGCCGCGCAGATACGCCGGCGGATCGTCGGTGAGCGGCTGCGGCAGCGCGACAACGACCTCATTCACGGCCGGGTGAGCGAGGAACGCGGCGACGCTTCGCTCGAGAATCGCGCGTCCACCAACTTCCAGGAGCTGCTTCGGCAACCCGCCACCAAAGCGCAGGCCGCGCCCTCCGGCGGCGATGATGGCGGTCACGAACATGGGTGGCTCGAAGAATTCTGCAATGTCTCCACCGCATTCGCAACGACCGCATGCACCCGGGCGGCGAGCGCCCGAGCGTCCCGCACGGTCGGCGTCTCGATCGCCGGCGGCTGAATCGGATCGTGGACGACCAGCCGGACGTCGGCCGGTTCGGTCCGCAGACGTCCTTTGGGCATGACCTGCCGCGTGCCGATCACCGCCAGCGGGACAATCGGCAGTCCGGCCTCGATCGCCAACAGAAAGCTGCCGGCCTTGAAGTGAGCGACGTGGCCGTCCGGACTGCGCGTCCCCTCGGCGTAGATCAGAAGCGAGAGGCCTTCGGATACCAGCGCCCGCCAGCGGCGCAGGATGCCTCCGCGGTCGGGGTGGCCGCGATCGACGAAGAGATGGCCGCCGCGACGCAGGTGCCAGCCGAGCACCGGGAATCTCGCCAGCGATGCCTTGGCAATGATCCGCAGCTGATACGGCAGAGACGCGAAGACCACCGGTGTGTCGTAGATGCTCTGGTGATTCGAGACGAAGACGTAGGTCGTGCCCGGCGTGATGCGATCGAGTCCTTCTACCGCGACCCTGACGCCGGTGGTCTTCAAGATGAGCCACGACCACGCGCGGGCGCAGGCGTGCGCGAAGTATCCGCGGCGATCGATGACGCTGGACACGATCGACGCGGCGCCGAGCACGATGGTGTAGAGGGTGATGGCAGGGATCAGATAGAAAACGGTCCGCCACCAGTGGAAAGGAGGAATGCGCAAGTTAGAAAGGACAATGTACTGCTTTTTGTGTAGCATGCTCCACATTCAAGGAGCCGTCCTTATGGAACGAAAGAAAGCGTCTGACTATCCGCAGGAACTGCTCGATCTCTTCCACGAGTACCAGCACGGCGACATCACACGGCGCGACTTCCTGGAACACGCCAAGAAGTTTGCGGTCGGCGGCGTGACGGCGATGGCGCTCTACGAGAGCCTCAAGCCGAACTATGCCTGGGCGCAGCAGGTCCCGAAGGACGACTCGCGGATCAAGACCAGCTACGAGACGGTCCCGTCACCGCAAGGCAACGGCAGCATCAAGGGCTACTTCGCGAAGCCGGCCAGCGCGAGCGCCAAGCTGCCGGGCGTGCTGGTCATTCACGAGAACCGCGGCCTGAATCCGTATGTCGAAGACGTCGCGCGCCGTTTCGCCGTCGCGAACTTCATCGCCTACGCGCCCGATGGCCTGACGTCGGTGGGCGGCTTTCCGGGGAACGATGAGCAGGGCGCGGTGAAGTTCCGCGAAGTGAACGGCCCGAAGATGTTCGAGGACTTCGTCGCCTCGGCGGCGTGGTTGAAGGCGCGGCCGGACGGCTCCGGCAAGATCGGCGCGATCGGCTTCTGCTTCGGCGGCGGTGTCGTCAACAATCTCGCGGTGCGGCTCGGCGCGGACCTCGCCGCGGGCGCGCCTTTCTACGGCGCGCCTCCCAGCGACGAGAACGCGGCGAAGATCAAGGCAGCGATGATGCTGCACTACGCGGACCCGACCAAGGACACCGGCATCGGCGCGCGAATCCCCGCCTACGAGGCGGCGCTCAAGGCGAACAACAAGCAATATCAGCTGTTCATCTACGAGGGCGCGCAGCACGGTTTCCACAACGACACGACGCCGCGCTACGACGAGGCCGCCGCCAAACTCGCGTGGCAGCGGTCGCTCGACTTCTTCAACAAGAACCTGCGGGGATAAAGAGCCGGTCGGGGCTAGGGGCTGGGCGCTAGCGAACCTAAGCTCAGGAACCGGAAACCGCTTGAGGTGCCGCCGCGGCCTGTGCGCGAACAGGCTGCGGCGCCGCGACCACGTGCGGCGCGCCGTTCTCGATAAAACGCCCGAAGATCATTTTCCCCGCCGTCGTCTGCAGCACACTGGTGACGACGATCTCGATCGTCTTGCTGATCATCTTCCGCGCGTTGTCCACGACGACCATCGTCCCGTCGTCCAGGTAAGCGACGCCCTGGTTGTATTCCTTGCCTTCCTTCAGGATGAACACTCTCATCAGCTCGCCGGGCAGGACGACCGGCTTGAGCGAGTTCGCGAGCTCGTTGACGTTCAGCACGTCGACGCCGCGCAGCTGCGCCACCTTGTTCAGGTTGAAGTCGTTCGTCACGATCTTCCCCTGGAGCGCTCGCGCCAGCTCGATCAGCTTCAGGTCCACCTCGCGGACATCGGGATAGTCGAGGTCCGAGATCGAGACTTCGAGACCGGACATCTTCTGGATCTTCTGGAGGATGTCGAGACCGCGCCTCCCGCGGTTGCGTTTCATCGAATCGGCGGAGTCCGCGACGAGTTGGAGCTCCTTGAGCACGAATTGCGGGATGACGAGCGTGCCGTCCATGAAACCGGTTTCGCAGACGTCGGCAATCCGGCCGTCGATGATGACGCTGGTGTCGAGAATCTTGTAGCGCCGCTGCGGACCGGCGGAGCGGAACAGGCCAACGAGGCGCGCAGGCTCCAGCCATTCGCCGTGCTTCGCGCCGAGCACGAGGCCCAGATACGGCAGCACGATCAGCATGAAGCTCTGAAGGAACTCGACTCGGCGGTCGAGGTTGTCGGCCCAGAACAGCGCGGATCCGACGGCTCGAGCAATCGCCAGCCCGATCCCGCAGCCGATGAGCGCGCCGAGGATCCGGGTGAGCGAGGTTTCCCGCAGCCGGCTCTCGAAGAACACGACGAGCGCGGCCAGCACCAACGCGAAAGCGACGTTCGCAGGAAGACCGACCGGGAGGGGCTGCAGAAGAGCGGCCGCATAGGCGACGGCGACAACGAATAACACACGCGCGAGCGCAAACCAGGCCATCGGAGGCTCCGTATGAAACGCGCGCCACCCGCTATAAAAGCGATGAAAGAGCTCGGGCGGCGACGAGCTGTGGAAAGATATCACCGAATGTCACGAAATGTATGTAGTTGTCGTGAGGGGAGCTGAAAAGCGGAAAGGGGCTGCGACGTCTATCCGAGCATCGCGTCGAGGGCTTCGCCCACCGTGCGGACGCCAACCAGTTCGCATTCACCATCCGGCGTCGGGCCGGCCGAGTCGCTGACGTTGGCCTCCGGCATGATGCAGCGGCGAAAGCCCATTTGCGAGGCCTCGCGCACGCGAAGCGCGGCTTGCGCAATCCCTCGGACCTCGCCGGCGAGACCCACCTCTCCGAACATGGCGGTCGTCGTAGGGATGACGCGGTTGCGGACGCTCGACGCGATCGCGGCCAGCACTCCGAGGTCGGATGCTGGCTCGTCCACGGTCATCCCGCCGGCGATATTCACGAACACATCGTCGCCAATGAGGTTCAGACCGGCTCGCTTCTCAAGCACCGCGAGCAGCAGCGACAGGCGCTGCTGATCGATCCCGCTCGCCATCCGGCGCGCCGTGCCATAGGTGCTGGAGCTGACGAGCGCCTGGACCTCGACGAGAATCGGGCGCGAGCCCTCCACGGAACAGAGCACCGCCGATCCCGGCGCGTTCTGCGGGCGTTCGGACAAAAACAGTTTCGATGGGTTCGCCACCGGCCGCAGGCCTCCCGCGGTCATCTCGAAGACGCCCAGCTCACTGACCGCGCCGAAACGGTTCTTCACCGCGCGCACGACGCGATGCGAATGGTGGCGCTCTCCTTCGAAGTACAGGACCGTATCGACCACGTGCTCCAGTGCCTTCGGCCCGGCCAGGCTGCCGTCCTTCGTGACATGGCCGACGAGGAAGGTCGGAACGTTCTGACCTTTCGCCGCGAACAGCAGCTGGGTCGCCGCTTCGCGCACCTGACCGATGCTGCCCGGAGCGGACTGGAACTTCAGCGAGAACACGGTCTGGATCGAATCGACGATGACCAGCGCCGGCTTGATGCGGGCGATCTCCTCGAGGATCCGCTCGAGGCACGTTTCGGCGAGGAGATAGAGCGGCGCGTGTCCAACCGCCAGGCGTTCTCCGCGCGACTTGATCTGATGTTCTGATTCCTCGCCGGAGCTGTAGAGGACCGGGCCGATGGTGCGCGCCATACTGGCGGCCGCCTGCAGCAGCAGCGTGGACTTGCCGATGCCGGGCTCGCCGCCGAGCAGTACGAGCGAGCCGGGGACGACGCCGCCGCCGAGCACGCGATCGAATTCGTCGATACCGGTAGTCAGGCGCGCGTGCTGTTCGACTTTGATATCGGCGTACAGCTGCGCCGCGCCGCCGGCGCCCGCGAGCGCGTAGCGGTGCCCTGCCGCCGGAGCGCCGCCGCTTTCGAGCGGCCGTTCCTCGACGAACGAGTTCCACGCGCCGCAGTCCGCGCAGCGCCCCAGCCACTTCGGCGACTGGCTGCCGCACTCCTGACACACGAACACCGTCGAAGGGCGCTTGGCCATGTTGTGATTATCGCAATTGGTGAGTTCGCGATTCCGAGAATTGGTGAATCACGGCGGATTTCGTGCAGTCAGGTACTCACCCATTCACCAATTAGCTGTACACGCGCTCTATTCTCGAGCCGATTCGGCAAAGGATTTCGTACGGGATCGTACCAATTTGTGCGGCCATCTCGCGGACGTCAATCCGGTCGTCGCCCTGCGATCCGATGATGACGACCTCGTCGCCCGGCGACACATCGAGGCCGGTCACGTCAGCCATGAGCATGTCCATGCACACCGAACCGACAATCGGCGCCCGACGTCCGCGGATCAGCACACTGCCGCGGCCGGCGAGCCGCAGATCCAGGCCGTCGGCGTAACCGGCCGGCACGATCGCGATCGTCGTGGGAAGCGCCGCGCTGAACTTCACGCCGTAGCCAACGCCTTCTCCGGTCCGCACGCCCTTCACGGCGACGATGCGGCTGGTAAGCGTCATGATGGGCGTCAGCGAAAGGGTCGAGGCGAGCGGCGGCGGTACGACGCCGTACAGCAGAAGGCCGGGGCGCACGCGGTCGTACCACACGCGGGAATCGCGCAGCATGGCGGCGCTGTTGGCGGCGTGGAGGTACGGAGTACGCTCCGGGCGCGAAGAGCCGCCGGGCGTCAACGCGTCGCTGCTGACGGGGACGGAGGAAGCGGGCAGCGTTCCCAGCGCCTGCTCGAAGCGGAGGCGCTGCTCGTTGAACAGCGACGACGCCGGATCGTCGGCGGTCGCAAAATGCGTGTAGATTGCCGCGAGCTCGAGGTTGGGACTGGCCAGCAGCTCTGGCAACGATCGGCGCACGTTGTCGAAGCGGAAGCCCAGCCGGTTCATCCCGGTGTCGATCTTCAGGTGATACCGCAGCCGCTGGTTGTACTTCCTGGCCGCCGCCTGAACCGCCCGCGCGGCGCCCGGGGTCGAAATGGTCGGCGTCAGGCGGCAATCGAAGAGGCCGTCGAGATCGCTGACGCTCAGCGCCCCGAACACGAGAATCTCCGCGCCCACGCCGGCCTCGCGGAGCGCGTGCCCTTCCTCGATGTCGGCGCAGGCCACTAGATCGGCGCCCGCCTCTTCGAGCGCGAGCGCCACCTGTCCCGCTCCGTGTCCGTACGCATTGGCTTTCACCACGGCGATCACATCCGGCGTACGATCACCCGCTGCCGCGGCGAGGTACTCGACGATGCGGCGGTAGTTGGATTTGAGCGCGTCGAGATCGATCCGCGCGACGGTCGGGCGGATCACGCGCCCATTGCCAGGTTTTCAAACCTGGTGAATTCGCGGATGAAGGCCAGCTTGACGACACCGGTCGGGCCGTTGCGCTGCTTGGCGATGATCAGCTCGGCGACGCCTTCCGCACCGGTCGGCGGCTGACTCTTGTCGCCGTACATGTCTTCGCGGTAGATGAAGGCGACGACGTCGGCGTCCTGTTCGAGCGCGCCCGATTCGCGAAGGTCGGACAGCTGCGGACGATGATCCGAACGCGACTCCGGCGCGCGACTCAACTGCGACAGGAGCACGACCGGCACCCGCAGCTCCTTGGCCAGCCCTTTCAGCGAGCGCGAGATCGAGGCGAGCTCGAGGGTGCGGTTCTCGAACCGCCCGCGACCCTGCATCAACTGCACATAGTCGACGATGACCATGTGCAGGCCGTGCTCGGCGGCGAGCCGGCGGCATTTCGCCCGCATCTCGAGCACGCCGATCGACGGCGTATCATCGATGAAGATCTTCGCCTCGCTCAGCGTGCCGATCGCCTGCGACAGGCGGCCCCAGTCGCGCTCGCCGAGAAAGCCGCCGCGCAGCCGGTGCGCGTCGATTCGCGCTTCTGCGGTCAGCATGCGCAGGAACAGCTGCTCCTTCGACATTTCGAGGCTGAACATGCCGACCGTCATGTCGGTCTTGGTGCCGACATGCTGCGCCATGTTCAACACCAGACTCGTCTTGCCCATCGACGGCCGCGCCGCGACGATGACGAGGTCCGAGGGCTGCAGGCCCGACGTCATCTCGTCGAGATCGGTGAAGCCGGTCGGCACGCCGGTGATCAGTTCCTTGCGCGCGTGCAGTTTCTCAATCGTGTCGAGGCTGTTCTGCGCGAGCTCGCGGAGCGACACGAACCCGTCGCGAATCGCGTCGTCCGCGATGGCGAAAATGGCGTGCTCCGCCTGGTCGAGGATGACGTCGGCTTCCTCCTCGGCGTTGTACGCCGTCGCCAGAATCTTGTTGGCCGAGAAGATCAGGTTCCGAAGGGTCGCCTTCTCCTTGATGATGCGCGCGTAATGCTCGACGTTGGTCGATCGTGGGACGCCATCGACCAGCGCGGTGATATAGGCCGGCCCGCCGACTTCGTCGAGTTCGCCGGATCGACCCAGCTCCTCTTTGAGCGTCACCAGATCGATGGCGTCGCCGCGCTCGGACAGCTTCACCATCTTCTCGAAGATCCGGCGGTGCGCATCGCGGAAGAAATCGCTCGAGTCGATCACCTCCGCCGCCAGGTTGAATGCGTCGTTGTGCAGCAGGACGGCGCCGAGCACGGAACGTTCGGCTTCGAGGTTGTGCGGAAGCGTCCGCTCGGCGACTGCGGCGTCAGGCATGTGAACTGAGAACTGGGACGTTAGAACTTAGAACTTAAAGGCTAAAACCACAACACCAAAAGTCGAACCAGAAGGACAAAAAAGAAAACTCGGGGCCGGGCAAACGACCCAACCCCGAGTCCAGTCTTTCTGGTTTTACCTTTTGCCTTTTAACTTTTAACTTTTGTATCCCCGCCTTCGGCCACGACGCGCAGCTTGATCTGGGCGGTCACTTCGCGGTGAAGCTTGATGGGAACGCTGTACTCACCGAGCTTCTTGATCGGCTCTTGCAGGACGAGTTTGCGTCGATCGACCTCGAAGCCCTTCTTGGCGAGCGCGTCAGCGATGTCCGACGTGGTCACCGAGCCGTAGAGCGCGTCGGTTTCGCCGACTTTCCGGGTGACTTCCACGTCGACGTTGCCGATCCGCTCCGCCATCGCCTGGGCGACCTTCTGCTCTTCGGCTTCTTTCAGATCGAACTTGACCTTCTCGCGCTCGATCTGTTTCTTGTTGCCTTCGGTCGCCAGCAGCGCCAGCTTCCGCGGCAGCAGGTAATTGCGCGCGTAGCCGTCGGCGACTTTCACGACCTCGCCGCGGCGTCCGAGGTTGTCGACATGTTCTCGCAGTATGACTTCCATAGGGTGCCTCTAATCAATCCGTGACGTACGGGACGAGCGCGATCTGCCTCGCGCGCTTGATCGCCGTCTGGAGTTTCCGCTGATGCATCGCGCAGGTGCCCGAGATGCGCCGCGGCAGAATCTTGCCGCGCTCGGGGACGAACGGGCCGATCAGCTTGACGTCCTTGTAATTGATGTCGTCGATCTTGTCCGCGCAGAACTTGCAGACCTTCCGGCGCCGGAACAGTGTGCGCCGCTGACCCTTTTCCTTGTCGCCGGGCTTCTTGTCGCCGCCGCGGCCGCGGCCACCGCCGCCCGACCGTCCTTGTCCGAACGCCATTTAAACCTCCACTCCATCAAAGCGATCGTCTTCCGCATCGTCCGGTTCGCCGGCCGGACGCCCCTCGCCCGGCTGCCGCTGCGGCGGCAACCCGCGCTTGACGCGGCGGCGCTCCGAGTTCGTCCGGCGCTTGGTCTGCGTGCGTTCGACGACTTTTTTCTCTTCGTCCACCCGGACCACCATGTGCCGAATGACCTGGTCCATCACCCTGAGACGCCGATCGAGCTCTTTCATCAGCTCGCCGGATCCGTTGATCACCTCGAGGACGTAGACGCCCTC
>Ga0068863_100002644_pt1 | contig 17732 bp, 22 predicted proteins | sample KBSSwiS62_FD_66596 | JGI IMG/M metagenome (GOLD analysis project Ga0068863, IMG submission 66596) | Switchgrass rhizosphere microbial communities from Kellogg Biological Station, Michigan, USA - KBS Switchgrass S6-2 | ecosystem: Host-associated > Plants > Roots > Rhizosphere > Soil ...
CCGCAATCGAAATGCTTTCCTTGTGTACATCCATACCGATATACTTTTTGCTATCCATTGAGGGCGTTCCTTTCTGTAGGGATTGAGGCAAGCACCCAAACCCTACTCCAAAAGGGGCGCACTTTTAAATTGCGTCGCATTATCGGACAAGTGGTTTGGGCCCATTTTGACTTATCCGGTTTGCGCGTTTACCAGGGAGTGCGGCGATTCGTAGTAGACTCTGCCCTGCCCATGTTTTGCCCTCGATGCCGAGCCGAATACCGTCCTGGATTTAGCCGCTGCTCTGACTGCGACGTAGATTTGGTGCAAGAACCTCCTGAATTGGGCAGCCGTGCGTCGAAGTCGAAGCGCGACTGGTCGTCAATGCGTCCCACCGTCATCGGAGGTTTGTACAAGGAAAGCCGCAGTACTTTTCGCTGGTGGACGCGGTACAAACGTCAGACTGGCACTTGGCCTTGGTCTTCAATCGCCATCCATTCGATGAATTGGGGTGTGATTTTTTTAGGAGGGGGCTTGCTCCTCCGCTGGAGCGCTGAACGTCATTTGTCGGAGTGGCAATTCTTAGGTGTCGGCTTGCTGGTCGTTGTTCCGTACCTTGTTTTTGAGAACTGGGCCAAGCGAACCGTAAAGCTGAATCACCTGCGAAATCGGAAGCGACTCCAACTTGATGTTGGACAGTGCGGCGACAACAGTCGGCACAAGAAGGAACTGGAATGCTAATCCGGACATTCTCAAAGCTTTAGAAGAGCCAAGACGTTCGGTCGATGCGACTCAGAGAAATAGATTTCGGCTATGAAAAGAATACTTAAGATTGCAGAAATAAGTGCTCTTTTATTGCTGGTCGCTGTCGCCATTTTAGCGCTTTACGGGCTTGGACACTTTGAACTTAACTTCCCACCGCTTACGTCGGAAAATTCGCCCGCCCGCGAGATTGCAAAGAGTGTGGGCGCGACAAATCAAGGCGTCATGAAAGGAACGGTACCCTGGAGGAGGGTTGACACTTCCTCCATCGGTTTTCCGGAAAAAGAAGCGAGACTGCTGACGCTGAAGTCCGACGTCGACGTTTTTATCTTAACTTTTGGGCATAGGCCTTCCCATATTGGAGAAATATCTGTAGTGCTCCCCGCTAAAACTGGACGAGCCTTGGTCGTCGATGCACAGAGGTCGAAGAAGAACAAGGAAGACCACTCGTTAGAGTGAACGGACTGGTGTGCTCAAAAAGGATTTGACAGGGTCGACACTGTTAGAGATTTCCGGTAACCGCGTTTACCAGGAGCTGTCGGACTTTTCGGTTTTTCGTCAGATAACTGCTTCGTAGTTTAACCGCATAACTGCGTCTTTATGTCCGAAAACCGACGGCCCATCCCAGGACTTACAACCGAAAACATCAAAACAGTATTTCTGGGCGCTATAATCGCGTCACACTTATGCCCCTTGCTCCAGGCATGCAGCTTTGTGTATCGGACGCGGGATATGGAGCTGGAACTGCATTCTATTAGCATCCCGGGATGAGGACCAAATGACCAGATTTACGTACGGGTTCATATTGATGCTGCTCCTAGGTGCACTGTGCACTGCGTCAACCATGGGGCAGGAGATGGCAGGAGTGCGTCAGGTGTACGACGGGGCGATGCGGCCGGACGTGGAGGTCAAAACGTTCGCGCATAGCGATCAGCTGTTTCCGACGCGAGTGGTGGACCGCGCAAGCGCGGCGCGAGCATTGCCGAAGGCGAAGACGCCTCTCAATAATCTGTATTTCGAGGCGGGCGGAAAACGCTACGACCTGTTTGATTATCTGGCGCTGAACCGGGTGGTGGGACTTTTGATTGTGAAGAATGGAGAAGTAGTACTGGAAGACTACGAACTCGGGACCGGACCGGGAACTTGCTGGCCGTCGTATTCGATTGCCAAGTCGGTGACGTCGACGTTGATTGGTGCAGCTCTGCAGGATGGTTCGGTTGGAAGCCTGGATGATCCAGTTACGAAATATGTGCCCATGCTGAAGGGCGGAGCGTACGAAGGCGTCAGCGTGCGGAATGTGATTCAGATGGCGTCGGGTGTGAGGTGGAATGAGACGTATACGGATCCGATGTCAGATCGCAGGAAACTCTTGGAAATTCAGCTTCAGCAGAAGCCGGGGACGATTCTGCCCTATATGACGGAGCTGTCACGGGCTGGGGCGCCCGGGACGATTTGGAATTACAACACGGGAGAAACGTTTGTTGTGGGAGCGGTGTTGGAAGGTGCAACGCACAAACCCCTGGCGGAGTATTTGTCCGAAAAGATTTGGAAGCCGTGGGGAATGGAGTCCCAAGCGCAATGGCAACTGGAATCGCCGCAGGGGATGGGATGGGCAGGAGGAGGGCTTTTAGCGACGCTGCGGGATTTTGGACGGATCGGATTGCTAGTGCAAGCAGATGGGATAATTGACGGAAAGCGGACTGTGCCAGAAGGGTGGTTTAACGAAGCGGGAAGCGCAAAAGAGATTAGTGGAAAGACCGTAGAGTACGGCTACTTGTGGTGGACTTATCCCAAGAATGACTCGGAACACGATGGAGCGTTTGAAGCGCGGGGAATTTTTGGGCAGCATCTTTACATCAACCGGAAAGAAAAGGTCGTCATCGTGGTGCTAAGCGCGCGGCCGAAGCCCCAAGGGTCAACGGTGTTGGATGATCCAACGTTTTTTGGAGCAGTTGTTAAGGCGCTTAGATAAAATTTTCGCCGGCTTCTCCTCTGGACGGTTCAAGTCCCGGTAAGTCGTGCCAGTTCAGACGGTCGACGCAACACCCCTCTAATCGGTTGGTCCCATAATAGTTTGCAAAACGAACCCATCTCCCGGGCCATCCTCAATCACACCTAGACAGGGCGGTGTTTTCTTTGAATCAGCGGTCGCCAACTAGTTTAGCCTCTGAAACTCCCGCGCTTAGGCTCCGAGCTAGTGTTGCGTCGACCGTCTGAGCTGGCACGAATTACCGGTAAAGTCCAGTCCCAGAACTTCAAGTTTCCGATTAGTGCGTTAATCAGGACTTGAATTATCGAGAGAGGGCTGGGAGGGCTCCTCAAGAAGAAGTAGCTGTCAGAGATGACAGATACAAACCCGGAGCAAAGTGAGACATTGTTCTGAGACCGCGGCGAAGTTCTTCCTGGCCAGGATTTCTGAACCGCGAACAAACGGAACTTGATCGCGCTAAGGCAAGGCCGGGTTAATGAACACAAGCGCAAGACAATACCGTCCGGGCTCATATGTCCAAGCGTTGGCCTGGACAGCGTTATCACTAGTGGCGTTTCAGCATTTGGCTTGCGGGCAAGGACAAGAGTCAGCGCCATCGGATACCACTTCTCAAGTCCAAGAGAAGCCTTCCTCGCAAGAGGGGCAAGGTCCACCGGAATCTAAATCAAAAAAGGAATCCGAAAAGATCTTTGGAGTGGTTCCGGCATACTCGATAACAGATGCTAAGAATTCGCCACCCCTAAAGAGTAAGGACAAATTCAATCTTTTTATCAGGGGCACTTTAGATCCGTTCCCATTTGTCGTTTACGGGATACAAGCTGGGGTCGAGCAGGCCAGTGGCGCGCACAGCGGCTACGGCCAAGGAGTGGCTGGATACGCGAGACGCTTTGGTGCTGCCTTGGGGGATGGAACGTCGTCGCGATTCTTCTCGACGTACGCTTTCCCCTCCCTTCTCCACCAGGACCCTCGGTATTTCCGTAAGGGGGAAGGGAGCGGCCGGTCCCGAGTAGGCTATTCCATGTCTCGCGGATTTGTCACGCGCAGTGATTCCGGAAAAACCCAGCCAAACTGGTCGAACCTCGCGGGCAAATTTACAGGTGCAGGACTCTCAAACCTCTACTATCCCCCAGAGGACCGGGGAGCGTCTTTGACTCTAAGCCGCGTGGCAATCAGTTTGAGCTACCAGATGCTAGGTAATCTTGCGATCGAGTTCTGGCCAGAAATTCACCGCAAGATCGGAGGCGGAAAAAAGAAAGAAAATCCGCAAACTCCCAAGACAGAATAATTTGGTTTTCGACGCAATGAGGCGACGACCTATCAGCCACGGACAGCGTATCGCGGTTTGGAAGCTCGGCTTATGGGCTTCCTGCGGGATGGCAGGCAACCACCTCTAGTTCCGAAAACAAAAGCGGACCTGAACAGGGTCGTACCTCTTAAAAGTTAGTCAAATCCCGGTAAGTCGCATAACCGGTAAAGTTCCCCCCGAAATTGATGGACGATTACCGCGTTTACCAACCACGACCCAGTTTGCACCTGCGGTTGAGGACATTTAGTATCTCAGCGTGCGCCACGGATGGGCTTACATTTACGAGTCTCCGCCTGCCTCGTCGCGTTTCGATGAATTAGTAGAACACTTCGCACTCGACGGAATTACCTTGGCCGACCCTGGCACAAGCCAGGTCACCCGTGTCTCGCCTGTCGGCGACCAAATTCTTTCTTCGAGAGACGCCATTCGCGCAGAGTGCGTGACCTCACAAACGGTAAATTTCAACTTCTATCTCGCCGCGTCTGACAACGTCTACTGCTCTATTAGCAAGATTCAGCCTGAGGTCGTGCGTGAGGGTTTCGCCTTGGACGGCAAGACTGAAGAACAATCGTTCCGCGTCATAGAGGACTTAATTCAGCTTTTCTCTCGCAGGGCAGCGAAAGGATTAGCTTTTGGATTTGTCATTGATAGTTATGCGGAGCTTTATCAACATTTTCATTGGGACGACTTCTTTATTGAAAAGAACTACGAGCCGCCGGAATGGCCGATTGTTCTAGGCTGTTCTGACAGCTTTTCCAAACTAAATGGCATACCGGACGATTTATACACCCACACGCGACCAGGACCGAACTGCAATCTGTTCCGATTGACCGATGCTGTTTCGCGCTAACTCCTGATTCGTTCGGATTACCGGACAACTGCCATACCGTCATCCCGCACCCAGAAAGATACAAGACCGAGCGAGGTTCAACCCTGCCCATTAAGACGAGGCACTTTTTCTGGCCATTCGAACAGAACATCCGTACTATTCCGCCTGAAAAACCGCGCGACTAACCTTTTGAGGTGCGCCGCTTCATCCAAATCATGGTCTCTATCGTTGCCGCCTTGGTCATTCTGCTCGGCACTCGCTACGCTTACTCTCGCGAGACCATCCACAACGTGGACCTGTACCAGCAGTATCAGCAAATCAACCGTGAGAGCTTCGATGCAAAGCTGCCATACGTCTCGGTCAGTTGGGCTGACTCATCTACCCAGGACGCGGATGGAATCACCTCGTTCGATGATAACGACCGTCCGGTTTCAATTGAATTGGACAGACAACAAATAACGTCCGAGCGGGACTTACGTGCTGTACTCCGTCATGAGGCGTGTCATGTTTCAGTCGGCGGGAAAGTAGCGCACGGCTCAGCATGGCAAAGTTGCATGGACCGTTTCCAAGACTGAGCTAGAACTTCTTACCAGCCCAAATTCCCACGGCTCTAACACTTTCCATCAGCAATCCTGATGATAAACGGAACACGCCTGGCATGCGTGTTCTCAACAATCTGCCCGGCCCGGATTCGAAGAACCCGAGTCGTTGTAGTGGTGCGGACTCAAGACGCACGTTGGAGAAATCATGGAAGAGAAACAGACAAGAAAGCTGTCCGAGACTGGCTACCCCGGTCGCGGCATTCCTGCGAAATCAAACGCAGTGGATGCGAAACCGACTGCGGGTCGTCATGCCGAAGCTGTGAAGAAGCACATTCAGCTACGAAAAGCGGCCCTAGCCATCGTTGCATGGCAATCTCAACGTGCTTTCCACTTTTCCGATTTCCGCGTTACTCAGGCACTTGCCGGACGCGTTCGAGAAGTTGTTCGGGAAGACAACCGAAGTTCCTCGCAATTTCGGGGGCCTGGACTGTGTCATGTAGTGCTTCACCCATCATCGCCAGCACATCATGGAGGCCATCAGGCAGATTCTGTTCTGCCCAATCTTTTTCCCATCCTTCACTCTGAGCGAAAAATAGGTCAGTAGCCCAGCAATTGGCATTTGAGCGGCCCTCTCCAACCAAGAACAGAAGCAAATCCTCCAGGCTCTTTTTCAACTTCAAGAAATCCAGCGGATGGGCGAGGCTCGGGTAATAAACGGCTTCAAGAAGTGGGCGCAAGAGGGGCGAGACCGGTTCTCCATTACGGTCCCTTGCGACGGTCATCCATGCTTCGTCGAAACCAATCATAAAGCAATTCTCCAGAGAAACCGGCGGATACAGAATAGCGTTCGTGCTTTGTGGAGGGCAATGGACCGTGGGTCAACTCCCGATTTGTTGTTACCGGACATCTGGATTCCGTTGCAAGATGCGTTGCAAGTTTTCTTACCGACCAAGCCCGACTTACCCTAGTGGAAGCCAAGAACCAACAACTGAAAACAAACAAGATGGATAAAATCAGCTCAATTCGTAATCGGCAGGTCGCGAGTTCAACTCTCGCCCTCGGCTCCAATATCTCTTTTGTTTCCAGCGCCGTTCGCACTTTACTGAATCCTCTTTTCACCTGACGTTGCACTCACGTTGCACAAATCGAGTTTTTCGCTAAGAGTGTCCATCGCATTTACCTGAGATTCGCTCACAGATTTTACATAGACATTCATGGTCAAACCTATGTTGCTGTGTCTCAGAATCGCCTGAATCGTTTTATCGTCCACGCCTAGCGCATGGAGGTTTGTCGCCAGCCCGCGCGACAGTCTTGTCGCCTCATGGCCAACGCAGTTGAAGATACACCCATCTTAGTTTCGGTTACTACCACGCTCGTGAACGTGGAGAAATACTAGCGGCATGCCGTCTGCTAAACGCGTTAACCCCAGAGTAGCTTTTGTCCGCACGGCAGACCTCACACCGTGATTTTTCAGTGAGTTTCAATCCGGAACGCCGCGGTGGGCCGCACGCTTTTCCAATCCCCCGCGGTGATGGAACTCCGACGAAATCCATACCGAGTGAATTTCAAGCGCGTTGAACAAATCGTTGAACAAGAGCTTCCCCTTCGCTTGTTGTCCCTGAGCAAGTACGAAGTTGTTTTGGAGCAACGACAGCACAACGCTGCGCTAGTAACGTCGCTCCATGCCTGAAGCGGAGGACGGAATGACCCACAAACGAACCGGAAGAGAAGTCTATGACGCCCCGAGTGAGCAGGGGCAAGGCCACCCAGGAGAAGACAAAGCAGGAGAAGTCTGCTTCGACGCCCTAGCGCTGCGCCTGAACGAAAGCACGGTCGACAACGGCAACCACGACGCGATAGTGCGAGCAATCACGGGTGAAGATTAATATGCTAACGCTATTCGTCGTGCTGGCCGTGGAGTACTTTACGCTGGTACTCTTCGGCGGGATTGGTCACCACCCAATTCGTGGTCGTGCGAAACAAGGCCGCCTCCGTTGAACGCCATGAAGCTGACCGAGAAGAAAACCGAAAGCAACTCCCCCCTGCTGCAGGGGGTTAAGCGGTCCAACTTCATCAGGGCGGCGGCCATGGAGTGGATGCGGATCAGTCAGCCAGACGTGATGGCGAAGATCGAGGCCGAGGCCGAGCGGCAGTACCCGTTCACGAAAGCTGCGGCGGTCGGTCCAATCCATAAAGGCCTTGTAGATAGTCAATGCGACGTACAGAACCGCCGGCCTAGCAGCGAGGCGGCGGGGACCGGGACTGTGCAGATTGATGGGGACGGATGAAGAGCTGAATTAGCTACACTAATAGCGGTTAAAGAGCATCTGAGCTGTATCGTACTTCCGGGTGATAGAGGCACCGTCCTTGGCTGCTCTCCTGCGCCATCTTCGCGATACCACCCCTAATCCGGTGAAATTCTCGCGTCTTGCATGCTACATAGGCCACGACTAATCCCGCGCTTCCGCTTTTTGAACCTACTTGAGGATTCTACAGGATGATGCGGATTTCAACTGGCGATGGGAATGAGTACACTGCAAGAAGCCACGTATTTCTGCCTTTCCCTGAGATAGGTTGATGTGGTTAGGGGCGCGGTCGGTGCCTCCGACGCGTCCCGCTCTGACTCCTTTCAGACCTTTCCAGTCATTTGTTTCTCGATAGCGGCGCCCGGTTGGTTCGGCTATAAGTGCAGTTTGTGAGCTACTTTTTCGGTTTCCTCCCCGGTTTGATGCCAGCGAGAACTTTTCGAGCCTTCTCAATGTCGCGGTCGGACCATAACGGCACGCTCACGCCACCGACCTTCTGTAACAGAGGTGCGTCCACTGTCTTAGCTGATACGTGCCTTTGCAGGGTTAGAAGTGCGACGCCCAGCTTGTTGGCTGCCTCGCGAGTTGAGAGCCGTTCTTTCATACATAGGCCTATATCACGTTTCGTTGAGGCGAAACAAGGGAACGCGTTGCACAATGCATTGCACACTTGACTGGCGAAAGATGGCGAAAGGACGTGAATTACCGTGAAGGCCGCAGAATTGAAAACAAAAGAGATAGAGGAAAACCGTTCATTTCGTAATCGGCAGGTCGCGAGTTCAACCCTCGCCCTCGGCTCCACTTTCCCCTTTTTAAATCAAGGACTTGCGAACTTCCTTTTCCTACGTCCTGAAATCCGTTGCAAGGTCGTTGCAAGTTCGCTCAAATTCTCTTTGGTTTTCTTCCGCTAAGCCAGCTGCCATCCGTGGCCCCTCTTTGGGCCGTATCCAGCATTTCAAACATGCTATGCTCAGCGATGGTGCGGTTCATCAGGATTTTTTTCTGCGCAGACACACATGTCCCTTACTTTCGCTTTTCTCATCGGTCTGCTCACTGGCTTGCGCTCCCTGACTCCAGCGGCGGCTATCGCCTGGGCCGCGTACCTCGGCTGGCTGCACCTACCACGTTCGCTCGCGTGGATGGGTACGTTAACCGCCGTCGTTATCTTCAGCGCCCTCGCGCTGTTTGAACTCATCAATGACAAACGCCCTACAACTCCGGCCCGCACCGCGCCTCCTGGTTTGGTTGCCCGCGTTGTCTTGGGCGCTTTCGGAGGGACGTGTGTCGCCGCTGCGCTCGGCGCTGGGGTAGGAGTCGGTCTCGCGCTGGGAATCGTTGGTGCGTTCGCAGGCACCTTCGGAGGCTACCAAGCTCGCACTGGCCTGGTGAAGGCTGTAGGGACACGCGATCTGTATATAGCCCTGCTCGAAGATGCCGTCACCATTGCCGCCTCGTTTTTCTTGGTCTCGCGCTTGTAGCGATAATGTCTAGCCAGGATGGAAGAGTCGCCCCGAACAAACGAGGGACCGGGGCGCTGCATCACGGCAGTAAGGTGACGTCGGTCACTTTGCCATCGAGATATACCTTCGTCCGCGCTACGAACAAAGACGAGATTAGTTGAAAACTCTGTTTCTGGTAGCTCGTGAGCCTCAACCCAATACGACATATATTGATCAACGTCAAGACCGAGCCCTTCTTCTCGGTTCGAGAGCACCCGAATCACCACTCCCTGCCGCTCAGTCGGAGCATCGTCCGTCAGTACTGTGAACTTGAATCGTTGCCCAACTTTTATGATAGATCGCATCGTCTTCACCCGGCTCTTCTGAATTGCGAATGATAACACTTTACCGCTAACTACCTGGTTGATTAGCTAACAGGTAAAGTCAACCTAGCAAGGGAACTTTTCAGATTCCGCGTTTTACCAGGCACTGACTGCGCAGGCTTCGCTGCCTCTGAAGAGTGGTATAGTTTGTTCCTCCCGCGGTATCTTTCCCTCACATCTGAGGCTGCTTGCATGATTCCCGAGTCCCTCGAACCGACGGTGCGCGTCTCGTCAGCCAGTTCGCTGTTTGTGTTCTTCGCGCTGGCGTTCGCGCTGATGTGGATTTGTTTCATTACCGTCGCCTTCGTGCCGATACCGTTAGGCTCGCCGTTGGGGGGCGCCTTGATTTTGGTCGGGGCGTTCGCTCCGGCATTGGCGGCGCTCGCGGTTACGCTCCGCGCACAGGGCCGCTCAGGCGTGATCGCGCTCCTTCGAAGAATTACGATTTGGAGCGTCGCCGCGAAGTACTACGTCTTCGCACTTGGTTTCATGATTGCGCTTAAGCTAACAGCTGCAATGATTTACCGCGCCTCGACCAGTTCATGGCCGCGCTTTGACACCTCGCAGTGGTACCTGATTCCGTTTGCCATCGCATTATCGACTCCGTTTCAGGCCGGGGAGGAGATTGGTTGGCGCGGCTATGCCCTTCCCCGACTGGCGGACCGTTTCGGACTGGGAAGCGCGAGTGTGCTGCTCGGGTTCATCTGGGGCGTATGGCATCTGCCCCAGTTTTTCATTCGCGACGGCGATTCCTATCGGCAGGCCTTTCCGGTATTCGTGCTGCAGGTGACCGCGATGTCCGTGGCGTTTGCTTGGCTGTACGCGCGCACCAACGGCAGCCTGCTCTTGACTATGCTGCTGCATGCGGCGATCAACAACTCGAAGGACATTGTCCCGTCAGGGCTTCTCGGTGGAACTGCGACGTTCGGATTCCACGCGTCGCGCATTTCGTGGATTTCGCTTGTGCTGCTATGCGCCTCTGCCGCGTACTTCCTGAACGATATGCGAAAGCAAACGCTGGGAAACACCAGAAATGCGATTAGCACCTGAACGAAGACGGAAAACCGGACATTGAGAGCTAGTTGTCAGTCGCCGTTGTCCTCAGGACTCGAGACCAAGAATGCGTGCGTCCAACGCCTTGGCCGCACGCACGGGGTCGAAATATTCGCGTAGGAATGCAATCTTCCCGGCTACCGCACGCAGGAACAGTACATAATCCTGACGATAGATTCGTCCCGTAGGCTTGATGAGCCCCTCCGCCTTGAATTCGGCGACTGCCGCTTCAGGATCGACGAAGGCGTACACCCTAATGTCGAAGAAGCGGAAATTCTCTACCGCTCCCCGGAACCAATTCACATGACGTATGACCTCCTCCCGCCCGATGAGCCGCGCCGGATGGCCGATGGCAGGCGCGTAAGCAAGTTCCCACAAAAGATCATCGGCGATCAGCGTCTGCCATTGCGCGTTGTCATCAATAAGTGTCTGGATATGTTGCTGCAAGAGATCGGAGGCGATCGTCATGTAAGTCTCCTCTTCGCATTGTGCCTGATAAGTCATGCCTTACCGGTAAAGTCCCCTTTGGCCGATTGAACTTTTTCGGTTTCGGCGTTTACCAGAAGGACTTGAGGATTACTTCGGGTTTGGCCGTCATCCGCCCACAATCGGGGCAAGCTCCCGAAAGCCAACTGTCGAGATGTTAGTTGCGATTCGCTTGACCAAGGTAGCTTTTCAGGATTTATCTCAAAGCGCGCGAGGTCGATAGCCTTCGGTGCGTCTTTTGCACTGGACGATCAGAAATTCTCTATCTGCCAAACGTTCTTGGTGCCACCAGCTTCCGCAATGGCCAAGAATCGGCCGTCCGGCGACGGGATTGCATGCCAAATTTCATTGCCGGAACGTAGCAGAACAGAAGCTTTGCCGTCGAGCGTAACATTCAACAAGGCACTGCCCGATGCCTGATTTTGCCAAGAAATCAAGAGGCTCCGTCCGTCTGCGGTCCAGTTGATGCCCATCAATTCGTTCCATCCATTCACCACCAGATTACGCGCTTGGCCAGTTGAGGTGGAACGGAGCCAAATCAGTCCTTCGTTGGGACGACAAGCGATGACCGCACGTTGCGAACCATTAGGTGACAAGCTCCAATTGCACGGGGGATCGGTTTGCGGCGGGTCTGGACGTTTCCCACTCCGCACATCGAATCGGAACGTTTCCCAAGTATCTCCTTTCGAGATGCTGTACAGGCAGATTGTCGAGGGCAAGCGTGCACACTGTACGGTGAAAATGGCGACGTCTTTGAGGACTAATCGAGGAGTTCCGCCTTGTGTCGGAATAGCGAAAATAGAAGAGAGAGTTTCAGGGCCGGGTTTGGGAGTTGAAATATATAAAATCTCTGAGCCATCAGGGGATGCTGTGGGTTGTGAGAGTTGCTCGGCGCTAGTCGCCAGGCTCTCGGCTAGTGGCCGATCAGTGGCCTGTTTAAATATTTCTGAAGTACCGTTTTGATCGGAATTAAACAGAACCGCCTTGCTATCGGGTGTCCAGGAAGATGGGATGCTTACACTTTCTTCGAGCGTGAGCCGCCTGGGCGCGATCAACTGTGTGCCGCCAGCCGTAAGCACAGCTATGTAAGTACTCGGCGACCAATTCTCCCTTAGGAAGGTGAGCACTTTTCCGTCGGCGCTTCCGGTAAATTGCGTGATCGAGCCGTATCCTTGGCTGATGCGTTTCGGGGCTTCGGAAATCCTTCCGGTTTGCGACAGTGATACCATCCACAAGCTTGAGTCTCCTCGGCTTGAGCTTTGCTGGGTGCCTAGAGCATAGGCAAGGCGGCCATCCGGCAGCCAGTGCAGCGCTGGCGCTAAGCGACCGTCAGAAAAAAGGGTCTCGGCGTTCGCGGTCTGCCATTCGTTCACTTCAACGGATCGCGTCGGCGCGTTGTACGCCCATTTTGTCCTGACGTAAGCGATTCGAGACGCGTGTACTATGGTTCACTTTTCAAAGCCAAAATGGAAATTCTGGCTTAAACTTCAAACACAAAAGCTGTCGCACGGGCTGACTCACCTGGCCGCCAGGAGGCAGCCATGCTCACGTCGATTCGGTCGCGAATACAGGCCTTAGTCCTGTCCTCATTAGTTTTTGCCAGCATCGCGCTCCTCTCAGCCTGCGGCGGGGGCTCCAGCGGAGGCAACAACAACGGCGGCGGTTCGCCGGGCGCGCCTGTCATAGCGAATACTCAGCCTCTGGCCGGAACCATCAATTCAGCAGACTCATTCACCTTCACGGTCTCCAGCGGCGGCCAAGCCCCTTCACTTGGTCAGAAACTGGCGCTCTTCCCCACGGCCTAATGCTTGCCTCTGACGGCATACTTTCCGGCACGCCCACCGCCTCCGGCTCATTTCCCGTCTGTCACTTCACACTCCGCAAGAGCGCCCGTTCCTCGGCATTCAACTGGCTGTACCGACCCGTCTCGATTTCCCGCAGCCGCGCAAACGGTGGCATCTCGCGCAAGGCTCGCATCGCATTCTGTACCTCCGGGCGGACTGGCGTATATCCCTGAGTGGTGGAATTCGCCACGCGGTCATTGCTCACCAGTACCATTGCCCCCTTAGCTGAGAGAACCGAACCATGCGACGTGGCCGAGGCGTTGCGACTCCCGTCATCCGTGTCAGGAGTACTCTCGTCAGGTCTCCGAGGTTTTGCGGGGGGCCCGGGCTTCGGACTCGAGTCGGCTGGAGGCGGGTTGTCGTTCCCATTGGGAGGACATGAATAGCCGGGTGAACAATAAGCGGGGTACGAGTAGTAGGGGTAGGGGGCAGAATACCAGGGATTGTAACCGTAGTAGCCATAGCCATATCCCAATCCCCAACCCCAATACGGCCAGCCAAAACCCCAACCCCAGCCCACGCCGTAGTATGGATACCGCCGATATCCGCCATGCGGTCCGTACCCAACATGATACCCGTAGTATCCGCGCCCACTGCCATAAGGAATGCCATAGTGACCACCATAGAAATATCCATTCCGGTACCCATAGTGCCCGCCCCCGGAATGAAGCCTTCCTACGGAGCCGCCGTAGAATCCCTTGGCACCACCACCGGAAAAACTCATGCCCCGGCCACCGTGAAATCCACCACCTCCACCATGACCACCTCGCTGGGCAAATGCATTCTGCGGCGAGGAGCCCAATATGACACTGGCGATGATGGCGGTGAGAACTAGCAAAAGTGATTTGTTCATCTCAGAGCCTCCGTCAGACGCAGGCTTGAAACCTTCGCTCAACTAGAATCCCATATACTCTTCTGCGCAAGACTCTGCAACTGTCACAATCCTCAGAGACAAATTAGACGAAACATCGGTCGCCGACTAACCCCGACCGCACGTTGTTGCCTTCGTACGTCAGAGTCAGATTCACAATCTCTCCCGTTGTGGTGTCCAGCATCGCTAGCGTTTGCCGGCGAGCATGTAAGTCACATCCTATAATTCTCATCTCGGCCTCCTTCGGTCCGAGCACTGTAGGGTGAACACCGAAACAGTCTGCTCGGGCCGTCGCGAGGCCGGCGTCGTTATCCCATCAATCAGGACTTTGGAACAAACGTGTGATATCCAGGGCATGCACTAGGACGGGAATGGTCGCCTGAAATCAAACCCCTAAGGCCGGTGCGTCGACTCAGCGTTTTGCCAGCTTCGTGGCTGGCGGATTGTCCGTCGTCATCTTCGGGTCGGACGCAGCCTTCAATGCCCCCAGTTCTCGGAGTACGTTTTGCCATTCCGTGGGATTTTTCTTGGTCGCATATGGCTTTCCGAGATCCGCGTAAAAGTCGAGTATATTCTGGCGTAAATCGCTTGAAGTCGGTTTGTCGTTCACTTTGTCCAGCAGTTTTGCATACGATTTGTCTGTCAGGCGATACGTGCCCGGTTCGGTCAGCTCCCCGGTGTCAAAATTGTCGTTTGGCAATTGCACTCTGCCCTCTTGCTGTGCGAGCAGCAGCAGTCGATAGTGGTCCAGGGTTTCGTTGAAACTGTGCAAGTACAATTGCTCCACGGCCGGCGTAGGCGGATGAAACGCAAGAGCACTGAACGGACCTACTTTCGGTAATGTGCGCAAGAGGAACGCCTTGAGACGGGCAAAGAAATCTGGCTTCTCATAGATGTCTCCCCAGTCTTTGCGGTACCCCGAATGTGAAATGTTGTAGACATATTTCTTTCGTGTCTCGCTGGGATCACTATTTTGGATCTGCTTTCTCTTCAAATGCCATGCCACTTTCGTCGTCCGTGGAATAACTGTCGACACCGCGTGGCGATAGCTCCCAATTACAAGATCGACGCTTCCAAAGACGCTGGACACTTCGATCGAGTACGTCCTGGCGAAGGCTCTTTCCAGGACGGACTTAGAAACCTCAAAGCCGATAAAATCATGGTAGGCCTTCGGCGCGTAGTGTCCCTCGGCCACCTGGTCAACATCGAAAGCAAACTCGACCTGTGAGTGCGCAGATGGTTTGTCTTCATACGTGATAACAGGGCCGTATTTCTTTGCCAGCTTGGGATACATCATCGCAACCGAGCGATTGGTTGCTAGAGGGTGACCGTAGGTGTCCGCAGCGTAATGCGCCAGAGCACCCAGGGCGAACGCATATTCATTTAGATCTTTGGACTCTTCTAAGAGCGCGATGACGAAATCGCCGCTGCGGACATAGTGTGTCAGATCGCTGAAGAATTGGCTGCCAAAAGGGTAATAGCCCATGTCCTGGATAATCGCGCCGCCATAGACATAGGCGTGGGCCTGCAGAAGTTCTTCCGGAGTCGCATTGGGGAAACGTTTCAGGAGAAGCGGTACGATGCTGTCCTTCCAGGCTGCGTCGATAATAGCTTCATGGGTCAGGACGCCGTAACCGGCACAACCAGGAACAAAATATGTCCCAAACAATAGCCCCAGAATGAACGACAAGCACACACGCGCATGCAAGAAATTTCGTGTGAGGGTGTTTTTCGTGGCTGCGCTCTCTTGCTTTCCTGCCATGCCCAGATTGCATAACTGGGGAGGTCCCACCATTTACTCCACTAGTCCGGTAACGGCGTTAATCGGGAGTAGAGCTCATGGGATGGTATTAGTCTACGGCCTGACCAAAGGAATCTGAGATGACAATTGCAGTTCGACCATGAGGCCGAGACGCCGGTCAATTTGGAAGAACATGGCGGTCTTTTTTGGGGCGATCACCTTCTCGAATTCGGGCATCCAATTCAAGCGAAGTTGAGCCATCTGTTCCTCGGGCGCAGTCCAGCGCTTGATAAAACTGTTGGCTTGCTCGTCGGTCATCGTGTTGTAGTTTTGCGCGTACTCCTTAAGCAGGGCGTAGCGGATGTCATGGATCTTGGAGTGTTCGACGACGTACCGGTCATACACCGGCCAGAACTTGACGGCCTCGGCCTCGGTTAGTGGCAGATTAGCGGCGGCTATCTTTTTCCTCTCGGAGCGGATGTCCTGGCGCATGAGTTGGACGGTGTTGTCGGCCGCTTGATCGGCTGACACTTTGCGCTCGGGCGCAGCCTGTTGTGCGTAAGCAATGCTGGTGGAAATTGCCAAGGCGAACGACAAGGACAGAACTGCGGAGATATTCTTCCTCAAGGTGAGTTCTCCTCGCTTATATGGACTTAAATCAGACTAGTGGGATGCGCGTGAGATCGAACTGGCAAAACTTACAGTGCTAATCGGCAAGCTCTTTCTACATTGAACTGCGGCATTGACAGTAACAGAGCCTACTCGGTTGCATGACAATGTCGGCCCCACCCTCGACGCGGCAGGAAGAGGCACCACAAATCGACCTCGAACGGCATTGCTTTTTTGATGGTTTCGATTCAGTTTCGACGCGCATCCCGCTGTGACAACTGACAGTTCCGCCTTTGGATAGGAAAGGGGCTAATGATTGGTAGAACGGTCGGTCCTGAGGACATAGCACAAAATGGCGACTCAGCCGAAAAAATGCATCCTGAACAAAATGAATTCCAACCTACGCGAGGCCCCCGCGAGACTGCTTCTCCCCGGCCTTTGAATGTGATTTCCTCGTCCGACTTCGAACGCATCTTTCCTCCTGCGCAGGTCCAAGAGCGAATAGCAATTAAGCGGGGTTCCGACGCGCTGGCGCTGCTTCTGCTATTTTTTCTGGTTGGTCCTTCTTTCGCTCAATCCGCGTCCAGCAATCCACCCCCGCAGAAATCAGATTCTCTTGGCAACTCGCTGCGTCACTCCGATGGCAAAGAGATTCACATCTTTTATATCCACGGAATAGGGTCCGATGGCCCCACTGACTATGACTCTCTTGCACTCAGAAGTAGCATCTGCGTCTTTCTGAAAGACTGTACCTCCCCGGCTGGAACCCCGATTGGCGAATGGGATTATGCCGATCAGGATCAATTCCGGCCTGAGGCTACCGTTCCGGAACTTGAGTACATAGACGAACAGGTTTGGAAGAGTGCGGATGAATGGCGCGCCGCCGCTCCTTACGCGATACATTTTCAACTCAGCCGGGCCAATGGCCAAAAGCTCTACGTCGATGAACTGAACTGGTGGCCGCTGACCTTCTCACTCAAGTGCCGCCAAATCATCGCGAGTGAGGCCTCCTTCGTGGCCCCTAGCAAAGCCAGAATTGAAACCTGCTCACGTCGGGAACCCAATCCCGCCGTTCCTCAGAGATTCAAATCTTATGACTGGATTACCCCAGAAGAGGCCACCCGGTTGTCTCACCTTCCTTCAAAGGGCGCACGCGCCAATCGGGCGCTAAAAACCGGACTTATGGACTGGGGATTCTCCGATGCTGTCCTGGCCTTGGGCCCGCTTCGACCTTATATACTCGATGGGATTCGGCAGCTGATTCTGAAGTCTCTAGGAGATTCGAGCGCGACCGGTGTTTCTGATGCGACCCGCCAACCCGTCGACCAGGAGTTCATCATCGTTAGCCACAGCCTCGGCAGCTACCTGATCTTCGCCGCGCTGGACGTCAATCAGACCAGCATAAAAACGAGTACGGTACAGCAATCGGGAAACAGATTCGACCAGGTGTTCGAGCGCACATCGATGGTCTTCTTCTTCGCGAATCAGCTGCGATTGCTGGAACTGGCGAGCCTCGACGGACCCACCGATAGAAACCTCGCAACGCATCTCGAAACGTGGGGTAAACTCAGGTGCGACTATCTCAAGTCGAA
>Ga0068863_100002645_pt1 | contig 17726 bp, 19 predicted proteins | sample KBSSwiS62_FD_66596 | JGI IMG/M metagenome (GOLD analysis project Ga0068863, IMG submission 66596) | Switchgrass rhizosphere microbial communities from Kellogg Biological Station, Michigan, USA - KBS Switchgrass S6-2 | ecosystem: Host-associated > Plants > Roots > Rhizosphere > Soil ...
GGATGCCGGGTTTCTCGTCCTGGGCGGACTGCTCGTGATCGGTGGCTATCTGCTGCAACGCGGCGGACGAGCGTTCGATCCCGCCGTGCCCCGCCAGGTTTCGCGGGCACTCCGATGAGCGGTATGCACTCCTCGCTCGCGCACCACAATGGCGGGACGCCCGTGGCCGTGGCCGAGCTGATGATGCTGGCGCTGCTCGCCGGCGGCTATCTGCTCGCCGTGCGCCGGGCGCGCCTGCGTAACCCGGTTCGGGGCTGGAGCCGCTGGCGCACGGTCTCTTTTCTGACTGGGCTGGGACTGCTCGCCCTCGCGCTGCTGCACCGCTGGGGCCCGCCGCGGACACCGACTTCCGCGGTCACATGGCCCAGCACATGCTCGTCGGCATGTACGCGCCGCTGGCGCTCGTGCTCGCCGCTCCGGTCACCCTGGTGCTGCGTGGCTTCCGACCCGCCGCCGCCCGCGAGGTGACCGGCCTGCTGCACAGCCGACCGGCACGTGCCCTGGCGCATCCCGCCGTCGCGCTGGCGCTGAGCACCGGCAGCCTGGTGCCGCTGTACTTCACCCCGCTCGGCGATGCGGCCATGAGAAGTCCGATCGGGCACGGGCTGATGCTCGCGCATTTGCTGGCGTCGGGATGCCTGTTCGCCTACGTCATCGCCGGCCCCGACCCCGTGCCGGCCCGGCCCGGTGTGCTGGCCCGGCTGGTGTACCTGGGAGTCGCCGTCGCCGCGCACGCCCTGATCGCCCAGGCGATGTACGGCGGATTCCTCACCGATATCTATGCTTCTATCAGTCAGGTGCAGCAGGGCGCGGAGATCATGTACTACGGCGGCGACATCGCCGAACTCCTGCTGGCCGCGGCCCTCGTCGCCACCTGGCGGCCCCAGCGCCGCACCTCCACCCCAGCGCCGTCCCCGCGCCCGCGGGCAGCGCGACTCTGACCCACCCGCTGGGGCGGCCGTCGACCTGGTACCGCTCACAGGGACGTTGCAGGAGGTTTGCGGACCTGCCGGTACCGGTGAGGATGGCGTCATGCGTGTGCTGGACGCGGTGGGTCATGCCCTGAACCTGGCATTCTCGATGACCTGGGAGGTCACCTGGGCGCTGATCCTCGGATTCTTCCTTTCCGCGGCCGTGCAGGCGCTGGTCAGCAAGCAGGCCATCGTCCGGCTGCTCGGCGACGACCGCCCCCGGACCCTGGCCACGGCGACCGGGCTCGGGGCCGCCTCGTCCTCATGTTCCTACGCCGCGGTCGCCCTGGCGCGTTCCCTGGTCCGCAAGGGCGCGAGCTTCACCGCGGCGATGGCGTTCGAGATCGCGTCCACCAATCTGGTGATCGAGCTCGGCATCATCCTCGCCTTGCTGATCGGTTGGCGGTTCACACTGGGGGAGTTCGTCGGCGGTCCCGTCATGATCGTAGTGCTAGCAGTGCTGTTCCGCCGATTCCTGCGCACCCGGGTGGTGGACGAAGCCCGCCGTCAGGCCGATCGCGGCGTGGCAGGGTCGATGGAGGGCCACGCGGCGATGGACATGAGCGTGCCGGCCGAGGGCTCGCTGTGGCGGCGGCTGACTTCTCCGCGCGGGTTCACCGCGGTCAGCCATATCTTCGTGATGGAATTGGGCCGCGGTACTGCGCGATATCATCGGTGGCCTGCTCATCGCGGGCGCGGTCGGCGCATGGGTGCCCGACAGCTTCTGGCAGCGGTTCTTTCTCACCGGCCACCCGCTGCTCGCGAAGATCTGGGGACCGCTGGTCGGCCCGCTGGTCGCGGTGGTCAGCTTCGTCTGCTCGATTGGTAACGTCCCGCTGGCCGCCGTGCTGTGGAACGGCGGGATCAGTTTCGGCGGTGTCACCAGCTTCATCTTCGCCGACCTGTTGATCGTCCCTATCCTGGTGATCTACCGGAAGTACTACGGCACTCGGATGGCCGTGTTCCTCGCCGTCACCTTCTACGCGGCGATGGTCGTCGCCGGCTATGTCGTCGAGCTGCTGTTCGGCGCCGCGGGCCTGGTGCCCACCGAACGCCAGGCCAGGGTCCAGATGGCGCACGTCTCGTGGAACTACACGACCGTCCTCAACATCGCCTTCCTCACCCTCGCGGCCCTACTCGTCGTCCACTTCCTGCGCACCGGCGGACGAGAAATGCTGGCAGCCATGGGTGGCAGCCCCGACGCCACCCACGACCACACAGCTGATGGCCGCGGGTAGCACGCGGACGCCGCCGGAGCGACCGACCATGAACAGGAAGCCGATCGCGATCGCTGGGCCGTCCGTAGCAGCGCCTGGTCGGATCACCGGTCCGACACCACCGTGACCCGGACGAGAACCCCGCCACCGGGTTGGCCGGGAAGCGGAACGGCCGTCAAACGCCGGAAGCGCCAGTGATCAGCGGGATCGGCAGTACCAGCGTGGTGCCGTTCGCGATGACCATTGCCGTCTCCGCGAACGGCGATCGGACGGGTAATACCGCTCCACCTAGACTCGGGGCCGTGGCGGACGTGTTTGCATGGCCGAATGCGGGCAGCGAGTCGATGACCAGTCCGGCGCCGGCCCTTCGCACCCGTCCGGACGGCGTCACATCGATGCCCGCCGCACAGGCTCACTCTTACGTGAGGGTAGGGTTGACGCGATCGGGACAACGTGGTCCTGGCTCTCCTCTGTCCAGGAGCGCCCCCGCGGACAGGCCTCGACGTGCACTGTGGTTGATCGCGAATTGGCCGGCCCATGGTCGGCCCTGATGTTCGACTGACGGAGAGTTACGGCGATGGCGGAATCCTGGGTACCCGAGATCAGCATCGGGATTCCGGTGTACAACGGCGCCGACTTCGTCGGGGCGGCGATCGAGTCGCACCTGGCGCAGACGTTCGGTGACTTCGAGCTGGTCATCTCGGACAACGCGTCGACCGACGGCACCGAGGACCTGTGCCGGCGGTACGCCAAGATCGACCCCCGGGTCCGCTACATCCGCCAGCCCGTCAACATCGGCGCGAACGCCAACTACAACGAGGTCGCCAGGCTCGCTCGGGCGCCGTTCTTCCGCTGGGCGGCCGACGACGACGTCCTGGCGCCGGAGTACCTGGAACGGACCTACGGCCTGCTGAGCAACGACAGCGACGCCGTGCTGTGCCACTCGTTCGCGTGCCACATCGACGAGAACGGCAAGCCGCTGCGTCCCGCCGGCGACGGGGTGGGTTTCGTCGATGACCTGGGCACCTACGTCGACGGCCCGGACCCGAACGTCGCCACCCGGCCCATGCGCTCGCGGCATCCGCACGTCCGGTTCCGCGACGTGCTGCTGCACACGAAGTGGTGCTTCGAGATTTTCGGCCTGATGCGCCGGGAGGTCCTCATGACCACCCCGCTGCACCAGAAGTTCTACGGCACCGACCGCGTGCTTCTCGCTGAGATGGCGCTGCTGGGGACGTGGCGGGTTGTCGAGGAGCCGCTGTGGCAGCGCCGCTCGCACTCGGGCGCGTCGAACAACATGTCCGTCTGGCAGAAGGCCAAGTGGAGCAACCCGGACGCCAAGAAGTCCGTCCTGCCACCGGTCACGAACATGATCGCCGGCTATGTCGACGCGGTGAACCGGCATCACTTCCCGCCGGTTGAGAAGGCGCAGTGCCTCGCCGCGGTCGGCGTGCTCGCCGTCCAGCCGGACAAGTTCAAGAAGCTGCTGCTCCCCGGACCGCACAACTACTTCGGCATCGGCAACAAGAAGTCGAACGCCGAGCACCGGATGTAAGGCGACCGCGAGCACGCCGGCCCGAAGCCGTCCGACCGGCGACAGCGGGCGGCCGTCCGCAGGTGCTCGCGGAATCCGCGTGACCTGTGAGAAGGAGTTCCCACCGCCATGGGCCGGATTCTGGTTGTCACCTGGAACGGCGGCGGAAACGTCCCGCCCGCGTTGGGGGTCGCCGATGAGCTGCGCCGACGGGGCCACGACGTCCGCGTTCTGGGTCAGATCGACCAACGCGCCGCGGTGGAGAAACTCGGGCTGTGTTTCGAGGCCTATCACCGTGCCGCGCCGCACCTGCCGCTGGAGCGTACCGGCTTCGCCCGCTGGGCCGCGGAATACCTGCGGCTTTTCACCGATCCCGGAGTCGGTGCCGACGTGGCGGCATCGCTGGACCGCGAAGGGGCCGACCTCGTCGTCGTCGACGCGATGCTGCTCACGGCTCTGCATACGCTGCAGGCCCGGCGCACGCGGCACGTCGTCCTGCACCACACCCTGCACGGCCACATGAGCCGCAACTGGGCGTTCTGGATCGGCCTGGTCACCAGGGCCCGTGGCCTGCCACCCACCGCGCTGTGGGCGCGGGCGGACCGAGTGCTCGTGCCGGGGATCGCCGCGCTGGAACCGCGCCCGGTCCGTCAGCCCAACGTCCGCCTGACCGGCCCGATCTGGCCCGTCGGCGTGTCACCCGTCCCGCACACCGGATCCAGCCGGGTGCTGGTAAGCCTCAGCTCGATCTTCTATGGCGGCCAGGCCCCGACGCTGCGCGCTGTCATGGCGGCGGTCGCCGACTTGCCCGTCCCGGTGGTGCTGACGACCGGCCGCGCCAGCACGCCCGTGGAACTCGACGTGCCGGCCAACGTCGAGGCCCACGGGTTCGTCCCACACGGCGAGATCCTGCCGACCGTGAGCATGGTCGTTGGCCACGGCGGCTACAGCACCACCACCCAGGCGCTCGCGCACGACCTGCCGATGGTCGTGCTGCCGGTGTCCTCGGTCGGCGACCAGCCGTCCGTCGGCGCCGCCGTCGCTCGCGCCGGCGCCGGAATGATGGTCCGGCGCACCACCCGGGCGACCGTCATCCGGGAAGCGATCTGCCGCATGCTCGACGACGGCCCGCACCGGGCGGCGGCGGCCCGCCTCGGCGCCGAACTGCGCGCCGCGAACGGCGCCGCCACCGCCGCCCGCGAGATCGAGGCCCTTCTCCCCGGCTTACCCACCATCGCCAGGACAGCCGCCACGCCCTCGTCAGACGGGCCAGCACCGCCGACCCCGACCCCGAGACCGCCGAGCAGCGACGTCAGACCACCAGACGACGAGCACGTGCGCGAAGCGCATCCGGCGCCGGTCAACCACGAGTGACACCCGGGATCTTCCACCGTCCTGACCCCGGATCCTGGGAGCGTTCGCCAGCCCCCAGCGGACCCGTCGCCTCACTCGTGGCAGGACTGCTGGTTCGCTGGAGGTAATGGATTGTGCCGCTGTCGCGCGCCGCCGCGTCGCCAGGTCGCCGCGTCGAGCAGGAGGGCGGACGTCAGGATCAGGGCCACGGCGAGGGCAGCGCCCGCGAGCACATCGGTGGCGTAGTGGTAGTGCAGGGCGATCAGACCGAGGGGCAGCGCGCTGGCGAGGACGGCGGCGAAGATCGCCAGCAGCAGCCGCAACAGTCGCGGCAACCCCGCGAGGGCGCCGGCGGGCAGCAGGAACAGGATGATGGTGACGGCAACGGCGACGGCCCCGGTGGTATGGCCGCTGGGGAACGCGAACCCCGCGCCGCTACGCCGGCCAATCAGTGGCTTGAACGCGTACTCGGTCAGTGTCCCGGCCAGGGGCGGGCCGGCCGCGGCGAGAATCGCGGCCCGCGGCCGGCGCAGCGCCAGGCAACCGGCCGCGAGCAGCGCGCACAGCACGGCCACACCGGTCGGGCTGCCGAGCTTGACGAGGCGTCCCAGGAGCGGGCGAAACGGCAGCAGGCGATACGCGACGCGGTCGTCGATCCGCTGGTCGACCGGCAGCGGGCCGTCGCTGCTCGCGACCCGGCTGGCCAGGATCGCGACCCCGGCCAGGCTGGGCAGGATGACCAGCCAGCAGAACGGGCGCAGATACGGGGAGACGAGCCCGCCCGGATCCTCGGCGCGGTAGGAGCCCCGGACGACCGCCCGGTCATGCAGGGCGAACGCGCACAGCAACAGCAGGTCGACGCCGACCGCCGCGGCGACGGCGACGAGCGCTGCGCCGGCCGCTGGAAAGCGGGGCGTGTTCAACGCACCGGGGTTGACCGCCAACCGGGGGGCCAGCGTGTCCACGACGACGAACAGCGCGATCCCGGTCAGCACGAATGCGGCCATCCGCCGCGGATGAGCCCGAGCGTGGCCGAGCGCCGTAGCGGACCGGGCCCGCGGGACCGGTTCGGGGCGCGCGACGTCGCCGCGAGGATCCTTCACCATGTCTACTACATGCTACTACACACGGGGATGGCGCCCCGGACGTATGGGGGCGTCCAGGTCTGGACGGCGCGGCGCCGCAGGAGCGGGTTCCGGCACGGAGACGGGCCAGCCAGCTGGCTTCCGCTCGGCCATGTGTCGTTCCACGCCGGTGATCGTTTGGCTGGGCGAGCGGCTGTTCGGGGTTGTCAGCGCGTGGTCGATCGGATTCGTCGGGCGTCCCACGCGGATGCGGGAGGTGCTCGACACTGCCCGCCACCGGGTGCGGCACGCCGGTTCCCAGTCGGGTCGCGCGAGGCCGGTGGCCAGTCCGTGCAGGATCCGCAGCGCGCGGGCCGCCTCCACGGGCTGGCCAAGGAGCCCTTTGCGGGCGGCGAGCACGAGTAGCTGGGCGGCGTGGACCGCGGGCCAGGTCGGGCCGAGGTCGCCGCGATGATGGCGGAAGTAGATGGCCGCGGACCTTCCGAGTTCCCGGTGCATCAGTGGAGACGTGCCGGTGGTCGCTCCGCCGTCGTGGACCACCTGCCAGGTCTCGTCAGGCCACCAGATTCGGCCGCCAGTCCCGAGGTAGCGGCAGAACAGGTCGGTCTCCTCGTAGTACATCCAGTAGGCGGGGTCGAAGCCGTCCAGTCGCAGGAACGCCTCGGTCCGGATCGCGAAGAACGCGCCCACCGGGTAGCGCCGCTCGGGCCAGCGGGCGACCGCCGCGGCCTCGCCGCGCAGTGCGATGAACGCGTTCGTCCGCGCGGACGGCAGTACCGAGCTGTCTCGCCCTGGCCGCCGGTCACTCGTCCGGATCGGGAAACCGACAACGGCGGTCTGCGCCGGTGCGGCGGCCAGCAGCGGCGCCAGCCGCTCGGCCATGCCCGCGGGTAGCGCGATGTCGCTGTTGACGACGAGTAGCCAGTCCGGGGCTGGATCCCGCTCAAGATGGAGCCGCACGCCCAGGCCCCTTGAGCCACGTCGTGGCCTGCGCGCGGTGCTTCGGGAAGCCCGCCGCCTGGTCCTCGGTGTAGTCGCCCTCAGGAGGAGGGAACTTGCCGAGGGACGTGCCTTCCCCGTCGCCCTCGCCGCCGATCCTGACTTCGCGATTGCTGAAGTTGATCTCTACGCACGCATCCGTGCTGGTCAAGATGTGTCCTTGATCATGCGGCGGGTCCGTTCCCGCCGTACGAGGACCAACGTCACGCTCCGGCGCAGGTTCCCTGCGGCACAGGTGTTCCGCGTCTCGTCACCCGGCGCTGTCGTCCCGCGAGGCCAGCTCCAGCGCGACGGCAGCCAGGTCCTGGCCTTGGGCAAGCCGGGCGCCGATTTCGCCGAGAGCCGCGATCAGGTTCGTTGCCACGGCAAGCGGTCCGCCGGTCGGGTCGTCCTCCGGCCCGGCCGGCTCGTCGTCGTCGAAGTCTGGCGGGTCCAAGCCGAGTGCTGCGTGGATGCGGGCTGCGAGGACGTAGGCGGCGGCCTGGTCGTCGCCGTCGACCATGGCGCGGATGATGCCGAGCGCGGCGGCCAGGTCGGCACCGTGGTCGGGTGGCGGGATCGGCATGGCCCCCCCCGATCCTCCCCCGCGCCGTTCGTCGCTTCAGGGGCGGCTCAGCCGTTCTTACGGGGCCGTCCCCCGCCGACGCCGGCGCCCGGTCGCGCCTTGAGCCAGCCCTCGATCGTCGCCCAGTGCCAGCGGGGCCGGTCGGGGAACGTCAGGTCGTCCGGTTCGGGAAACGGCGTCTTGCTGCCTCCGGCGCGGTAGTTGCGGAGTGTCTTGACGGCGATGCCGGTGCGGGCGGAGATCTCGGCGTACCCGAGTAGTTCGTCGGCCATGCGGCCATGATGCCACGTCCCGGGACGTGACATCCCGAAGGTTGTTTCTCTGTTGATTCCTTCGGGACGCGGCATCCCGTAGGTTTATGGGTGTCGGAGAGACCGGCACCCACCCGGACGGAGCAGCCACCATGGCCATCACCACCACCACCACCGCATCCCGCTTCATCGGTCGCATGGTCCGCGCCGCCGCTCTGGCCGTCATCGAGACGCCGATCGAGGTCGCCACCACCACCCCGGCACCCGCGGTCGAGGTCCCCCGGTCATCGAGACCCCCGCCGAGTCGGCTACCCGCGGCGCCGCCATGCTCCGCACCCTCGCCGCAGACGCCGACGAGGCGGACCGCATGATGGCGGACTTCATGGCGGCAGCCACCAGCACCCCGGTCGAGGTGGTGAAGCCGGCCGAGCAGGTCACCGCCGAGACGGTGAAGCCGGCCGAGGACGTCAAGGCGAACCCGGTCGGTCCGGCCAAGCCCTACAGCGCCGACGAGATGCCCTCCGTCGCCCTCATCGAGGCCGCGGCGGTCGCCTTCGACCTGGCCGCCGATGCCTCCCGCCGGGCGGAGCAGACGAAGCGGAAGGCGCGGAAGACGCTGGACCGTGTGCCGTCGGGCCGGTTCGGACGGGCGTCGGTCAGCTGGGAGCAGTCGTCGAGGCAGACCCCGGACCTGGAGAAGATCGCCGCCCTGTTGAAGACGATCGGAGTGGATGAGATCCCATGCGCGACTGCGCGCCAACGCTGCGGGTAGAGATCCTGACGGCCTGAGCGCCACGCAGACACGAGAGAGCCCACCCCAGGGCTTGTTTGCCCGGGGTGGGCTCTCGTCGTTCATCGAGGAGAACAACACCGCCCTCGTCAACTGCGCCCGCGACCCAAAGCGGGCAGCCCACCCCGGCCTGACAGCCCAAAATGTGCATGGATGGGTAGACATGTCCGTCTTGTCGTTTTCTACTTGTCGAGTGAGACCACAGCGGACGGCCAATGGTTAGGCCGAGACCGACACCCGGCCCGTTCCGCGGGTTTCACAGCAGTAGGCCACCGACGGAAGGAGAACCACCATGTACGAGAAGAACATTCAGGACCCGCAGGACCCGCAGGACCCGCGGGGCACGCACGCCGACGCCCCGGCGCCGCTGCAGATCCTGACGGACGACGCGCTGGCCGCCCTCCACGGGGGCGACTTCAGCAATCCCCCCTCGAACTGGCGTTGCTGCTGATGCGGGCGGCCACGGCCAGGTCTCCTATCCGGGTTGGCATGGCTGAGGGTAGTCGCGAACTTGACGGTGTTCGCGCCGGCTAGACCCGTATTTCGCACATCACCCACGCTGGCCTGCGGCGATCACTAGGAGTGGTGACCGTTGCAGCGCTCTGACCACCAGCCGATGCGGCATGGCCGAGAACGGGACTAGACAGCGTCACGGTCACCCGTCGCAAGGGGACATGGTCATCTGGGCGGTCATCAGAACCCCTCAACTGCAGGTCGCCACACAGCGGAACGGCCCACCCCCGGGCAGGGAGTGGGCCGTTCCGTCGTTCCTGGGGCTCAGGGCCTCTCAGCTGGCCGCGTCGGTGAGCATGTCGGGCCCTGTTCCTGCCGAAAATGCCATCCGCCCTGGTCAGGACGGTTGCGGCCGTCACGTCGGATCATGTGCGTTCCTGTGCCCGGCCCTCGTGTCGGGGTCCGTGGCTGCGCGAGGATGCGGCGTTGTGGTGCTTCGACTGACCTACCTCGGTGTCACGAACGCGTTCGCGCTGCTGCGCCTGCTGCCCCGCAGTGATCGTGACAAGGACGTCGAGATCCTCACGCTGCGCCACCAGATCGCCGTGCTGCAACGCCAGCTCGACGGCCAACGCATCCAGTTACAACCCGCCGACCGCGCCCTGCTCGCCGCGCTCCTACACACCTTGCCGCGGCCAACACTGCACGGCCTGCGCCTGCTCGTGCGCCCGGAGACCGTTCTGCGCTGGCACCGCGCCCTGATCGCCCGCCACCACGCCGCCGCCTCCCGCCCCAAACGGCGCGGCCGGCCCCGCACCGTCCGCTCAATCCGCGCCCTGGTCCTGCGCCTGGCCCGCGAGAACAGTGGCTGGGGCTACCGGAGGATCCACGGCGAACTCCTGACCCTCGGTATCAAGGTCGCCCCGTCCACGATCTGGGAGATCCTGCGCGAGGCAGGCATCGACCCCGCACCCGACCGGACCGCGACCACCTGGGCCGACTTCCTCCGCTCCCAGGCCAACGCCCTGCTCGCCGCCGACTTCATCGAGACGGTGACCCTGACCGGGACACGCCTCTACATCCTCGCCGTGATCGAACACTCCACCCGCCGCATCCGGATCCTCGGCGCCGCCGCGCACCCACCGCCGCCTGGGTGACCCAGGCCGCCCGTAACCTCGCCATGGACCTCCAGGACGCCGCCTCGACAGCCCGCCACCTCATCCGCGACCGCGACGGCAAATACCCGGCCCTATTTGACGCGATCCTCGCCGACGCCGGGACCACGATCGTGCGCAGCGGTATCCACGTCCCACGCATGAACGCGATCATGGAGCGGTGGGTGCGGACCTGCCGCCGAGAACTCCTCGACCGCACCCTGATCTACAACCAGCGGCACCTCCTGCATGCCCTGCGCGCATACGAGGCGTTCTATAACTCGCACCGTCCCCACCAGGGCATCGCCAACGCCAGACCGCTCCAGCCGCTGCCCGAACCAATCATCGCCCCGGACCGGCTCACCCACCTCGACATCCGCCGACGCGACCGCCTCGGCGGCATCTTGCACGAGTACGAACACGCCGCCTGACCAGCCCGGACGTAATTTTCGGCAGGTACACGGCCGCTGCTGGCGTCGTGGGCCAGGACCGGGCTGGTCCTGGCCGCGGATCTGCTCGTAGGCGTACCGGCAGTGGCGTGGACATCGTGCCTCCTCGCGATCGTGCGTCCAGTAAATGAAGGACGACGAAGGAGGGTCTGACCTCCAGCCGGTTGCGGCGCACGGCCCCGCACGCTGGTCAGGTTCGCGCGGTGGAAGGGAAGCGGCGGTTAGGGCAGAACATCGGTGCGCATCGCTACCCGCGCGGTCAGGTAGCGGGACGGACGGTGCCGGGTGGCGGAGTGGACGCCGCCACCCGGTCCCGGCTCAGGCGGCGACTGCGGTGACCATGCCAGCACGCACCAGGCGTCGCAGGAAGTACTGCTGGATGGGCGTTAGCCTGTCCTCTAGTTGACGCATGGTCGGCGCGGTGGCAAGGATCTCCAACAGCTGCGCGGTGCCCTCGTGGGCCAGCCCGCGGATACGGGTGTCGGCGTGGCCGTCGGCGAAGGAGAACCGGTAGGCGGCAACGGGTCTGGCGACTGGGGAGGGGATTGCGTCGCCGTTGGCGATCGGGTCGGACCAGTACTTCGCGATGGCGGCTCTGGTCGCCTCGTCGATCTCGCTGTCGAACGGCGGCGCCGGCAGGAAGCCCTTGAAACCCGGCACGTCCAGGCCGATTCCCGCTCGCACCACCACGCCGGGGGCCAGTCCCAGCGCCGCGTCCGGATCCACGTCCGTCTTGCCCGTCTGCTCGACTACGCGTGACAGCGGTCCGTCGCCGTGTACGGGGGCGGCGGCGACACCTTCCACCGGCGTGTCGACGATGTTCTGGAGCACATGCGCGGTGACCGCGGTGTTGATCAGTACGTCGAATGTGCGTTGCTGGATCTCCAGGTCTGGGCTGGTGCCACGGTGGCTCCAGTAGATGCTATCCGGGCGGCCCTTGCCAAGGGCGTGATACCACTGGTCGATGGCCAGCGCGAAGGTCTCGGCCATATTGTGCCAGCCGTCGTCATAGTCCTCCCACAGGTCGCGCAAGGCTTGGTCGTCAAGGTCGCCGGCGAGCGTGTGCTCCAGCACCATCGCCGCGTTGACGGCCATGGTGGTGGCAAACCCAGCCCCGGAGGAAAACAGTGGATCAACGAAGTAGGACGCGTCTCCAACGAGGATCCAGCGCTTGTCGTAGTCGGCGAACTGGCCGTTGATCATCGAGTAGTTTGTCGCGGTGAGCATCTTGTCCGCGATCGGCTCGGCGTCGGCGATGAGATCCTTCAGGTAGGGCACCGACCTGACGGTCTCGATGAACGTCTTCTGGTCGGTGAAATCGTAGCCGTCCTGCTTGAGGATCTCCGGGATGGTGACGATCCCGACAGAGTGGGTCAGTCGCCGCTCGCCGTTGATAATCTTGGGTACCGGGATGTACCAGCACCAGCCGTCACGGAAGGCGAAGCAGCCGATCGGCGACAGGTTGTCCTCGCGGAAGATGTTCCAGCCGCCGGGCAGGCTCTGCACAGACTTGCCGCCAGTGAAGTGCTGCCAGATGGCGATGTTGCGGTAGCCGGACAGCCACTCCCGCTTCTGCTTGGCGGCGATGCTGTTGCGGCGGCCCGAGGCGTCGACGAAGTAGCGCGAGCGCACCACGGTGCCGTCTTTGAGTGTCACGGTGCAGCAATGCTCGTCGGAATCGAAGTCGCTGACGGTCGTCCCCTCAAACACGTCGACCCCCACCTCGGCGGCGTGCTTGAGCAGGATGTGGTCGAACTCCGCGCGGTTGACGTGGATCGCGAAGCGGTGCACGCCATCCTTGCGGTAGTTGGGCTGGTCGAAGAAGGCGACCATGGGCGTGTCTCCCCAGTTGAACACGCCCCCACCGAACTTCTTCACCCAGCAGTCGCTGGCCAGCACCTTGGGCAGCGCTCCACTCTGCTCCAACGCGGGAATCATAGTATGGGCGAAGGACTCGCCGATATGCTCGCGGGGAAACCGTTCCTTGTCGAAGATCGCGACGCGCGGCCCGCGCCGGGCCAGCAGTGCGCCGAGCGTGGAGCCCGCCGGGCCGCCGCCCATGATGACCACGTCGTAATCGAATCCGATTTCCTTGCCCATGACGGATTGCCTCCTAAGAGTGGTTGGACTAGCGACGTGAGCAATCCGGGGTGGGCACGACGCGCGGCACCGACACGGTGAGCGATTGCAGGCCGTGGAATCCGACGTAGGAGTTCCACACCGGCGGTGGCTCCGCGCGCACCTGCACGTCGGGCACCCGGGTGAGCAGAGTGCGCAGCGCGACGGACGTCTGGACTCGCACCAAGGCCGTGCCGACGCAGCGATGAGCGCCCTCACCCATCGACAGATGTTTGGGCCGCCTGCGCACGTCGAGCACGTCGGGGTCGGCGAACTGTTTCGGATCGCGGTTAGCCGACCCGACTGAGGGCAGTACCGGCTGCCCCTTCTCGATATCACGGCCGCAATAGGTGAAAGACTCGGCGGCCACCCGCCCGATGTACTGCACCGGCGGGTCGTAGCGCAGGAACTCCTCCACCGCCGCTGGCCACAGTTTGGGATTGTCCTGCAGTACCTGCCGTTGCTCCGGGAAGCGGTGCAGCGCCAGCATCGCGCTACCGATGAGATGCCGCGATGGTTCGAGGCCAGCGAACATCAGCAGCACGCACTGCGCGCAGGCCTCGGCCAGGGAGAAATCGAAACCTGGAAAATTCTCGTTCATAAGCCCGCCGAGCAGGCTGCGGTCCGGCCGTCGTGCCATCTCGGCGGCGAGGCCCCGCAGGTAGGCCATGAGCGACCGCGCGCTGGCCCACCCGCGCCGCACGTCCTCGGCCAGGAGATCGCTGGCGCCGAACAGGTAGGCCAGATCGTCCGCCCAGTGATCCAACTGTTCGTGATCTCCCTCCGGGGCGCCCAGTAACCTGGTGAGCACCATCGCCGGCATCGGTCGGGCGAACTCCGCGACCAGGTCGACCTCGTCCTGGCCACCCCAGCCGTTGATCAGGCGATCCGCCACGTCCTGCACGATCTCGGTGACCCGGCGCGGGGTAAGCACCCGGAACACCTCGTCCATCCGGGTCCGCCGCAGCAGGTGGTCCTCGCCCTCGAGGAAAGCGGTCCACGAACGCAGAAAGGCGACGAATTCGACGAACTCGCCGCGTTGGTGTTCCGGCAGCGCCATCACCGGCAGCGTGGCGCGGTTGTTGGTCAGCCGCGGATCACGCAACAGCGTGGCCGCGTCCTCATAGGAGAACAAGAGCCAGGAGCCGCCGTACATATGCGAATAGTGGATGGGATCGTGCTCGCGCATCTGCTCGTAGATCGGGTACGGGTCGACGACAAGGTCCGTGTTGCTGAAGCTGAAGGAACTGGGGTCGAACGTCAACGCATCTCCAATCCAGCGTGTTGCAAATTACTCATCGCCGATCTAGGCTGCCGGCTCAAAAGCCGCAGCAGGGGCCCGGTGACCACGGTGGTAATCACGGCCATCAGCACCAGGATGGTGAAGCCCGCCCGGCTGACGAGGTGGTATTGCAGGCAGATCGTAGCGACGATCAGCTCGGTGACTCCCCGACAGTTCATCAGTGCGCCAATCTGCAGCGATTCCCGTACCGGGAGGCCGGTCAGGTACGCGCCAGCGCCGGCGCCGCAGAGCTTGGTGGCCATCGCGATCAGGACGACCGTGGCCAGCAGCCCCCAGTTGGCTGGAGATCCGCTGATCGCGTCGATCGTGGTGGTGAGACCCACGCTGGCGAAGAAGCACGGCAGCAGGACAGCCTCGGTGAAGCCGTGCAGTTGCTGCCGAATCGTCCGCACCATGGCGAGGTCGCGCGGCAGGATCGCCCCGAACAGGAACGCGCCGACGGCGGCATGCAGCCCGATCAGCTGGGTGAGCGCGGCGTAGCCGACCGCTCCCGCAACCAGCGTCGGTAGCAGGATAGCCTGACCGTCGGCCCGCAGTAGCAGCACGGCCAGCAGGGGCCGAACGATCACGAGGGTGACCAGGACCAACGCGGCCGCCATGCTGATGGTCAGCGCAGCGTTGCCCGTTCCGGCCAGACCGGACACCGCCAGGATGAGCGTGAGCGCCAGCCACGCCATGCCGTCCCCGACCGCGGCGGCGGCCAGGCTCAGTGTGCCGATCCGCGTCTTGTCTATCCCGCTGTCGGCCAGGATCCGAGCCAGCACCGGCAATGCGGTGATCGACACCGCCAGTCCGAAGACCAGCAGGTAGGCCGTCGACCGCGAGGCCGAGCCCGCGAGCACCGGCCGGCCGACAGCCGCGAGCGCGATACCGCCCGCGAAAGGCAGGCCGATGCTGCCGACGACCACAGCGCCCACGGTCCTGGCCTGTGCACCGGCCCGGCCCAGCCGAAGTTCGCTGCCGAGTAGGAATATGAACGTGACCAGGCCGAGCTGGGCGACTGCGTTGAGAGTGGCAACCACCGACGGCCTCAGCAGCCAGGCCGAGGCGGCGGGAAACAGGCGCGCCAGCCCGCTCGGGCCTAACAGCAGGCCGCCGATGATCTCCCCCACCACCGGCGGCTGCCGTAGGCAGCGGGCCAGCCAGGCCAGCAGGCTGCAGACGACGACGACCAGTGCGAGCACGAGCAGGAAATGCGAGATCGGATCGGCCGTGAGTGGGCCGCCGGCCAGCGGCTGCCCGCCGTGCTGGGCACCTCCGATCGCGCTCACGACCGGACGGTCAGTCATGGCACCGCTCCAGACCCGTATCTCTCCAGCTCTTTCGTCCGCTGTGGACGCGGCGGTGTTCTGAAAACCGTCGTCTCCTGTCGCCTGATGCTGATCTAGCAGAGCAGGCTGCGGATCGGACCATTACGACTCCCAGTGTCACTGGTGGAGGCAGGGCGGACGTAGTGGTAGCCGACGGCAAATTCTGTTCACGCCGCCTGTGTCGGCCCGCCGCGCTGACGTGCAGACCGAGTCGTCTACTGAGGACGCGAGAATGGTTTTCCGGACGCGCCTGCCGAGCTCCGGGATGTGCGGTTCGATCAGGAAGTGCTTAAGTCAATGGTCGTCGATGGTGTAATCCGTCGTGTGGCGCCGGCGATCTTCGATCCGTCTACGCGGGGTCAAGATCGGCCTCCCTATCCTGCGCCGCATCGTCGTCGTCACCTAGATCAACGACGACCTTGTTTTGCAAGCGGATCTGCTCTGCCGGACTCAGTTCCAATCGAGTAGTTCGTTCACAATCGGCTGGCCGTCGGTGCTCTCCCCGGCGAGGACCTGGCGACCGAAACTAGAAATGACCATAAGGTCGGTCTATCAAGGTCACATTGGCTCCGCACGCCGAAATCCAGTGCTGCGGGCTGGTTTCCCGGACCTACGTGGCGTCCTGGCTGGCATCCGCGGGGCCGCGGCGGGGGGCCGCGGCCGTAACCGCTTCGCCCAGGTAGCGGGGACGGCCTTACGTCAACCGGCGGTCTGTCCGTCGGCGCAGTGCTCGCCGTTGGCTGGCTGCCCGCCGCCCAGCCCCGGATAAGAGTGACCTGCCAGCGAGCAGCGATCGTCATGGCGAGCAGGACAGGCGATGCCCAGCAGCACGCTCTGCCGGGCGATGGCCTGGGGACGGCGGGCGATACTGATCGTTCAGCGACACGGTCGAGTCGGGCGACGTAGCCCGACCGTCGCCTCGATCCCGGCCAACGCGGCCGGCCCGAACCTGGCCGACAGCCGCGCGGCCGTCCGCGACGGCGCGAACGGCACCCCAGCGAGCAGCCCGCCCGCCTCATCGCACCGCAGCCGGTCCAGCCCGGCCAGCGTCGCCTGCCCCGCCAGCTGCGCCGTGGCCAGCCCGACCGGCAACTCCCCGCCCGACAGCCCCCGCGCCCGCCCTTTCACCGACCCGACCAGTCCGTCCAGCGCCTCGACGACCCCGAGCCGCCCACCTAGTACGGCAGCCCGATCTCTGTGATCTGTGGATCTAGTGGGCTGACGGCGGGTGGCCAGGCGGTCATGCTCCGGCGCGGCCAACCAGGAAAAAGGGGACCATCGGTGATCGTTACGGTTTGTGACGACACATAAGGATCAACCGGTGGCCGTGTGCCCCAGCGTAGACCCCAACCGCTGGCGGCTCGCTTTCGAGGCGTTCGCCGCCCGCCTTGACCGCCGGTTCCGCCGGATCGAGCCCCGGCGCCGGCTGCGGAAGTTCCTGTTCGGCCTGATGGCAGGCCTTCCGCGGGTGAACTGCTGGACCTTGGCCGAACACGCCGGGGACAGCTCGCCAGGCCCGATACAGCACTTCCTGGCCGACGCGGTCTGGGATGAGGACGGCCTGCGCGCCGACCTGCGCGACGTCGTCGTCGAGCACTTCGCTGACCCGGACGCGGTCTTCGTCGTCGACGAGACCGGGGACCTCAAGCACGGCGCCTAATGCCGGCCTCGGCATTAGGCGCCTTTCTTCAGGTCGCCGGTCTCGTCGATGACCAGGACCGCGTCCGAATCGCCCAGCCGGTCGACGACGTAGGCGCGCAGGTCGTCGCGGACGGCGTCGGCGTCCCATACCGCCCGGCCCAGCAGCCGCTGCATCCCATGCGGGCTCCTGTCGCCGGCATGCTCGGCGATCGTCCAGCAGTTCGTCCGGGACAGCCCCGCCATCAGCCCCAGCAGGAACGACGCGACCCGGACCCGGGTCGAGAACCGCGCGAACCGGCCAGCGACCCGGCCCAGGAGGACCTCGAACTCGGCCTGCCAACGATCATGTCTATGCTGTGGCTCGCGGCCACCGGTAGATCTTCGAGAGTCGACACAACCCGCGATGATCAGCCGGTGGCCGTTCCATGCCCGGCCACGCCACGCCACGCATGCCGACACGGCCACCCACCACTCGGACACGCAGCTCAACTGACCGGAAATCCCAACGTGACGTGCGCAGGCTGGCGCCCACC
>Ga0068863_100002646_pt1 | contig 17718 bp, 13 predicted proteins | sample KBSSwiS62_FD_66596 | JGI IMG/M metagenome (GOLD analysis project Ga0068863, IMG submission 66596) | Switchgrass rhizosphere microbial communities from Kellogg Biological Station, Michigan, USA - KBS Switchgrass S6-2 | ecosystem: Host-associated > Plants > Roots > Rhizosphere > Soil ...
CGATGGCATTCGCATTCCCTGCGCTCGCGCAGGTCGCCGTGCCGGCCCCCGGCCAGAGCCCCCGCGTCGATGCGATCAAGAAAGCGGGGGTTCTGCGCGTCGGCGTGCTCGCCAATGCGCCGTGGCTTGTCGAGAACACGAAGGGGGGCAGTGAGGACGCGTGGAGCGGTCCCGCCTGGATCCTTGCGAACGAGTACGCGAAGCGCCTCGGCGTCAAGCTCGAAGCCGTGCCCGTGAGCCACGAGACGAAAGTACCGGTGCTCGCGTCCAACCAGGTCGACATCTCGGTCACCCCTCTCGCGGAGACGCCCGACCGGCTCAAGGTCGTCGACTTCGTCATCTATTCGACGACGAGCGTCTGCATGTTCGGACTCAAGTCCAACCCGAAATTCACAGGCGCTAAATCGGTCGACGACTTGAACAAGCCCGAGATCACGATTGCGTATTACACGGGCGGCGGCGAGGAGGGCTGGGTCAAGGAGCGCTTTCCAAAGGCGCAGCTGCGCGGTGTCGCGGGCTCGGGCGTGGCGCCGGTCGAGGAAGTGATGGCGAAGCGCGCCGACGCGGTCCCCATCAACCGTGTGCCGTGGGTCGCGATGGGACGGAAGCTCAACACGCTCGCCGTGCTGCCGAGCGACAACAACTGCCAGAACAGCACGGAGAAGGCCGCGCCCGTCGGAATGGCGGTCGACAAGAACCAGCCGGCTTTCCTCGCGTGGGCACGTGCGGTCGAGAAGGAGCTCGAGCCGAAGCTCAAGGCCGACGAGGCGCGTGTCGTCGACACCATGAAGTAGCGCCGGCCCCCGGCGCCTAGCGGCCCATCGCTGCCAACGCCACTCTGGCGTCGCCTCATGGACTACTCGGTCATCACCGACCACTGGCGGTTCCTCGCGTCGGGCGTCGTCGTGACGCTCGCGCTGTCCTTGGCGTCGGGCGTGAGCTCGATCGCCGCCGGTTTCGTCGTCGCACTCGGGCGCATGCATGGGCCACGTTGGCTCCGGGCGATGATCGTGCTCTACATCGACTCGATGCGCGCGATTCCGGTCCTGGTCGTGCTCGTCTGGACGTTCTTCGCGCTGCCGATCGTCGCCGGCATCACGATGGCGCCGTTCTTCGCGGCGCTGATCGGCCTCACCGTTCATCTCGCTGCATATGCGGCGGAGATCTTTCGCGCGGGAATCGAATCGGTGCGCCCGGGGCAGACGCGCGCCGCCCTGGCGCTCGGAATGTCGCGCGCCGAGATCCTTCGCCGCATCGTGCTGCCCCAGGCGGTGGTGCGAATGCTGCCGGCATTCGGCTCGTTCCTGTCGGTGACGATCAAGGACACGGCGATCGCGTCGGTGATCGCCGTTCCCGAATTCATGCGCCAGTCCGAGACCGTGCAGGGCCAGACCTTCCAGCCGATCGAGGTCTACACGTTCGCGATGCTCGTCTATTTCCTGCTCTTGTTCCCCGTCACCCGCGGCGTCGACCTCGTCTATCGCCGCGTCGCGCATCTCGGCCGGTCGTAACGCGCCGCGACGGTGAACGGATTGACCCTCGACTGGAGCGTGGTGTGGCAGCACCGCGAGCAGCTCGTCGCCGCGACGGGCACCACGATCATGCTCACGATCGCGACGATGGCGATCGCAGTCCCCTGCGGCATGATCGTCGCGGCGCTGCGGCTGTACGCCTGGGCGCCGGTGCGCGCCGCCGCGACCGCGTATGTCGAGCTTTTCCGCAACGTGCCGCTGATACTCGTGGTGTTCTGGGCATTCTATGTGCTGCCGATCTGGACGGGCCTCGGTCTGTCGCCGCTCGCGACGGGACTCGCCGCGCTGTCACTCAACGTCACCGCGTACAACGCCGAGACGTTTCGGGCCGGGCTCAACTCGATTCGGCGCGGTCAGGTGGAAGCGGCGATGGCGCTCGGGATGAGCCGCACGCAGGCGCTGCGCCGCGTGATCATCCCGCAGGCGCTGCGGCGCGTGCTGCCCGTGCTCGCGAGCACGTGGGTATCGCTCTTCAAGGACACGTCGCTCGTGTCGGTGATCGCCGTGACCGAGCTCGCTTACGTCGCCATGCAGGTCCGCGCGCAGACGTTCCGCGTGCTCGAGATGCTGACGGCAATGGCGGCGATCTACTGGCTGCTGGGCTACCCGCAGGCGAAGCTCGCCGACTGGATCCAGCGGCGGTACGCGGTGAGCGAATGAGCGCGGCGCGCGAAGCGAAGGCGCGCGCCAAGGCGGGCGGCCCGAAGATCATTCGCTATCGCGGGGTGATCAAGCGCTTCGGCTCGTTCACGGCCTTGAACGGCGTCGAGCTCGACGTGCACGCCGGCGAGGTCGTCTGCCTGATCGGCCCATCGGGGTCGGGGAAATCGACGCTCCTTCGCTGCACGAATGGCCTCGAAACGATCGACGGCGGCGACATCGAGTTCGAAGGCGCGCTCCTGCCGAAGGACGATCGCGCGCTCCGTTCCGTGCGCACACGGATGGGCATGGTGTTCCAGAGCTTCGAGCTCTTTCCGCATCTCACTGCGCAGCAGAACGTCGCCGAGGGTCCGCGCACGGTCCAGAAAGTCGGTCAGGCCGAGGCGAATCGTCGTGCTTCGGCGATGCTCGCGAAAGTCGGGCTTGCCGACAAGGCGCCCAATTTCCCGTCGGCGCTCTCGGGCGGACAGCAGCAGCGGGTGGCCATCGCCCGCGCGCTCGCCATGGAGCCGGACGTCATGCTGTTCGACGAGCCGACGTCGGCACTCGATCCCGAGACGATCGGCGAGGTGCTGAACGTGATGAAGGCGCTGGCCGAGGAGGGAATGACGATGGTCGTGGTCACGCACGAGATGACGTTCGCGCGCCGCGTCGGCGATTGGGTGGCCGTCTTCGATGCGGGCCGCATCGTCGAGCAGGGACCGCCTGCCCAGATCTTCGAGGCGCCGGCAACCGAGCGTACGCGCGATTTCCTGAGCCACCTCGGCTGGTCGGGATGAAGGCCGGCAGCCCGGACATTGAGTGCGCAGATGCCGGCTGCGTGCTCGTATGGATCGAATCGCCGCGCCGGGTGTCCAAACCGGCGCCGCCGTATCGACCCGCGCCCGAGTCCGGTAACATGGGTCTCGCGCGGACGAACGCCGCGCCGTGCGCAATCAGTACCGAAAGTCGATCTTGAGCGACGTCACCCGCTGGTCTTTTCCGCCCGCGCTGCAACCGACGCAGGCCGAGGTCACGTTCGACCTGCAGGCCGCGCTCGAAAGCGTCGTCGCCCTTCGCGCCGAGGTGCCGGACGACGCGTTTACCGCGCAGATCCTCGGCACGGACCGCACCGGCAACGGCATCGTGATTCGCGAAGACGGCCTCGTCCTGACGATCGGCTACCTCGTCACCGAGGCGTCGTCGGTCTGGATCACCAAAGCCAATGGGGCCGTCGTCCAGGGCCACCCGCTCGCCTACGATTTCGCGACCGGCTTCGGCCTGGTCCTGCCGCTCGGTCGCCTCGATGCGCCGGTCATGAAGCGCGGCTCCGCGAGCGCGGTCCGGGAAGACGACGACGTCTACGTCGTGGGCCATGGCGGACGCGGGCACGCGCTCAAGGCGAGCGTGTTCGCGAAGCGCGAGTTCGCCGGGTTCTGGGAATACCTGCTCGACACGGCGATCTTCACCACACCGCCGCATCCCGAGTGGAGCGGCGCCGCGTTGCTCGACGACCGCGGGCGCCTGATCGGCATTGGTTCGCTGCTCCTGCAGGAGAAATCCGGCGACGACGTCATCGACGGCAACATGTTCGTTCCGGTCGATCTCATCGAACCGATCCTGGGCGATCTCGTGCGCACGGGCCGCTCGGCCGATCCGCCGCGGCCCTGGCTCGGCATGTACACCGCCGACCGGGAAGGCCGGCTGGTCGTCAACGGGCTCGCAAGCGGCGGCCCCGCCGAGCGCGCGGGCGTGCATGCCGGCGATCTGGTCGTCGCCGTCGGCGGGGAGCGCGTGTCGAGCCTGGCCGAGCTCTTTCGCGGCATATGGCGAATGGGACCGGCCGGCACCGAAATCCCGCTCACGCTGGCACGTGGCGGCGGGCCCGTTTACGTAAGGGTGAGCTCCGGCGACCGCAACGACTACCTCCGAAAGCCGAGCTTGCAGTAGCCCGCAAATGCCGCACGCAAATGCGGGGACGCAATGAGGGCGCGCAAATGAGGCGGGAAAGCTATTCGATCGCCGAGCTCGTCTCCGCCTTGCGCCGAATTCGCGCCGAGTCCGTGGACGAGCACCGCCTGATCGCCGCGGTGCGTCCGCTGGCGCTGCGTGCCGCGCAAGCGAGCGACCTTTGGCTCACCGACACGATGCTGGTGCCGGATCGCGAGCAGGGATTCAGTCTCTTTCCGTTGTCGGAAGAGCATGATCATTCGCTCGCGGTCTTCGCGATCAGCTGGCTGCCCGACCGCGGCACCCCGCCGCACGATCACGGAACGTGGGCCGTCGTCGCCGGTGCGATCGGATCGGAGTGGAACACGTTCTGGCGGCGGCAGGACGATGGGTCGCGGCCGGGATACGCCAAGCTCGAGCAGGTCGGCGAGAAGACGTTCGCGTCCGGCGAGGTGCTGGCGATGCCCACCGGAACGATCCACCAGGTGTGGAACAGGACCGACGGCGTGACGGTGTCGCTGCACATCTACGGAATGCACATCAACCACACCGGCCGCTCGCAGTTCGACGTGGAAACCTCCACCGCGAGGCCGTTCATCTCGAAGATCGAACCCTGATCGGTTCAGGTGCGGTAAGCTTGCCGGTCCCCGGCGGGACGCGTTCAAGGGCGCGCCCGCTCTGGCTCGGCCCGTGCATTCACCTTTGCATTTACTTTCTGGGAGCCACTCATGAAGCTTTCACGTGTATTCGCGGCGGCGCTCGCGCTGTCGATGGCCACGACCTCGTTCGCGCAGGACAACAAGCTGCGACTCATCACGTGGGCCGACTACGTGCCCGCCGACGTCCTCGCGCAGTTCAAGAAGGAGACAGGCATCGACGTCGAGGTCACGCTATCGAACAACGAGGAGATGATCTCGAAGCTGCGCGCGACGGGCGGCGCCGGGTTCGATCTCGCGCAGCCGTCGCAGGATCGCATCGTGGGCCCGCAGCAGGAGTTCGGCATCTACAAGCCAATCGACATGTCGAAGATCAAGACTGATCAGTTCATCCCGTCCATGCTCGACGCCACGAAAAAGAACACCACGCTCAAGGGCGCGGTCTATGGCCTGCCGCACATCTGGGGCACCGATGGCCTGGTCGTCAACACGAAGCTCGCGCAGATGTCCGACTACACCGACCTTTGCGACGACAAGTACAAGGGCAAGACGAGCATGCGGTTGAAGCGGCCGACGCTCCTCGCCTTCGCGTTCGCGAGCGGCAAGGATCCGTTCGCCCTGTACAACGACCCGAAGGCGTATGCGGCGCTGATGGATGACGTGGGCAAGAAGCTCACCGCGTGCAAGGGCAACGTCAAGTTCTACTGGGACAACAAGGACCAGCTGTTGAACGGCGCGCGGACGGGCGAGATCGTCGGCGCGATGATGTGGGACACCGGCGGGTGGAAGCTCAATGCCGAGAATCCCGAGATCCAGTACATCGCGCCGAAATCCGGCGCCCTCGGCTGGATCGACACGTTCGCGATTCCCGCGAAAGGCAGGAACGATGCCGCCGCGTACGCGTGGATCAACTTCAACATGCGGCCCGACATCGCGGCGAAAGTCGCGGCGTCCGCCGGCAACTTCACCGCCGCGAAAGGTGCCGACCAGCTGATGGACGCGAAGCTCAAGGCACAGTTCGCGAAGAGCTTCCCCGAGGCTGCGCTCAAGAACGTCAAGTGGTATCCGGCCGTGCCGCCCGGCATCGAGGACATCGAAGGCAAGGTGCTGGACCGCGTGAAGGCGGCCAGCTAGAAATAGGGTCAGAGACGACTTTCGCAGGCGCTGCAAACGCTGTGCGCGGTTGCCGCAAAACCGGTCTCTGACCCCGCGTTGCGGCGTTGCCGGAAAAGTCGTCTCTGACCCCACATTCGGTGACCCCGATGCAGGACCTCGAGGTCGACCGGGTCAGCAAACGCTACGGCGCGCACCAGGCGGTCGATGCGCTTTCGCTCGGCGTCGCGCACGGCAGCTTCTTCTCGATCCTCGGACCGTCCGGCTGCGGCAAGACGACGCTGCTGCGCATGATCGCGGGCTTTCTCGCGCCTGACGAGGGCGACATCCGGATCGGCGGACGCTCCATGCGCGACGTGCCGCCGAACCGGCGGCCCGTCAACATGGTGTTCCAGCACCTGGCGCTGTTTCCGATGATGAGCGTGGGCGACAACGTGGGCTACGGCCTCTCGCGACGCGGCGTTTCGCGCGCCGAGACCGCGACGCGTGTGGAGGCGATGCTGAAGCGGGTCGGCCTTTCCGGTGCGCAGGACAAGCGCATCGATCAGCTGTCCGGCGGCCAGAAGCAGCGGGTGGCGATCGCGCGGAGCCTCGTGCTCGAGCCCACGCTGCTGCTGCTCGACGAGCCGCTGGGCGCGCTCGATCTCAAGCTGCGCGAGCACATGAAAATCGAGTTGAAACAGCTGCAGGCGGATTTCGGTACGACGTTCGTCTACATCACCCACGACCAGTCGGAAGCGCTCGTGTTGTCCGATCACGTTGCCGTGATGAACGCCGGGCGCTTCGAGCAGGTGGGCACGCCGCAGGAGCTCTATTACCGGCCGGCCACGCCGTTCGTCGCAGGCTTTGTCGGCGCGAACAACCGCGTGGCGGGAAAGGCCGTCGGCGTCGACGTCGACGCGGTCGAGGTCGAGACCGCCGGTGGCCTTCGCGTGAGAGCGCGCGCAAGCGGACGTGTGTCGACGGGAGACGCCGTCGAGGCCTTCGTACGGCCCGAGGTCGTCGACATCGCGCGCCACGCGAACGAGCTTCCGCCCGGCGCCCAGCGCTTCTCGGGCCGCGTCGCCAGCCTGCTGTTCGACGGAGCGAATTCGGCGGTGCTCGTCACCGAGGAGACGACGCGCGCCGAGATCAGGATCGCACTCCCGCAAACGGGGCGCCTCGCCGATCTCCGCGTCGACGAAGCGATCGCGTTCGGGTTCGATCCCCAACGCGCCGTGTGCTTCGGCGGCCGCTGATGGGCAATCGCCGAGGGGCGCGCCTCGCGCTCTTCCTGCTGCTCGCGCCCGCGGTCCTTTGGCTCGGCGCGCTCATCGTGCTGCCGCACGTGGAGCTCGCCGTGCTCTCGCTGCGCGCCCGCGTGGCGCCGCGGGTCTATGAGTGGAGCCTCGCCCAGTACGCGACGTTCGTCGAAGAGCCGCTGTACTGGCACACGTTCGTGCGCACGGCGACGATGTCCATCATCGCCACGGTCGCGACGCTGCTGATCGCGTTTCCCGTCGCCTGGTACATCGCGAAGGTTGCGCGCGGGCGCGCGAAGTCGGCGCTGTTCGTGCTGTGCCTCATTCCGTTCTGGGTGAGCGAGACGGTGCGCACACTCGGCTGGATGATCCTGCTGCGCGAGTCGGGCGTGCTGCCGCGTCTTCTCGTCGATCTCGGAATCACCGCAGCGCCGGTCGAGCTCCTGTACCACGACGCGACGATCCTGGTAGGCCTCGTCTACACCTCGATGCTGTTCATGGTCGTGCCGCTCGTGAGCGCGCTCGAAAGCCTCGACGATTCGCTTATCGAAGCCGCGTACGACCTCGGGGGCGGCGGCGGCTCGATCCTGCGCGAGATCATCATTCCGCACGCGGCGCCGGGAATCGCCGCGGGCTCGATCGTCGTGTTCATGCTGACGCTCGGCAACTACCTGACGCCTACGCTCCTCGGCGGCAAGAACTCGCTGTGGTTCACGGAGCAGATCTACACGCAATTCATCACGCGCTTCAACTGGGAGCAGGGGGCGGCGTTCGGCTTCCTGCTGCTCATCCTTTCGACGGCGATCGTCTGGCTCGGGCTCGAAGTGACGGGCCAGCGCTTCGGCGACGTGATGCGGCGAACATGATGGCCGCGGCGGACGTCATGAGGCGCTCGTGATCCCTTCGCTCCCGAGATCGCCGCTGACGCGCTACGCGATGGCCACGTACGTCGCGGCGTTTCTCCTGTTCCTGTTCCTGCCGCTCGCCGTCGTGGTCGTCTTCGCGTTCAACGATGCGAACTACCCGGCGCCGCCGTGGCGCGGGTTCACGCTCGACTGGTTCGTCGGAGGTGCTGCAGGACGGACCGGGCTTTTTGCCGACGCACCGCTCTTGAAGAGCCTCGTTACCAGCGTCTGGGTGGCGAGCTTCGTGACGATGCTGTCGGTCGCCGTCGGCACGGCCAATGCGTTCCTGCTGGAGCGCGCGGATTTTCGCGGCAAATCGGCGCTCTCGCTCCTGATGCTGGCGCCGCTCGTCATCCCCGGCGTGATCCTCGGCATTTCCATCCTCGCGTTCGCGAGCCGGCTCGCGCAATTCGCCGACGACACCTTCGGCGTCGAGCTCGACTTCCTCCGCCCGGGCCTGCCGCTCGTTGTGCTGGGCCAATTTTCCTACATCGTGTCCATCGCCACCCTGACGATCGCGGCAAGGCTCAAGCGGTTCGATGCGACGCTCGAGGATGCGGCGCTCAATCTGGGAGCCTCGCGCGCCGCCGTGCTGTGGACCGTCACACTGCCGTACCTCAAGCCGGCGCTGATCGGCGCGGCCGCGATCTCGTTCCTCATGTCGTTCGAGAACTTCAACACGACGCTGATGCTCGTCGGCTCCGACCCGCCGCTCACGATCATGATGTACGGCCGGATGCGCGAAGGCGCGAGCCCCGTGCTGAACGCGGTGAGCCTGCTGCTGATGGTTGCATCGGCGGCAATCGCGCTTGGCCTCTTGCGCCGGCGATCCTGACGCGCGCCTGATACCAACAAAATTACCCTCCCGTCTCGGGGCTTGCGTGTTCCCTATATGATGCTCGCTCCCGCCGGCGGACGCTGGCGTCGAGACACGCGGTAGATGCGACTTCGCAACAACCTCATCCTGCTCGTGATCGCGACGGCGCTTCCGCTGGTCACGCTGGCGGCGCTCACGTCGTATCTGCTCGTTTCGCACGAGCAGGCGAACTTCGCCCGCGCCGTCATGGATCGCAACCGCGCGTTCATGAGCGCGGTCGATGCCGAGCTCAAGGGCCACGTCACGAGCTTGCAGGCGCTTACGTCGCTGCGCAGCATTCTTCACGGTGACTTGAAGGCCGCCTACGAAGACCTGGTGGCTGTGCAGCGCACGCAGCCATGGTGGCTCGACGTTTTCCTGAGCACGCCCGACGGGCAGCAGCTCGTCAACAGCCTGGTCCCGTATGGCAGCGCGCTGCCTGCGCCGATCGATCCATCGTCCGTCCGCCGCTCAGCGTCGGACCGGCAACCGGTCATCAGCGGCATTATCGATCGGCCGCTCGTGGGCAAGCTGGGCATTAGCGTGCGCGTGCCGGTCATGCGGCAGAACGAGGTCGCCTACGTCCTGAGCGCCGTCGTCGATCCGGCGTCCTTCGATGCGCTGATCCAGCAGCAGAATCTGCCGGAAGGGTGGATCAGCGGCCTCGTCGACGCGCAGGACCGCTTCGTCGCGCGGGTGCCACCACGGCCGCTCGGAACGCTCGCAGGCGACGCCTACCGCGCGCAAGTCGCAACGTCCAGTGAAGGCTGGTTTCGCGGTCCGACGGTGGAGGGCCGCGACACGTTCACCGCGTTCGCGCGCTCGGGGTACAGCAGCTGGAGCGTCGGCTTCGCCGTCCCCGCGGAGGTGGTGCTCGCGAGCGCACGACGCACCGCGTGGGCGTTGAGTGGGGTGGCGCTGCTGTGCCTCGGTCTCGCGATCATCGCCGCGATCCGGGTCGGACGCCGGATCTCGACGCCGATCGGGCACCTCGTCGATCAGATACCGACGCTCGGGGAGGGTCGGCCGATCGAGATCCGAACCGGGATCCAGGAAGTGCAGGAGCTCGCTGGCGCAATGAGAACGGTTTCCGCCGCGATCAGCGAGCGGCAGCGGCTGTCGGAGCTCGAGCGCAAGGTGCTCGCCGACTCGGACCGTTCGAAGGACGAATTTCTCGCCATGCTGAGCCACGAGTTGCGCAATCCCCTCGCAGCGCTCACCAACGCCGCGACCGTGCTGCGCCTCGCGCCGCCTGGCGAGGATGCGCTCAAGGCGCAGCAGGTGATCGAGCGGCAGACGAAGCAGATGGCCCGCCTGGTGGAGGATCTGCTCGACGTCAGCCGCATCACGCTCGGCAAGGCGAGCCTGCACTTCGAGCCGGTGGAGCTTTCGGCGCTCGTGCGCGACGCGCTGCGCACATCGCAGCAGGCCGCGAAGCTCGCGCACCACGAGATCGACACCGACCTCGCTCCGGCATGGGTCAGCGGCGACCGGGCGCGGCTCGAGCAGGTCGTCGTCAACCTGCTCGGCAACGCGATCAAGTTCACTCCGACAGGCAAGCGAATCCTGCTGTCGGTACGGGACACGCACGGTGTGGCGAGGATTGCGGTGACCGATGCCGGCATCGGCATTCCGAAGGACGAGCTCGCGCGCGTCTTCGAGCTGTTCGTGCAAGGCCCTCAGGACATGAGCCGCGCACGCGGCGGAATGGGTGTCGGGCTTGCGATCGTGAAGCGCCTGGTCGAGCTGCACGGCGGCCAGGTGACCGCTGCGAGCGCGGGACCTGGAACGGGGTCGACATTCACCGTGACGCTTCCGTCGACGCCAGCACCCCCAACAGTGCAGCCCCCCGAGCGCCCCGAGCGCTCCGCGTCGCATCGTCTCGACGTGCTCGTGGTGGAAGACAACGCCGATGCGCGCGACTCGCTCATGTCGCTGCTCGAGCTCAAGGGCCACCGCGTCCGCGGCGCCGCGGATGGCCGCTCCGCTCTGGATTCGATCGCACAGGAGCTGCCGGACCTCGCCTTCGTCGACATCGGGTTGCCCGACGTCGACGGCTACGCGATCGCACGCGAGGTCAGGACCCGACCCGGGATGAAGTCCGTCGTCCTGGTCGCGCTCACGGGTTACGGGCAACCCGACGACCAGGCGCAGGCGCTGTCCGCGGGCTTCGATCTGCACGTGACGAAGCCCATTGCCGCCGATCATCTCGACCGTGTGCTGAGCGAGTTCGCGGGGCGCGCGTGAGCTCCGTCGAGGCGTGCAGCCGCGCGTGACCGTCATCGCGGAAGCGCCCGAATCCACTATCATTGGACTTCGATGAACGCCTTGGGGTGATGCCGTGATCGTGAAGCAGATCTGGACGGCCAACAAATTCCGCAACTTCAACTACCTGATCGTATGCGCCGAGACGGGCGAAGCGCTTGCCGTCGATCCGCTCGATCACGTGAAGTGCCTGGAAGCGGCGAAGCACGAAGGATGGAAAATCACCCAGATCCTCAATACGCACGAGCACCCCGATCACACGGGCGGCAACGATGCCGTCGTTCGTGCAACCGGCGCCGCGGTTCTCGCGCATCACAACGCGCGCGATTCGATTCCAGGGATGCAGCGCGGCCTCGCCGCCGGCGACATCGTCAAGGTCGGCAGTACCGTCGAGCTCGAAGTGCTCGACACGCCGGGACACACGATGGCGCATGTGTGCCTCCGCTCGCACACGGATCAGCCGGCGCTGTTCTGCGGCGACACGCTGTTCAACGCCGGCGCCGGCAACTGCCACAACGGCGGTCATCCGTCCGAGCTCTACAAGACATTCTCCCAGCAGCTCGAGCGGTTGCCGGCGTCGACCCTCATCTATCCCGGTCACGACTACATCGAGAACAACCTCAAGTTCACGCTCGACCGCGAACCGGATAATCGCGACGCGGCAGAGATGCTCGGTCGAGTCGCCGGCCACGATCCCGCCAAGGCTTTCGTCACCACGCTCGACATCGAGCGCACGGTCAACACGTTCTTCCGCCTCTCGAGCCCGACGGTGATCGCCAGGCTTCGCGAAGCGTTTCCCGATCTTCCGGACCAGCCCGACCAGCGCACGGTATTCCTGAAGCTGCGCGAGCTGCGCAACAAGTGGTGAGTGCCGGGCGTCGCGCCGAGGCTGACTGCCACAGAACTCTTTTGTGCCGTGACTGAAGGCCACGAGAAACCGCATCGCGAGACGCTCGCGGCGCAAGGCATGGGGCGCGTCGCAATGCCGTATCGCGACATCGTCCCGCCGATCCACACCGCGACGACCTACGAGCGCGGCGGCGACTTGAGCTACCCGGGCGGGCGCGTCTACTCGCGCGCCGACAACCCGACCTACGACGCGGCGGAGGCGCTGATCGCGTCGCTCGAGGGCGCGTCCGCCGCGATGCTGTTCGCGTCGGGGCAGGCGGCCGCGGCCGCGGTGTTCCAGTCGCTGGCCCCGGGCGATCGCGTGCTCGCGCCGCTGCGCATGTATTGGGCGCTGCGCAAGTGGCTGCTCGAGTTCGCGGCGCCGTGGGGACTGGAAGTCGAGCTCTACGACAACGGAGCGCCCGCCGATCTCGCGGCGAAGGCGCGCGCGCATCCACCGCGGTTGATCTGGATCGAGACACCCGCGAATCCCACGTGGGACGTCACCGACATTGCCGGCGCAGCCGCGATCGGACGGGAGGTGGGCGCAGTCGTGGCCGTCGATTCCACCGCGGCGACGCCGATGCTGACGCGTCCGCTCGAGCTCGGCGCCCACCTCGTCATGCACTCGGCAACGAAGTATCTCAACGGCCATTCGGACGTGATCGGCGGCGCACTTGCGACGGCGCGCGACGACGAGCTGTGGCAGCGGATTCGTTATGCGCGCGGCGGTGGCGGCGCCGTACTGGGACCGTTCGAGGCGTGGCTGCTGCTGCGCGGCATGCGCACGCTGCACTTGCGCGTCGCCGCCGCATGCGCGAACGCGCTCGCGATCGCACGACGCTTAAGCGTCCACCCGAAGGTGGCGCACGTGCTGTATCCGGGTCTGCCGACGCATCCGGGGCATGCCGTTGCCGCGACGCAGATGCGCGGCGGGTTCGGCGGCATGATGTCGTTGCGCGTCGCGGGCGGCGAGGGCGCGGCAATCGCCTTTGCCGCGAAGCTTCGCGTGTTCAAGCGCGCGACCTCGCTCGGCACCGTCGAAAGCTTGGCCGAGCATCGCGCTAGCGTCGAAGGACCCGGCACGCTGTGTCCCCCGGATCTCGTGCGGCTGTCGATCGGCATCGAGCACGTCGAAGACCTGATCGCCGACATCGAGCAAGCGCTCGGCTGATTCCGGTGTCGCTGCGACTGTTACCGGCGCGGCTCTCTACCCTCGCCGTGCATTCCCGCGCTCACGTCCGGCTACGCCGGCGGTTGCGGTGCGTTCAGTAGACGACGGCGTACTGCGTTCTGTCCCATCCTCCGCCGAGCGCCTTCGCGAAGTCGACGATCGAGAGGCGCGAGTCGCGCGCCGCGGCAATGCGCAGCGTTTCCGCATCGAGCAGCGTGCGCTGGGCATCGAGCACTTCGAGATAGGACGTGCGACCTGCGTCGTAGCGAAGCACGGCGACGGCCTCGGCCTGCTTCAGCTGGTCGCGGCGGGCAGTCTCGGCGGCGAGCACTTCGGCCGATGACCGGTTCGTCACGAGCGCGTCGTGCACTTCGCGAAAGGCGGTCTGCACCGTCTGCTGGTACGCGACGCTCACGGCATCGCGGCGGGCGGTCGCGGACTCGACTCCCGCTTCGATGTCCTTCAAGCTGAAGAGCGGCTGCACGAGTCCCAGGCCGAAGCGCCACAGCGCCGCTTGCGGCGTGAACAGGCTGGAAAGCGCGGCCGACTCCGTTCCATAAGCGCCGGTCAGGCTGAGGCTCGGAAAGTAATTCGCGCGCGCCTCCTGGATGCGCAGGTCCGACGCCGCAAGCTCGGACTCGGCGCGGCGGATGTCCGGCCGGCGCTCCAGCAATCCGGACGGGAGCCCGGAAGGCAGGGTCGGCACCGAGGTGGCCGCTTCGATCGATGCGCCGCGCGCGACGACGGGTTCGAACACTTCTCGCGGCGAGCGGCCGGTCAGCACAGCGATCGCCGACTCGAGGTTTTGAATCGACTGACGGGCGCGCGCGATGTCGGCGATCACCGCGGAAAGCTCCGCCTGCGCCTGAGAAAGGTCGTACTGGCCGATGATCCCGCCCTCGAACCGATCCGTCTGCAGCTGGACGGTGTCGGCGCGTGTCTTGCGCGTGTCTTCGAGCACCACCAGCAGCGCATCGGCGGCGCGCAGTTGGAAGTACGCGCGCGCGACGTCGGCCGCAACCGTGATGCGCACGGTCTGGTTGTAATACTGCGACGCGACGAGATCGTTGGCGGCGGCAAGCGCGCCGCTCCGGTACTTGCCCCACAGATCGAGCTCGTACGACATGTCGAGGCTCACGAGGTAGTCGTTCGACACGGGGATCGGAAAGCCCTGCGCGGCAGCCGAGCGCTGCGACGGGCGCGAGCGCGATCCACCTGCGCTCAAGTCGACCTTGGGGTAGAGATACGACTGGGCGAGCAGGACGTTCGCCCGCGCCGCTTCGATCCGCGTCAGCGCTGCCTTGAGGTCGAGGTTGTTTGCGAGCGCCTCCTCGATGAGCGCGGTGAGCACCGGATCGTTGAACGCGACCCACCACTTCTCGAGCAGCGCGTTCTGCTCGGCGGTGGCGGTAGCCGCGGGGAGGTCAAGCTCCGGCGGCTTCGGTTGCGTGACGGCGCAGCCCGCGAGCACCATCGCCAGCAGTGTCGCGGCGAGTGCTCCGGTGCGGCGATGCAGAGCGTTGGCGTCAATCATGTTCACCCTCATGACCGGGATGCGGCGGGTGGCCCGGAGTGGCGACCCTCGGCCGCTGGTGCAGCGCGTGCGCGTGGTCGATCTCCGCGTGCAATTCGTCCTTGCTTCGCGGCTCCGTGATCTTGCGATCGAAAATCAGGCGGAAGAACCACGGGACGAAGAAAATCGCCATGAACGTCGCCGCGACCATTCCGCCCATCACGCCCGTTCCGACGGACAACCGGGCGCCGGCGCCTGCGCCCGTCGAGATCGCGAGCGGCAGCACGCCGAGGATGAACGCGAGCGACGTCATCAGGATCGGGCGGAACCGAAGCCGCGCGGCCTCGATCGCTGCCGCCGACGTGGACAGCCCCTCCTCGTGGCGGCGGAGCGCAAATTCGACGATCAGGATCGCGTTCTTCGCCGCGAGGCCAAGCAGTGTCACGAGCCCGATCTGGAAGTAGACGTCGTTCGTCATGCCGCGCAGATGCACGGCAGCCAGCGCGCCGAACGTACCGAACGGCAGCGCGAGCAGCACGGAGAGCGGCAGCGACCACCGCTCGTATTGCGCCGACAGGATCAGGAACACCATGATCACGGCGAGAATCAGCGAGAAGCCCGACGCGCCGCCCGAGCGTTTCTCCTGGTACGACGTGCCGCCCCAGTCGAACGTGAAATCGGGCGGCAGCACCTCGGCCGCGATCTGCTCGACCTTGGCGATCGCCTGTCCCGAGCTGTATCCGGGCGCGGCCTGTCCCAGGATCTTGACGGCCGGCAGGTTGTTGAAGCGGTCGAGCGCGTCGGGTCCGGACGTATATCTGACCGTCGCGAGCGAAGACAACGGAATCATCTCGCCCTTCTGCGAGCGCACGTAGACTCCGCCGATGTCGTCGGGCCGCTTCCGATACTCCGGATCGGCGGACATCAGCACCTGCCAGGTCCGGCCGTACTTGTTGAAGTCGTTGACGTAATACGTGCCGAGCGTGCCGGCCAGCGCGTTGTACACGTCGTCGATCGGCACGCCCAGCGTCTTGGCCTTGTTGCGGTCCGTGTCGACATAGAGCTGCGGAACTGTCGCGCGCCACAGTGTCTGCGCCCCGGCCAGCTCCTTGTCGCTGTTCGCGCGTGCGAGAAACGCCTGCGTCACTTCGGCGAGCCGCTTCGAGCCGCCTTCGCCGCGATTCTGAACGTAGAACTCGAAGCCGCCCGTCGACCCGAGGCCGAAGATCGCCGGCGGGTTGAACGCGAGCACGAGCGCTTCCTTGATGCCCGCTGTCCGGCCGAACAGCTCGCCGACGAGCTGCGAGGCCTTGACCTTGCGCTTGTCCCACGGGACCTGCACGACGAAGAGCGTCGCCGCGCTGTTGCGGAAACCGCCCCCGATGAAATCGAAGCCGGTGAACGAGACGATGTCCTGGTTTGCCGGATTCGCGCGTATCTGCTCTTCGACCTGCTTCACGACCTTGTCGGTGCGCTCGAGCGACGCGCCGTCCGGCAGGAAGACGGCGGCAATGTAAAAGCCCTGGTCCTCGTCCGGGACTAGACTTCCCGGGGTCGTGTGCCAGAGCCATGCGGTAATGGCCACCATGCCGGCGAAGAGAGCAACCGCCACGAAGCCCCGGCGGATCATCCACAGAACGCCGTCGGAATAGCGATGCGTGACGCGCGCGAACCAGCCGTTGAACCAGCGGAAGAAGCGGCCCGGCGGCTTGTGGCCGCGTTTCAGCATCAGCACGCACAGCGCGGGCGACAGCGTCAGCGCGACGATGCCGGAGATGACCACTGCGATCGAGATGGTCACCGCGAACTGGCGATAGAGCTCGCCGGTGAGGCCACCCAGGAAGGCGATCGGCACGAATACCGCGCACAGCGTCAGCACGATTGCGATGATCGGGCCGGTCACCTCGCGCATCGCCCGCACGGCGGCGTCGCGCGGTGGCAGATGGTTCTCGCGCATGTTGCGCTCGACGTTCTCGAGGACGACGATCGCGTCGTCGACGACGATGCCGATCGCGAGCACCATGCCGAAGAGCGTCAGCGTGTTGATCGAGTAGCCGAGCGCATAGAGGCCGGCGAACGTCCCGATCAGCGAAACCGGCACGGCGAGGAACGGAATCACCGCGGCGCGCCAGCTCTGCAGGAAGAGGAACACGACGAGGAACACGAGCAGCATCGCCTCGCCCAGCGTTTTCACGACCTCGGTGATCGAGACCTCGACGAAGCGAGTGGTGTCGTAGGGAATCGAGTAGGTGAGCCCCTCGGGAAACTTCTTCGCGAGCTCCGCGGTGCGGTTCTGGACCGTCTTCGCGACACTCAGCGCATTGGCGCCCGGAGACAGGAAGATCCCGACCAGCGTCGCTTCGTGACCGTTGTAGCGCCCGATGAAGTCGTAGTCCTTCGACCCCAGCTCCACGCGCGCGACATCGGAAAGGCGCACCGTCGAGCCGTCGGGGTTCGCACGAACGATGATCTGCCCGAACTCCTTCGGATCGGCGAGCCGGCCCCGCGTCGTGATCGTGTAAACGAGATCCTGCTTGCCGCCGGTAGGGGTTTGACCGACCTTCCCCGCCGCGAACTGCGCGTTCTGCTCGTTGATCGCGGCGGCGACGTCGGACGGCGTGAGCTTGAGCTGCGCCAACCGGTCGGGCAGCAGCCAGATCCGCATCGCGTAGTCCTTCGCGCCGAAGATCTGCACGTTCGTCGTGCCCGGCAGCCGCTTCAGCTCGTCCAGGACGTTGAGCGTCACGTAGTTCGAGATGAAGAGATCGTTGTACTTCTCGTCGGGCGAGTAGAACGCGAGCACCTGGAGGAACGACGACGAGCCGCGCTCGACCGATACGCCCTGCCGGCGCACTTCGAGCGGCAGCCGCGGCTCGACCTGCTTCACACGGTTGTTGACGTTGATGGTCGCATCGTCGACGTTGGTGCCGATCTCGAACGTCACCGCGATCTGGGTCACGCCCTGCGCGGTCGAGTGCGAGTTCAT